>TARA_R100000501_G_scaffold2538_4_pt1 | contig 43377 bp, 36 predicted proteins | sample TARA_R100000501 | Tara Oceans TARA_R100000501 (sample SAMEA2620120) | marine metagenome | biome: marine biome (ENVO:00000447); feature: mesopelagic zone (ENVO:00000213) & marine oxygen minimum zone (ENVO:01000065); material: "saline water (ENVO:00002010), including plankton... | reverse complement strand
TTCAGCTCACAACAGAGGCGGAGATGAAAGATCAACAAGCCCTAGCCCATAACTTTTTTCGTTGATTCGCTGTCGATATTCGGCAGCGAATCAGCTACGTCATTCGGATAAAAGCCCACCATGAAAAACGCCCGCCGACTCTGGCTGAGCATTCATTTATATCTCGGTTTAAGTATCGGTGCTGTGCTGGTATTACTGGGGTTGACTGGCAGTATTCTGGTGTTTTATCTGGACATCGATCAAATCTTCAATTCGCAAATGGAACCCACCAGCGTTCCTTACGAAATGCCGGCCCAACAGGAAATTTTGGATGCTCTGCAACAGGCACATCCCACTCGAACCGATCCGTGGCGTATTGAACAGCCAATGCATACAGACTGGCCAATTATGGCGCGTTATTACACACCAGTTGAGTCCAATGGAAAAAACTTTGCGCCGTTAATGCTGACCGTGGATCCCGTCACATTGGAAGTCACCAGCTCCCGTTTGTGGGGGGATTATGCAATGACCTGGATTTACGATTTGCATTACAGTCTGCTGCTGGAAAAACCCGGCAAAATCATTATCGGCATTATCGGGCTGATTTCTTTGATCTCGTTTATTTCGGGGATTTGGCTTTGGTGGCCGGGTTGGGTTGGCTTGAAACACGCATTAAAACCGCAGCTTCGCTCTGGCAAAGCTCGACTCAATTACGATCTGCATGTGTTGTCGGGTAGTTATGGGTTAGTATTTTTGCTGATTTTAAGTCTGACCGGTGCAGCACTCGCCTTACCTGATGAGACGGCCATATTGGTGAAGCCTTTTTCACAGTTAACCAGTGCACCGAAGATTGCCTTAGACCATGGCGAAAGTGCAGATCTAATTACGGCGGATCAGGCTGTTGAGATTGCCAAAAACCGGTTTCCTGACGCGGAATTACGTTGGGTTGAAACACCGGGTTTGAATAACCAAAAAGCCTGGCGCATTGCGTTTTACCAAGAAGGAGAACCCAGTCGACGTTTTCCACGAACTCAGGTGTGGATTGATCCAATTAGTGGAGAGATTTTAGGGCTTCGTGATACTAAAAAAGACACTGGTGGCGATGTATTAATGCACTGGTTACATCCATTGCATAACGGTGAAGTGTTTGGCATGACCGGCCGGATTCTGGTGTTTATTGCTGGCCTTTTACCGCTGATATTATTTGTGACCGGTTTGATCCGTTGGTCACAAAAGCGCCGGGCCCGGCGACTGGTGAACAGTCGCCATAAGGCTTAACGATTTAGTTAATCCGCATCAAAGGGTTTTTCTTTAAAGACTTTCTCACCGGTAATCATCGCTGAGGTCAGGCCATTACGTCTGCGTTTTTCTTCCACGATAACCGCGGCGATATGAATCACGATCGACAACATCAATAGATAAAACAGATAGGTATGCAGCGTGCGAAAAGGTTTCCGAAAATCGCGCATTTCCTGGTAGGCGATGGGGTCGACACCCTGTTTTTCATAGGGCTGAACAATCGCGATAGCCGCTTCATCCTCCGCGACCCAGGCTTTCATTTGAGAACCAAATGGGGCCATGTATAAGTCAGTACTTGCTAACATCAGGCCGGTGATGCCTTGGCCTATCATCAACAGAAACATCACTAAAATGCTCCAGCGACCTAATGGATTGTGCCCGAGAAAATGCACATTTTGTCCAATTTTACGACCTTTCATATAAGCCTGGAATTGCGCTTTATACACTTTGCCAAACGGTAAAAAGGCTTTCCAACGGGCGAAACGGTTACCCAAAAAAGCCCAGACAAATCGGGCCAGTAAGTTGATCACAAACACATAACCCACCCAGATATGAGTGGCTTTAAGTAGGATTTTGCCATCATCAGTAACGCCCAAATCCTTACTGAACATCAACACTAAACCAATTGCCAGTAATCCCAGAATCGCCAGCACATTTATCCAGTGAAATAAACGAACGCCTCCATCCCATACCGGATAAGCTTTTAAGGTTGATTGTGCCATTATTATGTTCCTTACATTTATCAATTTACCCGTAGCTTAAGCTTGTTTACTTAAATTAATATTAACTACGTTAAAGTGTACTAAATCAGCTTGTACGACAGTAATCACCTTCCCATTTCTGTAAAAATGGCGTGATTTTTTTATGAAGCTTCAGATGGTTCTGCCACCAGTCTTTGAGAAATAGCAGCAATATCTGCGGTTCGTTATCTCTCAAGCCCAGACGGCATTGAATATCAAACTCATCCATTATTTTTGCTTCATCCAGCCGATATTGCTTCAGCAGAGGGCTTTCCAAGGCGTGCAAAATACCTTCTTCAGTTTTGAAATGAAAATTCAGATAGCTTTTCAATACATTGACGGTAGGCATCAGATCTCGCAACCCATAGCCCTGCTGAATAAAATAATGCAGTGAATTGATTATCGCCACCGCTCCACGATGCTGTTCATCAATGATCGGCTCGCCTTGCTGAAACGCATCCTGCCAGACGATATAGAGTGGTTTTGTCAGTTTTTCCATCTCAGACCGCTATGGGCGCTTTAATATGGGGCTGAGCCACATAATCAACTATTTCAAAATCCTCAAAACGGTAATCCAGAATAGAGGCAGGTTTTCGATGAATTTTCAGCTTTGGCAATGGGCCGGGAGTCCTTTGTAACTGCGTTTCAACCTGATCGAAGTGATTGCTGTAGATATGTGCATCGCCAATACTCAGCACAATTTCGCCGACATCCAGATCGCATTGCTGAGCCAGCATATGCGTTAGAAAGGCTAATGAAGCCGTGTTATAGGGATTGCCAAGAAACAAATCGTTGGAGCGGATATACAGCGACGCGCTGAGTTTGCCGTTGGCGACATAAAACTGGTAAAGAACATGGCATGGTGGCAACGCCATTCGGCCTGCTGCGGCATTTTCCCAGGGCTTTTGTTTTTCGTCCGGTAACAGGGCGACATTCCAGCCGTTGATAATATGCCGACGGCTATCGGGGTTACTTTTCAGCCCCTCGACTAATGCCAGAATCTGATCATAGGTTTTACCATCAGCACCTTGCCAGTTACGCCATTGTGCGCCATATACTGGCCCAAGTTCACCCTCTGGAGTGGCCCATTCATCCCAAATCGAGACGCCGTTCTCTTTGAGATAACGAATATTGGTTTCGCCACTGAGAAACCACAGAAGTTCGTGCAGAATGCTGCGAATATGCAGTTTTTTTGTGGTCAGTAACGGAAAACCTTCCGCCAAATCATAACGCACCTGCCGACCAAATACTGAGCGGGTTCCGGTACCGGTTCGGTCACCTTTGTCAGTTCCGTTTTCCATCACATCGCGAAGTAAATCGAGATATTGTTTCATGCTTGATTACTCGTTTATTGCCGTGCCGCTACTGTAAACCATAAGCGCTTTTTTCGCACTGACTGCGGGTTAGTTTGTCGGATCAAAACCCTTTTTAAAAACATTCAACCTCTAAAGTTTATTTTGCGTCGTCTGAGAGGCCATATTTTTGCATGCGATATAGCAAGGTATCGCGTGTAATGCCTAATAGTCTTGCGGCTTTGGAGCGGTTACCAGCGGCCATTTCCAATGCCTGTTCAATCAAATCAAGTTCAATTTGTGCCAAATCAATTCCGGTTGGTGGAATAGAGAACTGCTGAGGCGTGACGGCGGAATTTTGCAGCATTTCCGGGGGCAAATCGGTGAGTTGCAGCATGCTTCCCGGTTGTAACAAACTGAGGCGCTGGCAGAAGTTCGATAATTCACGCACATTACCGGGCCAATTATATCGCTGCAATTGTTGAATCACTTCTTTGGAAAACCGCAACGGTGCATTGTTGCCCGCAAATTGTTTGGCGAAATGGGTTAATAACAATGGAATATCTTCACTGCGATGATTCAACGGTGGTAATTCCAGCGGCACAACCTGCAGACGATAATAGAGATCTGCGCGGAACCGCCCGGCTTTGACTTCGGCAGGTAAATCCACACTGGTTGCGGCCAGAATACGTGCATCAATAAGATGCAGCTTATGACTGCCGGCCAGCTGGCATTCACCAGCTTCGAGAAATCGCAGTACTTTTGCCTGCACCGTTAATGGCAAAGCATCAACTTCATCGAGAAACACTGAACTGCCCTGCGCCGCCAATAAGCGCCCCGGTTCTATCACCTCACCATCCGCATTGGCCCGGCCAAATAAATCCACTTCGGCATCGTGCACCGGTAATGCGGCACAATTAATAGTAACCATCGGTTTATCAGCACGGCGACTTAACTGGTGCAATCGTTGTGCGACCAGCTCTTTACCGGTTCCGGTCGCACCACATATCAATACGCTGGCATCACTTAATGCAATCATTGGCAATACACGCTGAATATGCGTGATTTGCGGAGAGTGGCCGATCATTTCTGTCGTCATGTGGGCATGCTCACCTTAATGCTGATGTCCGTCAGACGAATCATCTGTTACTGAATCAGTGACCGGATTCAACTCCATCGTCCCATGATGATGTTCGCCCTGTGGCCAGAGTAAAACCAATAGCGCCATCAGAATAATCATGGCACCGGCCAGTTTGCGAAACAGTTGATTACGCGCCAATGACGCCAGCATGCCAGCAAACATACCTGCCCCCATCACCGCCGGTAAAGTACCTAATCCAAACGCCAGCATCACTGATGCGGCATACACAACATCACCCGTAGTGGCAGCAACGGCAAGCCCGGCGTAAACCAGACCACACGGCAACCAGCCCCAAACCGCACCTAATAAAAAGGCTTGTTTCAGACTGCGAACAGGTAACAGTTTCTGACCAATGGGTTGCAGCTTGCGCCAGATGGGCGCGCCGATTTTCTCCGCATGGGCAAATTTGGGAAACCAGCCAGCCAGATACAGGCCCATGCCAATCATCACCAAAACCGACAGATAACGTAAAAAGGGCAAACCATTGATTTGCGCCAGAGGAGAGGCAAGTAGACCGACCAGTCCACCCGCAATGGAATAACTCAGGATACGACCGATATTATAGTTCAAAACAAATGGCAGCATTTTGCGTGGCTGCTCGCGAATATGGGCGGGCAAGGTCAATGTTAATGCGCCAATCACCGAACCACACATGGCAATGCAATGCGCCGAACTGAACAAGCCCAGCAGAAAAGCAGTAACTAAAGAAGTTGTGAGCGCATCCATTTATATGGCCTGAAAATCATCTTGCGGACAGATTAACATTTTAACCCTGTAATAATTGTGTGATTTGCCATAGTGATTCTGCAAATAACCCATTTCCCATCCATTAGCCTTTTCTAAAATAGTTTTAAACAGCTTGGAGAGGATTATGTTCAAAAAAACAATTTTAGTCTCATCGTTATTGCTGGCGTTAAATCAGCCAGCGATGGCAGAGCATTTCAGCTTACCGGAAATGTCGGTTCAAGGTACTGCCGGAGAAGGCACTCCTTTGGAATTACCTGCTCATGCTGAGGCCAGTAGTGACAGTGCTGAATGGCTGAAGAAACTGCCGGGGGCCAACGTAAATCGCAATGGACCGCTGACCAGTATCGCACAATATCGTGGTTTATTTGGTGACCGGGTAAATACGCTGGTTGATGGCGTACGCATTAGTCAGGCGGGGCCAAACAGTATGGATTCGCCACTCAGCTATATTGCTGCATCACAACTCGACAATCTCACTTTGTACCGTGGGATTGCGCCGGTAAGCTCCGGTATTGAAACCATTGGCAGCACCATTCAGGCCAGTAAAAAACAGATTAGTTTTACCAACAGTGATGAAGTTGAATTTCATGGTCAGGCGACTTCGGGCTATGCGCACAATAATGATAGTTACCAATTAGGTTTTCTGGGTGGATTGGTAAACCAGAATCATCGTCTTCAATTAGGCTTAACCCGCGACAAAGGCGATGATCAACGCTTTGATGGCGGTAAGATTCTACCCAGTCAACATGAACGTGACAGTTTTGCTCTGGGCTATGGCTATCAAACGGATGAATTGGAAATGTCATTGGATGCAGAACACCATGATACTGGCAACACCGGGACGCCTGCATTGCCAATGGACATTCTGTTTGCCCGCGGTGAGCGTTATAAAGCCGAAATCAGTCAGCAATTAACCAATGGTGGTCTCGTCTCCGCCCGGTTGAATTATCAGGATGCCGATCATCTGATGAATAACTTCAGTCTGCGACAGGCGCCGGTCAGTCCGATGCAATACAGGCAAACCTATGCCGATGTAATCTCCCACGGCTATCAATTGCATTATCAGCAAGATGACTGGATGTTTGGTTTTGATGCCGATAATGCTACGCATAATGCCACTATCTTTAACCCCAATAACCCGGCTTTTCTGGTCGAGAATTTCAATAATATAGAGCGCGATCGCTATAGCCTTTTTGCCGAGTGGGATGGTCAGTTGAATGATGCCTGGCTTATGCAGACCGGTGTGCGTTACAGCCTGGTCGATATGGATGCTGATGCTGTGACAGCGAATGGCCCAATGGGCGCCATGCTGGCCTTACAGCAACGCTTTAATGATGCGGATCGTGACCAGACTGAACATCTTGTGGATCTGGCATTTAACCTGACCCGTAAATTATCCAGTGATCTGGATTTACAAATGGGTGTGGCCCGCAAACAGCGTGCGCCTAGTTATCAAGAACGTTATTTGTGGGGACCGTTTCAATCCACATCGGGTCTGGCAGATGGCAACAATTATCTGGGTGATATTAATCTGGATCCAGAAACAGCTTATCAATTTGAACTGGGGCTGGACTGGCATCAGCCCGATTTTGCGTTGTCACCACGAATTTTTTACCACCATATCAATGATTATATTCAAGGTGTCGCTGCCACCGATCCGCTGGCGATTGCCGCCAGCACCATGATGGGTGATAGCACACCATTGCAGTTCAGCAACGTGGATGCTCAGCTTTATGGTGTGGATACCAGTTGGTTTGCCGCCTTGAATGATCACTTGCAGCTGGATGGAACAATAAGCTATGTTCGTGGTGAACGCCGTGATACCAGCGATAACCTCTATCGTATTGCACCATTAACGGCCCGCACACAGCTCAGCTACGTTGAACTTGATTGGCAGCTTGGGGTGGAACTGGTCAATGTCGCCGCCCAATCAAAAGTGTCAGCAGAAAATGAGGAAGCTAAAACCAGTGGTTACAGTTTAATTAATCTCACCGGCGAATACCGGTTTACCCAGCAACTTACTGTTTATGCTGGGGTGAATAATGTTTTTGATCGTCGATATGACGATCATTTGGGGGGCTATAACCGGGTAGTCAATCCGGATATTGCCATTGGTGATCGCATACCGGGAGTAGGCCGAAATGCTTACGTCACACTGTCGATGTCCTGGTAATCGGTTGTTTCTAAGGAGAATCACGATGCAAAACGTTAAAAAACACAGCTTTTTTATTCTGATGGCAGGTGTGTTAGCTTTCAGCTCGCTTAGCTTTGCCGAAGATAAACCGTATACCGTCACGGATGGACAGTTCTTGGATAGTGAAACCTATAATGGTTATAAGCTCTACCGCAACTGGTGCGCCCGCTGTCACGGCACAGTTGGACAAGGAATGGTAGGGCCAAATCTGGCGGATAGTTTAAACGTCATCACCAAGGAGGAATTCATTGCCACGGTAACCCATGGCAAGATGGGACAGATCGGCATGATGCCAGCTTGGGAAAGTAACCCAAAAGTGATGGAAGGCATGGATCAAATTTATGCCTACCTTAAAGCCCGTGCTGATGGTGCCATCGGCGAAGTCAAGCCCAAAAAAGCCAAATAGGCTCACTCCATCGGCTCTTGCTAAGGCTAGGGTCTGTTGAACTTTCAGACCCTAGACCTAGAGCCAGTCACAAGGATTAGTGCAGTTGGAAAGTAGCCTGGCGACGCTGGCCATCATCGGTAACAAACCGGAATTTCAGTGTCGCTGCAGAGCGCAATTGCTGAGCATTAAGCGCGACATCGCTTAACAGAAAATCAACGGTTTCAGCCCGGCGGTCTGCCATGATCGAAGTAAACACATCACGTTGTCTGACCTGTTGAAAACCCTTCGGCAAAGGCTGAGGGTCAACCTTTGTCAGTAAATCACTGGCGGATCCTGAAAAATCATAAAACACGGTTTGCTCTGCTTTAGCTGGTGACCCACAGCTGAGGTTTCCATGTTCAAGTGAGATGGGCGTTTGATCATCAATTTGCAGCAGAATCAGTTCATTATGGGCAAAACTGGCCGTGTGTCTGTCGCTGATGATTAACGTGCCCCAGTGCTTGCCATCCGGAGTTTGACTGATGGTAAAGTGATCTCCTGTCTCGCTCTGATAACGCATTTCTTCAGCATAAAGCGGTGACACCAACATCACAGCTGACACCATTATCGATAGAGATTTCCACATAACCCTGCCCTCACTTGTAAATAATTGACTGTTGCTGTGAGGCGAAATTCCATTTTAATCCCGAATTTTCAGACGGATATCAATTTCCTTGAGTTCCTGCCTTTCCTGCAATAGATCGGCTTCGGTCAATGGATGTTCTTCCAACCAGCCAGAAGGCAGGGTCAATATTAACGTATTACGATGCAGACTAAGGCCAACATGGGTATCGGTTTTTTCACTACGCCCACGATTGAATACTAGTGATAAACGTAACAGAATCGTTAATCGCAACGTAGCCTGCTGCATATCATCCGATAACTGCTTGATATGTTTACGTGGAAAACTCCGTCGCTGGCCTCGTACCATCGCTGCGAGTGCCTGCTGTTCTTCTCTGGAAAAACCCGGTAAATCTGAGTGCGCTACTAAATAAGACGAATGTTTATGATATTGATAATGCGAAATTTCCAGTCCAACTTCATGGAGTTTGGCCGCCCATTGCAAACGGTGTAACTGTTCTTCGGTATTAATTTGCCACTCAGCAGCCACTTGCTCATATAATTCGGTGGCCATTTTACTGACGCGCTCGGCATGGGCTTCATCTACATGGTAACGTCGTGCCAGGGAGTTTACGGTGCGATCACGTTCATCGTCATGTTGAATACGACCTTGCAGATCGTAAAGCAAACCTTCACGTAATGCTCCATCCGAGACGATCATGCGATCAATTTTTAACCGATCAAATGAGGCTTTCAAAACCGCGACACCACCGGCCAGCACATTGGCCCTTTCAGGACTCAAACCTTCCAGTTGAAACTTATCCTGATGACCTGCTTCCACCATGTGAGCAATGATTTTATCCAGCGCTTCATTCGTGATAACGCCGTTTTCACTCCAATTCTGCGCCGTGACAATACTGGCCACAGTGCGAATGGTTCCAGAAGCACCTACCGCCTCGACCCAGCCAAGGTTTTGATAAGGCCGTTGAATAGAACGTAATTTGATTGCTGCAGTGAGTAACGCCGCCTGCATACGTAATTGACTGACGTTGCCATCATTGAAAAACCGTTGACTGAAACTGACACAGCCCATTTCCAGACTTTCGCGGCGTAGCCCTTCCAGGCCCTCGCCAATGATAAATTCGGTACTGCCCCCACCAATATCCATGACCAGGCGACGGGTGTTATCAAACGCCAGTGAGCGGGAAACGCCCATGTAAATCAGTCGGGCTTCTTCTTCACCAGTGACGATCTCAATAGGATGCCCCAAGGCCTGACGGGCTTTGCGAAGAAATTCACGACTGTTTTCAGCGATGCGTAAGGTATTGGTTCCGACGACCCTCACCTTGCCTGCCGGTAAATGGCGAATACGCTCACCAAATCGCTCCAAACAGGCAATGGCACGTGTCTGGGCCTCCTCAGAGAGGACATTCTGCTTATTCAACCCGGCACGCAACTGCACCATTTCACGCAGTCGATCCATGATCTGGAAATGTCCATCCCTCAGGCGGGCAATAATCATATGAAAGCTGTTAGAACCAAGATCTACAGCGGCAAGTACATCATAATCTTCGGGTGTTTCCATAAACTCAGCTTGCTTATACGAAGGTGATGGCATTTTGCCTGACTAAGACCATCGATGCTATGAACTTTGCGTTTTATACTCAAAAAAAAGCCCGCTTCCATAATGGAAACGGGCCTAAGTCGCACCGAGAGAAATTATTCGCCGCCTTTAATTACTTTTTCCATTTTTTCGACGGATAAATGTCTGACATCCTTGCCTTCGACCAGATAGATAATATGTTCAGAAACATTACGTGAATGATCGCCAATCCGTTCCAGCGAACGCGCTGACCACATCATGTCGATCACTCTGCTGATAGTACGGGGATCTTCCATCATATATGTCATCAACTGACGCATAATGCTTTCGTATTCAGCATCAACCTGACGATCTTCATGTGCTACCTGCAAGGCAGCATCCACATCAAATCGCGCAAAGGCATCCAGAGTGTTATGCAACATACCTGACACATGCTGACCCAAGGCGTGCAGTTCACGGTAATTCTTTTTCGGCCGATCTTTTTCAGCCAGATTTAGTGCCATTCTGGCAATGCGTGCTGCTTCATCGCCAATGCGTTCCAGATCGGTAATGGTTTTCAGAATACCGGTCACCAGACGTAAGTCACTGGCGGTGGGCTGGCGCAGTGCAATAATCTGAATACATTCTTCATCAATGCTGACATCCAGTTTATTAACGTCTTCATCGCCACTGATTACCTGACGAGCCAGATCGGCATCCCCCGTAATCAAAGCTTCCATTGCCTCCGAAACCTGTTTTTCGACCATACCACCCATGGCTAAAACGCGGCTGCGGATATCTTGAAGCTCTTTTTCGAACTGTTGCGAAATATGTTGTGATTGATTTGTAGCCATAAAGGATCTCCTGAACCTGCAGCCTAGCCGTAACGGCCAGTAATATAGTCTTCCGTTTGTTTTTTGCCAGGATTGGTAAATAACTCATCCGTGGCACCAAATTCGATTAATTCACCCATATACATAAACGCTGTGTAATCCGAGACTCTCGCCGCCTGTTGCATGTTATGTGTGACGATGACGATGGTGTATTTTTCTTTCAGCTCGTAAATCAGTTCTTCGATTTTAAGCGTAGATAAAGGATCCAGAGCTGAGGCCGGTTCATCCAGCAATAATACTTCCGGTTCAATAGCAATGGCACGGGCAATCACCAGTCTTTGCTGTTGACCGCCGGACAGCCCCATTGCTGAGGATTGCAATCGATCCTTTACTTCATCCCACAATGCAGCGCCTTTCAGCGATTTTTCCACGACCTTATCCAGCGTCTGGCGATCGTTCACACCTTGTAAACGCAGGCCATAGGCAACATTTTCATAAATTGTTTTTGGAAATGGATTCGGCTTCTGGAATACCATGCCAACTTTACGACGCAAATCAGATACATTGACTGCCGGCGAGTTCAGTTCTTCGCCATCCAGCAGTAATTGTCCCTGAATATTGACGTTATCAATCAAATCATTCATTCGATTGAAACATCTAAGGAAAGTTGATTTACCGCACCCACTTGGACCAATAAAAGCCGTTACTCTATGACGCGGAATGGTCAGGTTGATATCTTTTAATGCCTGAGCGTCGCCATAAAACAGATTGAAATTTTTAATTTCAATACAGGCAGTTTCATCAGCCATATTCAGTTTCGGGCCACGATTCATTGATTCGATATCAATACCACGCGCCGCGTTTTTTTGTTGATTGACTGCTTCCATTAGTTATCACTCGCTTTAAAGTTTTCACGCAGACGATTACGGATACTAATCGCCGTTAAATTCAACACTACAATTATCAGCAACAACAGAAATGCTGTGGCATATACCAGTGGACGCGCTGCTTCAACATTCGGGCTCTGAAAACCCACGTCGTAAATATGGAAGCCCAGATGCATAAACTGACGATCCAAATGCAGATAAGGCGCAACAGAATCTACCGCTAACGCTGGCGCCAGTTTCACCACACCCACCATCATCAACGGAGCAACCTCACCCGCTGCTCGGGCGACCGCCAGGATTAACCCCGTCATCATAGCCGGAGCCGCCATTGGAATAACTGTACGCCATAAGGTTTCTGCTTTAGTGGCGCCCAAAGCAAGACTGCCTTCACGCATCGCTCGTGGAATACGTGACAGACCTTCTTCGGTTGCCACGATAACCACCGGCACGGTGAGAATAGCCAGGGTTAACGACGCCCACATCAAACCGGGTTGACCAAAGGTTGGGGAAGGTAATTTTGCCTGGAAGAATATCTCATCAATATTGCCACCAAGGAAATAGACAAAGAACCCCAGACCAAATACACCGTATACGATTGACGGAACACCGGCCAGGTTATTGACCGCGATACGAATCGTTCTGGTTATAACCCCCTGTTTTGCATACTCTTTCAGATAAATTGCGGCAATGACACCAAAGGGCGTGACGATCACAGACATAATCAATACCATCATCACGGTGCCAAAAATGGCCGGGAAAATCCCGCCTTCAGTATTGGCTTCGCGTGGCTCGCCGGAAATAAACTTCCACACTTCATGAAAATAGTGCTGCAGTTTTTCGAAACGATTCATGTCGTTCGGCTTCACAACATCGACGATTTTCGCCATCGGAATGACCACTTCATCGCCATTGGACATTTGCATGACCACCTGATCACGTATCAAAGCCTGGCTTAACTCGCTGAGACGGATTTGTAATTTTGCGTATTTTTCATTTTGTACCGCTCTTGCAGCTTCAATCTCAGCATAGGCAGCATTATCTTCAGGTACGTTATCCAGCTCCAGACGCCGCTCATCCAGACGCAAAGATTCAAGTGCCTGATTTATTTTGCCGATTTCGATCTTTTCAATATATTTGATTTCAGCAACCAGGTTATTGCTTCGGTCCAGCCTTTGCTGAAATTCTGGCCAGGCCTGTTCACCATCGGCTACCGTTTCGCCCTGTTGCTGCACGGACAGCAGATAACCATAGAAATGCCCCCATTCACGACGTTCAATAGACAGGATATCTTCCGGGTAGCTGACCTCCCCCATCCAGTCTTTGTTGATCCAGCGAAAATCCAGGCCGAACTGGTCGCGATTACCGATTTTCAGCAGGTAACGCTCAACACTAATCTGACCTTCTTTTAGCTGGTAATCAGAAGGCACTCTTTCGGCAGGGACCACTTCATGATCAACTCTTTCACCGATTAAAACCGTCGGCTCCAAACCAGGCTCGTTATATTCCACTGACATAATATCTGCTGGCCAGAAATGACTCAGGCCACGAACCGCTATCAATAAGACCAGACCAATAACCGCGATCAGACTGATGGAAACCGCACCGGCATTCAGCCAGACCCACGGACTACCACTTTGATACCAGGATTTAAATGTTGAATTAGACATGCTGATCTCTGTTTAAAGGCTGCTATATTTCTTACGCAGACGCTGGCGAACCAACTCTGCAAGGGTGTTAAACACAAAGGTCGCTGAGAACAGTACCAGCGCTGCAAGGAACAGCACACGATAATGGGTACTGTTGACTGCTGCTTCAGGCATTTCTACCGCGATATTGGCTGATAAGGCTCTGAATCCCTCAAAAATATTGAAGTCCATAATTGGCGTATTACCGGTCGCCATCAATACAATCATCGTTTCACCTACCGCACGCCCAAGACCGATCATAACGGCCGAGAAAATCGCCGGACTGGCGGTAAGTAACACCACTTTTGTTAAGGTTTGCCAAGGTGTTGCACCCAAAGCTAGTGATCCGATGGTCAATTGTTTGGGCACACTGAAAATGGCATCTTCGGTAATCGAAAAAATGGTCGGGATAACAGCAAAGCCCATTACCATACCAACGACTAACGAGTTACGCTGGTCATACCCGATACCGGTTGATTCCAGCCAACCTGGCATATCACCATCAAATAACAGTTTTTCCAATGGCAGACTTAATTTCATCGAAACAATACCGACCAAAATAACGACTGGAATTAAAATCGCCGCCTCCCAACCATCTGGAATTCGCTGGCGCAATGATTTAGGTAATTTGGTCCATAGCCAGGCTGTGAGCAACACCATAATGGGAGTGAGGATCAGAATACTAAAAACACCAGGCAGGTTGTTTTCCACCAGCGGGGCCAACCATAAACCTGCCAGAAACCCTAGAATAACGGTTGGTAAAGCTTCCATGATTTCAATGGTCGGTTTCACCAGATTACGCATTCGCGGTGACATGAAGTAGGCGGTAAAAATCGCTCCCATAATGGCCAGCGGTACTGCGACCATCATGGCGTAAAATGCCGCTTTAATGGTGCCGAAGGTTAATGGGGTAAGACTGAGTTTCGGTTCAAAGTCACTGCTGGAAGACGAAGACTGCCAAAGATACTCAGGTTCGCTACGACTTTCATACCAGACTTTTTCCCATAAAGAATGCCAGGAAACTTCAGGGTGTTCATTTTCAATTTCATGAAACTGCGTTTCACCATCCCTTGCAACCGTTATCAGACCATTTGCCCGGGGTGACAGGGCCATTTTGGCATTGGCGTCGGCCAGAATGTTCTCCACCAACAGATTTCTCTCTGCTGTGGTGTGATAAATACCGATATCACCGGTATCATCCAACGCAACAAAGCCTTTACGAGCTTGTTCAGCCAGGATGCTACGGATGGGTGCTGTCTGTTCAGAGAAGCTTCTGACCCGCTCAATGGTGTAATTATTGTCAGCATCACGCACAGGAAACCACTGGTCAATCTGGCCGTCACTGCGTCCTATTAATATTGAAATACCGCCCGTCAGAAATTCTGCTGCCGTAATTTCAACATCCTCAGGTACTGCGCTGACCCGCTGCAGCATTCTGACATCGTCTATATTCTGTACATCGTAATAGGCAATATCACCATCATTGTGAATGACATATAACTCACGCTGATCGATATCTAGCCGAATCATCGACACCGGAGCATTACTATCCAAAGGGATTTCGCGGTTTTCGCTGTCCAATGTAAAGTCGGTTTCATCAAGAAAGTTCACATCCTTGGTAATCCGCGACATAACCAGTCGATTATCAGCAGTGAGTGCCACCAAGGTGGTGAGATCATCATAACTTTGAACCGTCAGCATCTGCAGCGGCTGTCCCTGTGGATCGACTTCGACCAGTTCTTCACCAATGGGATACCGGATCTCTGGTGTAATCAGTCGCTGTGTTCCCTGCGGATAACTGATTTTGTAGGCTTCCTGAAAGACTATCGCCTGACCATTATCCAGCCCATAAGCAAACACACCGGTTGAGGCACTACCTGCTGAGAAACTGCTGATGGAACTTTCAGCTGGAATGGGTAAATCAAAAGTGGCTATTTCATTGCCATTATGCGCATTAAAAAAACGTAAATTAGCTTTTTCATCCAGCGATAACGCCACTTCATTATATTCATCCAGGGTCAGATGAACATTATTGATTGGCTCTTGTTCAAATTGTTGTTCGGTTCGCAGATCTGCGCTATTGAAGAGTGGTATGACCACATATAGCAGATAAAAGAAGATCAGCACGATGGCGACAATCACCATAATGCCACCACCTGTTACAACGACCCGGGCTAATTTATCTTTAAACTCGCGCCAATTTCGCCGACGACGGGCCGTTTTTGAATTTGCAGCAGCTATAACGCTGTTTTCAATAGTTTGCTCAGCCATAATCTGATTTGGTTTCCGTTTAAGAAATACGCACGCAACATGGTGATTGCTTAATTTTAATACTGCTAATCAATCTGCAGGCAAATTGATTAACGCTATTAGATAAAAAAACCCCGCACATCTTGCAATGTGCGGGGTAATTTTAATTTGCAATATTACTTCAGCATTTCCATATATTTTGCTGCAGTTTTAGCTGGCAATGGAACATAACCATCTTTAACAACAACTTCCTGACCCACTTTAGAAAGAATCATTTTCATGAATTCACGGTCAAGTGGTGACATTGGTTTGTTAGGTGCTTTGTTCACATAAACCCACAGGAAACGTGACATTGGATAAGAACCATCAGCAGCATTTTCACCACTTGCTTCAATGAAAGGTTGACCCGCTTCTTTCGCCAACGGAACCAGTTTTACGCCTGATGTTTTGTAACCAATACCGGAATAGCCCAGACCATTGGTTGATTTAGTCACACCTTGAACAACTGAAGCTGAACCTGGTTGCTCATTTACAGTGTTTTTGTAGTCACCTTTGCACAAAGCGTTATCTTTAAAGTAACCGTAAGTACCTGATACTGAGTTACGACCATATAACTGGATTGAACCCAGACCTTCAACACCTAATTGTGACCAGTCAGTGATATCTTCTGGATAACCACACTTACGTGTTGCTGAGAAAGCAGCATCAACTTGAGGGATAGTCATGCCTTCAATTGGGTTGTCTTTGTGCACATAAACAGCCAGAGCATCGATAGCAACAGGGATAGCTGTTGGTTTGTAACCGTATTTGTTTTCAAATTCTTTGATTTCGCTGTCTTTCATCTCACGGCTCATCGGCCCAACGTTTGATGTACCTTCAGTTAACGCAGGAGGCGCAGTTGAAGAACCAGCCGCTTGAATCTGGATGCTGACATTAGGATATTCACGTTTGAACTCTTCTGCCCACAAGGTCATCAAGTTAGCTAATGTGTCAGAACCGACGCTTGATAAGCTACCTGAAACACCGCTTGTTTTTTCATATTCTGGCAGGTTTGGATCGACGTCTGCAAAGCTGGCAGCGGAAAACGTCATTGCCAAAGCGGCGCCGTATAAAGCAAATTTTTTCTTGAACATGAGTCATTAACTCCTTGGGTTAAAAATAAGTTCCAACGCTTACCGCGTTGAGCACCCGAGCAGTATCGCGATTAACTGTGACAAGGATATGAAAGAAATATGACAATACTGTGACATGACCGAAAACAGTAGTCAGTAAGGCTAAATGTCTATTTTATCCATCACATTTTTGGCGGGAAAACAGCATTTAAAACTTGAACCTTCACCAATAGCACTCTGAATCAACAGTTCAGCTTTGTGTCGTTGCAACACATGCTTGACGATGGCCAGCCCAAGTCCTGTACCACCGGTTTCCCTGGCACGACCACTATCAACACGGTAAAAGCGTTCTGTTAAGCGGTCGAGATGATGCTGGGCAATACCTTCACCGGTATCTTTTACCTCAATAACAGCAAACTCACCCTCGATATCCCATCTGACATCGATCTGGGTTTCTGCTGGGGTATATTTGACTGCATTAAAGACCAGATTGGAGATTGCGCTGCGTAGTTCATCAGCATCTGCCATTAGCCATTTTTCACTCAAACAATGCAGGTTGATCTGATGTTGATGAAAATGTTCCAGTCGTTTGGCATCCTCCACCACGCTATGCAATAACTTGCAGATATCCGTAGGTCGGTGTTGCAACGGCTTTTCACCGGTTTCCAGTTGAGATAATGCCAGCAGATCCTTGATCATAAGATGCATTCGTTGGCTTTGTTGCTGCATTACCGGTAAAGCCTGTTGCCAGAGCTCCTGATCACTTTCCGTGGTCAAGGTTTCCAGATACCCCCGTAAAACCGTCAATGGTGTACGCAATTCATGCGATACATTGGCCACAAAATCACGCCGCATACGCTGCAGTTTCTGTGTCTGGGTGATATCTCTGGCGATCAGCAACCTGTCCTTGCTTGCATACCGAACGACTTTGAATTCAAGCTGAATGCGATCATTCATCGGTGAAACGGCTATAACCGATTCCTCGGCGTCACCATCAAGTTCCAGTAATTTTTGGAATGCCGGGTCGCGAACCAGATTATTGACTCTGACGCCATTGTCATGCGGCCAGTTGATTCCCAATAACGTCATGGCTGAGGTATTGGCCCAACTGACTTGACCAAACTCGCCCATTACCACCACCGCATCAGGTAAAGCCGCAGTGGCCGATTGGAAACGTTTTAAATAACCGGTGAGCTTTTTTTTACGACTGCTGTTTTGTGCGCGCATCTGTTCGATCTGCCGACACACGTCATTAATAACCCCTTCGGCTTGCGGAGAACTGTTTTTCTTAGGTTTATCCAGCCATGCCTGCAACTGGTTCCATTTACTCTGCATCCAGAAAATGTAAATAAGTGCAGCGACAAACAGAAAAGCCATCATATGACCAACGACCAGTCCCACAAAACCGGCCAGACTGAGCACGGTCAGTAAACGCCAATAATCCCATTGCATCAGACGATCCTGCTATTCAGCAGAAAAACGGTAACCGACACCGCGAACGGTTTGTACCAGGTTGTCATGACCGCTGGGTTCCAGCGCCTTACGCAGACGACGAATGTGCACATCCACTGTGCGCTCCTCTATATATACGGTATCGCCCCAGACAAAATCCAGCAGCTGGGAGCGGTTATAGGCTCGCTCTGGGTTTTTCATAAAAAAGTGTAGTAAACGGAATTCGGTCGGTCCCAATTCAATGCGTTCACCATTCACCGAGACCCGGTGGCTTTTGGTATCCATAACCAGTTCACCCATCTGCAATTTCTGGGCATCATCATCTTCCATCGGACGACAACGACGTAAAACCGCTTTAATTCGTGCAATTAATTCAGGTGGGGAAAATGGTTTATTAATATAGTCATCAGCACCGACGCTCAGACCTTTCACCATATCTTCACTTTCGCCTTTGGCGGTGAGCATAATCACGGGAATGGATGCTAAAAACTCATTGGCACGCAGACGGCGGATAAACTCGATGCCATCAATTCCAGGTAACATCCAGTCCAGCAAAATCATGTCTGGTTGTTGATTTTTCAACCAATCCAGCCCCGTTTCGCCATCCTTGACTGCTTCGCAGGTAAATCCCGTTTGACGCAGACTGAAATTAATCATGTCACGAATGGCGGCGTCATCTTCAACCAGTAATACTGATATGCTCATATCCGATTTTTTCCTGAACTATTTTTCTAAGAATAAAGCTTAACGGCTAAATATGACAATTTGATAACAACGCTGAAAGCTTTATACAGTCTGGTCTTTGCGCGGTAACATTTTTGAAATAAAACTGGCGGACAGAATCATTAAGGCAGAAATGACCAGACAGGCTGCTAACCCGGAAACCTGATAGACCCAGCCAGATAATAATGTACCAAACAATCTTCCAGCCGCATTAGCCATGTAATAAAAACCGACATCCAGGGAAACCCCAGCCGCATCAGCATATGACACGATAAGATAGGAATGGATTGCAGAATTGATCGCAAAGATAGCGCCATAAATTAATAAGCCGACAGTTAAAGCAGGTATGACAGCCCATTCAAAATATACCGAGGCGGCAATCAATAACGGCAACACAAAGAGGGGTAAGGACCATAGCCAGACATGATAGCCATCAGGAGCATTTTGTCTGGAAAAGCCAGTCAGCTTAGGGGCAAGTGCCTGCACAATACCGTAAGCAATTACCCAAGCCGCCAGCAGACCACCGACATAAATAGGTGACCACTGTAATTGGGCATGCAAAAACACTGGTAAGGCCACCACAAACCAGATATCTCGAGAACCAAACAAAAAGAACCTTGCCAACGACAAATGATTCACCGGTGCACTTTTTGACCAGATATCACTGAATTTTGGTTTATTTTTGGCTTTACCCAGATCGCGTTGCAACATGACGATGCTGAAAATCAACACTACCAGAAGCACAATCGCCATGGCCAGTATCGCGCCACGAAAACCGATCCAGGAAAGCAGGGCCGCACCGACAAAGAAACCAACACCTTTCAGGGCATTTTTGGAGCCGGTAAGGATGGATATCCATTTAAATAAGGTTGATTGGGCGTTATCAGCCACCAGCATTTTGATGCTGGATTTGGCACTCATTTTATTCAAATCTTTGGCAATACCGGAGAGTGCCTGCGCGACCATGACATACGCCACAGTGAGCCACTGCGGATCCACCAGCAGCATTGCCAATGCAATAACCTGTAATAACAAGCCCAGATGCATTGTGACGTTTAACCCTACTCTGGCGGCCAGCCAGCCACCGACCAGGTTTGTCACTATGCCGAAAAATTCATACAGAACAAACAGCATTGCCACTTCAAGCGGGCTGTAGCCCAGTTGATGGAAAAACAATACCACCAGCATGCGTAACGCACCGTCGGAAACGGTAAACGCCCAGTAGCTGAAGGTCACCACCAGATATTGCTGAATCGCAATGGGCAATGCTTTAAGTTTATTCAGCATGTTCAAATCGTCCTGACAAATAAGCTGAAAATAATATGTCAGTTTAATGAAGATTTGATTACAGCATGATGCCTCTAATCATAAAGAAGATGCAGGCTGATAAAGTTGCCGCTGCTGGAACGGTGACCACCCACGCTGTGACGATCTTTTTCACCATATCGCGTTTAACGAACAGGTTTTTCTTTTCTTTTTTGAGGACTTTTTTGGCTTTTTTCAGCGCGGACTCTTCCTCATCAATCAATCGATAAAGCTCGGTAATACGTTGATATTCATCCACGGTTTTGGAGGGTTTTTTCTCCAGTTTTTTCAATTCGCCGCGCAGTGCATTAAGCATCTTTTTATCATCTTTGATTTCGGCTTTTTCGCGATCAATCTGGCGTTCGATTTTATTTGATTCATCCAGCCATTCACGCAGGAACCCAACCCCAAATACCCCACCAATGGCAATATGCGTTGTACTGACCGGCAATCCGAGCTGACTGGCAATGATGACGGTCAAAGCAGCAGCCATAGCGATTGAATAGGCTCGCATCTGATCCAGCTCGGTAATTTCACCACCTACGGTACGAATCAGCCTTGGACCATACAGACCCAAGCCAATGGCAATACCTAAAGCACCCACGGCCATAATCCAAAGCGGAATACCGGCTTTATCGGTGATACCACCTGACATAATGGCGTCATTTATTGCGGCCAGAGGACCGATGGCATTTGCCACGTCATTCGCACCATGAGCAAAACTTAATAAGGCCGCAGCAAAGATTAACGGAATAGTGAATTGTGCATTGACACTGGCACGATCATTTTTCATGTATTGCAGATTACTGGCCAGAGACTTTTTAACGATCCAGAACACCAGCACCCCAATCAGAAAACCAATCAATGCAGCAGCCAAAAAACTGGGGTTGGCTTGCGGAGCTATATCGACAATTGGCAGTCCATTCAGCGTAGTTATGAATTGCCCCCATACCTGCTTAAGCCCTTTGATCACCAGATAAGTGGAAAAAGCCCAGGCCATCACCGAAACATAAATCGGTACCCAACGATAGGAAGCCTGAATTTTGTCGTCGCGAAAAATGATGGTTTTTTTGATAGCCAATAAAAAAGAGGCCGCAATAATGCCTCCCATCAATGGCGAAATAATCCAGGAACTGACAATAGCCCCCATAGTGCCCCAGTCAACAATACCAAAGCCAGCGGCAGCCATACCACCGCCCATTACCCCCCCCACTATTGAGTGAGTAGTTGATACAGGCGCTCCGGCGACGGTTGCCAGATTAAGCCATAAAGCCGCTGCTAATAATGCAGCCATCATGGCCCAGACAAAGGTTTCGGTATCGGTACCAAATTGCTTGATATCAATAATGCCGCCTTTAATAGTCGACACCACTTCGCCACCAGCGATAAAGGCACCGGCTGCCTCAAAAATCATTGCGATCATAATCGCGCCGCCCATAGTCAGCGCCTTGGAGCCGACCGCCGGGCCAACATTATTGGCTACATCGTTGGCACCAATATTCATCGCCATATAACCACCGAACACGGCGGCAATGGCTAGAAACAGGTTATTGGGAACACCACCCGAGGTAGCAAAACTGTATGCAAGAATGCCAGCGAGGAAAAATAGAGCGAAGCCTATTCGGGCTAATTCGGCATGGCTTTTTTTGTAGGCCTGTTTTTCAAGTTTATGAATGGTTTTGATTTCCACAAGACACCTGTGTTTCGCCAAAAAAGAAGGCAATTATTACAGTTTAAAGACAACATGACATCCTGTTGCACTCACCCGTGTAACGTTCGACTGTTAGAATGGTCTGTAACTGCAATGAATCAGTGGCGATAATGTAATGAAACAATTTTTAATCCTGCTCATGCTGCTCAGCAGTTTTTCCGCACAGGCGCGCCCGAGCCTGTTGGAGAAATTTGGTTTCGACAGTGCAGACTCTCCTCCTGAAGTTGATGAAGCCTTTGACTTTGAAGCGATAGTGACTGATCCCGAAACGATATTGGCAGGCTGGCAGATAATGGAAGGAAATTATCTGTATCAGAATAAAATCCGCTTCGAAATAATCGGGGATGACTCTGTACAGTTGGGCGAATTTACTTTGCCCGGCGGGCATATGAAAAATGATGCATATTTTGGTTTATCCGAGGTGTATACCAGCGATGTGCAAATCAAGCTGCCGCTGATACGTACTCAGTCCGAACCGACCCGCATCACATTAACAGCCCATTATCAGGGCTGCTCTGAAACGTTTGGTATCTGTTACCCCCCTACCCGCAAAACCTTCGATCTGGAGTTACCGGCAACAACCACAGTCAGCAAGACTGCAACCACTGAGACACAAACCTCGGCCCCGACCTCACTGCTATCTTCCACACCCCTAAGTCAGCAGGATGAAATTTCACAGCGTCTGCAAAATGACAATCTGTTGCAAATTCTGTTTGGTTTTCTGGGGCTCGGCTTATTACTGGCCTTTACCCCCTGCGTTTTCCCAATGATTCCGATTTTGTCCGGCATTATTGTCGGCCAGGGTGAGCATATTACGACCCGCCGGGCGTTTATTCTGTCACTGATTTATGTACTGGCCATGTCCGTTACCTATACAGTGGCAGGGGTTTTAACCGGCTTACTCGGCGGCAATCTCCAGGCTATGCTGCAAAATCCGTGGGTGATATCAGGCTTTGTTGGCATTTTGCTGTTACTGGCGTTATCGATGTTTGGCTTTTATGAATTGCAGTTGCCACATGCTCTGCAACAACGATTGCATCAACTCAGCCACCGTCAGCAGGGCGGTACATTAGCCGGCGTGGCATTGATGGGGCTGCTATCAGGATTAATTGTCGGGCCCTGCCTGGCTCCACCACTAGCAGGTGCCTTATTATTTATCAGTCAGCACGCAGATCCGGTGCTGGGAGGTGCGGCATTATTTGCAATGAGTATCGGCATGGGAATTCCGTTACTGATTATTGGCACCTCAGCCGGAACCCTGCTGCCCAAAGCCGGACGCTGGATGGAAAATATCAAGGCTTTTTTCGGTGTGATGCTGCTCGCTTTGGCGATATGGATGCTGGATCGCATTCTGCCGGGTTGGGCCATTCTGTTTATGAGTGGCGCCCTGCTGGTGATGACCGCAGTGTATCTGGGTGCCCTGAACAATCTACCGATTGAAGCAACTGGCTGGCAAAAATTCTGGAAAGGTCTGGGACTTTTATCACTTATCACGGGTGCATTAATGCTCATCGGCAGTGCCAGCGGCGGACAATCCATTTTGCAGCCTTTGCATAAATTAAGCCTTTCGCCCGGCACAACAGCCCCTCAACCCGCTCTGCAATTTACCTATGTCAACTCACTGGAAGAACTGCAGTCTCAGCTGCAGCAAAGTAATAAGCCGGTGATGCTCGATTTTTATGCCGACTGGTGTACCGATTGCAAAAACATGGAACAAACGACTTTCCGTGATGCCGAGGTCATCAGCACGTTGCAGAATTTTACTTTGCTGAAAGTGGATCTCACAGACAATACTGATGCGCATCAAACCTTGTTAAAATCATTGCGGGTATTTGGTCCACCCAGCATGTTGTTTTTTGACGAAAATGCAGAAGAATCGGCTGAACATCGTCTGGTCGGGCACGTCTCAGCCGCCCAGTTGAACGCTCATCTGGCGGATTTCCAGGCCAGATAATTAAAACTGCAAGAACTTCTCTATTTCGACGAAATTAGCGACAAAAAGCCGGATTTTTAGTTAAAAAGCTGGACAATAAAGCGTTAGCTGGTGCAAAATCTCGGCTTATATTTCCAGTGTTGGTGTGTTGTTATTATGGCGAAATTTCTAGTATTGCATGGCCCCAATCTGAATTTGTTGGGTCAGCGCGAGCCTGAAATTTATGGTGCCACCACGTTAGACGATATCAATACCCGCCTGGCTGAGTTAGCTCAGGCTGATGGCCATCAACTTGATTCACTGCAAAGCAATGCCGAACATGAATTGGTCTCGGCTATACAATCAGCACGTCAGCAATATGATTTTATTTTAATTAATCCCGCAGCTTTTACTCACACCAGCGTAGCCATTCGTGATGCATTAGCTGCGGTCGCAATACCTTTTATAGAAATACATCTTTCCAATGTGCATCGTCGTGAAGCATTCCGGCAACAGTCCTACTTTTCAGATTTGGCTGTTGGCGTGATTTGCGGTCTCGGTGCTCAGGGATATGAATTGGCATTACAAGCTGCCACTAAACAACTCAACCCTTAAGGCTAAATCATGGATATTCGTAAAATAAAAAAATTGATTGATTTGATTCAGGAATCGGATGTTGCTGAAATCGAAATTTCTGAAGGTGAAGAATCTGTTCGTATCAGCCGCGCCAGTTCCGCTTATCCACAACAACAATATTTTGCTGCACCACAACCCGCACCTGCTGCACAGAGCACACCGTCATTTGCCAGTGATGCGGCAAACACCGCGACGGCAGCAGCGGCAACAAAATCCTCTAACGAAGCCAATGCTGTGCGCTCGCCCATGGTTGGTACCTTTTACGGTTCACCCTCACCCGATGCGGCGGCTTTCGTGGAAGTAGGTCAGCAGGTATCCGCCGGTGATGTGATTTGCATCATCGAAGCGATGAAAATGTTCAATCAGATTGAAGCGGATCGTAGCGGTATTGTTAAAGCCATCCTGGTTGAAGATGGTCACCCGGTTGAGTATGACGAACCATTAATCGTTATCGAATAATTTTGCTGACAGCTTCGGCTGTTATGGCAAACCAAAAACTGCGGATAAAACAACATGATTGATAAAATTGTCATCGCTAATCGTGGCGAGATTGCTTTGCGTATTCTCAGAGCATGCTGGGAATTAGGCATTAAAACGGTTGCTGTTCACTCTGATGTGGATCGTGATTTGAAACATGTATTACTGGCTGATGAAAGTGTCTGCATTGGTCCAGCGGCATCGAACCTCAGCTACCTGAATGTCCCCGCGTTGATCAGTGCCGCCGAGATTACCGATGCAACGGCTATCCATCCCGGATATGGCTTCCTGTCTGAAAATGCAGACTTTGCTGAGCGTGTTGAACAAAGCGGCTTTATTTTTATCGGTCCGCGTTCTGAAACAATTCGGATGATGGGTGACAAGGTTGAAGCCATCAAAGCGATGAAAGCGGCCGGGGTTCCGTGTGTTCCCGGTTCAGACGGCCCGCTGGGTAACGATGATCAGACCAATCTGCGTCTGGCAAGAGAAATTGGTTATCCGATTATCATCAAAGCCGCCGGCGGCGGTGGTGGACGTGGTATGCGTGAAGTGCATAGTGAAGCGCATCTGCTCAATGCTATTTCCCTGACCAAGAGTGAAGCAAAATCTGCCTTCAGTAATGATATGGTTTACATGGAAAAATTCCTGGAAAACCCACGTCATATCGAGTTTCAGGTGCTGGCCGATGAGCATGGCAATGCAGTGCATTTAGGTGAACGGGACTGCTCAATGCAGCGTCGTCATCAGAAAGTCGTCGAAGAAGCACCGGCTCCGGGTATTACCCCTGAAATGCGTGCTCGCATGGGTAAAGTCTGTGCCGATGCCTGTGTCCGCATTGGCTATCGCGGTGCGGGTACCTTTGAATTTCTTTATCAGGACGGTGAGTTCTATTTCATCGAGATGAACACCCGCATTCAGGTAGAGCATCCGGTCACTGAACGGGTCACCGGTATTGATCTGGTTGCCGAACAGATTCGTATTGCTTCTGGCATGCCATTATCATTCAGCCAGGAAGACATCATTATCCGTGGTCATGCCATTGAATGCCGAATTAACGCTGAAGATCCACGTACTTTTATGCCAAGTCCTGGTCTGGTCACCCATTATCATGCTCCGGGCGGTGCGGGTATTCGTATGGATTCACATCTGTACAGTGGCTATAAGGTTCCACCTAATTATGACTCGTTAATAGGCAAACTCATTGCCTATGGTAATACCCGTGAATCAGCCATTGCGCGGATGCGTACTGCATTGAAAGAAATTGGTATTGAAGGCATTAAAACTAACGTTGAACTACAACGTGACATTATGGATGACACGCATTTCCAGACCGGTGGCACCAATATCCACTACCTTGAAAAGAAACTCGGACTTTAAGTCCGTTCGTTATGGCCTGGATCCAACTTATTTTTACCAGCTCACCGAAGCAGGCAGAGTCATTATCTGATGCTCTGTCTGAATGCGGAGCAGCCGCTGTTACCTTTCAGGATAACGCTGATCAACCTATCTATGAACCAGCTATTGGTGAAACCCCTTTATGGTCTGCGACGTCGGTCATCGCCCTGTTTGATGCCGAGACAGACACAGAATCACTGCTGACTGCCCTTCGCTCCCAGATTGGCGAGTTGCCTGACCATCGTATTGAAGCCGTGGAGGATAAAGACTGGGAACGCGAATGGATGGAAAATTTCAAACCCATCTGTTTCGGTGAGAAATTATGGATCGTGCCCAGCTGGCATGAACCGCCACAGCCCAACGCCGTCAATATTCTGCTGGATCCGGGACTGGCCTTCGGTACGGGAACGCATCCGACAACGGCTTTATGTCTGCAATGGCTGGATAAAGCCGATTTAACCGGTAAAACCGTAATTGATTATGGTTGTGGCAGTGGCATCCTGGCGATAGCCGCCGCCTTGTTAGGCGCCAATAAAGTGATTGGTGTAGACACTGATCCACAGGCATTGGAAGCAACTCAAGCCAACGCACAACGTAATGGTGTGATCATCGAGACCTACCTGCCACAGCATTGCCCAACGGTTGAATGTGATTTACTGCTAGCGAATATTCTGGCGGGTCCTTTAATGGAACTGATGCCACGCTTTGTAGAATTAACCCGACCTGACACACAACTGGTGTTATCGGGGATTCTGGATGTGCAGGCGGAAACCGTTAGCCAGCATTACCAGACCGAGTTTAAGATGGATAACGCGGTTGTGCTGGAAGAATGGGTGCGTTTGAGTGGAGTTCGTCATGGCTGATAAAGCGCTATCTATCGGTCCTTATACCCTGCCAAATAATCTGTTTCTGGCACCGATGGCCGGGGTCACTGATCGTCCTTTTCGCCAATTGTGTCGAAAACTCGGTGCCGGAATGGCGGTTTCAGAAATGATCACTGCCAATAAAGCGTTATGGGCCAGTAAAAAATCACTATTACGTGCCAACCATGAAGGTGAACCAGAGCCACGCAGCGTACAGATTGCCGGCGCCGATCCACAGATGATGGCTGAAGCTGCACGCCATAATGTGGCGGAAGGCGCCCATATTATTGATATCAATATGGGTTGCCCGGCGAAAAAAGTCTGTAATGTGATGGCCGGTTCAGCATTGCTGCAACATGAAAAGCTGGTCGGCGAGATTCTGAAAGCCGTAGTGAATGCCGTTGATGTTCCGGTGACATTAAAAATCCGTACCGGCTGGGATCGTGATAATCGTAATGGCGTCAGGATTGCCCGAATTGCCGAAGATGCTGGAATTAAGGCTCTGGCAGTACATGGCCGAACCCGTGCCGATGCCTATAAAGGTGATGCCGAATACGACACCATTGCTGAAATCAAATCCCGTATCGCCATTCCTGTCATTGCCAATGGTGATATCGAAACGCCAGAAAAAGCCTTGTTGGTTTTACAGCAAACCGGTGCTGATGGTTTGATGATTGGTCGGGCTGCCCAAGGCAACCCTTGGATATTCCAGCAGATAAATCATTTTCTGCAAACCGGTGAGAATTTGGCAGAACCCTCTGTAACAGAAGTGCAACAAATCTTGATTTGTCACCTCAACACGCTGTACGATTTCTATGGTGAATATTCCGGTGTGCGCATGGCACGCAAGCACATTGCTTGGTACAGCAAAGGGTTACGTAATGGCAATGCCTTTCGCCAACAAATGAATACACTGGAGAAAGCTGAACAACAGCTGGCTTTTACAGATGCATTTTTTGCGCAACTCGCTGACAAGGATTCACTGGCCGCATGAATAAAGCATTGAACGACGAATTTGCTGACTGTATTGATCTGGGCGTAACCGCGGAACAACAACACGCGCCCTTAAATCAATGTGTCACCAATGCACTGAAAACCTACTTTGAACAACTGGACGGCCACTCCCCTGCTAATTTATATGAAATGCTGATGACCGAGGTTGAAGTACCTCTGTTACAAGCCGCCTTGGCCCATACCCAAGGCAATCAAAGTCGCGCTGCTGAAATTCTGGGCATTAACCGCGGCACGCTACGAAAAAAACTCAAGCAATACGGCTTGTAAACAAGCCTGAATCCCAATCTGGAATCCTGATGAACTCGATTAAACGCGCACTGTTGAGTGTTTCTGACAAAACCGGCATTGTTGAATTTGCCAAACAACTGCAAGATCTGAACGTTGAACTACTCTCCACCGGCGGTACAGCTAAATTACTTAGCGAAGCCGGCCTGAACGTCAAAGAAGTCTCCGAACACACCGGTTTTCCGGAAATGATGGATGGCCGCATTAAAACCCTGCATCCGAAAATTCATGGTGGCCTGCTGGGTCGTCGGGGCAAGGATGACGACATCATGCAGCAACATGACATCGCTCCAATTGATTTGGTAGTCGTAAACTTATATCCGTTTGAAGCCACCGTGGCGCGTGAAGACTGCCCGCTGGAAGACGCTATAGAAAATATTGATATTGGCGGCCCGACCATGTTGCGTGCAGCAGCAAAAAATCATGCTGATGTGACGGTTGTTGTAGATCCGGCTGATTACTCGCGAGTCATTGAACAGATTCAATCGCAGGGTGGAACGGATGATCACACCCGTTTTGATCTGGCACTGAAAACCTTTGAACATACAGCACACTACGATGGTGCGATTGCCAATTATCTTGGCACTATTCAGGCTGATAAAAGCAAAGCCGCATTCCCGCGTACATTTAACAGTCAGTTCCAGCTCAAACAAGCGATGCGTTATGGGGAAAACCCACATCAAAAAGCTGCTTTTTATGTGGAGAAGCAGGCTGAAACCGGTTCAATCGGTGCCTCTACCCAGTTACAGGGCAAGGAATTGTCCTATAACAACATCGCCGATACTGATGCCGCGCTGGAATGTGTCAAAGTCTTTAACGACAAACCGGCGTGTGTCATTGTTAAGCATGCCAATCCCTGTGGTGTCGCCACAGCAGATGATTTGCTGACAGCCTATGATCTGGCCTATCAAACCGATCCGACTTCGGCATTTGGCGGCATTATCGCCTTTAACCGTGAACTGGATGGAAAAACGGCACAAGCCATTATTGATCGTCAGTTTGTTGAAGTGATTATCGCACCTAAAATCAGTGATGCCGCCAAAGCCGTTGTCGCTGGCAAAGCCAATGTGCGTTTGCTGTGCAGTGGTGATTTCCCGACGACTCCTGCCACTGATTTTGATTTCAAACGTGTGACAGGTGGGTTACTGGTGCAGGATCGTGATATCCAGATTGTCAGCGAGGCTGAATTAAAAGTTGTCACTAAACTGCAGCCTACCCAAGAACAACTGGCTGATCTGCTATTTGCGTGGCGTGTAGCCAAATTTGTGAAATCCAATGCGATTGTCTATGCCAAAAATCAGCAGACGGTTGGAATTGGCGCCGGCCAGATGAGCCGTGTGGTTAGCAGTCGCATTGCTGGAATTAAAGCCAATGATGCAGGCTTGACTGTTCCGGGCGCAGTAATGGCATCCGATGCCTTCTTCCCGTTCCGTGATGGTCTTGATGCGGCTGCCGAAGTAGGTATCAGTGCGGTAATCCAACCGGGTGGTTCGATGCGCGATGACGAAGTCATTGCTGCAGCGGATGAGCATGGTATTGCAATGGTCTTTACCGGCATGCGGCATTTCCGCCACTAAGTTTGAGTGACTTGTGGATCGCGCCCAGGCTCTACGTGTATTTCAGGCACATAACCGCGCCCGAATCAGCCGTTTAATAGAGCTGGCACCACACAAACAGGCGATGTTCTATCGCCTGTTGCCATTATTATTTCATATCAACCATAAACTGCTGCCGGGGTTTGTCAGTGATGACTGTCCGGCTGGCATTATGGATTACCAACCTGATAGCGAAGCGCTCAACAGTGCTATCAATCTGAATCGAAATTTCAGTCATCGCCGCAAAGCATTAAGACGTTATGCATTACGCGGTATCTACTTGCTTAATCCTGCAGGACAAATCCGCTATCCAGACCCTGCCAGCTTTGATCTATGGCTGGTGCATCATGCCACCTTAAAACCTGATCAACTGGCTATTTTGCAAAACAAAGTTGAAGGTATTGTTCAGTGGGCGGCAACGCTGGGCATTGAGTTGCGATTTCGATTACTGGATGAAACACAGTGCCAAAACGAGACTATTTCAAGTGCCGAAAGAGAAGCATTTTATTTACAGGGTCTGTGTATTGCCGGCAGCGCCCCGCTTTGGTGGTTAATTACCAGCGAAGAACATCAGACATATTTGCAAATTGCTGAAAGGTTATTGTCGCAAAGAGGCTTAACCCAAATCAGTTTGCTGAATTTTGGTTTTGATCGCTCCCCCCATCCTGAGCACCTGTTTAATCAGGCCTGCCAGATGTTTAGCAAAGCTATTGATGGTGATGTAACAGCATTTCTGGATTTAATCTTTATACAGTCTCAATTGAAATTATTTCCTGGGATTGTGCATTTGTCTGACCGCTATAAAGAAAAGGTCGAGCATGGCGAAACCGATAGTCTGCAAGTAGAACCTGCCAGTCTCAAACTGACCGAAATAGAAAGAAACGCAGCGAATGATGTGCAACAACTAGCAAGGCAGGCTTATTATGTTTTGTGTGGAGAACGCTTATCCCAACAGGTAAAACATCCCCAGTTTGCCTGGCGCCGCCATAGCCTGCAAAGCATTTATAAAGACTGGAACTGGTCGGCAGAAACCTTAAAAAAAGAAGATAGCCGTTCAACCTGGGATTATCCCCAACGTCATCAATGGTGGTCGAGTCTTAGCCCAAAACTAAATGGATTCGCATCAGATCTGCAGCAGTTTGCCAGGCAGCATCCGGGCAGCGATGCGAGTCAGCTCAAGGTGCTGGAAAAAGCACTCGCGCTATCGCTGGATACTACCGAGTCAATTATTGAACAATTACCAGTTGCGCTACAAATGACAGATGGGCCGGAGCAACTTTACCTTTACCGGTTCACTGATCAAATGGAATGGAAACTCAGCTCAATACCGCTTAATGACGCGAAACAGGTTGGCCTGAAACAGCATAAATCGCTGACATATCTTCTGGTGTGGGCCGTTCGCAATCATATTCTGACCACACGTAGCTGGTTAAGAGTGGCAGATCAAAAGCAGCAGATAAACATTAATCTGGTACTTGAACTGACCCAAAACTTGTTGAAATCATCATTACCGTTGCATCAGAGCGTCGAGAGTAAGGAAGTATTTCTGCAACCGGCTAAAGCGGAGCGTTTAATGCTGTTTGCCAATCTGCAAACGACTGGTAATGATATCCAGCAAAGTGGTCCGATACAGATGGCCAGTCTGAACAATGATCCCTTAAGTTATACTTCAAACAGACAGAATCTTGTCAGCAGTCTGGATCTGTTGCTCTATACCAGTTGGGGACAATGGCATCATTACCGTTTTGATGGCAATAATGCGGTCACTGAAGCCCTAAGCCAGGTACTTAAATGGCAGCCAACCGCACAACTGAGCAGCCATATTTCATGCTGGTGCGCCACCGGCTTTTTTGGTCAGGCGATTAATACCCGTTTGCAGCAATTGTTTGACGCCGTATTGACCCATTATCAATATCATCCAAGGCAAGGTCGTTATCTGATGCTGCTGGGAGACCATCTATCTCAGCTGCAATGGCAAGATGATCAACTGCAAATAAAACAGTTTGCAGCAGAAAAAGACCTCAAGCATGCTCTCGCAGAGGAACAAAAACATTACCTGCCGACCCGCGTCGATAGCTATCTGGATAGTGACAATCTGCTTAATTCGATGCTGCTATATCAACAACCGCAGACAGTAAGTTTGTTTGCCTATCGCCTGACAGATACCACAGAGATCTATGTTATTGATGAACTCGGACGTCTGCAGCAATTTGCCTATCCATCATTAACGGAAGCGCAGATCCTTGCCCAGTTGAAACTGTTTATTAGTAATAGCGTGGGTGATGCGGTAGTGCAATGCGATTGTTATCAACTTTTAAGACAGCAACAGCGTTGGCAAATAAATCCGATCCAACCCTCCAGACCAGAGTCAGCCACGTTCTCGGTTATTTGGCAGATTACCGGTGCTCAACTGGCATTAAGCCTGAAGTCACAAACCGTTAAAACCGATCTCGGTGATCCGCAGCTCATTCCGCTTCTGGCTGAATTATTTCAACACAATACGGGTCATAAACCTGCGATTTATTTCATTGATAAATTACAGTTTGTGCCTAAGGCACCTTATTCGAGTCTGTTTTTCCTGAACCGCAAATACGAATTAGAGCAGCAGTTTAATCAGGTAAAGCTTTAGATTTCGCCGCAGCTCTTTTATGATGTGGAACCTGACTCATTACAAAGAATACGTATGATTAAAGTAGGAATTGTTGGTGGCACGGGATATACCGGTGTTGAACTGCTTCGTTTATTAGCCATTCATCCTGAGGTCTCTCTGGAGATCATCACTTCACGCAGCGAAGCTGGTATGCCGGTGAGTGATTTGTATCCTAACCTTCGCGGCCATGTTGATTTGTGCTTTACCGTTCCTGATGACGATGCATTAGCGGCCTGTGATGTGGTTTTCTTTGCCACCCCTCATACCGTTGCTATGGCAAGTGTGCCATCGTTAATCGATCGTGGCGTTAGAGTGATTGATTTATCAGCTGACTTTCGACTGAAGAATATCCCGTTGTGGGAGAAATGGTATAACACTCCCCATACCTGCCCACATTTAGCAGAACTGGCCGTCTATGGATTGCCAGAGCTCAATCGTGAAGCCATTCGCGAAGCACAGTTAGTGGCTGTTGCCGGGTGTTATCCGACTGCTGTGCAGTTAGGCTATATGCCTTTGCTGGAAGCTGGGCTGATTGATCCACTACATTTGATTGCTGATGCGAAATCAGGTGTCAGCGGCGCCGGACGCAAAGCCAGCTTTGGCACTATGCTGACTGAAGCCAGCGAGAATATGAAGGCCTATGCCGTTGCCGGTCATCGTCATTTACCTGAAATCCGTCAGGGTCTGAATCAGATGCATGGCACCGAAGTAGGTCTGACGTTTGTACCTCATCTCACACCGATGATTCGTGGTATCCATGCCACTTTGTATAGCCAGCTACTCAAATCAACTGATCTACAAAGCTTATTTGAGCAACGTTTTGCTGATGAACCCTTTGTTGATGTAATGCCCGCAGGTTCTCATCCTGAAACCAGGAGTGTACGTGGTGCCAATATTTGCAGAATAGCCGTACATCAACCTGAAAATGCTGATACTGTTGTGGTGTTATCAGTTATTGATAATCTGGTTAAAGGCGCATCAGGACAGGCGATACAAAATATGAATATCATGTTCGGTCTTGATGAGCGTCTTGGCATTAACCACATAGCAACCCTACCCTGATGAGCTCACCTCTCGATAGTTACGTTATAAAACCAAAGCGCCCGCTGCGCTTTGTTGTCTGGTTAATAATAGCTATCGTTATCAGTGGACTTCTCCAGTGGTACTGGTTTAATCGTGACAGCGGCAATACAGCCCAGCTGATCGAGCAAAATCAGCAAATGACGGAACAGATTGCTGCAATGAAAACCGAGCTGATACAACAGTCGGAGCTGCTGCAAAACCAGGAACAAGTTCAGGCCATGCATCAGGCAACAGCCCAGCAATTACAGAATCGATTGCAACAACTGCAAAAGAAAGTAATTGAGCTAAATAAAGAATTACTTTTTTATCAAAATATTACCCAGGGTAACAGTACCAGTGAACTGCAAATCCGCGATTTGCAGTTACGGCCAGAAACCGAGAACTCAGATCAAGTTCGCTATCGGTTGGTCATTACTCAGGGTAAAAATATCAGCGAACCGATTACCGGTGAGGTGATTATCCGATTGCAAAATACTGAAGGTGAAGGCGACGAGGCCAAAGCGATCGATCTCAACATCACCGAGCATCCTCTTAATCTCCGTCATGTTCAGGTTATTGAGGGTGTCTTCAATCTTGGTGAATTATCAGATCCTGAACAAATCAGCGTCAGTTTGCGCCAGAAAGACAAAATACTAATTTCACGCAGCTTTGATTGGCAAACAGAAACACCCGTCGGGCAATGAGGTAATTCATGTTCAGCAGCAAAAAAAATAAACGGCGTAAGGCCGCCCGTATTGACACATTAATTGGTGAGAACACCCATTTTAAAGGCGATATTCACTTTAGGGGTGGTTTACGAATAGATGGTGTAATCACTGGTAATATTACTGCTGATGAAGGTGAGCCCGCATTATTAACGCTGAGTGAAAAAGGCCGCATAGAAGGCGAAGTCCGGGTGCCATTTCAAATTATCAATGGTGATGTCAAAGGCAATTTATATGCAGTTGAACATATTGAACTCGCCAATAAAGCACGTATCAATGGCAATGTTTTTTATAAGTTGCTGGAAATGGCAGTTGGCAGTGAAGTCAACGGAAAATTAATTCATGTCGGCGAAGCGGAAGAAACCGACTTGAGCCTTGAACATTCCCAAACCGATCCCAATTTAAACCTTGAACAACAGACCTAGGGGCTGTTGATCTTTCAGAGCCGCTTCTGTTTTGACTGAAAAATGGCCTCAATAATTGGTAGCGCTTAAAGATAAAGAGACCATAATACTTGACTATTTTAGTCAGAATTGGATAATAAATGAACAATCTTAGATATCAACGGAGTAAATCATGACGAGCGAAATGCCAAGTCCAGTTCTATTCACCGATTCGGCTGCGTCAAAAGTCAGCGAACTCATTGCCGAAGAAGGTAATGATCAATTAAAACTGCGCGTATTTATCACTGGCGGTGGTTGCTCCGGGTTTCAATATGGTTTTACATTTGAAGAAGAAGTCAGTGAAGGTGATACCGAAATCGAAAAATCCGGTGTCACTTTATTGATTGATCCTGCGAGTTACCAATATCTGGTAGGTGCCGAAATTGACTATACTGATGGAGTGGAGGGCTCACAATTTGTGATCCGTAATCCTAACGCTACGACAACATGTGGCTGTGGTTCTTCTTTCTCTCCATAACCGTCCCTGAACATAATTGAATCAAAACCACTATACCGCCATGCGGTGTAGTGGTTTTTTTATGTCCATTGATTTTATTTTCTAATCGCAGACAAACTGATATAAAGTTTATTTAAGGAAATCCACCTGCATGCTCTCCAAATGGCAATGGTTACTCACACAACTCACTCGCACATTATGGGTTCGTGCTTCTTTTTTTGCGTTGCTCGCAGTGGTGACAGCTCTGATTGCCATTCCAGCTCAGCAAATGATCGACAACCCATTTCCGTTTAGCGTCGGTTCAGATTCCGTCGGGCAGATTTTAGATATCCTGGCATCAAGCATGTTAGCGGTAACCACATTTTCATTAAGTGTGATGGTGTCGGCCTATACTGCAGCAAGTAGTAACGTAACACCTCGTGCCACCAAACTAGTAGAACAAGACACCACTACTCAGAATGTTTTAGCCACATTTATTGGTTCTTTTTTATATAGTCTGGTCGGCATTATTGCTTTGAGCACCGATCAATATGGTGAAAATGGTCGCCTGATTTTGTTTATTGTGACCATCGGTGTGATTATTTTGATTGTCATTACCATTCTGCGCTGGATTGAACATCTTTCTCAACTTGGTCGCGTGGGAGAAACCACCGAGCGGGTCGAAAATGCAGCCGCCAATACCATTACTCAGCGTATTCAACATCCCACTTTTCGCGCAAAAAGGCTCTTTGAGAAAAATGATATTCCTGACAATGCCAACGCTATTTATGCCAAAAGCATTGGCTATGTCCGGCATATTGATGTTGGTGCATTAAATGATTACGCCAAACAATATGAGGCTGAAATCGGTGTACTGGCATTACCAGGTGAATTTGTACACCCAGCCAAGCCTATTGGGTGGATAAATACCGAGACCAGTGATGAAATGATTACTAAAATCTGTTCTGCTGTGACATTAGGTAATGAACGTTCATTTGACCAGGATCCCCGCTTTGGTTTGTCAGTTTTAGCCGAAATAGCCTCGCGGGCACTTTCCCCTGCCGTAAATGATCCCGGCACCGCTATTGATGTTATCAATCGTGGATTTCGACTTCTTGTTCCCTGGAAAGGCTATAAATTTGCTGATAGCGATGAGCAGATAATCTATCGCCATGTTCGGGTGCCAGAATTGGAATTGGGTGATCTGCTGGATGATATTTTTATGCCAATCGAACGTGATGGTACCAACATGATAGAGGTGCAACTTCGCTTGCAGCAAGCACTTGCGGCCTTACATAAAATCTCGGCAGAAGTCTTTGGAGAAGAAGTATCCCGTCATTTACAGCTGATGAAACAGCGGACAGATCAATCTTCATTGGTGGAAGCGGATAAACAGCGTTTAAAACCAATTTACGATCAATTAATCTCATCCGAACCAATTATTCAGGACACCTTACTGTAAAAATTTTCTGACGTTAACTTTACCTTAACTTAACGCATGTATATTATGAATGAACGTTCATTCATAATAAGTCAACTATGTCTCCAGCCAAAAGCACTGCCGATAAACGTGAAGCTATTTTCTGTGCCACCTTAAAGTTGCTCTCCAACTACGGTTTTCATGGTTTTTCGATTAAACAACTTGCCGAAGAGGCTGGTGTTGCCACTGGCACCATTTATCTTTATTTCAAAGATCGGGATGAACTGATCCGTGAGCTCAATACCCACATAATTGATGACTTTATCAAAGCAACACTGGAGGGCCATGATCAGCAGCAACCACTCAAACAACAATATCGACGAATGTGCTGCAATCTCTGGCGCTTTTGCATCGAAAATCCCTGCATAACGCACAGCAAAGCACAATTTGATCATCTGCCCCCGGATATTTTACGTAGCCAGCGTAGTCATGCCTGGGATGCGCTTCAACCGCTTAAGGATTTGTTTGAAAAAGGACGGGCAACACAACAAATTAAAAACTTATCCGACGATATTCTGATCAGTCTGAGTTTTGAACCTTATCTGTTTCTCGCCCGCCAACATTTAATCGACGTTATCAAAGTCGATAACGATGCCCTGACTAATATTATTGATGCAAGCTGGGATGCAATCGCCTGCTCGCCTTCACAGAATGACGATACTGACGGACAAGACAATCAGGAGTAGTAAATGCCACGCCATTTTTTATCTGTTAAAAAATTGATGTTGATAAGTTTATTGACGCTCAATATGGCAGCATGCCAATCCTCCGACTCTCAAGATGCCCAGCAAAATACACAGCAAGCTGCTCCGAAAGTGGATGTGGTGAACCTGATTCCACAAACGGTCACGATCAAAACAGAATTACCGGCAAGAACGGTAGCTTTCCGCCAGGCTGAAGTCAGACCCCAGGTAAATGGCATTATTCAAAACCGACTGTTTGAAGAAGGCGCTGACGTTAAAGCCGGTCAACAGTTGTATCAAATCGATGAAGCACCTTTTCAAGCGGCTTTACAAATGGCTAAAGCAGAACTGGCCCGGGCCCGGGCCAATATTCAATCAACTAAAGCCCGTGCAGAACGATTTAAAGGGCTGATTGATAACAAAGCCATCAGTCAGCAAGATTATGATGATGCCCAGGCAGCGTATTTACAGGCACAGGCAGAAGTTTCCGTGGCGCAGGCGAATATTCAAACTGCTGAAATAAATTTACGGTATACCAAGGTAAATGCCCCTATAGATGGTCGCACTGGACGGTCGAATATTACCGAAGGTGCCCTGGTCACAGCACAACAGGAATCACCTTTAACCACCATAACGCAGACCGACCCGATTTATGTCGATATATCGCAGGCATCAAAAGAGGTGCTTCGTTTACGCAGGCAATTACTCTCCGGGAGAATTTCAGAAGAAGATACCGTGCAAGTTAAATTAACGCTGGAAGATGGCTCAACCTATCAACATCAAGGTGAACTGCAATTCTCTGAAGTTAATGTCAATGAAGATACTGGCAGTCTGGTGATGAGGGCTAAATTCCCCAATCCGGATGGCTTGCTGTTACCAGGCATGTATGTCAAAACTGAAATCAATGAAGGAACCATGCCTGACGCCATTTTGGTTCCCCACAAAGCCGTGATGTTTTCTCGCGAGGGAACCGCAAGCGTAATGTTGGTAAACGATGAAAATATTGTTGAACAACGGCCAATAGAAGTCAGACAGTCCATTGATCATAACTGGCTGGTCTCTGACGGGCTCTCCGGTGGAGAAAAAGTAGTTGTGGAAGGTTTGCAAAAAATTGCCGTCGATTCTGCCGTGGAGATTGAGATTGAAACTGAAACCTCCCTCCAGCAGGCTCAGGAGTAATCATGGCACGTTTTTTTATTGATCATCCGATATTTGCATGGGTTATTGCGATATTAATCATGCTGGCTGGCTTGCTGTCGATTTTTCAGCTGCCGATAGCACAATATCCCGGTATAGCTCCAACAGCGATTGAAATCCGTACCGCCTACCCTGGCGCCTCAGCCAAAGTAGTAGAAGATTCAGTAATTCAGGTAATCGAGCAAAACCTGACCGGACTGGATGATCTGCAATATATCAGCTCCACCAGTGACTCCAGTGGTGTTGGCCAGATTACGGTCACTTTCCAGGCAGATACTGATCCGGATATTGCTCAGGTTCAAGTGCAAAACAAACTGCAGGCAGCCATGCCTTTATTGCCTCAGGATGTTCAGCAGCAAGGGATTCGGATCACTAAATCCAGTACCGGTTTTTTGATGGTATTGGGCTTTGTTTCCAATAATGGAAAAATGGATCGCTATGATATTGCCGACTATGTGGCGGCTAATATTCAGGACCCTGTCAGCCGGGTAAATGGGGTTGGGCAAATTAATTTGTTCGGGTCGCAATATGCGATGCGGATCTGGCTAAATGCCAACAATCTGGCCAACTATAAATTAACCACCGAAGATGTCGTTAACGCGATTCGCGAGCAGAACGTCCAGATTGCAGCGGGTGAGATTGGTGGAACACCAGCTGTTGAAGGACAGCAGATTGCCGCCAGCATAGTGGTTGAAACCCGGATGGAGACGGTTAGTGAATTTGAAAATATCCTGCTACGTGTCAACCAGGATGGATCGGAAATCCGCATTAAAGACGTAGCCAATGTGTCACTGGGTGGTGAAAACTTTCAATTTGAAACCGAATACAACAAACAGTCAGCTGCCGGTCTGGGCATCACACTAGCGTCGGGTGCAAATGCGCTGGAAACCGCTCAAATGATCCGTGACCGAATATCCGAACTTGAACCGTTTTTCCCTGAAGGCCTGGAAGTCACATACCCTTATGACACCACTCCTTTTGTCAAAATATCCATTGAAGGGGTAGTCAAGACTCTGGTTGAAGCCATGATTCTGGTATTCCTGGTGATGTATCTGTTCTTACAGAATTTTCGTGCCACGCTGATCCCGGCGGTTGCCGTTCCAGTGGTTATTTTGGGAACGTTTGGCATCCTTTTCGCGTTTGGCTTTTCCATTAATATGCTGACCATGTTTGCCATGGTGCTGGCCATCGGGCTGTTGGTCGATGATGCCATCGTGGTGGTGGAAAACGTCGAACGTGTTATTCATGAAGATGGTTTATCACCCAAAGAAGCCACGCGTAAGTCGATGGATCAGATTACCGGAGCTTTGGTCGGTATTGTGTTAACGGTTTCTGCCGTGTTTATTCCAATGGCTTTTTTCCCGGGCTCAACCGGGGTCATTTATCGGCAATTTTCCATTACCGTTGTTGCGGCAATGGCTTTATCACTTTTGATCGCGTTAACGCTCACCCCAGCTCTATGTGCTTCATTATTAAAAGATGCTAAACACGACCCATCCAAAAAACGTGGCTTTTTTGGCTGGTTTAATCGCAGCTTTGAAAAAACCAGCAAGGGAACTCAGAATGCCGTTGGCTATCTGATCAAACGTTCTGCACGCGTTATGCTGATTTACCTATTGATTGTGGCAGGTCTGGCCTACTTATTTACCCAGTTGCCTTCGTCCTTTTTCCCGGATGAAGATCAGGGCATTTTATTTACTGAAATGCAGTTACCGGTCAACGCCTCGAAACAGCGTTCTATTGAAGTGATGAATCGCATTGAAGATTATTACCTTGAACAGGAAGGTGATAATGTCGAATCAGTGTTTTCTGTTATCGGCTATAGCTTTAGTGGTCGCGGACAGAATAGTGGTCTGATTTTTGTTAATTTAAAAAGCTGGGATCAGCGCACAGCGCCAGAACAAAGTGCTCAGGCAATTGCCAATCGTGCTTCGGGCTATTTCAGTCAGTTTAAAGATGCGGTGGCTTTTGCTATTGCCCCTCCTCCCATTCGTGAGCTGGGTAATGCCAGTGGCTTTAATATGATGTTGCAGGATTTAGGTGGCATGGGTCATGAAGAACTGGTCAAAGCCCGAGACACTCTGTTAATTCAAGCTAATCAGGATCCACGTTTAAATCAGGTGAGGCACAGCGGTTTGCAGGATCGCCCCCAATTCAAAATTGATATTAATCACCAAAAAGCCATGGCTTTTGGTGTCTCGTTGGATGATATCAACAGCACCTTTGGAACAGCGTGGGGATCCACTTATGTAAATGATTTTATTGACAAAGGTCGTGTCAAAAGAGTCTATGTACAGGGTGATGCCCCGTTTCGCATGATGCCCGAAGATGTAGGAGACTGGTATGTGCGTAATAGTAGTGGAGAGATGGTCCCTTTATCAGCCATCAGTGATTCGCGATGGATATACGGGTCACCACGCCTTGAACGCTACAATGGTGTTCCTGCGATGAACATTCAGGGACAAGCCGCCGCAGGATTAAGCTCAGGTGAAGCCATGCAAGCCATGGAAGAACTGGTTGATCAATTACCTGAGGGCTTTGGCTATGAATGGACGGCTCTGTCTTTACAGGAACGTGCATCCGGGGCCCAGGCACCACTTTTATATGCGTTATCGATTCTGGTGGTATTTCTGTTTTTAGCCGCTTTATATGAAAGCTGGTCGGTACCTTTCTCTGTCATGCTGGTGGTTCCGCTGGGTGTACTTGGAGCTGTGCTGTTTGCCTTAAGCAGAGGAATGTCCAATGACATCTACTTTCAGGTTGGCCTATTAACCACCATAGGTTTATCGGCTCGAAATGCCATTTTAATCGTCGAATTTGCTAAATCCCTTTATGAAGAGGGTAAGTCGCTATCGGAGGCGACACTGGAAGCCATCAGAATGCGTCTGCGCCCAATTGCCATGACAGCACTTACTTTCATGCTGGGGGTAACTCCGCTGATGTTAGCAAGCGGTGCAGGCAGTGGTGCACAAAATGCGATTGGTACCGGCGTATTCGGCGGCATGCTGGCAGCAACAAGCCTGGCAATATTTTTTATTCCTGTGTTCTTTGTAGTGATCTTTACATTGGCACAAAAAATTACTGGTAAAACACCTGCTAAACAGCAGGTTTCTCAAGGAGAATCGGCATGAATGCCAAATTGAAACTGATTTCTGTAATGACATTATCAGCAGTGCTCAGCGCCTGCTCGATGATTCCCGATTATCAACGTCCTGCAAATCCAGTGATGCTGGAAAACAGTGAGGCTGTCGTTAATGCCTCGTTAGCTGCTGACACAGGCTGGCAGGAATTTTACCAAGACGAGCAGCTGCAACAACTGATTGCATTATCACTGGAAAATAACCGTAACCTTCGGGCCACGGTGTTGCAGGTAGAGCAATTGCGTGCACAGTACAAAATCCAACGTGCCGAACTTTTGCCAGCAGTCGATGGCACTGCAAGCGCCACTCGTCAACGCGTACCTGAAGGCGTTAGCTCCGGCACCCAGACTGTTGGTGGCGGTGGAATTTATGAGGAATACCAGATTGGTGTTGGAATCTCGGCCTGGGAAATAGACTTTTTTGGTCGGATTGACAGTTTGCAGCAAGCCGCTCTGGAACAGTTTCTTGCCAGTGAGGCCAGCCGTAGAAGTATTCAGCTGACATTAGTTTCTGAAGTGGCCGATGCCTGGTTCAGCTGGCAGGCCACCGTTGCCCAGCTGGAATTTTCCAGCTCCACACGCGAAGCCCGGGAAGAAAGTTATGAACTGATCAACAAACGCTTTGAGTCTGGTCTGGCATCAGAACTTGCGTTAAGACAAGCTGAAACAGCATTACATGAAGCGCGTATTGCCGAGTCGAGTTTTCAGCAGCAAGCCAATCAAAACTTTACCGCGCTGGAGTTGTTAGTTGGACAGAGACTGGATCGTCAGCATTGGCAGGCTGATTGGGAAGATGATGATCCATTATTGCAGGACTTACCGGTAAATCTGTCTTCTGAAGTGTTGTTGGCCAGACCGGATGTGATGCAGGCCGAACATCAGATTAAAGCTGCCAATGCCAATATTGGTGCGGCAAGAGCAGCTTTTTTTCCACGTATCAGTTTGACAACCGCCATTGGTATTGGTGGCTCAACCCCTTCTGATCTGAGTGATAGCGGTAATCGTTTGTGGCAGATTTCTCCACAGCTATCAGTTCCTTTACTTGATTGGGGTGTGAATGATGCAAACCTGGATGTCGCTGAGTTAGAAAAAGACATCAATATTGCCCGTTATCAGGAAACCATTCAGCGGGCATTCAAAGAGGTGCTTGATGAAATGCAGGCAAGAGAAACCCTGGATGCTCAGCTGGATGCTCAACAGGATTTAACCAAAGCAACCAATCGCAGCCTGGAATTAGCTCAAATCCGTTACGGTGCCGGGGTGGACAGCTATCTGGAAGTTCTGGATGCGCAGCGCAGTCATATTGATGCCCAGTTAGCTCAAATTGATACCCGACTGGCACGGTTACGTAATCAGTTAACACTTTATAAGGCATTGGGTGGGGGCCTAAAAGCATACTCCGGCGAGGTGATTGAACCGGCAACGCCATGAAAAGAGTTGGTTTAACAATTGATTTATCGTTATG
>TARA_R100000501_G_scaffold13654_4_pt1 | contig 43862 bp, 37 predicted proteins | sample TARA_R100000501 | Tara Oceans TARA_R100000501 (sample SAMEA2620120) | marine metagenome | biome: marine biome (ENVO:00000447); feature: mesopelagic zone (ENVO:00000213) & marine oxygen minimum zone (ENVO:01000065); material: "saline water (ENVO:00002010), including plankton... | reverse complement strand
CGCCGTTATCATCAATCGTCCGAATGTGCCGTTAACGAGACGAGCGGGGAAAATCTCCCAGCCCATGAACCCGCGCCAAGCGCATGCTGTGCATTGCCGCCCTGCTGCATTGACGCAGCCGTCCATGACGCGTTGCAGACAAAGTTTCCTTCGACAGACCGCCTTGATATACGCAACGCCATAAACAGCAAGTGAGCAGGCCCGCCCGCCCCGGCTGGCCGCGGCACATCAATCTGCACAACCGGCGCCCGCACGGAGGTTCGCACCCGTCGCATGGCGCTGCAGTTTAGGAATATCATGGCAGTGTCAGACGAGACTTTCGAGACCCAGAATGTTGAATCGGGTGCGGATGACCGGCTGGTGGGGCTGGACTGGAACGACGCCCGGAAACTGATCGCGGAGCGGCCGCTGGCCTGGGTATCGTCGCCGGCGCATTTCGAGGGCAGCCTGTTACCGTTGATCGCGACGTACGATGCGTCCGGTCGGCCGCAGGAACTGATCGGACATTTTGCGCGGCGCAACGCCCTGGTGCCGATCGTTGAGACGGACCCCCGCGTCAATGTGCTGTTTACCGGGCCGGATTCCTATATTTCGCCTCGCCATGCCGGGCGCCGCGATTGGGGGCCAACGTGGAATTATGCGCAATTGCATATCCAGGGCGAACTGATCGTGGAGGACGGGCTGACGGAAGCCGCGCTGGAAATGCTGATCGACAAGGTGGAGGCCGGCGCGGATAGCCCGTGGGGGGCGCAGGAACTCGGGCGACGCTATGAAGTCCTGCTGGCGCACATCGTCGGATTTCGGATCCGCGTGGAGAAGGTATCCGGTCGATTCAAGCTGGGTCAGGACGAGGACCTGAAGGACCTGCAGAACATTCTGGCCAATTTGCCTGCACCGGACCTGGTGCGATGGATGCGGGACGCCAATGCCGAGCGTTTGGAAACGCCCGGTTCGCAGCAATAGGATCACACCATTTCAACGCCGGTAGGGGCAATCTCCTAGTGAAACCGATATTGGCTGGGCGGAACGCCGAAGAACCGGTGGAACATGGATGTGAAGGCGCTGGGGCTTTCATAGCCGACGTCAAAGGCAACGGTGGTCACCGACTGGCCGCAGGCAAGGCGTGAAATCGCGTCGAGCAGGCGCACCTGCTGACACCAGATGCCCAGGCTCATCCCCGTTTCCTGGCGGAATTGGCGCGTGAAGGTACGCCGGCCCATTCCGGCAAGGCTTGCATAATCATCGAGCGTGCGGCGATCCGTCGGCTCGTCCAGAATTCGGCGGCACACCCGGAGCAGCCGCGGATCGGTGGGCATCGGCGCCTGATAGGGGGCGGTCGGCATGGCGGCGAGCTCCGCAATGAGCAGCGAAACGATCTGCTGGTAACGAATGTCGCCGCCATCCGCGCCCTCACCAATATGGGCCAGCTCGACGATAAGCGCCTTTAGAAAATCGCTGACTTCCACGACGCGACATGCGCGTTCGCCGCTGCCCGTCCGCTGTTCATCGATGTAAAGGGTGCGCAGCGACACGGCGCTGCGGCAGGAAACCTCGTGCCGGGTGCCGGACGGGATCCAAATGGCACGCAGCGGCGGTATGACGAAGCTGGCGCCACCCGCCACGACAGACATGACCCCCGAAGAGGCATAAAGCAGTTGGGCGCGGCTGTGCGAATGTTCGCTGTCCACGAAACCGGGGGCATATTCGTCCTGCAGTCCGACCACAGGCAGTCCCGCCAGATCGCGCGCTTCGTCGAAATGTTTCATCCCGTCGCTCCACCTTCACCCGGATAGAGCGTATGCTGCACTGCAGCGTGGTCAAGGACGAAGGCCGCGCCTTGGCCCAGTCGCGGAGCAGCCTGGCCCGATCAAGATATTCCAGCGACCTCTTGCAGCCATTGGGCCGACCTGTCGAGAGCCTGACCGGCGAGGGGCGCGATACTTACAGCCTCAAGGAAGGAGTGAGTCGCCTCTGGATATTCGCTGATATCGACGGAGACACCCGCGTCCCGCAGCTTTTCGGCCAGTTCCAGATTCTCGTCGGCCAGAATATCGCCGGACGGAATGCAGAAATGCGTGGGCGGAAGGCCTAGAAGATCCGCCGAAAGCGGGGCCGCATAGGGCACATGCTCGATCTGGCGATCGCCGATATAATTGCGCCAGAATTCGGCCATTTCATCGTCGGCAAGCATATAGTCGGGGCCATTCAGCAGCCGCCATGAGCCGCGTGGCCGGGGATCGAAAGCGCCATAGTTGAGGAGCAGGCCGCGCAGATCGGTCCGACCGGCATCCCGCTCCCGCAATGCTGTCCCGATGGCGAGGTTCGCACCCGCCGAATCGCCAGCGATGAAAACCGCCTCTCCATCCAGACCGAAGTCTGCGGCGTTCGCGCGGACCCACTCCAGCACTGCGCCGATCTCCTCTAGCGCGGCGGGATAAGGCGCCTCTGGCGAGAGGCTGTAATCGGGTCCGAGGACGGCAAAGCCGCTGCGATCGGCATATTCCCGCATCAGGCGATCATGCGTTTCGATGCTGAACACCGTCCAGCCGCCGCCATGGATATAGATGAGCAAAGGTCTTGGCTGCCGGCTTTCCGTCGCGGGAACGTGCAAACGCATCCGGGGGCGTCCGCGCTCCGCCGGAATATCGATCCGCTGCGCCATGTCGGGGCCGCCCTGAACCCATGGCGCGCGTACTGTTTCCGCCGCGGCACGGCGTGCCTGAAGATCCCCCGCAATGATCGAATGTTCGGCGTACGCGGCGGCGATCCTGTCCCGAAAAATGGCGATGTGCGGGTCGACAGCCGGTCGCTTATTCTGCTCACTCACCAAATTTCTCCAGACTCTACAACGGCATTTCCGCTTCTTCCTTTCGCAGGAGCGCCGCTTCCGGTGGCGGGCAATTCTTGCGCGCGGTCGGGCCGTCGGGAATGGGCGAGGACGATGCGGGGATAAAGGAGGAGCGGACGGACCGCCCCTCCCGCGCGGCAGCCTATTGGAAGTTCCAGGTCAGCGAACCGCCCACCGTGCGCGGCCGTGTCACCGTCCCCGCAAAGGAAAACGGTGCGTTCACAATGCCGTACTTGTCCAGCAGGTTCTTCGCGAAAATCCCGACCTCGAGGCCGTTGCCCAGCTGGGCCGAGGCATTCAGGTCGACGATGTGATAGTCGCCGCGTTGAAAGTCCGCACCGAACGCAACGGGCGCTTCCGAAAGGTAGCGGTGAGCGATGCTGAAATACGGCCGCAACGGCATATCGTCGAAGTTGAACGACAGCTGGTTCGCGATCGTCCATTCCGAAGAACCGGGCAGACGCGTCCCTGCGGCATAGCCGCCGCCGGGGGCGCTGTTGTCCGGCAGCAGGCCCGACAGGCGCGCATCGGTATAGGCGACGCTGCTGGACAATTCCATGAACGGCGTCGGACGAAACAACATGGTCATTTCGACACCATCAATGTCCGCGCCGCCGCCATTGGTCGTATAGGCCTCGAACGTGACCGGCACGAAGAGGCGGGCCTGAATGTCGTTCCAGTCGATATGATAGGCGGCGATGTCGAAGGTCATCTCGCCCGGAACCAGATCGAAGCGGGCGCCGATTTCGTAGTTTTGCGTAGTGTCGCTGTCGAACGTCAGCGGTGTCCCGGCCGCCACGGAGTAGACGTTGACGCCGCCAATGCGGAACCCCTCCGAATAGAGCGCATAAATCTTCAGATTGTCGTTCGGGTTGTAGGCGAGCGAAACCTTTGGAATGAAGCCGCTATCCTTCTGCGTACCGGGCGCGTAGTCGAAGGGCGGGATCAATTCGGCGTTCGGCAGGAACTGCAGGCGCGGCTGCGATTCATATTCGAACAGACGGCCACCGAGGGTCAGCGTCACCACATCGGCAAATGTGTACGCCGCTTCGCCGAACAGGGCGATTTCCTCGATATCGTTGCTGCTGACGGTGCGCTGTGTCAGGTCACCCGGAGCGATTTCGCTGGACGGCCGGCCATTGAATTCGCCCGGGTTGGCGTCGATATAATCGCCAATGCCTTCGATCGACACGCGGTCGGTGCTGTTCGAGCGGGCCTTCGTGTAATTGGCGCCGATCAGCCAGCTGAACGCCGTTTCCGTCGGCGACGTCAGCCGCAATTCGGCATAATCCGTCTTTGACTTGCCCGCCGATCCGGAAAGCTGAGGCGTTCCGGTGCGCGGGTCGATGCCAACGAAGATGGAATCGTCGAACGCGAGGTCGCTTTCCTTCTCCGTGTAGCTGCCCACGGCGGTGAGGGTGGCAAAGCCGAGTTCCTGGTCCAGTCGCAGGCTGTGCAGCATGAACGAGGTATCCTGGAATTCCGCAACGTTCGTCGACCGTTCGAAGCTTTCCGGATCGTCGTTGAAGATCACATAGGTCTGATCGTCGAGATCATATTCCTGATACATGCTGAGCGCGGTGACGCGGGTATCGTTGGTGGGCGTCCAGACGACGGAGCCGCGCAGACCGCGAACGCGCAGGTCGTTGCTGCCATTGTCGTCGATACCGGGATTGTCGAGGAAGCCGGCGTCATACCGCTGTAGCGCGACGACGCGCACGGCGAGCTTGTCCTCCACGACCGGGATGTTCACCATGCCCTTCGCGGCGTAGTTCGCTTCGCCCGTGCTGCGGGTGGAGGAGAGAATCCCCTGTGCGGCGGCGTCGAAGCCGCTGGCATCCGCCTCCTTCACCACATAGTTCACCGCGCCGCCGAGCGAGGACGAACCGAACAAGGTGCCCTGCGGCCCCCGAAGAACCTCGACACGGGACAGATCGAACGAATCCACATCGGGGATGACGAGCGGAAATCCGGGTTCGATCAGCGGAATCTCGTTCAGATAATAGCCTGTCGTGGCCTGGTTCGCCTCGTGATAGGTCGTGGAGGCAACGCCGCGGATGACCACCTCAGACACGCCAGGCTGATAGTCGTTGAAGACAACGCCCGGCACACGGTTGATATAATCGCTGAGGCTTTGTGCGTTTAGTTCAGACAAATCCGCGTCAGTCACCGCGCTGACCGCGCCGGCAATGTCGCGAATATCCTCTCCACGCTTCGATGCGGTGATGACGATGGGATCGTCGCCAGCGCCTGCGGGCTGAGCCGATTGTGCCCAGCCGGGAGCCGCGACCGTCAATGCGAGTCCCGCAGCGGTTGTCAAAAGAATGGATGTGCTTTTCATGGTCGCGCCCCCTTGGTCATATCACTGAAATATTCCTGCCATTTTAATGTATGTCGCAACGGTCCAGCCAGACTTTGCCTTTCGGGCCAAAGGATGTGCGCGGAAGGACAAAGAGCGGGTTTTATGTACAGCGACGGTATTCGCCGGTTTCGCCCGTCGCTAACCCTGATGGCATGATAAAAGCTGCCCCCTTGCGGCCGGGACGCCGCGATCTTTTGATCGGTGCGGCGAGTGCCGCCCTCGCCGCCTGTGCACCGAGGGCGGGCGCCGCCCGCTTTCCCGCCGCCCGTTCTGCGATCCCAGACGCGCCGCGTGCGCCGCGCATCCCCAAGGAAATCGAGCAGCTTGGCCGCACGCGCATGGATCCATATGCCTGGCTGAAGGACGACGGGCCGGGATCGGAGCGCAGCCTCGACACATTGTCACCCCGGATCGCGCAGCACCTGAAGGCGGAAATGGCCTATGCCAAGGCGGTGCTTGCACCCGGCGCCGAGCTGGAGGAGGAGCTTTTCCAGGAAATGCGCGCGCGTTCGGCAGGCGACATGTCCGCGCCGCCACTGCGCGAGGAGGCGCTGACCGCCCGCACGCCCCAGGGCCAGGGGCGGCCCGTCTATACATTGCAGCGAGAAGGCGGCGCAGAGGTCGTTCTGGATGAGAATGAACGCGCGCGAGGGCAATCCTATTACCGGACAACGGGCCATCAGAGAGCCGGTTCGCGCTGGTTCCTATGGGCAGAGGACATAGTAGGATCCGACGAATTTCAGATCATGGTTCGCGATCTGGATCAAGGAACCATCCACACCGCAGTCGCGGACAGCGTCTATGGCTATGGCGGCATCGCGGCCACCGGGGATGCCGTATATTGGCTGCGTCGCGACGAGCGCGCCCGGCCGAACGCGCTGATGCGGACATTGCTGCCCAATGGCGATACCGAGGTGCTGCTGGAAGAAACCGATCCCGCCTTCTTCCTGGGGCTGCATAAGACGGCGGCGGGCGGCCTGATCGTGCTGAATGCCTATAGCCCGGATCGAACCGAAATCTGGACAGTGGATAGCGGCAGCCCCGACGCTGCGCCCGAACGGGTCATCGACCGATCCGACCGGGAGCGCGCCGAACTGTTCGAGTGGCGGGGCCGTCCCTGGCTGGCTACGGATCGCAGCGGCGCCTTTGACCTGAAGATCATCGGCCTGACCGACGGTGCAGCCGGATCGCCGCTCGTTCCGCACCGGCCCGGCGTTCCCATCGAGACGATAATGCCGTTCGAGCGCGCGCTTGTCTGGACGGAGCGGCAGAACGCCCTGCCCCAATTGCGCATAATGACCGAAGCAGGCAGCGACCCCCTGACCGTTTCATTCGATGCGCCCGCCTACAGCCTGTCGGTTCCTGCGGACCAGGGCTATGACAGCACGTCGCTGCGCATACGCTATGAAGCGCCGGCGACGCCGCCGATCTGGTACGATGTGGACCTGGCGACCGGCGCGCTGACCCGCGTCGGCGAGGCGTCTGTCCCGGCATTCGATCCCGCAGCCTATATGGTCGAGCGGATCACCGTCCCCTCAACTGACGGCGCAAGCGTGCCCGTCACCATCGTGCGTCGCCGGAAAGCCGGGAACGCGCCTGCGCCGCTGCTGCTGACCGGATATGGCGCATACGGCGCATCGACCGAGGCCGATTTTTCGTTGCCCGCGCTGAGCCTGGTGGACCGCGGCTGGATCTATGCCATCGCCCATGTTCGCGGAGGCGCCGAGCGGGGCCGTCGCTGGTTCGAAGATGGCCGACGCTTCAAAAAGCATCACAGCTTTGACGATTTCAACGCCGCTGCGCGCGCGCTGTCATCATCGCACGGGGCGGACCCGGACAGGATGATCGCCTTTGGCCTGTCCGCCGGCGGACTGCTGCTGGGCGGGGCGCTGAACCAAGATCCCGAGCTGTTCGCGGGCGCGATCATGAAAGTGCCGTTCGTCGACATGCTGAATACCATGAGCGATGCAGACCATCCCCTGGTTCCCCTGTTCCGGCCGGATTGGGGCGACCCGCTGGCCGATCCGGAAGCCTATGATTACATGGCGTCCATCTCCCCCTACGAGAATGTAAAGCGGGCGCCCTACCCCCCCATATTGACCACGGCCGGCCTGAAAGACGATCGCGTGGCATATTGGGAGCCCGCCAAGTTCATCGCGGCGGTGCGGGATCGCAGCACCAGCGATGCACCCGCGCTGCTCTATCTGGATCCGGACGCGGGCCACCAGCCGGATGCGGGCAGCGATTCCGCCCTGCGCGAAGCGGCGCGGTTCTGGACCTTCGCCCTCCGCAGCGCCGACGGCGACCTGTCCTAAGCAGGCTGCAGGGCGCGCCGTCCGCATATCCGCCGAACGGGGCATGATCCAGGGCGTCGCCGGTCTGCCGGCAGCGCTGAGCGCCAGACGCCGAAAAACGGCGGCGGACTGCTAACCGGCGCCCAGGCGGGCGAAATTGGCAACGTTCGGATTGCGCGGAGAGGTGGGTTTCGGGGTGGTTTCCGCGCCCTCCGTCAGCTGCGCCAGAACCTGCTGAAGTGCCGCCATGTTTTCCTGATGGACGCGATAGAAAACCAGTTTCGCGTCCTTGCGGGTCCGCACCAGCCCTGCATTGCGCAGCACGGCCAATTGCTGGGATAGAGCGGGCTGCGCGATGCCCGACAGTTCCTCGACCTCTCCGACATTTCGCTCGCCCCCAGACAAAATGTCCAGAATTGCAAAGCGCGCCGGATGCGCCAGCGCCTTTAACGCACCAATCGGAGCATCGCTGCTCATTTGTCGCCCCGGCGCAGACCGGGCCGGTAGAACCATTCGGTCGCGGCCTCGGCAGCATAGACGTCGTCGAGGGCGGCGAGCGGCTGGCTGAGAAGCGGCTCCCCAGCCTGCCAATCGGCGGGGGCGAGGGCAGCGCAGTCGTCCACCGCCTGCAGCGCGTCGAGCGTACGCAGCATTTCCCCAATCGATCGTCCGACATTCGCAGGATAGCAACTGATCGCGCGGATCGTCCCGGCCGGGTCGATGAAAAAGGTGGTCCGAACCGCCGCACTGTCGCTGTCGCCCGGCGCGACCATGCCGTAACCGCGCGCGATGACCATCGTCGGATCCTCGATGATGGGAAAGCGCACCTCTACGTCGAAATGATCGCGGATCATTCTCAACCAGGCAAAATGCGAAAACAGGCTGTCCACCGAAAGCGCCATGAGCGCACAATTTCGCGTGTCGAATTCATGCGACCGTCGGACCAGCGCGACGAATTCGCTGGTGCAGACAGGCGTGAAGTCGGCGGGATGCGAAAAAAGCACCAGCCACCGACCGCGAAAGTCGGAAAGGCGAATGTCGCCCGCCGTCGTGCGCGCGGCGAAGTCAGGCGCAGCATCGCCAATGCGTAAACCGGCGCACGGCGCCGTCGAGCCAGAATTGTCATCCATGGCGACAATCTAAGCCTTGACTCGGTTTTAGCAATACATATACATAATTAATGAAATTAATAAGGATTTGTCACATGAGCGAGCATGATGCCGCGCTTCAGGCGGCAACCGATCAGGTCGAGCGCGCACAAAAAGAAAGATGCATGCGCCCATCGATTGCTGGTTTTTTCGACGAAGAAACCAATACGGTAAGCTATGTCATCCATGATCCGGCCAGTTCGGAGGCGGCCATAATCGACTCGGTGCTGGATTTCGACGCGGCGGCGGGCCGAACCTCCAACGGTTCAGCCGACCGTATAATCGAATACATAGATTCAAATAATCTGAAAGTAACATGGTTGATCGAAACGCATGCCCATGCGGATCATATCTCTGCAGCCCCGTATTTGCAGACGCGACTGGGGGGCAAGCTGGGCATCGGCCGCGAGATCATCCGGGTTCAGGACGTATTTGGAAAGCTGTTCAACGCAGGCACGGATTTCGAACGCGACGGATCGCAGTTCGACCATCTGTTCGTGGACGGCGAAACGTTCAGCCTGGGCGAACTGGAGGGCATTGCCCTGCACGTCCCGGGCCACACACCCGCCGACATGGCCTTTATCATAGGGGATGCCGCCTTTGTCGGCGATACGCTGTTCATGCCCGATTTCGGCACCGCGCGGGCCGATTTTCCCGGCGGTGACGCGCGGCAACTATACCGTTCGATCCAGAGGCTGCTGATGCTGCCGCGCGAAACGCGGCTGTTTCTTTGCCATGATTACAAGGCGCCCGGACGCGACGAATATGCGTGGGAAACGACCGTCGGACAGCAGCGCGATGAGAATGTCCATGTCGGCCGGGGCATGACGGAAGAGGAGTTTGTCGAGCTGCGCACCAGCCGCGACAAGACGCTCCCCATGCCGAAGCTGATCCTGCCCAGCGTTCAGGTCAATATTCGCGGCGGCAGACTTCCCGATCCCGAGGACAATGGCGTCAGCTACATCAAGATTCCGGTAAACGCGGTCTGATGCTGCTGTCCGGCTTTCCAGCGGCACAGCCTGCGGCAGGGTTCGCAGGGGGATTGCTGATCGGCCTTGCCGCTGCCCTGATGCTGCTGGGCATCGGGCGCATTGCCGGCATTTCCGGAATGACCGCGCGCGCCACGGGGCTGGAACGCGGTGGCACGCCGTGGGCGACTGCCGCGCTGTTCCTGATCGGGCTTCTGCTCGGCGCGGCGATTTTTGAAACGGTCGCGGGTCCGGTGGAGGCGCGGTTTCCGCCGCATATTGGCTGGCTGCTGGCAGGCGGCGTGCTTGTGGGCTTCGGCGCCCGCCTGGGCAGCGGCTGCACCAGCGGCCATGGCGTCTGCGGTGTGTCCCGGCTTTCCCGCCGCTCCCTCGTCGCGACCGCCATTTTCATGGCGTCGGGTATCGCCTCCGTCGCATTGGTAAACGCACTTGGCGGGGGCTGGTCATGAGGAAGGCGGCGCTGATCATGCTGTCGGGAACCCTGTTCGGGGCCGGCCTGGCACTTTCCGGAATGATGGACCCGGCACGGGTGCGCGGCTTTCTGGATATTTTCGGCGGTTGGGATCCAACGCTTGGCTTTGTCATGGCCGGCGCCATTGCCGTCATGGGCATCGCCTGGTGGGTGCAGCGGCGGATGAGCGCACCGATAGCGAACGCCACCTTTCACTTACCGGACACACAGCGGATCGATGGACGCCTGATTCTCGGCGCTGCCCTGTTCGGGGCGGGCTGGGGCCTTGCCGGCCTTTGTCCCGGCCCCGCCATCGCCTCCCTGATCACGAACATCGTGCCGGCCGCCCCTTTCGTGGCGGCCATGCTGGCAGGAATGGCGCTGTTCCCCCTGATCGAGCGCTGCAAAGGAGCATCATAATGGAAACGAGAAAGTTGAGCCCTGACCTGTCGGTCGTGGGGCAGATCCAGCCCGACGACGTCGGAAACATCGCTGCGGCAGGATATAAGTCCATCATCTGCAGCAGCCCCGACGGCGAAGAGGCAAGCCAGCCGGCGTGGGCAACGGTCGCCCATGCCGCCAAAGCCGCGGGGCTGTCCGCCCGCTATATTCCCGTCGGCGGCGATCACAGCATCAAGGATCAGAGAAGCGCATTCGCAACCGCCCTGGCCGAGATGCCGGCACCTATCCTGGCCTATTGCAAAACAGGCAATCGTTGCGTTGATTTATTCGCGGCGGTGCAGGCCGACGCGGGGGCGAAGGGAATGAAGAACGCGCGCCACCACCACATCCTGATCGCCGGCGGCGGGTCGGCGGGCATCGCAACAGCCGCATCCATTCTGCAGCGGAGCGCGGGCGTGGATATTGCGCTGATCGAGCCCAAGACCGAGCATTATTACCAACCCGGCTGGACGATGGTCGGCGGCGGTATCTTTGACAAGAAAGATACCTGCCGCAGCGAAGCATCGGTCATGCCGGACGGGGTTACGTGGATCGAGGCGGCGGTGACGCGGTTCGACCCGGAAAGCAAATCCGTCGAATTGAACGACGGAAGCCGGATCACCTACGACCTGTTGGTTGTCGCCATGGGCAACCGCCTTGCATGGGACGAGATCGAGGGCCTGGAGGCGACGCTGGGTCGCAATAATGTGACGTCGAATTACCGGTACGATCTTGCGCCATATACCTGGGAGTTGGTGAAACAGACGCGCAGCGGCCGCGCGCTGTTTACGCAGCCGCCCATGCCCATCAAATGTGCGGGCGCACCGCAAAAGGCCATGTACCTGTCCTGCAGCGAGTGGGAAAAACAGGGCCTTCTGAATAAGTTGGATATCGAATTCCACAATGCGGGCGGTGCGATCTTTGGTGTCGAGGAATATATTCCGGCGCTGATGGAAACGGTCGAACGATACGGGATAGATCTGGCATTCGGATCGAACCTGGTGCGCGTGGACGGGCCGAACCGAAAGGCATGGTTCGCCACCGCAGATGGCGAAGTGGAGCGGGACTTTGACATGCTGCATGTCTGCCCGCCGCAAAAGGGCAATGCGATCGTGGCGAAGAGTCCCCTGGCCGACGATGCAGGCTATGCGGAGGTCGATCAGCACACGCTGCGCCACATGCGATACCCGGATGTTTTTGCGCTGGGCGACTGTTGCAGCACGCCCAACGCGAAAACGATGGCGGCGGCGCGCAAGCAGGCGCCCGTCGTCGCGGAAAATGCGCTGGCCGTTCTGAAGGGAAAGCAGCCTGAAGCGAACTATGATGGCTATGGCAGTTGCCCGCTGACCGTGGAGAACGGCAAGATCGTCCTGGCCGAGTTTCTCTATGGCGGGAAGGTTGCCCCCAGTTTTCCCAAATGGCTGATCAATGGGTCCCGCCCCTCCCGCCTGGCGTGGCAGTTGAAGACGCAGGCGCTGCCCTGGATCTATTGGCATGGGATGCTGAAGGGCCGGGAATGGCTCGCCAAACCCGCAAGCCGTTTTTGAGGATCCCGGTCGATGCTCGACACGCTGCATATGGCGCTGGGCATGCTGTCCGGCGGGCTGGTAGGGTTCAGCCTGGGTCTGGTCGGCGGGGGCGGCTCCATCCTCGCCGTGCCGCTGATGGTCTATCTGGTCGGGGTGGCAAGCCCGCATGTGGCGATTGGCACAAGTGCGCTTGCGGTGGCGGCCAATGCCGCCTCTGGCCTTGCAAGTCACGCGCGAGAACATACGGTCAAGTGGCGCTGCGGAACCATGTATGCGGCGGCGGGCATCGTCGGCGCGCTTGGCGGGTCGACCGTCGGCAAGAATGTCGATGGCCAGAAATTGCTCTTTCTGTTTGCGCTGTTGATGATCGGGGTCGGCATCCTGATGCTGCGCAGTCGCAATCAGCAAGGCATTCCCGGCGCGCAATGCAATCGGGAGAATGCGCCAAAGGTTTTGGGCTACGGACTTGGAACGGGCGCGTTCAGCGGCTTTTTCGGCATTGGCGGCGGGTTTCTGATCGTACCGGGACTTATCGGTTCCACGTCCATGCCCATGATCAACGCCGTCGGGACCAGCCTGGTCGCGGTCACCGCCTTTGGCCTGACCACGGCAGCGAATTACGCATTTTCCGGGCTGGTCGACTGGATCCTGGCGGCCACCTTTATCGTGGGGGGTATCGTTGGCGGGTATTTCGGCACGCACCTCGCCAAGCGCCTGTCGAGCGGCGGACAGTTGAAGACAGTGTTCGCCCTGCTGATCTTCGTGGTCGCCGGCTACATGCTCTGGCAAAGCGGCAAGGCACTATGAAATGAGAGCGCCCCCAAGCCGCGCAACTGAGCGCGCGGGTGGGGTGGGGATTCACAAACCGGAAAGTCCCGCGTCCACCGGAACGAAACCGAAAGCAAGAACGAACAAGGGAGCCACCATGCTGCTGGAAAAAATCAAGACGCCCGGCCTGTCCCATCTTTCCTATCTGGTGGGATCGGAGGGCAGCGCCGCGGTCATCGATCCGCGCCGCGACTGCGACATCTACCTTGAAATGGCGCGATCTCACGGGCTGGAAATCACCCATATCCTTGAAACGCACAGGAACGAGGATCTCGTGTCGGGGGCGCCCGCCCTGGCGGCGATGACCGGGGCCAGGGTGCTGCACGGCCCCAATCCCGCCGCGCCCGTCGTCTATGCCGACACAGTTCACGAGGGCGACCGGTTCCCGATCGGACAGCTTGAAATCCAGATTCTGGAAACCCCCGGTCATACCGACGATCATCTGGCGTTTGCCATATATGACACAGCCTATTCCGAGGGGACGGTCGGCGTTTTTACGGGCGACGCATTGTTCGTGGGCGACGTCGGCAGGACGGATTTCTATCCGCAACGCGCGGAGGAAGTCGCGGGCCTGTTGTTCGATTCCCTGCAGAAGCTGCTAGATCTGGGCGATCAGGCAATCATTTATCCCGCCCACGGCGCCGGGTCGGTGTGCGGTTCGGGCATGGCCGAGCGTGAGTTTTCGACCATCGGCCATGAACGCCGAAACAATCCACGCCTGCAGATTGCCGATCGCGACGAATTCATCCGCGTGAAAGTGAATGAACACCATTATCAGCCGCCCTATTTCCGCCTGATGGAGCGGCTGAACCTGGAGGGGGGATCGCCCGCGCCGCGCGTCATGCGCGCGCGCAACCTCTCACTGGCCGAACTTCTGGATATGAAGGCCGATCATCTGATCGATATACGCGAACCGATGGCGTACGCCGCTGGCCACCTGCCGGGCGCGATGAACCTGCCGGTCGATATGATCCCTGCCTTTGCCGGCTGGTTCATCGCGGAGGGACAGAAACTGGCCCTGATCGCTTCCGACGAGGAAAAGCTCGCGACCGCCACGGAGCATCTGGTGCGCATCGCGCTCGACAATCTGGCGGGTGGCTATGTGGGCGTGGTTCCCGCAGCGGCGCAAGGGGTGAGAATGCAGTCAATTCCGATGATCGGTACGGAGGAGGTCGCGCAGCGCCTGGCCGACGCCGCCCCGGACTGGACCCTCCTCGACGTGCGCGATGCCGACGAACGGGGCGAACAGTCGATCGAGGGGTCGCGGCACATATATGTCGGCGAGCTCAACGAGCGCTGGCGCGACCTGGACGCGGACCGGCGCTATACCCTGATGTGTGCAAGCGGCATGCGCGCCACCGTCGCCGCTGGCTGGCTGGCCAGCAAGGGTTTCCGCAAAATCGATGTTTACCTTGGCTCAATGGGGGCATGGCAGGCCTTTCATGGCTGAATGGGCCGAAAAGATCATATAATCGTGGACAATATCCTGCAGCTCGGCCCCTTGGTGATGGCAGGCGACCGCCTGTTGGCGGTCATACTGATGACGGGGTTTGTTGTGGTCATAGATCGCCTTTCCGGACGTGGCAGTCGCCCCTTTGTGCCCGTCGGGCCGATGGCCCTTGCCGTTGGCATTCTGGCAGCGCGCCTGGCCTTCGTTGCGGCGCATGCCAGTTCCTTCTCTAGCGACTGGTGGTCTGCGCTTGCGGTTTGGCAGGGCGGCTTTATCGCCTGGCCGGGATTTGTCGCCGCGGCTGTCATTGTCGCCTGGCGCCTGCCCCCGCCGACAAGACCAAAAGGCCTGGCGACGGTCGGCATGTTCGCAGCGATGTGGTACGTCGCGTCCGCGCTGTTGCAACCGGAACCCCAGCAGATGCCGGACCTGCCGACGCTGACCCGACTGGACGGCACCGAAGTCCCGACGGAGAAATTTCGCGGGCGCCCCCATGTCGTCAATCTCTGGGCCACATGGTGTCCACCCTGCCGCCGGGAGCTGCCCATGCTGGCCGAAGCCGCAGAGCGTGCGGAGGTGCCCATCCTGCTCCTCAATCAAGGGGAGGGGGCGGACACTGTCCGCGCCTATCTGCAGGAAAACGCAATCGCTTCCGACTGGGTGTTTCTGGACAAGGCCAGCGAATTGTCGAACCGCCTCAACAGCCGGGCGCTGCCCACCACCCTGTTCGTGGACGGCGCAGGGCAGATCGTCGCGACGCACATGGGCGAAATTTCCCACGCCGCACTGATGGCGCAGGTCCGCGAAATCGAAGGAGACGCAAGATCAATAAATGGCAGATAATCGCAGGCGCCGCCGCGCTGATCACCGGTGGCATCCTTTACGCCACCCAAGGTCCGTCGACCACCTCCGACAGGTCCGCGGAAGGTAGCGACGAGGCGCTTGCGAGTAGCGCAGACGCGGAGGCGGAGCGGCGCAAGATAACAGACGATCCGTTGGCGCCCACATCGGAGCCCGCCGACTATGACGTGACCATTGTCAGCTTTTCCGACTATCAATGCCCCTATTGCCGCAAGATCCATCCGACGCTGGAAAAGCTGGCAATTAACGACCCGCGCGTGCGCATCGTTTATCGCGACTGGCCGATTTTCGGGGCGGCGTCCGAGGAGGCAGCGCGTGCGGCCATCGCCTCGCAGTGGCAGGACAAGCATGCGCCGTTCAACGACGCCCTTATGCGGACCGAGGGCAAGCTGACGACGCAGCGCATCCAGGCAGCCGCAACGGCAGCGGGAGTGGACTGGGCGCAATTGCAGCAGGACATGGAGACGCGCGGACAGGAAATCGACGATCTGATCGACCGGACGAGTTTGCAGGCAGCAAAGATGGGGTTGCAGGGTACGCCGGCGCTGCTGGTCGGCCCCTATCTGATCCCCGGCGCGGTAAATTATACCACCCTGACCGAGACAGTGGGGATGGCGCGCGATTTCGAGCAGCGGTCGGATTAAACCCGGGGGCGCGGGATCCCGAGACTTTCAGGAATGCGCTGCGCCTTCCACCGGCCGGAAGCCGATGAAAGGCGCAGTATCAGGTCGATATCGGGTTCGAACCGACCTGGCTGATAGAGCCGAAAATGGCTGTTACGCAGCGTTCTTTATCTCGACGAGCGTCAGGTCGAAGTGCAGGTCTTCACCCGCCAGAGGGTGATTGCCGTCTGCCGTCACCTTTTCTTCGCCGACTTCGGTAATCACCAGGTTCACGGTCGAGCCATCCTGCTGCTGCGCAGACAGCGTCATGCCGGGCTGAGGTTCCGCGTCCTCGGGCAGGTTCGCGCGGGGGATGTCGATCACCATTTCCTTGCGGCGGGGTCCAAAGGCGTCGTCCGTGACGATCGTGACCGTCTGTTCCTCGCCAACTGCCATGCCGTCCAGCGCGCTTTCGATCTGGGGAAAGATTTCCGCCCCGCCGATCTTGATCGCCTGGGGGCCTTCCTGTTCGGTTCCGCCGACGATGCTGTCATCGTCCTTGCGCACGCGATATTCGATAATCACGGTGTCACCGGCTTTTGCCTTCTGCATAATATTTCCTTCCGTCAGGGGTTGGTGCGGCGCGTCAGGCGCCGCTCGATCGGCACATTCACGTGCCCCGTATCCCCCAAGGGTAGGTATTCGAACCCGACCATTCAATGCGCGTAAGCCCGCGCCGAGGGCCTTTAGCGCGATCGGCCCCGCGCAGAGACGAGCCAGATGTGCAGCAGCGTGTCGCCGCGAACGACATGATAGCTGTCGTAGAGATTGACCGTCGGGTCGCAGTGGGGAACCGCAAGGCTGAGTCGCGCACCCGTCTGCATCGTCGATGCCTCGTCCGGATCCAGGATCAGGCCATGCTCGTCACCCATGAATTGATAGGTCGCCCCCCTTGCTGCCCCCGCGATGATGGGCGGTTCACCCGCATCGGTCGCCATCGCCTTCATGCCGGCATCGACGGTGGCGATGCCGGGCCCGTTTGCACTGACCACGGTCGTGTCGATGAACAAAGATGTTTCCGGCGGAGGCGAATTGCCGTCCGTCAGTTCGCAATCATTATATTCCCGGTCCATGAAGATGTAGGAGCCGGCCTGCAGCTCCGTCATAGTTCCGATCTCCAGATCGATGCGGTGCGTACCGGTTCCCGATCCGGTGACGATTTCCGCCGCGAAGCCCGCCTGCCCCAGCGCGGTCAGGAATGTCTGCAGATAGGCGGTACGTTCGCGAATGGCCTGCCGCCGCTCGTCATAGGTTTCGATGTGCTGGTGGACGCCGCAATAGAATTGCACGCCGCGATAGCGAAGCGCGTTCTGCGCCGTGATGGCGCCGGCAAGTTCCAGCGCATCGTCCACGGTTCGAACGCCGGTGCGGTGCATACCGGGATCGATATCGATGAATGCGTCGAGGGTGGCCCCGGCACGCTTCATCGCCTGCCCTAGCGCCTCCGCATTGTCCGGGTGGTCGATGACCACGCCCAGTCCCGGCACCTTCGCGGCGAGGCTGGCAAGGCGGGCCAGACCGGGCGCGGTGACGACGGGCGAGGTGAGAAGAATATTCGTGATGCCGCCCTCGGCCAGGGCCTCGGCCTCTCCCAATTTCGTGCAGCAGATTCCGACCGCGCCGGCCTCGATCTGCCTGCGCGCAATATCGACGCTCTTGTGCGTTTTTGCATGCGGCCTCAGCGAAACGCCATATTGCTGCGCCAGTTGCGCCATGGCGGCAATGTTGCGGTCGAGCGCGTCCAGGTCGAGGACAAGGGCGGGCGTGTTGATCTGGCGCCGGGATCCAGGCTTTCCGATCAAATGCTCATGCAGGCGCAGATCGTCGTTCACGGCAAAATGGCTCCAATATTCAATTAACGGGTGGACGGGCAGATCAGGGGAGATCGTCAGGTCCGACGTTGCATATCCATCCAAAGGTCAACCCCGCGGCAAAGGTCTGATTCTCCAGATCGTCCAGAGCGGCGAAACCGCCATATAGCCGGTCGCCCTCATGTTTCAGATCCAACTGGACGCTATTGTCGTAGCGCGCCGTGTCTGCGGCCTGAAATCTCTGCTCGATGGCGCCGGTCAGGCGCCTGTTTTCATAGGCGGCGTCGGTAACGGCGACCTGCTGCCGATCGCCGATCCTGGCGGCAATGGCGCCTGCTTCGTCGATGGTGAGAGAGACGGGGATTGCATCGCCCTCCGGTCGCGTGATCGTGCCGACCCACTCTCCGGCCAGATCCGCCGGAACAGGATTCTCTGCGCCGTCTTCTGCTGCCGGTTCTGCCGACGACTCCGGCTCCGCGCCCAGCAACTCGTCCAGCAATAATTCGACGATCTCGTTTCGCGGCTCGAAAACCCATGTGTTGCAGAGGACGACATAGGCAACGCCCTTTGACGGGACCATGACCATCTGCGTTGCGACGCCGGGCATGGATCCGCCATGCTGCACCGTCTCCAAACCCCGGCTGCGGCCGGTGCTGAAGCCGATGCCGTAACCAGACTCCTCGCCGGGGCGGGCGGTGTTGACGTGCATCCGGATCGCATTGCGGCGGGTCAATATCGGCTGCTGTTCCGGCAGCGGCCCGTTCATGTGGAAGGCGGCAAACCGGATCAGATCATGCGCGCTGCTGTAGAATTCCGAGGCCCCTGCATGGTCGGTGACATAATAGGGCAGCCGCTCATTCTGAGCAGAATAACGCACCGCCGCCTGCACGCCCGGCCCCGTCGACCTGCCCAGCGAGGTGGCGCGCATGTCGAGCGGGGCGAACACGGCAGATTGCAGATAATCGCCCAATGACTGGCCCGACGCCCCCTCTATGACATCACCCAACAGCCCGAAGCCGAGGTTCGAATAGGTGAAAGCCTCGCCAGGACGGCTGATGATCTGCGCCCATTTCGCAATGGTCTCCGACTGAGGCGGGCGCTGATGGGGCGCCCCCTCGTAAAAGAACTGAACATGGAACGGCAGGCCGGATGTATGATTGGCGACGAGACCGACGGTCGCCTCGCTTGCGTCCCCTATCCGCGGGTTGATCTGACCGGCCTGCAAATAGGTGTGGAGAGGGGCGGCGAGATCGACCTTACCCGCCTCAACCAGCGTCATCAGGGCGGTGGCCGTGATCGGTTTCGAAATCGAGGCGAGCGAATAGGATGTGTGTACCGTCGCCGGGATGCCAGCCTCCCGGTCGGCCATGCCGAACGCCTCCTCCCACTCTATCCTGCCGTCACGAAGGACGGCGATCGAAAGCGACTGAACGGTGCCGTCGGCGACGGCCTTTTGCGCGACCGCCCTTACCGCCTGAAACTTTGCGGCATCCTCCGCGCCTTCGCGGGCGAGACCCGGAACTGAAAGCGTGGTCGAGGCGAGTGCTGCCGCCGATGCGCCCGCCAGAAAATTACGCCTCGATTGATCCGTCGACATATCGGTCCCCCTCTTCGATGTTAGACGTTCGCCATACGATCACGACCAGTCCAGCAGGACCTTGCCCGCTTCACCGGACCGTGCGGCGTCGAACCCCTGCTGGAAGTCGGTTGCGCGGAAACGATGGGTGATAAGCGGCGACAAGTCGAGGCCAGCGCGCAGCAGGCCGAGCATCTTGTCCCAGGTTCCGAACATTTCCCTGCCGTAAACGCCCTTCAGCGTGATCGCCTTCATAATGATGTCGGCCCAGTTGACGCTCATCGGCTGGCTGGGGATCCCCAGAAGCGCAAGATTGCCGCCCATGCGCAGCGATTCGATGGCCTGCGCCATGCCTGCATGGGTGCCCGACATTTCCAGCGCCACCGCCACACCGTCAGGCAACCCTGCCCGCGCCAGCACCTCCGCCAAATCCTCATGCAGGACGTTCACGGGGCGCACATCCGCCAGTTTCGTCGCAAGGTCGAGCCGGTAAGGATTGACGTCGGTGATGAAGACGCTGCCCGCGCCCGCCCGTCGTGCGACCGCCGCCGCCATGATGCCAATAGGTCCGGCGCCAATTATCAGAACGTCTTCGCCCAAAAGGTCGAATTGCTGGGCCGTGTGAACCGCATTCCCGAGTGGGTCCAGCAAAGCCCCGAAATCGTCGCTGACATATTCCGGCAGCGGGACGACATTGAACGCGGGAATGGCCAGGATCTCGGCAAAGGCGCCGGGGCGATTGACGCCCACACCCTTCGTCGCCGGATCGAGGTGGAAACGGCCCGAACGTGCCGCCGCGGAATTCAGGTCGATGATGTGCCCCTCGCCAGAGACGCGCTGGCCGACATGCAGCGGACGTTCCACATTCCTGCCTATTTCCACGATCTGGCCGGAAAATTCATGCCCGACGACCATCGGAACGGGAATCGTCCGCGCCGCCCAATCGTCCCAATTATAGATATGGATGTCGGTGCCGCAGATCGCCGTGCGCGAAATGCGGATCAGCACATCGTCGGGGCCGCAGGCGGGAATCTCCGTTTGGGCGCTCCACAGGCCCTCCTCGGCGCGCAGTTTTGCGAGCGAAAACATGGTGGGTGCCGCCTGGGTGCTGGCGTGCGGAATGATCGCTGCCGCCGTCACGATACGATCTCCAGCGCCTTGCCGATCTTGCGAAAGGCGGCGATGCCCGTGTCGACCTGTTCGGGCGAATGACCGGCGGACATTTGTGTGCGGATTCTCGCCTGCCCCTTCGGCACGACGGGATAGGAAAATCCGGTGACGAAAACCCCCTCCTGCAACAGAGCCGCCGCGAACGCCTGCGCGCGGGCGGCGTCGTGCACGATGACCGGGATGATCGGGTGCTGCCCCGGCAGCAGCGAAAACCCGGCCTGCTCCATCCGCCGCCTGAACCGACTTGTATTGGCGAAAAGGCGTTCCCTCAACGCATCGCCCTCCGCAGAGGCCGCGATGCCGATCGCCTGCAGCGCCGCGCCGCAGACCGATGGAGCGAGGGCATTGGAAAAGAGGTATGGACGCGCGCGCTGCCGCAGAAGCGAAACCACCTCTCGCCGTGCGGCAACGAAGCCGCCCATGGCGCCGCCCAGCGCCTTTCCAAAGGTTCCCGTCAATATATCGATGCGCCCCTCGACGCCGCAAAAGGCTGCGGAGCCCCGCCCCTTTTCCCCCAGAAAGCCGGTGGCATGGCAATCGTCCACCATGACGAGGGCATCATATTTTTCCGCAAGATCGGTGATCACGGACAGATTTGCGATGGCCCCGTCCATTGAGAACACGCCATCGGTGGCAATCAGGATCGTGCGCGCGCCGCCTTCCCTCGCTTGTCGGAGGTTCTGTTCCAGCTGGTCCATGTCGCCATTCGCGAACCGCAGACGCCGCGCCTTGCAAAGCCGGACGCCGTCGATGATCGACGCGTGGTTCAGACTGTCGGAAACAATGGCGTCGTCCTCACCCAGCAGAGGTTCGAAAACGGCGGCGTTGGCATCGAAGGCGGCGGCGAACAGGATTGCCTCTTCGAACCCGACATAGTCCGCAATCGACGCCTCAAGCTCTTTATGGATTTCCTGGGTGCCGCAGATGAAGCGAACCGAAGCGAGACCAGCGCCCCAATGGCGGGTGGCGGCAATCGAAGCCTCTACGATGCGCGGGTCGGATGCCAGCCCAAGATAATTATTGCCGCACAGGTTGATCGCGTCGCACGGATGCCCCGCGACCGACACCGTAGCGCCCTGCATCGAGGTAAGGACGCGCTCCGGCTTCCACAGCCCAGCGTCCTCAATATCGGAAAGCTCGTCGGCAATGCGTTGATAGAAATGTGCTGGCACGGGTCCATCCTCCATATTTTCGGACGGAATACGATATGCAGGAACCTGTGTCCAGTATAATGGAATATTCGCTAAAACAGATTTACCAATATTGCCTCTGCATGCTCGGCGGTGCGATTTTCTATGCAATGCGGGATGTCGGCGGCGTACCGTGCGGTCGACCCCTGCGGTACCTCTGTACGTTCCTGCACCGCCTCGATGGTCAGGGTGCCCTTCAGAACGGTCAGATGCTCCATGCTGCCACGCGCATGTGGCTCCGACCTCAACACGCCGCCGGGCGCGACGTGAAGCTGATACCATTCCACCGAGCCCACGCGATCGGCGGGGCTGAGCACCTTCAACACACACAGACCATCATCGCTGCGCATTTCCGGAGTAAGCGACGACGCCGCGACGTCGATCTTTCGCGGACCCTTCGCGTTCGGAACCTGCAAAAGTTCGGAAATGTCCATGTGAAGGGCATCGGCAAGAGCCCAGACGGTAGCGACGGTGGGATTCGCCTGACCGCGTTCGATCTGCGACAGCATGGACCGGGACACGCCGGACATTTGCGAAAGCGTGTCGAGCGTCAGGCGGCGTTCCTTGCGCAGCTTCTGCAAACGGGGGCCGAGGGGCGGGCGTACATCGTCAGCCACCAGACCTGTTATCCCGCCAATTATACAACCCGCCGATGCCCGCCATCCGTCAATCCCGCCTCAAAAATCGAAGTCCGTCAGGGGTGCCGGAGAACAGCATCTATCCGGGGCCTGACGCCCGCTTTACGCAACGTCTAATGGCAGCGACCCATTTTGGACAGAGCGGCGCCGGACGACCGTTCCGCGCCGCCACGCCCCAAGCGCCCCGATATCGTCAAGCGCCCGGATAAGGTGTGTCCTTCAGGATGCGTGCCAGATGCGCGGCATTGCCGGCGACCATTCCCGCCGTCTGGTCAACCTTCTCCGGCGGTTTGGAGAAATCCTTGAAATCCTTTGATTGCATTGCCTCACCGACCCAATAGCAGGCGGCTGCCGCTGGTATGGTCCAACCGGTATCGTTCAGTGCCTGGAAGAGATCCGCCGATATGCTGTGTGCCCCATCCTCGTTTCCGACGATGGCGGCGACGGCAACCTTGGAATAGCTTGGCATGCGCCCCTCATCGTCCGTTTCGCCCAGAAAGGCATCCATTCGCTCAAGCGCGCGCTTCGCGATGCTGGACATCTGGCCGAGCCAGATCGGCGTTCCAAAGATCAATATGTCGTGCGCCAGGATCTTCTCGCGGATGGCGGGCCAGGCATCGCCCTGCCCCTCGTCAGAGGTCACGCCGGGCTTGATATCGTGGTCTGCCAGCCGGATCGTTTCCGAAAATTCGACCTCGTGACCGGCAAATTTTTCTTTCAGCAGCTGAATCATGAGGTCCGTCGAAGACCCCTCCTCACCTGTCGGCTTCAGCGTTGCGTTGAGGGCGATGGCAGTCAGCTTGCTCATGGAAATTTCCTTGTAGCATTAGGATGATAGGCGTCTGTCATTAACGCGGTCCGATAATGGCGGTTCCGAATGGCTGCCGACGCTGAAACTCGCTCTCCACAGACGATCGCCGTGCGGACCCGGGCGGGCAGTGCAGCCAGGCGCAGGAGTGGGGGGCCAAAAGACGCACCCCCCAAATTCGTCCGATCATACCGTTGCGGAATCTTAACTTCAGCTTTATGTCGCACTGCACAAATGAGCGCGACTCGGAACCCTCTCGCCTGGCTGGCCATACCTCTGCTGTTCGCACTGGCGAATTGCAGCGAGTCGGCGCCGCCGCCGCCCGCCGCACCGGTGGTCAGCGTTTCTGAACCCCTGCAACGCGATGTTCGCGACTGGGACGAATATATCGGCCGCTTCGAAGCCATTGACGATGTCGAGGTAAAGCCGCGCATATCCGGCCAGATCGAAGAGATATTCGTGAACGACGGTCAGGACGTCTCCAAGGGAGACCCGCTGTTCAGCATCGACGCAAGGCCGTTCCGCGCCGCGCTGGCGGAGGCGAATGCCAGCCTGGCCAGCGCCGAAGCGTCGCGCGCCAATGCACAAACCGAACTTGAGCGGGCGGAATCCCTGCAAGCGGTCGAAGCCATCAGTGCAGAAGAACTGGAGCAGAAGCAGACCGCGGTCCGTACCGCCGCCGCCGCCGTGGAAGGCGCGCGCGCCAACGTAGCGACGCAGCGCCTGAACGTCTCCTTCACCACTGTCCGCGCGCCGATTGCGGGCCGGGTATCGGCCCGCAGAATCAGCCCCGGGGATTATGTCACGGAGGGGCAGACCGTCCTGACCCGCCTGGTTTCCATAAACCCGATCTGGTTCGCGTTCGACGGCGCGGAAAGCTTCTATCTGAAATATATCCGCCAGGACCGGGAAGGGCAGCGCTCCTCCTCCCGCTATGCCGCCAATCCGGTGGAGATCAGCCTGGCCGATGAAAACGACTATAGCTGGCGCGGCCGCATGGACTTCGTCGATAATGCCATAGACCCTCAATCGGGTACGATCCGCGCGCATGCCGTGGTGCAGAATCCCGATGGCTTTCTGACGCCGGGGATGTTCGGGCGCGCGCGCCTGCTGGGCTCGGGCGTATACGAGGCCCTGCTGGTGCCTGATGAAGCGATCGTCACCGACCAGGACAGGAAACTGGCCTATGTCGTCAATCGCGAGAACAAGGTTGCACCCCGCCCTGTGGAAACCGGGCCGATGGTGGAGGGACTACGTGTCGTTCGCGAGGGGCTGGCCCCGACCGACAGGGTTATATTGGACGGCCTGACGCGGGTGCAGCCAGGCATGAAAGTGCAGCCAAAGCCGGTGAAGCTCCGCCCGAGGGCAGAAAATGACGCACCCGCCGCCCGGTCCGCATCCCCCGAAACGCCGGACGCTGCCGCCCCCACAGGCTCCGCCCCCACGGAGGCCGCCACGGATTCAGCGTCCTCCGCAGACGAATAGGCGCCGGCGGATGCGACTGCCGCACTTCTTTATCGACCGGCCGATCTTCGCCGCCGTTCTGTCCATCCTGATCGTCCTGGTCGGCATTATCGCCTATCCCAGCCTGCCGGTATCGCAATATCCGGAGATTGCCCCCCCTACCGTCGTCGTCACCGCGACTTATCCGGGCGCCACGGCGGAAACGCTGGCCGAAACGGTCGCGGCACCGCTGGAAGAGGCGATCAACGGCGTCGAGGACATGATCTATCTGCAGTCGTCCTCAACGGGCGACGGCAATATCAGCATCACCGTCACCTTTGCACAGGGCACCGATGTCGACCAGGCGCAGGTGCTGGTCCAGAACCGCATTTCATCCGCCGAACCCCGATTGCCGACGGAAGTGCGCACCATCGGCGTTACGGTGCGCAAAAATTCGCCCGACCTGATGATGGTCGTCGCGCTGTATTCCCCCGATGATTCCCTGTCGCGAGAATATATCGCCAATTATGCGACACTGCAGGTCATCGACCGACTGCTGAGGATCAACGGTGTCGGCGGCGTGCGAGCCATTGGCGGGCGCGATTACAATATGCGGGTATGGATCGACCCCGGCCTTGCGGCAGCGCGCAACCTGACCACGGATGAGATTATCGGCGCAATCCGCGGCCAGAACGCACAGGTTGCCGCCGGCGCCGTCGGACAACCGCCGTTCAACACGGGCGGAACGTCATTCCAGCTGGGTATTCAGACCGAAGGGCGACTGACAACCACCGACCAGTTCGGCGCCATTATCGTGAAGCGTGGCGAGGATGGAGCGCTGACCCGCCTGCGGGACGTCGCCCGCATCGAGCTGGGCGCGCAGGATTATGGCACCAATGCCTATATGGACGACACGGCCACGACCGCGCTGGCCATTACACAATTACCGGGATCGAACGCGCTGACCACGGCCGAAGCCGTTGAGGCGGAGATCGAACGTGCCTCTGCCGATTTCCCCGCCGGCCTCGACTATTCCATTCGCTATAACCCCACGGAATATATCGACGAGTCCATCAAGGCGGTCGAACATACGCTGATCGAAGCCATCGTGCTGGTATCGCTGGTGGTATTGCTGTTCCTGCAAAGCTGGCGCGCCGCGATCATTCCCGTCGTCGCGATCCCGGTGTCGCTGATCGGGTCGTTCGGCATGATGGCGGCGTTCGGTTTCTCGCTGAACAACCTGTCTCTGTTCGGCCTCGTCCTCGCCATCGGCATCGTCGTCGACGACGCCATCGTCGTGGTCGAGAATATCGAACGCCTGATGGAGGAAAAAGGCCTGAGCCCGCGCGAGGCCGCGCATGAAACGATGGACGAGGTTTCCGGCGCCCTGATCGCGATCGCGCTGGTTCTGTGCGGGGTGTTCATTCCGACCGCCTTCATCCCCGGCATTTCGGGGCAATTCTATCAGCAATTCGCCCTGACCATCGTCAGTGCGACCGCCATTTCCGCCTTCGTATCGCTGACCCTTTCACCCGCCATGGCCGCCCTGATCCTGAAGCCCAGGGTTCACGACGCGCCCAGCGCCGGGTGGCGCGGCTATCCAAAGCGCCTCGCCAATGGGTTCAACCGCGGTTTCGAACGGCTGTCCGGCAAATATGGCCGTCTGACGGCCCGGGTCGTGCGCAGCCTGCTCGTCGTGTGCATCGCCTATGTCGCGCTGATCGGCCTGACGGGCTGGCGCTTCAACGAGACGCCGACAGGCTTTATCCCGGCGCAGGACCAGGGCTTCCTGATCGGCGTCGTGCAATTACCGCCGGGATCCGCCCTCGACCGCACGGACGAGGTGCTGCGCCAGGCGGCGGCGATCGCGCGCGACAATCCCAACGTGACGGGCAATATGGCCTTTGCCGGGTTCGACGGCGCAACCTTCACCAATGCGTCCAATGCCGGCGCCATCTTCATCATTCTGGACGAATTTGGCGAACGCGCCTCCTCCGGCGAGGTCGCGCAGGAACTGCGCCAGGCATTTGGACAGATCACGGCCGGAAATATTCTCGTTGTCGAACCACCGCCCGTGCGGGGCATCGGCACCGGCGGCGGCTACAAGATGGTAATAGAGGATCGCGCCGGCCAGGGGTATCGCGCGCTGGAGGCAGTGACCATGCAAATGATGGCAGCGGCCAATCAGGACCCCGGGCTGACCTCTGTCTTTTCCACGTTCAACACGCGGACGCCGCGTCTGACGGCCGATGTGGACCGGGAGCGGGCGGAGCAGATCGGCGTTCCGGTGGAAAACGTCTTTTCGACGCTGGGAACCTATCTTGGTTCGACCTATGTCAATGATTTCAACTATCTGGGGCGCACATACCGGGTAACGGCACAGGCCGACGCCCCGTATCGCGATGACCGCGAGGATATAACGCAGCTGAGGACACGCTCCGCCGCCGGAGAGATGGTTCCCCTGGGCGCCGTTCTCAGCATACGCGATGACAGCGGGCCTTACCGGGTGGTTCGCTACAATCTTTATCCGTCAGCAGAACTTCAGGGCGAGACGGTGGCTGGCTATTCCAGCGGCCAGTCGCTGGACAGGATGGAGGCCCTGGCGGATCAGATCTTGCCGCAAGGGTTCGCCCATGAATGGACGGAACTCGCCTATCAGCAGAAACAGGCCGGAGACACGGGGATCTTCGTGTTCGGCCTGGCAGTGCTCTTTGTGTTCCTGCTGCTTGCGGCGCAATATGAAAGCCTCGTCCTGCCGCTGGCGGTGATCCTGATCGTGCCGATGTGCCTGCTGGCCGCGATTGTCGGCGTGGGGCTAATGGGACTGGACAATAATATCCTGACGCAGATCGGCCTCGTCGTGCTGATTGGGCTGGCGGCGAAGAATGCCATTCTGATCGTCGAGTTCGCCCGCCAGGCGGAAGCGGAAGGTCTTTCGATCCGCAAGGCGGCGGAACGTGCGGCGGCACAACGCCTGCGTCCGATCCTGATGACGTCCATCGCGTTCATCCTGGGCGTGCTGCCCCTGGTAATCGGCACCGGCCCCGGCGCCGAAATGCGTCAGGCGCTGGGCGTCGCGGTGTTTTTCGGCATGATCGGTGTGACCCTGTTCGGGCTGCTGTTCACGCCGGCATTCTATGTCATCAGCCGGAAACTGGGCGACCGGACCGCCCAGATGATGCGTCGATCGAGGCCGGCCGCCGAGCAGAAACCCACCGCCAAGGGGGCGCCTGCAGAATGACCAGAGCGGCCATTTCCTCCCTGATCATCGGGACGCTGACGCTGGGCGGCTGTGCCGTCGGCCCGCGTTACGAAGCGCCCGACCTGCCGCCGCCTGCTGCCGAGGCGTTCGTCGAAAACAGTGTCGGCACGACGCGCGATGCCGCCGCGGAGGACTGGTGGCGACTTTACGACGATCCGGTGCTGGACCGGCTGGTGCAGGAGGCGCTGCAACATAATACCGATCTGCGCGTCGCCCTTGCCAATGTAGCGGAGGCGCGGGCGGCGCTGTCGGAGGCTGCAAATGGCAGGCTACCGACGACTGAGGTCAATTCCAGCTATAACAGACGGCGCATCGCAGGGGGTGCTGGCGCGCTCGGCGCCGGTGGCGGTGCTGTTGGCGGTGGCGGCGTCGGCGGCGGGCAGCTGGGCGGGGGCGGCGAAGCCTTCGAACTCGACCTCTTCTCGCTCGGTTTCGATGCGTCCTACGAAGTTGATTTGTTCGGGCGCGTATCGGCGACCATCGACGCAGCACGCGCCGACAGGGATGCCGCCATTGCCGCCTTCGAGGCGGCGCAGGTGATGGTGACCGCCGATACCACGCTGGCTTATGCGCGCCTGTGCGGCGCTGCCGTCCAGCAGGATGCGGCGCGCGAAACCGCCGAATTGCAACAACGCACATTGGATCTGACGCAAAGGCTGGTCACGGGCGGGCGCGGCACCCGGGCGGATACGGACCGTGCACGCGTTCTGCTGGAGCAGGCACGCGCGCAAATTCCCGCATTCGAAGGCGAGCGCCGCGCGTCCCTATATGCGCTTTCCGCCCTTACCGGGCGCACGCCGCAGGAGGCGGACCGCGCCGCCGCAGCCTGCCGCAGCCTGCCGGACCTGACGACGCCCATCCCGGTGGGGGACGGCGCCGCCCTGCTGGCCCGCAGGCCGGATGTCAGACAGGCCGAACGGGCGCTCGCATCGACCGCGGCGCAGGTCGGGATCGTCACCGCCGATCTATATCCGCGCATCTCGCTTCTTGGTTCGGCATCCCTTGTGTCAACGACCGTGGATGGGCTTGCCGATGACGACGCGTTCGGCTTTTCGCTCGGCCCGCTCATTTCCTGGAGCTTTCCCAATATGGGTGCCGTGCGCGCGCGCATCCGGCAGGCGGACGCGCGCGCCGACGCTGCCCTGGCCGAGTTCGACGGCACGGTCCTGACCGCTCTTACGGAAACGGAGCAGGCGCTCGCTCGCTATTCAGCCAGCCTGGAGCGGCGTGACCGGCTTGCCGATGCCGCAGCGGCAGGCGAGCGCGCCGCCGAATTGACGCGTCTGCGATACGATGCCGGGGCGGACAGCCTTTTTCTGCTGGTCGATGCGGAACGCACCGCTGCCGAAGTACGGGCGCAGCTGGCCGCCGCAAAAGGCGATGTCGTCGAGGCGCAGGTCGCGCTGTTCCGCGCCCTGGGCGGCGGTTGGCAGAATGCCGGGACGCCCGTTCAACGCGATATGTCTGCCCAAGCAAACCCCTGACGGTTTCGCATTTCCGGTTAATACGACTGCCATCTGGCAGGGCTGGATAGGGATAAATGCATCTTGGGCAGAGTTGCGTATGCGCCCGCGCCCCTTCGTAGGTCGCCGCAAACAAAAAGGGCGGCAGCGATTACCGCTACCGCCCCCTTCTGATCGATGCCGTTCCTTAGAAGGTCACACCCAGGCTGACGGCATAAGAGCGACCGCGGTCAAAGGTGTTGCGATCGATGCGCGAGCCGTTGAATTCCTGGAACTCTTCATAATCCTCGTTGAGGAGGTTACGCGCTTCCAGCTTGAGCTCCGCCTCGATGCCGCCGAGGTCGAGACCCTGGCGAATGACGACGTCCAGCTGCACGCCGGGTTCTTCCTTGAACGGAATGGCCGCAGTACCACCGCCAGCGGTCGCACCGATGAAACGGCTGGTAACCCGCTCCGACGCATAGCTGAGCAGGATCGTCTGCTGTGAAAGCGTGTCGCTATCCTCCAGACCAAGCTGCAGATTGAGGATATGATCCGACTGACCCGTCAGCGGCTCGCCATCGGTGAACAGCGTATCCGCAGCGACAAGGCGGCCTTCATTGTTCAGCACCTGCTCGTCGCCAACCACGATCTCGGACTTGGTGTAGGTGTAGTTCGCGATAAGGACGAAATCGCGCGAGAGGGAGAAATCCGAGTCGCCGAGCCAATCCGCCAGGGCAAACCGCTTCGTCAATTCAGCCTCGGCTCCGTACAACTCCGCAGACGGAGCATTGGCGAAGGTCGTAAAGAACGCCTCGCCCTGTACGAAGGCGACAGCCTCGATCGGATTATCGAGATTCTTGTAGAACCCGGCAAGGCTGATGTTCTCGTTGCGGCCGATATACCATTCCAGCCGCGCCTCGGCATTGGTCAGCTCAGAATCCTGCAGGAACTGGTTACCGATGAAGGTGCGGTTGGATTCGATATCGAGGAATTGCTGCGGCGCCAATTCGCGGAACTGAGGGCGCGCGATCGTCCGCGACCCCGCTACACGGAACTGCATGTCCTCAGCAAAATTCCAGGTCAACGTACCCGCGGGCAGGAAATAATCATTGTCCAGACGCGTGTTGACCAGGCTTGCGTCACCGCCAGTGCCTACGCCGCCGAATATGTCGAAGGTATCGATGGACTGGCTAGCATCTTCGTAGCGAACCCCCAAGGTACCACGGACATAATCGATTGGCTCGGCCTCGATCTGAGCATAGCCGGCATGAATTTCGAGGCCGGCATCATACTCGATTACCTCGCCACCGGCTGCCTGTTCCCGCAGGGTCAGATCATATTGCCGAACGACGAAATCGGAGATCAGATAATCCGGACGCGCCTGCGTGACAGACGAGGGCAGCGCCTGATCCGAGCGATAGACGAATGCACGACGAAGGCTGTTACGGCTGGTGTCCGTGTAGGCGTACCCGGCGCTGACCGTAAGATCGAAATCGACGGGGGCGTTGTAGGCCAGGTCGATCGCACCCGCATAGAGATTCTCTTCAAGCTCCGAGAACGCAACATTGGCACTTTGCCCGTTCGTCCGAAGATTATTGACGAAGTCACCGACTTCCTCATTGAACTCATAGCTGAAGCTGCGCTCGTACGGGCTGTCGCGTGTCGTATTTGCATAGCTGGCGCGAACGTCGGCACTCAAATCGCCAAAGGTAAATTCGCCGACTAGCTGCGTATCGATCAGCTGCCGCTCGAACCAGGTCGTGCGCTGCCGAAGCAGGCGATTGTCGCCGACCGTCGCGGAAAAGCCGCTATCAAGCCGTGCCTCCTTCAGAGTGTCCCGGATAAACAGGTTCGTCCAGCGGATCTTCTGTTCGCCAAACTCATATCCGAACCCAAGCAAGCCATTGACGACAATCCGGTTCTGGGTGGCAAGAAAGTCGAAATCGCTGTTCGGCTGCAGCGTGTCGTCGCCGGAAAGACCGTTGGTAAACTGCTGAATACCACCGCGTGTCTGCCAGCTATTGTCCCAGCCGACATTCGCGATCACGCCCAAACGATCGTCGCCGATGTCGATCCCGGTACCGGCGGTCACATCGATCGATCCGTTGATCGGAATGTCATCGTTACGCTGCACGATGCTGGTCGACGCATTGTTTAGGCTGGCGGTGATTCCCTTCAACTGATCTAGGGTAAACTCCGCGCCGCGGTTGACGCCGCCCACTACGTCGAACGCATTTCTCAATACGTCAGGTACATCGCGCGATCCGTCATCGAAGCCGGTGAAGTCGGTGTCCGATCCAAAATAGGTATAGCCCAGTTCGCCGGTCGTTTCGGAATTGCCGCCGATGCCGCCACCGATGCTGAGGAAGGATTCTTCGGGAACGGCGAGCGTCGTCAGGTTGATAACGCCGCCGCCAAATTCACCGGGATAAGCCACCGAATAGCTTTTCTGTACGACCGACGAAGCGATCACGCTGGTCGGGAAAATGTCCAGCGGCACGACGCGGCGCTGAGGTTCCGGGCTAGGCAAAGGCGACCCGTTGAGAAGGGCGAGCGAATAGCGGTCGCCGAGACCACGTACATAGACGAAGCGGCCGCCAACCAGGCTGAGCCCGGTCACGCGCTGGAGTGCGGAGGCGATGTCGCCGTCACCCGAACGCGCAATGGCTTCTGAATCGAGAACGCTCAGCACTTCGGAGGATGCGCGGACAGGTGCCGGAATATAGCGGCCCTGAACGACGATCACGTCATCGTCCGAACTGCTCGCTCCTGGCCCGGAAATATCGACGCCTTCTTCGACGCGTTCTGCGTCTCGTTCGGCACCGGGCGTTACGGTGTCGATCGTTTCTGCCTGTTCCTGCTCCGTCATATCCGAAGAGGAAGAGGAGGGTGCGGGGGGCGTGGTGGTTGCCGGCTGCGTTTGTGCAAAGGCGGCGCCGCCGAGAAATGGAAAGGCGAGCGCGCTAGATAGCAGCAGCAGGCTGGTCTTGGATGACATGAATGACATGGCGGGGCGTCCCTTGAACTTTAGCAGAAAGGGCGGCGGCTCCCCGATGGTCGCCGCCGCCCGTATTGGTACCCGGATCAGCGACTAGCTGGCGGGAACGATCGTCTGCGGACGCGTCTCGCAGGACAGGCTGTTGCCGAGGCCGCAAGCCCAACCGTCGAACCACAGATCGTCCTCGTCGCGGACGGCGCCGATGTAGCTCGTGGAGACGAGGAAGTCGTCCAGCGTGGAAGCGTCGAACGCAGTGACGGCGCTTTCGTTCGCGCCGTTGACGACACCCGAGGTTCCGCCAAGCGTGCTTTCGAAGGAGCCGTCATTATTGTCGCCGCCGTTGGTGAAGAGCGCGGCATCGTCGATGTCGTCATCGTCATCCGACGCAAGCGTATCACAATCGATGACAACCGATTCGAACACTGGCGGTCCGTTCTCGTCATTGCCTTCGTCCGCCGCTGCTGCCGTCTGCACGCCGTCGACGTCAATACACGTCGTACCGTCTTCCGGAGCGTCGATGACACCGTTGACGAGCGTGTAATCGCCGCCGCCGCGCAGTGTGATTGCCGTGCCGTCGTTCACGAGGAATGTGAAGTTGGCGAGAATGAAGTCCTGACGCGGCAGACGGTTTTCATTGCCGTCGGAGTCAGCTTCCCAGGCGCGATCGCCATTACCACCGTCCGTGCCGGCGCCATCACGCTGCGTGACCAGTACGAACTGATTGGCGCCCTTATAACCCGAGTCGCTGTCGATCGAGTCATCGTCATTGCCGGTCAGCACCAGATAACGACCATTGACCGTCCCGCCGAACCATTCGATGCCGTCGTCCGAGTTGTTGTGGACTTGGACGTGATCGAACGTCGTGCCGCTGCCGACGCCGCCCAAGGTGATGCCGTTCAGCTCATTGCCCTCAGAAATTTCGAAGCCAGCGTAGCGGACCGACAGATACTGGATGGAACCCGAGGAGTCGTTCGGAAGATCGCCACCGAAGAACGCCCCCGAGGTACCCTCGACAGCGCCGGTGCAGTCTGCCGTACCGCCGGTACCGGCCGAGCAGTCGGAGAATGGTGCGCGACCCAGAAGAACGACGCCGCCCCACTGGCCGATGGAATTGGCAGTCGCCGTTCCTTCGATATTCTGACGGCTCGTCATGACGACGGGGGCCTCGGCGGTGCCTTCTACGCGAAGCTGCGAACCGCGGTTCACCAGAAGGAAGTCAGCGCCGTTCGATCCGAAGAGGACCACGCCTGGATCGATGCTGAGCGTCGCCTGCTGCGAGCCAGCTGCTGGCGAGTCGGTCGGACCGACGTCAGTGCCGACCTGGACACGACCGGAAAGCGAATAAACGACGCCAGGCAGAGCCTCGAGACGCAGATCGTCGTTGAGCACGCCGCGCAGCTGACAAACGCGTGCGTCGTCGCTGTCGGTTTCCGTGCCGTAGGTGAGGATCTCACTGGTACGCGTCGTACCCGTCGGGCAGTCGTCGGCTGGCCCGCCGGTAGGCGTTGGCGTCGGAGTGGGCGTCGGAGTTGGTGTTGGCGTTGGCGCCGGTGCGGGCGACGGAGCCGGTACGACAATTACGCCATCACCGGGAGATGCGACATCGTCTGCACCGCAGCTGGCAAGCGCGATCGCCGAACCGAGTAAAAGAATTGAGCGCATGTAGGACATTTAAGTACCCCTTTAGGTCATCTGATGAGACTAATTCGCAGCCTGGCTGGCTCGTCCGGCCTATCGGCTTGCGGCGCTGGCTAGGGGCACACGATGATGCTTATGTGACAATTCCGAAGAAAAAGTTTTATTTCAGATTTACTACAAAAATACGCATTTTTAGTGACTTATGCCGAGTTTAGATGTCGTGTGTTAACTTACGTCACTGCCGCAACACCTTAAGGAGTGAGGGGCAGATGCCCTGCCCGTGGCCCCCCGGCCGTCACTGCCGCAGCATTCCGCCGACATTGGGCAAAGCGCCGCAGGTTTTTCGTGTGTGCGCCCTCGTGCTCGCCTTTGCGGGGCGGCAGAAATCTGCCCGCGCGCGGCGAAATGTCCAATGTGACGCATATGACAGAAAAACGTCGCAAAACCGTCATCGCACGCGCCTAGGTCCGGCATCATTCCAAAGCGGTTCTGTCAAAAGGGGGATGCCGGTGGCGTCTGGCTCCGTAAAAATGCCGATACGCAATCTGCCGCCTGTGTTTTGGGCGCAAATGGCAGTCATCGTCCTGCTGGCGCTAGCCGCAGCGCGGCTGATCTGGTCCGTTCTGATTCCCATTGGTCCGGTCGGCACGATCAGCGCGGCCGATATCGCCGTTCAGGATGTGCCCGAGTTCGCAGGGCTGGACCCTCTGTTCGGCTTTCTGGCGGGGGGCGGCGACGTCGTGGTCAGCACGGCGGGCCTCGACCTGTTCGGCCTTCGCATGGACCGCGCCAGCGGACGCGGCAGCGCCATCCTTGGCAATGACGACGTACCGCAGCAAAGTTTCGACGTCGGAGAGGAGATCGTCGAGGGCATTACGCTGGAGGAAGTACGCTTCGACCACGTCATTCTTTCGAATCGCGGTGTGCGGGAAGCATTGTATCTAGACCAGTCGGCACCAGCGACGCCCGTCGGTGGAGCCGCGCAAGAGGAGGAGGGAGAATGACCCGCCTGTTTCGTACGGTCCTCCTTGCTTCTGCGCTCGCGCTCTCGACGCCCGGCGCGGCACAACAATATCTGAACCTGCGCGACGCGGATATTCGCGCCTTCATCGAAGATGCCAGCAGCGTGACCGGGCGCACCATGGTCATCGACCCCGCGGTCGAGGGCAAGGTCTCCATCGTCAGCGAACGTCCCCTGAACCGCGCGCAATATTTCGAAGTCTTTCTGGAAACGCTGCGCGCGAACGGCCTTGTCGCCATTCCGATTTCCAACGGGGGACTGCGAATCGCGCCGGCAGCGGATGCCGCGCGCCAGCCCTCCACTGGAGGCGGCGGTCGATTCGTTACGCGGGTCATCCCGCTGCAGTCGGTTACCGCCGCGCAGGCGCTGGAGGCTGTCGCGCCGCTTGTCAGCGGCAACGGCCAGGCCACCGCCAGCGGGGGCGGCAATGCCATCGTCGTCGCCGATTACGAGGACAATCTCGCCCGGATTCGCGGCGTCCTGTCAGAGATCGATCGGGACCGCGCCACAATGCGGCTGATCGGCCTGGAGAATGCAGGGGCGCGGGAAATCGCCGCCGCCATCACAACGCTGAACCAAGGGGCGGCGCCGCTGTCCATCGTTCCGGTGGACAGTTCAAATTCCGTCGTGCTGCGCGGCGATCCGTCAAAGGTCGCGGAAATGGCCACCATCGTGGCGCAACTCGATTCGCGCGCCGCATTGGGCGCTGACGTCCGGGTGCATTATCTGGAGCATGCCGACGCCGCCTATCTGTTGCCGGTGCTGCAGCAAATCGCCGGACAGCGCACCAGCGTGTCGTCGGCAGCCCCCGTACAGACGCAGCCTCGTGCCGCCGGGGCAGATGAGACGAATGAGGGCGGGGGCGCCGCAACGGCCGCACCCGCACCCGCCGCGGGCCCCGGCGCAAGTGGAACGCCCGGACGAGCCGTGATCGCCCGCTACGAGGGCGCCAACGCGCTGATCATTTCCGCCCCCCCCGACCTGCAACGCACCCTGGGGGAAGTGATCCGCCAGCTCGACACGCGCCGGGAACAGGTGCTGGTCGAAGCCCTGATCCTGGAGGTTTCCGATACCGCCGCGCGGGAACTGGGCGTGCAGTTCCTGCTGGCCGGAACGGACGGGGCGACGCCGTTCGCATCGACGAACTATTCCAACCAGGTCGTCAATCCGCTCGTCCTAGGCGGCGCCATCGCGGCGGAGGAACTGACCAACGATGCCACCGTCAGCGTCGATGGCGAGGTGATCACCCGCTCCGGATCGACTGCGCTGCGGGACGAGTTGCAGGGGGCTGCGGCACAACAGTTGCTCGCCACGCGCGGCGGCCTGTTCGGTCTGGGTGGACAGGTCGGGGAATTCGTTTTCGGTGCCATATTGAATGCCGTGAAGGCGGACACCGCGTCTAACGTACTATCCACCCCGTCCATCATGATGCTGGACAATCAGCAGGGGCGCATCCTGGTCGGCCAGGAAATCCCGATCACGACGGGCGAGGCGCTGTCCGACAATTTCGACAATGCCTTCCGCACCGTCGAGCGCCAGAATGTCGGCATCCAGCTGGAGGTGACGCCACAGATCAACGCAGGCGGTGCGATCAAGCTGTTCATGCGGCAAGAGGTTTCGTCCATCGCTGGCCCCGTCACGAACAACAGCGCGGACCTGATCCTGAACACGCGCGAGATCGAGACAGTCATCACCGTCGACGATGGCGACATCGTCGCTCTCGGCGGTCTGTTGGACGAAAACGAGCGCCGCACGATCGAGAAAATCCCGCTGCTGGGCGATATTCCGGTATTGGGCGAACTTTTTACCAGCAGGTCGCGCTCTAAGCAGAAAACCAATTTGATGGTCTTCATCCGTCCGCGCATCCTGAAGGATCGCGACGACGCGCAGGCGGTGGCAGCGCAGCGCTACGATTATCTGCGCTCTGCGCAGATCGCCCGCGATCCGGAGGTCGAGCCGTCGCTGGACCGGGTGTTGCGGACCTATCTGAACACATTGCCGCCGGGCAGTGTACCAGCAGAGGCCAGCGGCCAGGTGGCAAGCTATGCCGTCGACGTCGCCGCCTTCCCCGAACTGGACGATGCCAACCGCTTTGCACGCAAGATGGAGCGGTTCGGTCCGGTCGCAGTGATCAGCCGCGCGGGCACGAATGTCGTCCGCCTGGGCCCTGTCGACAGACTGGCCGACGCAGAGGCGCTGACCACACGTCTGGGTGCAGCGGGTTTCGACCGGGCTGTAGTGATCGACCTTTCTTCGGACGGGGGGAACTGACCATGGTCGAGCGTGATATTTCGCCAAAGGACACGACCCCTGGTCCGGTAGCCCCCCTGCCCTACGCCTTTGCGAAGCGGCACAGCGTTCTGATTCTGGACGGCGCGGCGCCGGAAGTCATGGTTGCCCTGCGTGACGATGCCGATCCGGCGGTTCTGACAGAGGTCCGGCGCCACGCCGGGCGGGCCATTGCGGTCAGGTTCCTGCCGACGAAGGAATTCGAGGCAAGGCTGGGGGAGACCTATGGATCGGGCGGTATCGATTCGGGTGTCATGTCCGGTGAATTGGAGGGGGCCGCCGACCTTGGCGCCCTGTCCGACGGGATTCCCGACGCCGCCGACCTTCTCGATACCAATGACGATGCCCCCGTCATTCGCCTGATAAACGGCATTCTTGCCGAAGCGATCCGGCGCGGCGCCAGCGACATTCATGTCGAACCGTTCGAAACTGCGCTGGTCGTCAGACTGCGCGTGGATGGCGTTCTGACCGAAGCATTGCGATTGCCGGCGAAGGTCGCCCCACTCGTCACCAGTCGCATCAAGGTGATGGCACGTCTGGATATTGCCGAAAGGCGCATACCGCAGGATGGGCGCATCGGCCTGACGCTTGGCGGGCGCCAGCTGGACGTGCGCGTCTCTACCCTGCCCGCACGCGGCGGAGAACGCGTCGTCATGCGTATTCTCGACAAGGAACAGGCGGAGCTCGGCCTCGGCGACCTCGGCCTACCGTCCGATCTGCTGGCGCATTTTGCCGAAGCGATTACGGAGCCGAACGGCATCATCCTCGTGACCGGCCCCACCGGTTCCGGCAAGACCACGACGCTTTATTCCGGCCTGCGTATGCTGAACGATGGCCAGCGCAACGTCCTGACCGTGGAAGACCCGGTGGAATATGCCGTCGACGGCATCGGCCAGACCCAGGTCAACACAAAGGTGGGCATGAGCTTTGCCGCCGGACTGCGTGCCATCCTGCGGCAGGATCCCGACGTCGTCATGGTCGGCGAGATTCGCGATCACGAGACTGCGGAAATTGCCGTCCAGGCGTCCCTGACGGGGCACCTCGTGCTGTCGACGGTCCACACCAATGACGCTGTCGGCGCCATTACGCGACTGCGCGATCTGGGCGTGGAGCCATTCCTGCTCGCCTCTTCGTTACGGCTGGTAATGGCGCAGCGGCTGGTTCGCGCGCTTTGCCAGGCCTGCGCGCAGCCGCATTCGGCCAGCGCGGCAGAGGCGGCCCCGCTCGGCCTCGACACGGAGACGACCATCTATGTCGCGAAGGGCTGCAATCAGTGCGGCGGCAGCGGCTTTCGCGGGCGCGTCGGCATTTTCGAGATGATCCGCGTCGACCAATCCCTGCGCGATCTGATGCTTGCGGGCGCTGATGAAGGTGTCATTGCGCGCCATGTCTTTTCCCGAATGCCGAACCTGTCATCCTCTGCCCGGCGGCTTGTCATGGAAGGCCGCACCACCGTCGCGGAGGCCGTCAGAATCCTTCGGAAGGATTCGACGACGGAGCCTGAAAATGCGCCGGTTGGCGCATAGGACCGGGCAATGCCGACCTATCAGTATCTTGCCATCGACACCGGCGGGCGGGAGCGCAAGGGCGCCTTAACTGCGGGTGCGGAAGACGCGGCGCGGGAGCTTTTGCGGGCCAAGGGCCTGCTGCCGGTGCGGCTGTCCGTATCGGACCGCGCGACGGTCGCCGAAACCGGTCCGGCGCGCGCGCCGCTTTTCGAAAAGAAGCTGTCCACGAAACAACTGACCCTGTTCACCCGGCAATTGTCCACGCTGATCGCGGTATCCCCGCTGGAGGAATCGCTAAGGTCGATTTCGCAGCAGTCGGAAAAGGAACATGTGCGCCGCATCACCGCCAGCGTGCATGCCGGCGTCGTCGAAGGGCGCAGGCTGGGCGTCGCGCTGGGTGCGGAGGCGAAGAGCTTTCCGCCGCTTTACCGCGCAATGGTGGCGGCAGGCGAAGGCTCCGGCGCGATGGCAGAGGTGCTGACCCGCCTTGCCGACTTGCTGGAACGGCAGGCAGAGGTGCGCAGCAAGATCGTGACCGCCCTCGTCTATCCGATCATGCTGGCGCTGGTCGCGCTGCTGATCGTCACGGGCCTGATGGTGTTCGTCATTCCAAAGGTCGTCGAACAATTCGACAATATGGGGCAGGAACTGCCGCTGCTGACGCGGATCACCATCGGTACATCGGATGCGATGGTGGCATATGGGCCGTTCCTGCTGGTCGCGATCGTCATCGGCGTCGCGGTTTTCATCCGGGCGATGGCGAATGATGCGTTTCGCCTGCGATTCGATCGTTCGCTGCTGAACGTACCGCTGATCGGCCGCCTGATCCGCGAAGTGAATGCAGCCCGTCTGGCGCGCACGCTGTCGACGGTCGTTTCGAACGGCATGCCGCTTCTCGACGGACTGGCAGTTACCGCGCGTACGATCCACAATCGTGCCGTTCGCGCAGCCTGCCTTTCCATCGTGGAGCGGGTGAACGAGGGCGGCAGCCTGTCGGCGGCCATGCGGGCCACGGGCCTGTTCCCGCCCCTGCTGGTGCACATGGCGACGTCCGGCGAACAATCCGGTCAGCTGGACATCATGCTGTCGCGCGCAGCCGACTATATGGAGCGGGAATTCGATGCCTTCACATCGGGCGCGCTCTCCCTTCTGGAACCTGCCATCATCGTTGTCATGGGCGGGATGGTGGCGATGATCGTCCTGTCCATTCTGCTGCCCATCATGCAACTCAACACGCTAGCCATAGGATAGAGGTCGAGATGAAAGACGCCGATCACACAAAGAAGCCGGAGGACCGCCGCGACGATGAGGGATTTACCCTCGTCGAACTGATGGTCGTGATCGCGATCCTGGGCCTTCTTACCACGTTCGTCGTCCTGAACGTCCTGCCGGCGCAGGGTGTTGCGGAACGGGAAAAGGCGCGGGCGGACATCGCCGTGCTGGAACAGGCGCTGCAGATGTACCGGGTGGACAATCGCAGCTTCCCATCGACGCAGGAGGGCCTGGCGGCGCTGCAATCGCCGCCTGCCAGCCTCTCGCGTCCGGAACGCTACCGCGCCGGCGGCTATGTGCAGCGTCTGCCCGATGACCCGTGGGGCAATCCCTATCTTTACCAATTCCCCGGCGAACGCGGGCAGCTGGACATATTCAGCTATGGCGCCGACGGCGTTCCCGGCGGTGAAGAAGATAACGCCGATATCGGCAATTGGCAGAACTAGACCATGCGATCCCGCGCCCAATCCGGTTTTACCCTTGTCGAACTGATGGTCGTTCTGGCGATCATGGGCGTCGCCTCTGCCGCGGTGGTCATGTCGATCCCGGGCGACGAAGAGGGCGCGCGCGCGGATGCCGAGCAGTTCGGCGCCCGCCTGATCGCGGTGCGCGACCGGGCGCTGTTTTCAGGGCGTGAAACGGCAGCGCTGGTCGATACGGACGGCTATCGATTCGAGGAGCGTATCGGCGGCCAATGGGTCCCCATCCGCGACGCACCGCTGGATGCGGAGCGCTGGGACCGCAACATCGCCGTGGACATAGGCGGCGAGGGCGCCGCGCGTATTCGATTCGACGCCGTCGGCCTTGCCGAACCTGCCGCAATCGCGCTGACCGGCGGCACCAGGCGGCTGGCCGTGAATGTCTCGGCGGCTGGAAACGTGACCATCGATGCGGGAAACTGATTCCGGCTTCAGCCTGATCGAGGTCATGGTGGCATTGGCCGTGCTGGCCCTTGCCATGCTCGCCCTGCTGCGGCTGAACAGCGTCAGCGCATCGACTGCGGTTGCCGCCGAGCGCGCCACCGTTGCCGACATCGTCGCGGAGAATGCACTGATCGATGGGCTTATCGCCGCGCGTCCACCCGCCTATGGCAGCAGAAGCGAGACGATCACGAATCTGGACATGAATTGGGAAGTGACCATGGAGGCGACGGCGCTGGAGGACGGTCTAGTTCGCCTGCGGGTCGACGTGCGCGATCCCCAGGGCGTCGCGGCATCGTTGGAAGGCATGCGTGCCCTGCAATGAAAACAACTGCGTCCCATGGCTTTACACTCGTCGAAACCCTTGTCGCGCTGTTCGTGTTCGCGATCGTGGCGGGGGCAAGCACCTTCGTTTTCGGCCAGACGGTCGAGGCAAGCCGTGGCATTGAAGAGACCTCGCAGGAACTGCAGGAATTGCAAAGAACGCGCGCCGCGCTGCGTTCCGACCTGGCCCAGATGGCGGTCAGGGTGACCCGCGACACGGATGGCAATCCGCGTCCCCGGATCGACGGTGGCGAGGGGCAGGATATGTTGATCGCCTTCGCCCGCCGCGGCCCCGATCGCAGCGACCGAGAGGGGCGGCCGAGCATGGAATATGTCGAATGGAGTGCCGGGCCAGAGGGCCTGACCCGCCGCGCCGCGCCCTTTCTGGACGGAGCCGAGTTCGGCCCGCCCGCCGTGTTGCTGCCAGGGGCGCAAAATGTCGAAATTGAATTTCACCTGGAGGGTGCGTGGAACGAGCGCCCGATGACCGCCAACGGGGATGCCCTGCCGGATGCGGTTCGCCTGACCCTGACGCACCCGCGCTTTGGCAGGACAGAACAATTGTTCCTGACGGGCGTGCCCTCATGAGCGGTCGCGTACTGATCATCCTGCCCCGAGCGGAGGGCGCGCCAGCCGCCTGGCTGCGCATCGTGGAGGAAAGCGGCGCCATAGCCGCGCGCGGATATCTTCATGAGGAGGAGGCAGGCGAGCCGCCCCTGATCGCGCAGGACGATACGATCATCGCCGTCGTTCCGGGCGAGGCGGTCCGGATGCTGTGGCTGCCGCTGGACGGGACGACATCCGCGCAGTTGGCAGCGGCGGCCCGCTATACCGTTGCAGAACATACCGCGCTGGCCCCCGCGTCGATCCACACCGCCATCGACACGACGGACGAACTCCCCGGTAAAACGGGCGTCGCGGTTACCGATTTCGCGGCGATGCAAACATGGCTGTCGCGCCTCGCCGCGCTCGGCATCGATCCCGACATCATCATTCCCGATCACATGCTGTTGCCCGTGCCGGAGCGTGACGCCGTGGGGTTTCCCGTCGGGCGTGCATTGCTTGCGGTACGGGCGCAGGGGGCGGCCATGGTGTGCGAAGCCGGCCTGGCAGAAGCCGTGTTGGGTACCCGCGCACTTCACACCGAGGAGAAAGCCAGTGCGTTAGAGGCAGCGATGGTCGTCGAGAGTGGCCGACCCCGCATCAATCTTCGAAACGGCGCATTTGCCCAGGCATCCGGGTGGCACCTGTCGAAGGCGTGGCGGCGCTGTCTGATCCTTGCCGCCGGTGTGCCGCTGTTGCTGCTTCTCTCAAATCTGATCGACATCTGGCGCACCGATCATGTGGCGGACGCGATCGAGGCGGAAAGTCGCGCCGTTGCCGCGGCGGCATTACCGCCCGGTACGCCGCCTGCGGAAGCGGTGCAAACGCTGCTGAGCGGCTCTGCACTGGCCGAACCATCGGATTTGTCCGCAGCGATGCAGATCCTGGTCGCGGCTACGCGGGGCGCACCGGGGGCCACCATAGAATCTGTGGCCTGGGACGGCACGCGCCTTGCCGCTGAAATGGAGCTGACCGCAGGAATGACCGCTGACGCCTTGCGGCCGGTCGTCGAGGCGGCAGGCTATGATTTTGTGGCCGGTGCCCCCCGGCCACAGGGTGCCGGCCTTGCTGTTTCGGTGGAGTTGACCCGGCCATGATTCAGAACGGTCTCGCCTGGTGGCAGGCGCGCGATCTGCGCGAACAGCGGCTATTGGTCGGCCTCGCCGTGGTCGTCTTGCTGCTGCTGGCCTGGTTCGCTGTGCGAGCGCTTGCGTCTGCAGTCGCGCATGAGGACATGCGCGTGTCGCGTGCCGTGGCCGTGCACGAACAAGTGCTGGCCTATGCCGGCGAAAGCAGCGGCGGCGACGCACCAGCGGCGGTTTCGCCAGAGCGTCTGCTGACGCTGGCGCAGAGCGACGGATTGGATGTCCGCGTAACGGGGGGGACGGGCAGTGCCGTCGAATTGGCCGCCGACGCGGTAAAGGCGGACATTCTGTTCAACTGGATCGTCCGCGTGGAGCGCGAGGAACGTCTGAAGGTTATGGAGGCGGATATTCGCCGCAACGAGGATTCCACCCTTTCCGCTGCGATGACGATCGGCGCCATCTGATGGGCGGCAGGATACTGAATTCCGTTGGCGCCCGGATCGGTATCTTCGTCGTCGTGCTGCTGGCGGCGCTGGTGGGAACGCTGCCATTGGCAAGCGCGCTGGACGGCGCCGATCTGCCGCCTGCAACGCTTCGTGCCCAGGCGGCCGAAGGCTCGATATGGAACGGTACGATGGTCAACGCGACCCTGTTCGGCGTTCAGGTCGGCGATATCGACATTGCCGCCGCGCCAACGCGCCTGCTGACAGGCAGGCCCGCGCTTCGGTTCAGCACTCCTGAGGGAAGTGCGCTCTCTCTTTCAGGATATGGCGGAGGCGGGGGCGAGCTGGCCGGGCTGTCGGGCAGCATTGATTTGGGCTCACTCTTCCCGGGCGGGCCGCTTACCGGCTCCGCCACGTTAACGAATATCTCGGTGGCGCGGGGCGACGGCATGTCATGCTCTGCCGCCAGCGGGACAATTGAAGCCGATGTAGGTGTCAACGTTCCAGGCCTGCCCTCCGGTGGCACGCGCAGATTTATTGGTCCCGTCGCATGCA
>TARA_R100000501_G_scaffold18455_1_pt1 | contig 44325 bp, 42 predicted proteins | sample TARA_R100000501 | Tara Oceans TARA_R100000501 (sample SAMEA2620120) | marine metagenome | biome: marine biome (ENVO:00000447); feature: mesopelagic zone (ENVO:00000213) & marine oxygen minimum zone (ENVO:01000065); material: "saline water (ENVO:00002010), including plankton... | reverse complement strand
CGACCACGATATATAGCACTGCCGCGGCCTTCACCGGATGGGTACGGCGGATCGCACTGGACCCGACTAAAAATCGCATTTCTGTCCTGACCGATCATCCAGCCTATCCAAGCTGGAGCGGCGTGCAACGAAAGGCGATCAATGTCGTCGGTAAGGTGATCTGGATTGGTTCACAGGTGTCGTGAGTGGGAGCTACGTTGCCCGCCATATACGCCAATTTGCGAGGTGAGTGCCCACTGCTCCGTCAGGTGGAACGGTCTGCCGCGTTCTAATTTCTGCTCATCGCAAAGGTCCCAAGATGGGGGTATTGCAGGGGGTATTTTTGGCGAAGCTGATAGAGAAATAACGGTATAACAGCTGGTTAAGTGACGTTGGTGGATCCCTCCTCCGCTACCAGGAAATAGCGTCCGCATAGGTTCGCTTGGGTCCGTATGCGTCCGGATTTTCGACCCAAATCCCTGATTTCGATAGCTGATGTGCTACCACGCCAGTCCGCTTGTGTCCGTATGCGTCCGCATGTGTTCGCTTGAAGCCGGAGGCTTTGTGGGGGTATTTTGGGGGTATTTCCCGCTGTGGGTGAGTTAGGTGATACCCCCACCCGCGAATGCGAGCCGAAGGATAGATTTTGACGCTAGGACAACGGCTTGTTCAAGACATTTCATGGCGAAATACATCGCAGAGGTCCCGGTCAAACGGTGGAGTTCGAGTCCCGCGTGAGGATTCGAACGGAAATGACCGACGTGGGGCAGGGGAGGCACTACCTTTTCACTCCTGAGATGACCGCTTTGCGCCCCTTATCGGACGTAAAAACATCGCAGATTATCGACCAGTAGCTGCCATTCTCTGGTGGGATCATGTTGTTATAAAGAACGCCGAAGACGATCATTCCCGCAGCGCCGAACGCGTGCCCGAGCGTAACGGTGCGATCTGCCGGAATGAGACCCGACCGGACAGTATGGCTTACACCAGTAGCGCGAACGTTTTGCCTTCATGACGCGCCAGCCTGGCAATTGAGATATCACTCGCAGTTGCGTTTTAGCACTCATCGCCCTCGTTGGAATGGCATCGTCGGTGGGCTGACATACTGGGCAAGGCGGGAAAAAACGAACTTGAGAGCGGTAAGCAGCGTTGCGACGGCTTGGCAAAGTATCGGAACGCTCTGCAGTTCCTTAAGTTTTATTAGAGCGAAACTGCCGAATACTAAGAGCAATTTCAGCAAGAAAAATGGAAATAAAAATGAAACGCATAGCTTTCGTAACCGCACTCGCCATGGGTCTAGCCGCTTCGCCGGCTTTGGCTCAGCAGACGCAACACCAGCACGGCCCGGCTTCTGCTGAGAAAGCCCATCCTGAACAGGGTGGTGGTATGAGGGGGGAATCTGAGGCGATGCAGCAGCATAGCGAGAAAATGGAGGAAATGCGCGCCCTGATGAAACAAGCGCACCCCGCTACCGATCCAGCTGAACATCAGCGCTTGATGGGCATGCACCGCAAGATGATGCACGAACGGATGACGAGTATGATGCAAAGCGACCACGCTGCTATGATGCAGGCGTGCCAAGAGCGTATGGCGATGATGCACGACATGATGGGGCAGATGGCTGCTGAACATGAAATGATGCCGTCGAAATAGAAAGCTGGTTTTGGGGCGACCGCCGGCGACATGCGGGGTCGCCCCTCTAGATCGCGCTAGAATGACGAGGGCGGAGCGATCCCTTGCGGACCTCAGGAGTCTCTGGCGGCATGAGAAACAGATCGGAAACAGGCAATGCAGCTCTGCGAGCTAACGCAGCCTGTTTTTGCATCACGCTCGATCGGGAATTGCTAGCGCAAAAGCTCGATACTGGGACCGGCTCCGAAGGATTCGGCCTTCGTCTGGCGGCCTCGCATCCTAATCTATTCGCAAACTCGCCAGTCTTTCTGGCCACCGACATCTTAATCGCGATGGAGGCGGTTGTTGCGGCAGTCGAGACGGCTACCGCGCTACCGTCATTCCGGGCCGCAGTACTCGAGTGGGCGCCTGAAATTGCCATCGAGGATTTTGGACCGGTCGGCGCATTGATGGGCTACGACTTTCACCTGACCGAAGCCGGCCCGGTTCTGATCGAGGTCAATATCAATGCCGGCGGCGCGTTCCTCAACGCCGCGCTCGCCAGCGCGCAGCGCGCCTGCTGTTTCGAAACAGCGACGGCTATTCGTCCAAGAGATACCGAGCAGGCTTTTGAGCAGCGCATTGGCGCCATGTTTGCGAGCGAGTGGCAACGCCAAGGCCGCAGCGGAAAACCGTCGGTGATTGCGATCATCGACGACGAGCCTGATGCGCAGTATCTTCATCCCGAATTTCTGCTCGCCAAGGCGGCGCTCGAGCGCCAGGGCATTCAAGCTCTTGTCGTAGACCCCAAGGCACTGAAAGTGTCAGCCGCCGGCCTGTCGGTCGAAGGGTTTCATATTGATCTGGTCTATAACCGGCTGGTCGACTTCGCGCTTGAGCACCCCGATCATGCAGGTTTGCGAAGCACCTATCTGAAGGATCTGGTCGTTGTCACGCCCAACCCGCATGTGCATGCGCTATATGCCGACAAACGCAATCTCTCGCTTTTGTCGGACAGGCAGCTTCTTACCCGATGGGACCTCTCCTCAGATGCCGTAAACGTCCTCGATGCCGCCATTCCACGAACAACAATTGTCACGGCCGAAAATTCAGAAGCGCTCTGGGCAAATCGCCGTAATCTTTTCTTCAAGCCCGCGGGGGGCTACGGCAGCAAGGCTGCCTACTACGGGGCAAAGCTGACGAAAAATGTCTGGGCGCGCATTATTGCCGGAGATTATATCGCGCAAACCTACGCGCCTCCGAGCATCCGCCGTGTTGAGCGCGATGGAGAGGTGCTGGATCTGAAAGTGGACGTCAGGCTCTACACCTACGATGGAGCGGTTATTCTGACCGCGGCGCGGCTGTATCGAGGGCAGACGACCAATATGCGCACGCTGGGTGGCGGGTTTGCGCCAGTGCTGCAAATCGCATCCTGAAGGCAGATTTTTATACCGGACTGGACATTCGCTAATGGCCCTCACTCCAACGCCGCCCTATCTCCCGGGGGTTCTGGCCGCGTAGCAAGATAGACGCCAAAGGCGGCGACCCCGACGCCGATCAGCACCGTTAGGGTCAGTTTCTCGGCAAAGAAAACTGCGCCGATGGTGATTGCGAAAAACGGCCCGAGAAAGCTGAATACATTCGCTTGCGAAAGCGGGATGTCGCGCAGCGCGGATTGCCACAGCCAGAACGCGAGAGCCGTTCCCGGAATAGCGAGACCAAGCAGCGAGAAAATGAAGCTTGTCGACCACTCGAGATCGCGCGGCTGTTCGGTCAACAACGCGATAATCATCAGCGGCACCGAACCAATTAGTAGCTGAAGTCCCATCGCCATGGCTGGCTTGACGCGGTTCGCGAGCTTCTTGATTGCAACGTTTCCGGCCGCGACGCCGAGTGCGGCGAGCAGAACGTAGATGACCCCGACTCCCGTCGATAGTTGTTCTCCACCAAAGATCTGAGGCCCCGCGACAATTAGAATGCCGGCAAAGCCAATAAGCATGCCGATCCAACCGCGTAGGGCTTGGCGCTCGCCCAGCAGCACATAACCGAGCAGTGCGGCGAAGATCGGCTGAGTATTGGCAACGATCGTGGCGAGGCCGGGAGCAACGAATTCAGCGGCGTGAAACATGCCGAAATAGCCAAGCCCGGTCATGCCGAAGCCGGTTAGGGAAATCCATCCCCATGTGGACGAGCCTTTAGGAAGTGGCTCCTTGAGGCAAACGGCAACCAGCAGGAGGACCGCACCTGCCGTGAGCGCACGTAGCGCAGCAAAGGTCAGGTGCGGGGCAAAGACAATCCCGATTGTGATGAGTGGATAGCAGAACGCCCACAGAATTATCACGAATATGGCGGACAGTCGTGGCGAAATCATCTTGATCTCAAGTAAATTGCATTTCTGGGATCAGAAAGACGCACGGTTTAGCAAGCGATGGGCCAACAAATCTACCTTGCTTTGGAAATGATTTTACAAACGAGGAAATTATCCGAAGCCCTTACCTTCTTTGTCCTACTGATGTTATCGCCATTTACTACTGAATGTCAGGAGGCGGGTAATCGGGTAGCGTCTGTAGCCACGTAATAAGCCCGGACGATCCCTGTCCGTTCGAACCCAGCTCTAGTTTGCAATGATTAATCGCCTATGTTTGCTTTCCCGCCGAACAGCGACCGCCTCGCCAGCGCCAGGGTTAACATTGGAACGATCAGCCACATCAAGATGGGCACCAGTCCGATAGCCCCAATCGTCGGCATCGTCTCGGAATAGGTCCAACCCCACCCGCTCTTCAGCGCGAAATGTTCGACGACAATCGTTATTACCATTCCGACGCTGAGGTAGAACGCCAGTGGACGAACGCGCCACTGCCTCAACCAAAGCCGATCGGGCGCAGACCTTGTCGCTACCCAATAGGCAAATACCATAATTCCTGCATCTCCGAATGTGGCGAAACCGCAATTCTTGGTCGCCTGCCAAGTCGATAGACCGCTCATATCGTAAAAGGGCATCTGCAGCATCTCCCAGACAAATGCCAAAAGAAAGCCATTGATGGCGACCCAGGTTTCCGGCTTCTCAAGATAGTTCCGCATATACCCAATACTCAATCTACGGCATTGCTCTCCCGAAGGCCCAAGCTGCGAAATTCACTCTCGCTCCTCACGGGATTGCCGCGACAGAAATATCCACTCGGCAGCGAATACCAGCATGATGCCCCCGATGGCGTAAGCCACAATCATCGGATCTGAGCGAAGTTTGATCATCGTGAAAGCGGCAAGAATAACTCCATCGGCAGCCAAGGCTGTTAAAAGGACCGTCGCCTTCGCGCCGATTTCGTGGCGCAGGTGACGAAAGACGCCCCAATGGACCAGCATATCCATGACCAGATAGAAAAACACACCCAGCGAAGCGATCCGTGACAGATCGAACAAGACGGCGAGCGCCCCTGCCACCACGACTGTATAGATCAGCATGTGGCTGCGGATGCTGCCGCTCATACCGAAATGGCTGTGCGGGATCATCTTCATCTTGGTCAGCATCGCGAGCATGCGCGACACGGCAAAAACACTTGCAATGACGCCGGAGGTTGTTGCCGCAAGAGCGATGATGACCGTGAAATAGAAACCGATCTGGCCGAGCGCGGGTTTTGCAGCTGCAGCCAGGGAATAATCCCGTGCCTCCACGATCTGGCCAATAGTGAGGCTCGAACCGACGGCCAGCGCGACAAGCAGATAGGTAGCGACGCAGATGATAATCGAATAGATTATCGTCCGCCCAACGTTGCGGTGGGGATCGACGATTTCACCGCCGCTGTTGGTGATTGTGGTGAAACCCTTGAAGGCAAGGATGGAAAAGGCGACGGACGCCAGGAATGATCCCCCGCCCGTCATTGACGCATCTTGGGTAAAGGCGCCAGAGAATAGGCCGCTCGCCCAGATCGCGGTAAGGGCGAAAATGGCGATGCCCCCGATCTTGATTGCCGACATAACCAGCGAAAATCCGCTGACCGATCGATTACCGGCAGCATTCACCAGATAGGCGAATACGATTAGGCCCAAGGCCAAGACGGACAGGAGCAAGTTGTTCTGCTCCATGCCGAATGGACGCAGCGCGTATGTGGCAAAGGTTCGCGCGACCAAACTCTCGTTGATGACCATCGAGAGGGCCATGAGTAGCGATGCGGACGCCGCCACCACTCCTGGACCATAGGCCTTTTGCAGTATCATCGCGATTCCGCCGGAGGAAGGCCACGCATTCGACATCTTGATATAGCTGTATGCCGCCAGCGCGGTGATCAGCGCCCCGGCCACGAACGACAGTGGGAACAAGGGTCCTGCAAGCTCAGCAATCTGTCCGGTTAGCGCGAAGATGCCAGCACCGATCATCACGCCGGTGCCCATAGCGATGCCTCCGTAGAGACTTATCGTCCCTTTATTCTCCTGATCAGCATCGTGATTCCCAGGTGCGGCATGATCCTCGTGATTGGTCTGGGTCATACCTTAGCGCTCCGCAGTCGCAGCGAGTTCAGCACCACCGAGATGGAAGACGCGCTCATCGCAAAGGCCGCGAACATCGGGCTGCTGACCAAGCCCGCAGCCTTGCCGCCGAGCATCACGAACATGACGGTCTCGCCGTCGTCACAGCTTCCTTTACCCAAGGTTCTTTCCTTTAATATCCACCGGGTGGATCGCTGGCTGGAAAGCTTTCGTCGAGATCTTCGTCGATCTCCGTCCACTCTCGGGGGGCATCCCGCATTGCATCGGGGCCCGCATCGCGAATATCTAAATAGCTCTCATGAGGCTGGTCGGGAGCATAAGCGGCGTTTCTTTTACGCGTCTTCCCCATGCAGGACGCGGCGAACGCCCCCGCAGCCATGATGACTACTAATCTCAGGATCATGGCTTTTCTCCCATTGGGGATATGCACCCTAGCACAAGGCCGGTTTCAATTCACTCTGCAGCCGGACCGACTAAGTCTCCATCAGTCTACCAGCCGATTGTAAACAGCCGCAGTCAGGCCGGCGATCACCCCAGCGCCAATCGACCAAGCAAGCAGGCCGACAACCACGCCTGAAAAATTGAGTTGCCAGTTCATTTGACTGAAATCGGCGTGGACCATGTGACCTGTCATTTGCATCATTGCCCGAGGCGCTCCCATAACGAAGAGGCTGCAAGCCACCCAAGCGACCCCAAAGACTGCCGCGGTAGCGATGCCGAGCATGAAAGCGTTGATTTTCATTGGTCTCTCCTCTGACTGGCCGAAGAATAGCAGAAGATTGATTGGCTGAAGTTGTTTCAGATCAATCTGTAAGCGTTGAGGTGACGTCCGAAATCGGGTTCGTCACTGAATACCCCTTGCCCATGCCTCCCCGTTGCAAGCGAGCTGAAGTCATTTAGTCACATCACCGAGTGGCCACCTCTGCGCTGCGAGGCGGTTAAATATACCATTTGATATCGGCCGTCCGGCTCCTGAAGCCAGTTCTCCAGGAGCCGGTACTGATCACTGCGTCTGAGGTCGGTAAACTGTGCGAATGTTACTCGCCAACCGTGACTTCGTCACGTACTTCGGGCTCTACAGGTCGTTCTAGCGCTTTTTTGGCTTCCTCCAAGAGTTCCGGAGTTAGGTCAGTGGTCCGTGCCGGCAAGGGGGTGCCATCGCCCATCTCCCCGTTGGTCTCGATGTCTTCGATCAACAGCTTCATCTCGGCGATTTCCTTGATCTGAGCTTCGATGATGGCGTCTGCGAGCTTGCGAACACGCGGATCGGTGATCTCGGCTCGGGAACTGGTCAAAACGGCGATAGAGTGATGCGGAATCATCGCTGCCATATATTCTTCATCGTTGACGGTCGCCTGGCTGCGAACCAACCAGAGCGCCACCGCGAAGGTCAGGGCACCGACGCCCAGGATGATGAAGTTCTTGGTCTTGTCCTTGTACATGCCACACATGAAGAGAAGCATGACGATCATCATCATGCCGCCCATAACGAAAGTCATCCAGAAGCGCGTTTCGCTCCAGAACACGTGATCGAGCTCGTACGTATTGAGATACATCAGGCCGAACATGATCGCGGTGGATGTCGCCACCATCGCCATGAAGCGCCAGTAATTGCCCCCACCATCGTGGTGTTGCTGGTGATCCGCGTTATGGTTGTCAGCCATTCAATCCTCCTGTTGGCTCATCGTCTTGTATACGTACTGTGCGGAGCAGCTGATCAGGATGAAACCGGTCAGCGACGCGATGCCCGCAATCACCCTCAGGTGATCGGTCGGATAAATGTCACCCAAGCCTACCGTCGTGACGGTGATCAGGGCGAAGTAGTAATAATCCATTGCCGACATTGCGGGTTCCTTGGCGAACCCACCAAGTCCGAGCGATGCGGCCCAAGCAAATCCGACCGGGAATACGACAGCTACAAGCATATGGCTTAGTAGGACGAGCAGCGAGCCCCCCGTAAGTCGCAGGCGAGCAGGCGCCAGCCGCGGCGGCGAAACATTCTTTGCCAACCGCAGCATGGCGAGGTGCAAGGTCAGAGACGCAAGGAAGAGTGATATTCCGATTGCCGTTGCGGCGATCATGCTCGCTCCTTGTCCAATATGGGTAGCTCTAGCCCGCGCAGCCGTAGGGCATTGGCAATAACCGATACCGACGAGAGACTCATCGCGGCTGCCGCAATCATCGGATTGAGGAGCAGGCCGAAGGCGGGGAAAAGGACTCCTGCTGCCACCGGGATGCCGAGCGCGTTGTATCCAAAGGCGAACACGAGGTTCTGGCGGATGTTCCGCATGGTGGCGCGCGACAGGACGATGGCCTGAAGCACACCGGTTAGGTCGCCGCGGACTAGAGTGACACCAGCGCTTTCGATCGCGACATCGGTACCGGTTCCCATTGCAATGCCGACGTCCGCAGCCGCCAGCGCGGGCGCGTCGTTGATGCCGTCCCCGGCCATCGCAACGCGCTTGCCAGAAGCCTTTAGAGCCTCGACTTTGCGATGCTTGTCTTCCGGCGAGACGTTGGCTTCGATCTCGTCGATACCGATCTGGCGTGCGACGGCTTCGGCAGTGGCGCGGCTATCCCCTGTTAGCATCACTACGTCGATTCCGCGCTGATGCAGCGCCCGGATGGCCGCAGCGCTTGTCGGCTTGATCGGGTCGGCGACCGCGATAAGTCCTGCCGGCGCATCATCGATGGCGACGAACATTACCGTCTGGCCTTGTGCGCGCCCTGCCTCTGCCGAGCCGAGCCATTCCGGATCCTTGATACCCAGCCGACGCATGAGTTTCTCGTTGCCGATAGCGACCTTGCGCGATCCCACACGCGCCTCAACACCCTCACCGGTGATCGAAGAAAGGTTCGACGCCGCCTGGAATGTCACTCCTCGTGTCTTGGCGCCTTCCACGATAGCATGGGCGAGAGGATGTTCGCTCCCCGCTTCGACTGCAGCGACAGCGGAAAGAAAATCCGCTTCATCGAGGCCATCGCGAGGGGTCACAGCTACGAGGTCGGGCTTGCCCATGGTGAGCGTACCGGTCTTGTCGACCACCAGCGTGTCGATCTTTTCGAGGGTCTCGAGCGCCTCGGCGTTGCGAATGAGGATGCCGTGCTGGGCGCCCTTGCCGGTGCCGGTCATGATCGACATCGGCGTTGCCAGGCCTAGCGCGCACGGACAGGCGATGATGAGGACCGCGATCGCGTTGACCAGCGCATAGGCCAGCGCAGGAAATGGCCCCCAGATTGCCCAGACGATAAACGTAACAACCGCGATCACGACCACCGCAGGCACGAACCAGGCCGCGACTTGGTCGGCCAGGCGCTGGATTGGTGCCCGGCTGCGCTGAGCCTCGGCAACCATCTGGACGATCTTGGACAGCATCGTGTCCTTGCCGACGGCGCCAGCGCGCATCACAAAGCCGCCCGTCTGGTTGACCGTTCCGCCGATCACCTGGTCGCCGACCTTCTTCGAAACCGGCAACGGCTCACCGCTTATCATGGACTCGTCGATTGCGCTCGCGCCCTCGGTCACCTCGCCATCGACTGGCACCTTGTCGCCCGGGCGAACGCGGAGCAGGTCTCCGCTCGCCAATTGGTCGAGCGACACTTCGCGCTCGTCGCCGCCACCGTAGATTTTCACCGCTGTCGGCGGCGCGAGCTCGAGCAGCGCGCGTAGGGCGCTCGAGGTCGAGCCGCGAGCCCTGAGTTCGAGCACCTGGCCCAGCAGCACAAGCGTCGTGATGACTGCCGCCGCCTCGTAATAGACACCGACGCGGCCCGAGTGATCGCGGAAGGCGGGTGGAAATATATCTGGCAGGAGTGTGGCTATGAGGCTGAACAGAAACGCAATCGCCACACCGAAGCCGATGAGCGTGAACATGTTGAGATTACGGGTTTGGAGGGATTGCCACGCCCGCACAAAGAAGGGCCAACCACCCCACAGCACTACGGGTGTCGCTAGCAACAGTTGCGCCCACTGGGCGCGCGCCGGTTCAATCAGCCGGTCGAAGCTGATTCCCGGTACCATGTCGCTCATCGCGTAAATGAATAACGGCAGGGTGAAGAGCGCGCTGACCCAAAATCGGCGGGTCATATCGACGAGTTCAGGATCGGGTCCATCCTCGAGACTGACCGTCTCGGGCTCCAGCGCCATCCCGCAGATGGGGCAACTTCCCGGTCCTACCTGGCGGATCTCAGGATGCATGGGGCAAGTGTAGATCGTCCCTTCGGGAACGTTCTCGACCTGTTTGAGATGCGCGCCGGAAAGGTAGTGATACGGATCGCCGACGAACTTGTCTTTGCACCGCGCCGAACAGAAGTAGTGAGTTGCGCCAGCGTGCTCGGCGGTATGCGCCGCGCCCTCGATTGTCACCCTCATGCCGCAGACGGGATCGATCGCGCTGCCTTCACCTTTCACATCGTGCGTGTGGTGCTTGTCGCAACAGCTCATAGTCGGCCTCCTCTGCGTGGCAAGAATGTGTGATCGGGATCAGGGATAGGACGCGAAAACCTTGCGGCGCCCGTTGCCAAAAGCGATGACCTGATAGGGCTGCACTCGTCCGCCCGCCTCCATACCCGGGGAACCGAGCGGCATACCGGCGACCGCCAAACCTTGGACCCAGTCGGGCCTCTCCGCGAGCAGGCGCTCGACGTCGGCAGCAGGCACATGTCCTTCTATGACATAGCCGTCCGCGATCATTGTATGACACGAACGCAAGTCATCTGGCACGCCGTGTTCCGTCTTTACAGACGCCATGTCGGGGTGATCGATCGTCTCGACCTCATGCTTTTCGCCGTGCCGCATATGCGCCGCCCAAGCTTCGCAGCATCCGCAACTGGGATCGCGGTACATCGTGAAGTTCGCGGCCTGAGCGGCGCCTGTGCATGCTACGAGAAGTACTGTGCCGAGTACGGGCAGAAAGGGGCGGCGGGTCGGGTTCCTGTTCGAGCTCATCAGTCGTGTCCCATGGATTTCATGTCTTCGTCCGACATGTTCGACATGTCGTGTTCTGCATGCGGATCGGCAGCGGCCGAGGCGGTCGGGGTCGGTGCAGGTGTCGCGACAGGAGCCTGGGTGGCCTTGCGAGCCGAAGGAGCGGGCCCGGCACTGGGCGCAGAAGCCTGGCTCGACGCCGCAACTGACTCATCCGTTGCTGGCATTGCCGCAACTTCGAGCTCAGTCGGAGCCGGAGTAGCGATCGCCGTCTCAGCCGCCGGCGCGTCATCGTCGATCGGCGAGGCGGCGTCACCGCATCCCGCGAGCGTCAACAGGCAGGCAGGCACAACAAGCAACTTTCCAGCAAATGCGAAGATAACGGGACGCATGAGAGTTTCCTTTAGAGCTTAATGTGATTGAGACCGTGGGCGAGCTCACCGCCCATGAAGCCTTGAACAATCAGCAGCGCGGCAATTGGAAAAAGCAAGAAGCGAAGAGCAGCGCGTGATCTTGAAGGTCGGTAAGCTATCCAGGCCGCTGCCATGCCTAGGACGGAGATCAGCATTCCGTTCCAGCGGTGAACCTGCATGACGGTATCGCCGCCGAACCACAGACCGGTGTGTATCCACCCGAAGAGGGCGGCCAAGACACCTCCCGCAGCGCCGCCGTAGATCATGATCCTTACGGCCGCTTCGCGCTCGGGCGTGCGGCGGGTCATTACGAACAACTCGGTAAGCGCAGCCATCAAGAAGAGCGCGATCGGAAAGTGGACCGTTGCCGGATGCAGGCTCTTGAGGACTCCGGTGATGCCTTCGCTTTCAACCTGCCCGTCATCGTGGTCTTCCGGCGTAGCGCTCGAAGTAGCCTCGTTAACCGCGACTGCCATGTCGTGACCGGGTTGAGTATGGACCGCCTCGCTTGCAGTTGGGCGCGTTTCTTCCTCGCCGTGCTTTTCGTTACCGTGCGCGAATGAGGTCGTTGGCGAGAGGAGGAGGACCAGGCAAGCGAAAAGACGGAGAACGGAATTCACCGCTTTGCCTTCTCGAACAGGTCGACCAGTTCGCCGAACTTCTGTTTCTGTTCGTCAGCGTCACCGCTGGCAATTGCTTCAGCCACACAGCACGCGGCATGGCGCTTGAGTATCTCGCTCTCGGCCCGACCCAGCGCAGCCTTTACTGCCTGTACCTGATTGAGGACATCGATGCAGTAGCGATCATCCTCGATCATCTGCGCGACGCCGCGCACCTGTCCCTCGATCCTGCGAAGACGATTGACGATACGGGAACCATCGGTTGCTGACACGCTTTAGCACTCCCTCTGCAGCAATACCCTGAGCGGTATCTTGCAATACTCTTAGGGGGTATATATGACAAGAGCCGAAGGAGTTGCAACACCCATGTCCGAATTGCTGGTTTCACGTCGACGACTTTTAGGAGCTGGAGCGCTTGGTGCAGGCGCATTGGCCCTGCCCGCCTGGGCTCGCGGTGCTGATCTTCACGGTGGGGGATCTATCCGCCCCGGTTTCGACGAAGTGTCGGGCCGCGACATTGCTCTGACAATCGGCGAAGGACCTCGCGTGGTGCAGGGGCGTCGCGGGCATGCGATCGCCGTCAATGGCAGCGTGCCCGGTCCGCTGGTTCGCCTCCAGGAGGGTCAGCCGGTTCGTCTCGCGGTCACGAACACGCTCGATGAAGACAGCTCGATCCACTGGCACGGTCTGCTGCTGCCGTTCCAATTCGATGGCGTTCCTGGTGTCAGCTTCCCCGGGATCAAGCCGGGTGAGACGTTCGTCTATGACATTCCCGCGCTGCGCCAGAGCGGAACCTATTGGTGGCATAGTCACTCGGGGCTGCAGGAGCAGGCTGGGCATTACGGCCCGATCGTGGTCGAACCCGCCGGAACCGATCCTGTCCAGGCCGACCGCGATTACGTGCTGCTGCTCAGCGAATTTACCCCTCTCCATCCGCATACGATCATGGACAAGCTGAAGAAAGGCGAAGGCTACTTCAATTGCCAGCAGAACACCTGGACCGACGACTATCCGTTGTCGGGTGAGGACCGGCGGATGTGGGCGCGCATGCGAATGATGGCGACCGACATCCTGGACGTGACGGGCTCGACCTACACCTATCTCGCCAATGGGCGGGGACCGGAAGAGGGATTGGAATTTCTCTTCAATCCGGGCGAACGGGTGCGGCTGCGAATCATCAACGGAAGCGCCATGACGTTCTTCAACGTTCGTATTCCCGGGGTGAAGTTCTGGGTAGTCGGTGCCGACGGCCAGAATGTGCGCCCGGTTGAAGTCGAAGAATTCCAGATCGGCACGGCAGAGACTTATGACATCGTTGTCGAGCCGACAGGCGAAGCCCGGACGATCGTCGCCGAGAGCATGGACCGGTCGGGCATGGCTGTAGCCACATTGGCATCCCGCCCCGGCGCGCGGGTAACCGTACCCCCACTCCGCGACCCGCCGCTGCTGACGATGGCGGACATGGGCATGAACCACGGTTCCGGTGGCATGGACCATGGTGGAGATATGGAAGGCATGGATCACTCAGCCATGGGCCATGACATGTCATCGCAGGGCGCCGCTGCCGAGCCGATGGCCGGCATGGACATGAGCGGCATGAACATGCGCGACACATCTAAGTTGCCCCCCGACGTAAAGGTCGGGCCAGGTATCGATATGGTGTCGATGAACCCGGTCGATCGCATGGGTGATCCCGGACTTGGCCTCGATAAGGTTCCCCACAAGGTCCTGACCTACAAGGACTTGGTTGCGCTCGCACCGAATGACGATTTGCGCCGCCCGTCACGGCAGATGGAAATCCATCTGACCGGAAACATGGAACGCTACATGTGGTCGTTCGACGGCAAGAAGTTCACCGCGGTCAGCGACGATCCGATCCGCTTCGCCTATAACGAACGTGTCCGGGTGAAGCTGGTCAATGACACGATGATGGCGCACCCGATCCACCTCCACGGGCACTTCTTCGAACTGGTCAACGGTGCGCCTGCCGACCGCCAACCGCAGAAACATACCGTTATCGTGCAGCCCGGCGGCAGCGCTACCTTCGACCTTACCGCCGACGAGGAGGGCGACTGGGCTTTCCACTGCCACCTGCTCTATCACATGCATTCTGGCATGTTTCAGATCGTGACCGTCGCGCCGCGGGGCAATCAGCCCGATGTGAAACGGGTGGGAGAAGACTGATGCGTTTGCTCTTCGTCATGCTCCTTGCGAGCACCGCCACCCCAGCTTTTGCACAGGACCATTCGGGCCACGCGATGCCTGGCGCGCAAACACCTGCCCAGACCGAATGCGAAAAGGAGGCCGCACGCCACCGCGCTATGGGCCATGCCGTTCCCGAAGGGTCCTGCGCGCCGGCGGCGCAACCGGCTGAACCGGCCGCGGGCGGTCACGCCGACGCCCATACCGGCATGGACCATTCTCAGATGGACCATTCTGAGATGGACCATGGCCAGATGCAGGGCATGGACCACTCCGCCATGGATCATTCCAAGATGGAGAGCATGGACCATTCCAAGGTGGGCCATGAAAATATGCAACTGCCCGAACAGACGCCCATGGGCCACGGTGCGATGGACCACGGCGCGATGGACATGACCCCCATCCCGGAAGGGCCGCCTCCGGCTTCGGCAGGATCGGGACCGCCTCGCGCTGCCGATGCGATCTGGGGTGCCGATGCAATGCGAGCCTCGCGCAATGCCCTGCGCACCGAGAATGGCGGGATGAATGTGTTCTGGTTCCAGGGCGACCGCGCTGAATATCGCGCGCGAGAAGGCGGCGATGGCTACCTGTGGGACGTGCAGGGCTATTACGGTGGCGATACCGACAAATTCTGGTTCAAGAGCGAGGGCGAAGGCGCCTTCGGGGAACAGGTGGAGTCCGCCGAGATACAGGGCCTTTGGAGCCACGCGATTGGACCGTGGTGGGATCTTCAGGCTGGCGTTCGGCAGGACTTGACCGGTCCCGAGCGCACCCATGCCGTCATCGGTGTCCAGGGGTTGGCACCCTATACTTTTGAAGTCGATGCAGCCGCCTTCCTGTCGAACAAAGGCGACCTTACCGCGAGCATCGAGGCCGAGCTTGACCAGCGCATCACGCAGCGCCTTCTCCTGCAACCGCGGGCTGAGGTAAGTCTGTCTGCACAGGACATACCTGAGCTTGGCATCGGAGCGGGCCTGGATTCTGTCGAACTGGGGCTGCGCCTGCGTTACGAAATCGCTCGGGAGTTTGCCCCTTACATCGGGGTGGAGCAGGAATGGAAAGTTGGTCAGAGCGCCGACTATGCGCACCTCGCGGGGGAAGATCCCAGCGTGACGAATTACGTTGTGGGCGTTCGGTTCTGGTTCTGAAGAGGGGATTACAATGAAGTTTGTGTATTTCGCGGCCTCAGCTGCAGCCGCGCTTGCTGCAGCGCCCGTTGCTGCACACGCACAGCACGCCGACCACGCTGATCATTCAGCACATAGCACACACGGCGAGGCCCGGGACTCGCTCAAGCAAAATGCGGAAGCAGCGCTGGTCGCTTATCGAGACGCCTTGGTTACGCGAGACGAGGCCGCCATGAGAGCGCTGTTCGCAGACGATTCCATGGTGTTCGAGAACGGCAAGGCTGAAGGCTCCTTTGCGCAGTACATGGAGCATCATCTCGGACCGGAACTAGGCGAGATCACCGAGTTCACATTCACCAATCCGACTCTGAGTGTCCGGATGGTCGGTCATGTAGCGTTTGGCCATGAAACCTATCGATACCGGATCGCCCTTAAGGACGGCCGCGAGATCGAGCGTGACGGGGTCGCCACGTCGGTCCTGACCAACGAGGACGGCGCTTGGAAAATCGTCCAGTATCACTCCTCGTCTCGTGCACCGCGTCCGAACTGATCCGGCAGTCGATTTCAAAATGGGAATTCAACGGTCGCGTAAGCTTCGGCTGCATATCTTCGGTAGTAAAGTCCACAAATGGCTGGCCGTCTTCGTAGGCGTGCAAGCTCTGTTGTGGATGGCCACCGGCACGCTCATGTCTTATCTGAAGCTCGAGCATGTCCGCTCCGAGCATGTGATCTCGCGCGAGCCTGCACCATTGAGCTCTGACGCGGCACTGCCCGCATGGGCAGCAAATGGCGGAGATTTGGTCTCAGCCACCACAAAAATGGTCAATGGTCGACCGGTGATGGAGCTGAGCGGTTCGGACGGCAGCACAAGTCTTCATGACCCATCCACTGGACTGGTCCTGTCGCCCCTGTCGCGTGAAATTGCAGAAGGCATTGCCTTGCAGGCCTGGTCAGGACCGGCGACCACGATCGAGGGTGTTAAACGGATTGCTAAGCCTGTGGGCACTGAATTCAGCGGACCTTTCCCGGCATGGCAGGTTCAATTCGGCGATCCGGATGCAACGCGTCTCTATATTGACGCCTCCAATGGCGCCGTATTGTCTGCAAGAAGCGACACTTGGCGCTTTTTCGATTTCATCTGGGGGCTCCACATCATGGATTGGAACGAGAGGCATCGGATCAATAGCTGGTGGTTGCTGTTGTTCGGAATCGGCGGAACCATCATTGCAGTCTCTGGCTTCGTGCTTCTTGCCAACCGCTTCCCTAAATTACGTCGGCCTCGCGCAAAACGAACGTAATTCGATGCGTTCGGCTCAATTCTAGGCCGTGTTGACAAAAGGGATTCCCAAGCCGGTCGGGTTCTGATTCAAGGCTGCTCTTTGGGGAGCAATCATGGGCCGTGGGGACTTGTCGGATGTGGAATGGGAGCTGATCGGGCCGCTTCTGCCATCTGAACGGGGGCGCTGGGCGCGACCTGCCGGCGACAACCGGCGGTTTCTCAACGGCATGCTTCATGTGCTGCGGGTAGGTTGCCCCTGGCGAGACATGCACGAGCGCTACGGTAAGTGGAACTCGGTCTATGTGCGGTTCCGACGCTGGGCCGAACAGGGTGTCTGGGATGCGCTGCTTCAGACGCTGATCGATCTGGGGCTGACCGACGACTGGCAGCACATGATCGATAGCACCACCGTTCGCGGCCATGTCTCGGCAGTGGGCGGAAAAGGGGGGCTCTTGCGCAGGCTTTTGGTCGATCGCGCGGCGGCTTTACGAGCAAAGTCCACGCCCGCTGCGACAATCAAGGACTGCCTATCGGGTTCATCCTGACCGGTGGCGAAGCCTCGGACTATGCTGCTGTCGATGATCTCATGGCGCTGCCGTTGGCCAAGCCGACGGCGCTGCTGGCCGACAAGGGTTATGACGGCGACCGCTTCCGCGAAAATCTGCTCATGCGCGGCATCCTGCCCATCATCCCGCCCCGGTCGAACCGGAAAGCTCCAGTCCATCCAGACTATCGCCGCTACCGGGATCGCAACCGCATCGAGCGGATGTTCGGCAAATTGAAGCAGCAGCGCCGAATTGCCACCCGCTATGACAAGACCGTCCTGTCGTTCGAGAGCTTCCTCAACCTCGCTGCCGCCCGACTATGGCTGAAGTCTTTTGTCAACGCGGCCTAGGACTCCTTCCCGTCGGTTTGTTTTGCTGGGCTAGTTGAACAAATGCCGACGGTCCGCAATCGGCCCAACTTCCGCCGTTCAATGAGGCGGTTGAGCTGCCAATTTTCGAACATTAGTCGGCCGATCGCACCCTTGTAACGGTTTGGCGCAAATTCGGGATTCTGGGGGTATCGGTGGGGGTATTTTCCAAGAGTTGGGCGGAAAAAACGAGCAATGTCAGAACGTTATAGGTTCGCTATATGTTCCTCCTCCGCTACCATCGCGAAAATGCCCGGCGGCAGAAATTCCGCCGCCGGACATTGTGAGGGTGTCGCCGTTCAGAAGCGGTCGGCGTTCATCACCTTCGTCCATGCAGCGACGAAATCGCTGACGAACATTTCGTCCGCATCGGCAGAGGCATAGACTTCCGCCACCGCGCGCAGTTCGGAATTCGATCCAAAGATCAGATCGACAGGCGTCGCCGTCCATTTTGCCGTGCCGGTGGCGCGGTCCGCTCCTTCGTAGAGGCCCGGAGTGCCCTCGGACTTCGCCCAGACCGTGTCCATCGTCAGCAGATTGACGAAAAAGTCATTGGACAGATTGCCGGGGCGGTCGGTGAGCACGCCATGTGCGGAATTGCCCGCATTGGCGCCCAGAACGCGCATACCGCCGACCAAGGCGGTCATTTCCGGGACCGTCAGGTTCAGATTGTCGGCCGTGTTCACCAAGGCATCCGCAGGAGGAAAATACGCGCCCTCCGTATAGTAATTGCGGAAACCGTCGGCCTTTGGCTCCAGATAGGCAAAGGACGCCACATCGGTCTCCGCCTGTGTGGCGTCGACGCGGCCCGGGGTGAAGGGCACCGTAACGCTGTGCCCTGCCTTGCCAGCGGCTTGTTCAATCGCTGCATTGCCGCCCAGCACGATCAGGTCGGCCATGGAGACACGCTTGCCGCCCGTTGCGGTGCGATTGAAGTCAGCCTGAATGCCTTCCAGCGTGGACAGGACCTGCTCCAGTTCATCCCCGTCGTTCACCGCCCAATCCCGTTGCGGTTCAAGACGCAGGCGCGCGCCATTCGCGCCGCCCCGCATGTCCGTGCTGCGGAAGGTCGATGCAGAGGCCCAGGCGGTGCGTACCAATTGCGGTGTCGTCAGACCTGAGGCGAGGATGGCGTTCTTCAATGTCGCCACGTCGCCCTCGTCAATGACGGCATAATCGGCCTGTGGCAGCGGGTCCTGCCAGGAGAAGGACTGAGTGGGTACGTCCTTACCGAGGTAGCGGCTTTCCGGCCCCAGATCGCGATGTGTCAGCTTGAACCACGCGCGTGCAAAGGCCTGGGCGAACAGGTCGGGATCATCCTGCCACCGTTCCAGAATCGCGCGGAATTCTGGATCGCGCTTGAGGGCGATGTCGGTGGTGAACATGATCGGCGCATGAGTCTTTCCGGGAATGTGCGCATCCGGAACCATGTTGGCCGCGGCCGGATCGGTGGGGATCCATTGCGTGGCACCGGCCGGGCTCTTTGTGGTCACCCAGTCGAAGTTCAGCAGATTGTCGACATATTGCGTGGTGAACTGGGTCGGGGCGGAAGTCCATGCGCCCTCGAGGCCGGAGGTAATCGTATCCTCGGCATTGCCCTTTCCGCACTTGTTCTGCCAGCCGAGACCCTGTTGTTCCACGCCGGCTATCGTCGGCTCGTCGCCCAGACATTTGTCGGGCTTGCGCGCGCCATGGGCCTTGCCGAAAGTGTGGCCGCCGGCGATCAGGGCCAGCGTTTCTTCATCGTCCATGGCCATATTGCCGAATGCCTTGCGGATGGCGGCAGCAGCCGAGACGGGGTCATGATTGCCGTTCGGCCCCTCTGGATTGACGTAGATCAGGCCCATCGTCGTAGCTGCCAATGGCCCTTTGATGTTGCCGTCAGCGCCCGTGCGTTCAGACGCCATCATCTTTGTTTCAGGACCCCAGAATACCATGTCGGGCTGCCACGCATCGACGCGGCCGCCGGCAAACCCAATGGTGTTAAAGCCCATATCCTCAAGCGCGACATTGCCGGCCAGGACCATCAGGTCGCCCCAGGACAGTTTGCGGCCATATTTCTGCTTGATCGGCCATACCAGGCGCCGCGCCTTGTCGAGGCTGACATTGTCCGGCCAGGAATTCAGCGGATCGAAGCGCTGCTCGCCGCCATCGGAGCCGCCGCGACCGTCGCCGACGCGGTAGGTGCCTGCGCTGTGCCACGCCATGCGGATGAAGAAGGGGCCATAGTGACCATAATCGGCCGGCCACCAGGGCTGCGAGGTCGTGAGAACCGTGCGGATATCCTCCTTCACGGCATCGAGATCGAGCGAGGCAAATTCTGCCGCGTAATCATAATCCGACCCATAGGGATTTGACTGAGCCTCGTGCTGGCGCAGGGCCGTCAGGTCCAGGCGTTGCGGCCACCAGTCCTCATTCGTCATGCCGCCGGGTTTTACCCCTGTAGGTTCGCCGGACTGGCTGACAGTTTCGGCTTCTACCTGAGCGTGCGCAGAAACCGACATTGTCGAAATCGCGCTGCCCAGCAGCATCGCTGCAATCACCCGCTTGTGGCCTTTGGTCATGATTTATCCTCCTGTTATTTTTTCGGACCTTTTGGGGTCCACGATTCTTCTAAGTTCTGACGCTGATTTATTCTACAAATGAAACTTCATCAGTATAATCTATAAAAGCGATTAGCGTGTAATTTTGGATCAGCGCCTATGCCTGACGCCGCTTTAGGTCTGTCATCTGCGCAGCTTGTCTTTATGTCAGGCGGGACAGGGCCACGGTTCGAGAGACATTTGTGTGACCACACGAAATCAGACTGCGTTTCTGCCGCTTAAGGCTGCCGGTACCGACACGACCTCCGATCGGTTGGGCGAGCGACTGTTCCAATTGGCTTTCGCCCTCGTTCAGTGGCCGTGGCTCTTAAAGAGCCTTTACGGAGGTACGAAGGCCAGCAAGGCGGCCTTGCTGGAGAAGATTGGATTGCCGGAGAATGCCTTGCCGCATCTGGGCAGCTGGAAAGCGGATACGTTTTTCCTGCACACCGTCGTCGACATCATCATCAGGGACAGACCGACGGTTGTCGTCGAGCTAGGGTCCGGAGCAAGCTCGCTGGTGATCGCGCAGGCGCTGAAGCAGAATGGCGGCGGCCGACTGGTCAGCTATGATCAGCACGCCCCCTTCGTCGCAGAGATGTCGGTCTGGCTGGGGGAATATGATCTGCACGCGGATTTTATTCATGCGCCTCTCGGTGTGCGCGCCTCACCATGGCCAGGTCGATGGTACGATTTGAGCGGGGTTCCCGATAAGATCGACCTGCTGATCGTCGACGGCCCGCCCTGGACCGTCCACCCCTATGTAAGAGGAGCGGCGGAGCAACTGTTCGATCGGCTTGCCCCCGATGGCACCCTGCTGCTGGACGACGCGGCGCGGCCCGGCGAGCGGATCATCACGCGCAGGTGGCGCCGCGACCACCCGGGTGTCGAATTTCATCTGGACACGGGGGGTGCCAAAGGCACTTTGATAGGTACGGCCCGCCTGGGATAGGTGCGGGAGGCGGAAGATTTTTGGAGGCCACTGGCATCTCCGCTGCTGGTGTTCGCCTCGGGGAGCGGAGATGGCGCGGGTGTGGATATATGGATCCCGGCCAATGTAATTTGCCGGATAGGACGTAATTCCACTAACGAGCTTGCGGTTTTCTGAACGGGCGGCATTATGAGTTTCGGAGACAGCCGCCGCCCGCAAGGGCAGCTCGCGTTTAATGGGGGAAGAAATATGTTCGTTCGTGCCGTGGGAATCGCTGCGCTGCTGCTGGCGGGCGCTGGCTCGCCTGGTGCCGCTTTGGCCCAGTCGGCGGAGGTGCCGAGTGCGTCAAGCGCGGCGCTGATGCAGGAAGTGACCCGACTGGCAGCAGGCGCGGGTGGCGTCATGGGGGTTGCGGCATGGCGGCTGGACGGCACCGGTCCGAAGCTGCTGCTGAACGCGGACCAGGCATTCCCCATGGCCAGCACCTTCAAGGTGGCTGTCGCAGGACGCATTCTGGAGCTGGTAGATGACGGCGAGCTGACGCTGGATCAGATGATCGGGGTGGACCCCGGGATGCATGTCGCCTCGGAAGTCATCGCCGACCGGTTCGTCCATCCCGGCCTGTCCATGTCGGTTTATAATCTGCTGGAGCTGATGCTGACGCAGAGCGACAATACGGCCACTGACGTCCTGACCGCCGCCGCGGGCGGGCCCGGCGCGGTGACGAAATGGGTTCGCGACCAGGGGGTCACGGATCAGCGGATCGACCGGGATACGGCGGGTCTGTTGCGCGAATTCTACAACCTGCCCGCAACCGGTACGTTCATGGAGGCGTATGAGGCAGCACCGGACAAGGAAGAAATGGGAGAAAAAGCCTATTTGCCCAATCCGGCGTTCGATGCGGATCCGCGCGATACCTCCACGCCGTCCGCCATGGCGACTTTGCTGACGCGCATTTTCAATGGTGAGGCGCTATCCCCGGAAAGCACGCAGGTCATTGCCGGGATCATGGAACGGTGTCGCACCGGCGCCGGGCGGCTGAAGGGACAATTGCCGCCGGAGACGGTTGTCGCGCACAAGACCGGCACGATCGGTGGAACGGTAAATGACGTTGGCGTGATCACTTTGCCCCGTGGCGATCAGTTGGTGATAGTCACCTTCGTCAAGGAAAGCGCAATGCCGCCGGCGGATCGAGAGCGGGCAATCGCCGAGGTCGCGCGCGCGGCCCATGATTATTTTCTGTTCACCGCCCCGCAGAATTGAACCTCTGCAGCGTGCCTGGGTTTTCCATTAAACGCGCCGACCGGAATGGTCATGCCTGTTCCGGTTTCGTCAGACCCGCTCGTTCGAGTTCAGGGCGTAACCGCCCCGTTAGCCAGAGTGCCCACATGCGAAAGTCGGCGTAGAGCGACCAGAGTGGATAGGTGAAGGTAGCGGGCCGGTTCTTCTCGACACCGAAATGGGCGACCCACGCGAAGAAATATCCGGCGAGCGGCAAGCCAATCAGAAGCCACCAAGTGCCTGTCGCCACCGCCGCGACGGCGAGGATGACGACCAGGCTGGTGCCGACATAATGCAGGGCGCGCGTGCGAGGCCGGGAATGTTCCCGCAGGTAAAATGGCCAGAATTCGCCGAACGTCTTGTACTCGCGTGGCATCGCGCCCCGTATCCTAGCCGTTCAGTTCGCTCTTCAAGCTTATTTCGCAGTTGAGCAGTTTGGATATGGGGCAATTTGCCTTTGCATCCGCGGCGATCTTTTCGAATTCGTCCGCATCGATACCGGGGACTCTGGCAACCAAAGCCAGATCGGACTTTGTTACCGCAAAACCGTCGTCGCCCTTTTCAAGGGTCACGGCGCATTTGGTGTCGAGCTGGCCGTTTTCATGCCCGGCCTCGGCCAGCTTGAACGACAAAGCCATTGTAAAACAGCTTGCGTGCGCGGCGGCAATCAGTTCCTCGGGGTTGGTGCCGGGCGCGTTTTCGAAGCGGGTGTTGAAGCCGTAGGGCTGTGCGTCGAGGGCGCCGGACTCCGTCGAGATGTGCCCCTTGCCGGACTTTCCAAGACCCTCATATCGTGCGGAGGCGGTGTTGACTGTCATGGGCGTGATCCTTTTTCGGGGGCAGGGTGTGAAGGGTTAACGCCCGAGGGGCCGGACAGTTTCGGCGAGTTAGAGAAGCGGGGCCGCCAAGCGGGCAACGCCCTCCAAATGTTCGCGAACCACGCCCGGCCTGTGCGGTCCGATCTTGGACCTGGCCTGCAGCGCGGCTGTCCAGTCAACCACGATCGCAACGTCGTCCGGATTGTAGAGGACGAGGGTCGCTTCCCGGTTCAGGAAAAGGCTGCGAAAATCGAGATTGGGAGAGCCGACGAGTGCGGCATCGTCCGCGATCACCGCTTTTCCATGCACCATGCCATCAGCGTAGCGATAGATCCGCACATTGGCCTTTTCGAGCTCTCGCAAATAGGCGCCGCGCGCGAAATCGGCGATGCGGTGGTTCGATCTGGAGGGGACGAGAATGCGGACATCCACGCCGCGCCGCGCCGCGAGTTCCAGTGCCCGGGCGATCGCCTCGTCCGGAATGAAATAGGGTGTGGTGATCCATACCCGCTCCCGCGCCGCGAAGATGACCGACAGGATCAAATCGAAAAGCACCTGATCTTCGGCATAGGGTCCCGATGGCACGAGCTGAACGGAGGAGTTGCCCATCCGCTGAAGGGGCGGAGACGGGGGCGGCAGGGGGGATCCCTTTGCATCCTGCCAGTCGGCGCGGAACATGGCGGCATAATCGAGCGCCGCCGGCCCCTCCAGGCGGAAGGCCAATTCTCGCCAGCGTGCCTCGTCGGGACCGGGGCCGAGATATTCCTCGGCGATGTTATAGCCGCCGGCAAGAACCTGCCGCTCGTCGCAAAGCAGCAATTTTCGGTGGTTGCGGAGGTTCGGACGACCGCGGAACGGCAACCGCCAGATGGGCGAGAAGCGGATCGCATGGCCGCCCGCGCGGCGCAGCGGGGCAAGCGATTTTTCCGGCAGGAAGAGCGAGCCGGCGGCATCGACCAGCAGCCTGACGTCCAGACCCTGTTCGGCGCGCCGGCCCAGCGCCTTCAATACTTCGCCGCCGACGGGTCCGTCGCGCATGACATAGGTTGCCAGCCAGACGGATTTTTCCGCCCCCTCGATCATTTCGATCAGCGCATCCCACGTTGCGGTACCATCGCCGTGAAAGACGATCCGGTTGCCGCCGGAAACGGCCGGGACGCGATAGCTGGACAGCAGCGCGGCGGCGGGGCCGGGGGGCAGGCCGGACGGAACCTGGCTCCTGCTGATTTCCGGGAGCATCTTTCGCTGTGCTGTCCGGCTGAGCCCGAAGAGAAGGAAAAGCGGTAGGGCGACATAGGGAAGCAGCAGGATCGACAACAGCCAGGCCATGGATGCCTGCGGCGCGCGTCGTTGCCTGAGGAGCAGGCTGGTCGCCATCACCACGCCCAGGGTCACGATGACGGCGGTCACATGGGCAAACAGGAAATCCATGGACTTTGTTCATTCCTCCTCAGGAGGCCCGAGCGATGTTTCTAGCTGGTGATGCGGGTATCCAGAATGCGGGCGTTCGTGCCGCCCTTGCCATCGGTATCGAAACGGATACGGACTTCGACATCCTGCTGACAGGCGCGGAAATTCCAGATTTCCGACCAGCCACCGGTAAAACGGGCACCGCCAATGTCGGGGCCGAGCGCATTGTCGGTCGCCTCGATACGCGTCGCGCGCATCCCGACGCTGGAAACGTCGCAGCCGGGCTGGCGCGCCCGCGCCTTGTCGAAAGCTTCGGTCGCGGCCAGTTCGCTCGTTTCCTGCATCATCGTCGGCGTAGCGATGGACTGACCCCGATTGACGATCAGCATGATGTGGCCACCATCCGCCTCCAGAACGTACATATAGCGAAGGAGCGGCGTCTGGGGGCAATCCGTTTCCGCATAGAAGGTCCAGGCGCCAACGAACGCCTCCTCCAGAATACCGTTGGCGACGGTGCGGTCCGCGACAGCCGGCTGCAGACCGTAAAGCCGCATTGTCTTGGGGGGATTATCGCAAACCCGCGTGGTCACGGAAAAGCGCGCGCGTAGCAGCGCCTCTTCCTGAAGGTCGGCGAGGGCGGGCGCCAGCGACGCTGCCTCCTCCACTTTTTGCGAAAACCATTCGACAGGCTCGCCCGGCACCTCAGTCGTGGCCTGTGCATGCGCAGGGCCGGCGAACGATATGAGAGAGAGAACGAAGGGAAGGGCCCATTGGCGTGCGCGATTACAAATCATGGCGCTACTGATAAGCGCTCCGATACCGTCGGTCGAGACCGGTGCGGTAAATCGGATGGAGGGTTGGCATGATCCGCCCCGCTGGCGCATAGCCGTGGCATGGATGACGTCAGCCCGCCGCTTGGCATCGTGGAAGGATATTTCGGCAAGCCCTGGTCGTGGGACGAGCGGGCGCATGTCGTGCGGACCCTTGCCCCCCATGGCTATTCGCGTTTCATCTATGCGCCGAAGGGCGACGCCCATTTGCGTCGTGACTGGACGGTACCCCACGATCCGTCGGAGGCGGCCGCCATCGGATCCTTTGCCAAACTATGCCAGCAATTGGGTGTCGAGTTCGGCATTGGTCTTACCCCCTTCGAACTTCATGCTGACTGGAATGCCGCTGGCCGCCGCAAGCTGATCGAGCGGACGGGACGTCTGCTGGATCTGGGGGCGGTGCATATCGCCCTGTTGTTCGATGACATGCGCGGGGATTTTGCGGATCTGGCGGCGGTGCAGGCCGACATGGCCGCTGCCGTCGCGGAAACCCACCAGGTGCGGATGAGCATATGTCCCAGCTATTATAGCGATGACCCCGTGCTGGACCGGGTGTTTGGCCATCGCCCGAAGAATTACCTGCAGGATCTGGGGCGAGGACTGCCGGACGAGGTGGGCTTGTTCTGGACGGGGCCGGAGGTTTGCAGCCGGGAGATTTCCGTGGGCCATATGGACCGCGTCGCGCGGCAGATGGGCCGAAAGCCGTTATTGTGGGATAATTACCCGGTGAATGACGGCCCGCGCATGTCGAACCATCTGCACCTGCGCGGATTTACCGGGCGCAGCGGGATAGGTGCCCTTTGTGCCGGCCATTTCATCAATCCGGCATTGCAGCCGAACCTGTCATTATTGCCGGCGGTGACGCTCGCCATGGCGTACCGACAGGGCGACACCTACGACTATCTGGCGGCGACCCATGCCGCTGCAGCCCTTCTATATCCAAAGGATGTAGGCGATGCGCTGATGGCGGACCTGCTGAGCCTGCAGGATGCGGGCCGGGAAAGACTGAACCGCGAACGGCTGCTGCAAAAATATGCCGCGTTCGACCATCCCGCCGCGCAGGAAGTGCGACAGTTCCTGCAGGGATATTATTCGACGAGCGCCGAAGAGGTGCAAACGCAGTAAAACCACACGGCGAATAGGAGACGAGCTTCATGGCCGACAGCTTCCACATCGGTTTCCTGCCCTACAACGGCATGACTCAATTGGACATGACCGGTCCCGCTCAGGTGCTGGGGCGGATGCCGGGTGCCAGCCTGCATTTCGTCGGCAAGACGCGGGATCCCGTGATCGGCGATCTGACACTGGGGTTCGTCCCGACGGTCACGCTCGCCGACTGCCCCCGGCTGGATATGATCTGCGTTCCCGGCGGCTTTGGGTGCACTGAGGTCATGCGGGATGCGGCGGTGCTTGACTGGCTGGGCGAGCGTGCGGAGACGGCTACATTAGTGACGAGCGTGTGCACCGGCTCCCTGATTCTGGCGGCGGCGGGTCTGTTGCGGGGGAAGCGCGCAGCATGTCATTGGGCGTGGCGCGACAGCCTTTCGCTGTTCGGCGCCATCCCGGTGGCTGAACGCGTGGTCGAGGATGGCAAGTTCATCACCGGCGGGGGCGTCACGGCGGGGATAGATTTCGGGTTTCGCATCATTGAGCGACTGAGGGGCCGCGATGTCGCGGAAATGGTACAATTGGCACTGGAATATGACCCGGCGCCGCTGGGTGGCGGAACGCCCGAGACTGCGCGCGCGGAAATTGTCGCCGCGACCAACGCAGCGATGACGGAACGGGGAATGTCGGAGCGCCTTGCAGATGTCGCGGCGATTGCGCGCGACGCTAACGCCCCTTCTTCTCCCTGAGCCGCGCAACGAGGCCGTCGGCGTCGAGAGGGCGGGCGAAGAGGAAACCCTGACCGACTTCGCAGCCGGCGAGTGCGAGCGCCTGCTTCTGTCCCTCCGTTTCGATTCCTTCCGCGACGGTGGTCATGTTGAGGGCGCGGGAAAGCGACAGGATGGCGCGGACGATGTTCTGACTGTCCGCCGATTCGAGCATGCCATCGACGAAACTGCGGTCGATCTTCAGAATATCGATGGGGAGCGTTTGCAGATAGCTGAGGGATGAATAGCCGGTCCCGAAATCATCCATGGCAATCATGCAGCCGAGCGCCTTCAGCCGTGCGAAAACGTGGCGCGCCCGTTCGGGATTCCCGACAATGGCGCTTTCCGTCAGTTCGATCTTCAAGGCAGTGCCCGGCAGGCCCGAAGTGGCCAGGGCGGTTGAGACCGCTTCTACGATATCGTCGCGAAGCAACTGAACACCGGACACATTTACGGCCAGGTGGATATTCTGCGCCTCCAACAGGTCGCCGCGGATCTTCGCCATTTGCGTGCAGGCCTCCTGCAGCGCCCAGCGCCCCAGGGGGACGATCAGGCCGCTCTCCTCGGCAATGGGAATGAACTCGTCGGGCGGGACGAGGCCACGTTTGGGGCATCTCCAGCGCGACAGTGCCTCCACCCCGCAAATCATGCCATCGCGCAAACTGACAAGAGGCTGGAAGGCGAGGCTAAGCTCTCCTGCGTCGAGTGCGCGGCGCAGATCCGTCTCCATGGCGAAGCGCGCGCGCGCCTTCGAATGGTCCTGCGCCTTGTAGAGTTCGACGCCGCTGGCACCCGCGTTGCGCGCCTGCGTCAGCGCGAAATGGGCGTCGCGCATCAGATCCTCCATCTTCGTCGTTGACGAGATGGTGGTGGCGATCCCGATGGTGGCGCTGGCGTGCACCTCTCCGCCAGACAGCTGGAACGGGTCGACCAGTCGGCGTTGAACACGCGCAATGATGTCGCGGGTGTCCATTTCGTCCGTCAGGCCGGTCAGCAGCATGGCAAATTCGTCACCGCCCAGGCGGGCGAGGCGGTCCGAACCGCGAATGCATGAACTGAGACGCCGCGCCAGCGCGATCAGGAATTCATCGCCGACGGTGTGGCCGAGGCTGTCATTGATACGTTTGAAGCGGTCGATGTTGAGAAGAAGAACCGCCACCTCCCTATCCTCGCGCTCTGTCAGAGCCGTTTCGACCAACTCGCTGAATTGAAGTCGGTTTGGCAAACCTGTCAGATCATCGCTGAGCATCGTCATGCGAAGATGGGATTCCGCCTTTATCTCACTGGAACGGTCGCGGACGCTGACCAGGACATATCCGGAGCGGACGGCCAGTTTTGCCGAGAAATAACGGTCCCGGCCCGTCGTTTCGTCCTCGGGTTTTACGGTCCAGGCGAGTTCGCCCGTCGGAACGGCACCCCCGGCCAGGCAGGAAGCTATGTAGCGAAGAAGGATCCGACATTCGTTGAGCAGCGGCACTTCCGGAATTGGCACACCAGTCAGGCTCTGCGCCGACCGATTTGCCCAGCGGGTGAACGTAACATTCACTTCCGAGCAGACGGGTGTACCGCCGCTGCCCGTGCGGAACAGCAAAAGGCCGAAGGGGAGGGCGTCCGCAACGTCGCGGTCAGCAAGTGTCAGACCCGCTTCGGGTGCGGGCGCATCCAATTGCGCCAATCCGCCTCTTATCAGTGCACCTGCCATTGCACCCGCCTAGCCCGCCGGCGCTTAAGAACGCGTTACCTTTAAGGCCGCGTTATCCGTCAAATCGGTTCGATTTCGGGAAACCCATCGGCGGCAGACGCCCGGCGGACCCACGGCTGCCGAGCCATGGCGTCAGGTCCGGCTCCGACCGTGTACGACCAGTGTCACCGCCCATCGCCCAGCTGAGGCCGTCCTCTTTTCTGAGCGTTGTCACGTCCGACAGGCCACCATCCTTGTATCGTTGCAGCATCACACCCTGTCCGCGCTGCATCTGTGGCAGATCGACGAGGGGGAATATCAGGAGTTTTCGATTCCGTCCGATAATGGCGACATGATCGTCGGTCGGGGGAATCGGGCGCACCGCCTTCAGCTTTGCGCCGGGCTTGAAGCTCATCAACTGTTTGCCCTTGCGGGTTTCCGCGACAAGATCGGCGGCCGCCACGGCGAACCCACGGCCATCACTGGCGGCCAGAAGATATGATGAGGCCTCGCTGGCGACGAACATGGAGGTGATCCCCGCATCCGCATCGATGTCGATCATCGCACGTACCGGCTCGCCGAACCCGCGCCCACCGGGAAGCCGGTCGGCCCCCAATGTGTAGAACCGTCCATTATCCGCCGCGACGATTACCTTGTCGGTCGTCTGCGCCGGAAACCCTTGCGCGAACTCGTCACCTTCCTTGAATTTCTGTGCGGACAGCGTGTCTGGATCGACGTGCCCCTTCATGGCACGTACCCAGCCGCGTTTCGACACGACGATCGTGACCGGCTCGCGCTCGATCATCGCCTCCAGCGGAATGTCCTGCGTCGGTCCCGCAGCCTCGATCAGCGTCCGCCGGCCGTCTGCGAATGCCTTTTTCAACTCGGAAAGGTCATCTTTCAGCCGGCGCCTTTGCAGATCGTCGGATCCAAGCAATTCCGTCAGTTCGTCCTTTTCGGCGCGCAGTTCCGCATCCTCGGTGCGAAGCTGCATTTCCTCCAGCTTACGGAGGCTTCTGAGGCGCATGTTAAGGATTGCCTCGGCCTGGCGATCATTCAGCGCGAATTCGGCCATCATGACGGCCTTCGGCTCGTCTTCCGTGCGGATGATCTCGATGATGCGATCAAGATTCAGATATGCGACGAGATAGCCCGCGACGAGCTCCAGCCGATCTTCGATCTTGCCCAGGCGGAAGCGCGTGCGCCGCTGCAGCATGTCGAACTGGTGCCGTATCCAGGCGCTCAGCACCTCGGCCAGAGACATGACGCCGGGCGTCCTGTCCTTGTCGAGGACATTCATGTTGAGGCCGAAGCGAACCTCCAGATCGGTCATCTTGAAGAGGCTGTCGACCAGCACCGCCTTCGACACGTTTTTCGACCGCGGCGTGACGACGATGCGGGTATCCTCCGCACTTTCGTCATTCACATCCTCGAGGATCGGCAGACGCTTTTCATTCACCAGCGCCGCGCACTGCTCGATGATTTTCGAGCGCAGCACGCCATAGGGGATTTCGGAAATGACCAATTGCCAGCGCCCGCCGCCAAGATCCTCGTAGGGGACTTCGCGCTCCCCCTCCGACGCGGTCTTGTCGCCGGAGAACTTGCCGCGCACGCGGAATGAACCGCGCCCGGTTTCATAGGCGCGCCGGATCGTGTCCTCGTCCTCTGCCAGGACGCCGCCGGTTGGAAAGTCCGGCCCCTTGATCTTCTTCAGCAGGCGCGCGGTGGTCGCGTCGGGATTGTCGATCAGGATTTTCGCCGCGTCGGCGATTTCGGCAACATTGTGCGGCGGGATGTTGGTCGCCATGCCGACGGCAATGCCGGCAGATCCGTTGGCGAGCAGATTTGGGAACAGGCCGGGAAAGACCTCCGGCTCCTCATCCTCGCCATTATAGGTTTCGCGGAATTCGACCGTGCCTTCGGAAAGGCCCTGCATCAGCGCGGCGGCGGCGGCGGTCAGGCGCGCCTCGGTATAGCGCATCGCCGCTGCATTATCGCCGTCGACATTGCCGAAATTGCCCTGTCCGTCGACCAGCGGATAGCGCAGGGCAAATGTCTGCGCGAGGCGGACCATGGCGTCATAAACGGACTGATCGCCGTGTGGATGATATTTACCGATCACGTCACCGACGACGCGCGCGCACTTCTTGAAGCCGGAACCCGGGTCCAGCTTCAAAAGGCGCATCGCCCACAGCAAGCGGCGATGAACAGGCTTCAGCCCATCCCGCACGTCGGGCAGGGAGCGGGCGGTGATCGTCGACATCGCATAGACGAGATACTTCTCGCTAAGCTCGTCGGCGAATTTGCGGTCGATAATGTGGGGATCGTTCTCGTCGAGCATAACGCCCTAGAACCGCTTCTGGAGCTGCACGTCAACGCGCGTCCTCGCCAAAAGCGTCTTTTCCGCACGATGCGGGGGCAAAAGATCGCGTTCGATGAAGTGCCGGGTGATGCGTAAGGCTGCAAGAATGTCGTCTCCGCCCGTGGCGGCGGCGGGATCCTTCATGAAGGCGGGCAGGGCGAACAGGCGGGTTTTGTACGCCGCGCCAGCACTGGCGCTGACGGCCCGGCCGGATTTGGGCGAAAGATAGATCAGATCGTCGCAATCTCCCGTCGCCGCACAGCTGTCCAGATCGAGCCTGAAACCCAGATCGCGAAGCAGCTTGAGTTCGAAACGAGCGAGCGCTTGCCCCATTTGCAAAGCGTCGGCGTCGGCCTCCATCAGAGCCAGGCAAGCGACCAGCGCCTCGTAAAGCTCAGCAAAGGCTTCCCCCTCAGGCAGGGCGTCGGCCACCAGCATGGTGAGCCACTCGGTAAGCGACAATGTAAGGGGGTGGAGGGCCAGCGCGGCACGGCTGGCCATCAGCTCTATCCGTGCTGTCGCGAGCTGGGTCTCGCCGCGGCTGTCGAGCTGCGCCATCACCATATTGCCAGCCGACAGAAGCGGTTTGGACTTTCGCGACCGGCCGCCATGGACATAGGCGGCGATCAGGCCGTTGGTTTCCGTCAGCATGCGTATGACCGCGCCATGCTCGCCATGCGCGCGGGCGGTCAACATGATGGCGTTAGTGGTCAGATGCATGGCTGGCGACCGCTTCGGCTATCCACCGGACACGACGAAAGACGCCCCCATGGTCACTTCGTCCAATCGAGTCCCATCTGGTCGTAGCTTTCGCGACTGTCCGCCCAGTCTTCCTTTACCTTCACGGTCAGGAAGAGATGCACGCGTTCGCCGAGAATATCTTCAAGTTCGGCGCGGGATTCCGATCCGATCTGCTTCACGCGCGCGCCGCCCTTGCCCAGAACGATGCCCTTCTGGCTTTCCCGTTCGACCAGGATCGTCTGGTGGATGGAAATGCCGTTCGGTCCCTCGGTCCAGCTCTCCGTCTCCACGGTGGAGGCATAGGGCACCTCCTGATAAAGTTGCAGGAACAGCTTTTCTCGCGTGATTTCGGCGGCAAGCAGGCGGCTGGTGATGTTGGACACCTGATTTTCAGGGAAGTGCCACGGCTCCCGCGGCATCGCCGCCGACAGCGTTTTCTTTATGTCGTCAATGCCGTCGCCGGTTTCGGCGGACACCATGAAGGTTTCGACGAACGGGATCTTTGCATTCAACTGCTGTGCAAGCGGCAGCAGGCCGTGCTTCGATGCGATGTCCACCTTTGTCAGCGCCAGCATCTGCGGTTCGTTCCGTTTGGCGAGCGTTTCCATGATCGCCTCGACGTCATCCGTCATGCCGCGCTTTGCGTCGACCAGCATCAGGACGATATCCGCGCCGGACGTCCCCTCCCACGCCGCGTTTACCATCGCGCGTTCCAGCCGTTTTTTCGGCGCAAAGATACCTGGCGTGTCGACCAGAATGACCTGCACGTTCCGGTCGATGGCAATGCCCATCAGGCGGGCACGGGTGGTTTGAACCTTTGGGCTGACGATGGCGACCTTCTGACCCACCAGCGTGTTTACGAGGGTCGATTTACCCGCATTAGGGGCCCCGACGACGGCCACGACGCCGCAACGCTGTTCGGTCTCGCTGTTCATAGTGCGCCTTCTCGATTCAACATTGCGAGCGCGGCTGCCTTCTCCGCCTCCTGTTTGCTTGACCCTTGCGCCTCTACGGGCTCGACGCCGCGCACTGCAACCTCGACGCGAAAGCTGGGCGCGTGATCCGGCCCCTCCCGCCATGTCACCCGATAGGTCGGCAGCGGACGGCCGCGACCCTGCGCCCATTCCTGCAATTGCGATTTGGGGTCGCGGGGTGGCGCCTTGTCCTCCCCGATCCTGCCCGTCCACTGTCTGCGGACGAATGCCGTCGCGGCGGGCATGCCGCCGTCCAGATAAAGGGCGCCGATCAGCGCCTCGCACACGTCGCCCAGAAGATTGTCGGACTGGTGTACACCCGCATTGCGGGCCGAAGCGTCGATCAGGACATGGTCGGCCGCACCGATCTGGCGGGCCACGGCAGCGCAGCTTTTCTTGTCGACGAGCGTCGCGAAACGGCGGGCCATGTCACGCTCGGATTCGTGGAAATCCCGATACAGCCATTCGGCCATCACACAGCCGAGGACGCGGTCGCCGAGAAATTCCAGCCTTTCATAATTGTCGCCGCGCCCGCTGCCGCCGCTGGAATGGGTGAGGGCGGTACGGACGAGGTCGGGATTTGTGAACCTGTGGTCCAATTCGCGCTCCGCCCATTTGGCCAGCGCGTTCACAGGCGGCGGCCGATGCGATCGAAGCGCACCGCCGCGATCCAGCTGCCCGGATCATCAAGCCGAGCGGAACCGTCCAACGAGAGAAAGGAAATGCTGGCGCGCCCGACAAGGTTCTGCAGCGGCACCATGCCGAACCCCTGCGGTGCGCGGCTGTCCTCGCTATTGTCGCGATTGTCACCCATTACGAACAGGCTGTTATCGGGGACGATGAAGGTGTCGGTATCATCTAGGGCGGCCATGTAGGGGCCATGCAGTGTGCGGATCGGCCCATGCCCGGGCAGTTCCTCGACATACTGCCGAAAAACGCATTCGTCGCCGACCTGACGGCCTGCCTCGCAGCGGGTGTTGGGAGAGATGGGTACGACGCTGTCCGCAATGCGCCGCCGCGGTACGGGCTCGTCGTTCAGAAAGAGAACGCCTTCCGCCATCCTGATTTGGTCGCCGGGAAGTCCGATGACCCGCTTCACGAAGTTCATTTCGCCACCTGCGGGATCCGTGAAGACAATGACGTCGCCGCGGCTGGGCAGGGTCGCACCGATGCGGCCCTCTATCGGCGCAATTCGAAAGGGGAATGACGCGCGGCTATAGCCATAGGGGTATTTCGCCACGAGAATGAAATCGCCCGCCATCAATGTCGGCTGCATGGACGCAGACGGGATCGAAAAGGGCTCCGCCACAAATGTCCGTACGCCGAGGGCCAAGAGCACGGCCAGAAGGATCGTGCGCAGCGCCGCCAGCCATGTCGGCGCGCGGCTGATCCTTTGCGAAGTTGCAGTGTCCAGGGTGAGGGGCGCGGTCATCATTCGTCTTGGCACTTTTCAGTGCGCCGTAACAGTGTCAAGCGAGGCGCGTTCTTTCGAAAGGCGATATCGATGAAGACTGAATGGCAGGCGGTTGAAGAGGCGGCACAGGCGGCACAGGCATCCGCGCTGGTTTCAAAATTCGATGAGGAAAAGAGCCGACTGCAGCGCCTGACGTTCGATGTGGCCGACATGCATTTCGACCTTTCTAGGACGCATCTCGATATTGGCGTGGTCGATGCTTTCCTGGCGCTGGCCAAGCAGACTGATTTTCAGGGCCTGCGCGCGCGCCTTCTGTCGGGAGACACGGTGAATCCCACCGAAGGCCGGGCAGCCTCTCACACGGCGGAGCGTGGCATGGGCGCGGAGGCAGACGTCCACGCCGCCGACGAGGCCCGCCGGCAGATGCGCGCGCTATATGACCGGATCGAGGGCGGCGCGTTCGGTGACGTCCGTCACATCATCCATATCGGCATAGGGGGCTCGTTTCTGGGGCCCGCGCTTGTGATCGACGCGCTGTTGCCGAAGGAGCCGCGCTATGACGTGCAGATCGTCAGCAATATCGACGCGCGCGCCCTGGAACGCGCGCTGATGCATGTTGACCGCACCCGTACATTGATCGTGACGGCGTCTAAAAGTTTTACGACGCTTGAAACGATGATGAACACCGAGAGCGCGTTGAAGGCGCTGGGGCAGGACGCGAAATCGCGCCTGATCGCGGTCACTGCCGCCCCCGACAAGGCGACAGAATTTGGCGTGGACGCCGCAAACGTCCTTCCCTTCGCAGAGACGGTCGGTGGGCGCTATTCCTTGTGGACTGGCGTTGGCCTTGCCGCCGCGCTTGCGCTTGGCTGGGAGGAATATGAGGCGCTGCTGTCCGGTGCGGCAGCAATGGATCGTCATTTCGCTGACGCCGACCTGACCGAAAACGTACCCTTCGTGGCGGCGTGCATGGACCTGCTTTATGCGAGTGTCATCGGGGCGGAAACGCGCGCCGTCTTTGCCTATGACGAGCGACTGGCTTTGTTGCCGCCCTTTCTGCAGCAATTGGAAACCGAATCGAACGGCAAGCGCGTCGACCGGGACGGCGAGACGCTTGAAAGGGGTAGCGCGCCCGTAGTGTGGGGCGGCGTCGGCACCGATGCGCAGCATGCCGTGTTCCAGATGCTGCATCAGGGCACGCACCTGATCCCGACCGAATTCCTGGCGGTGAAGGAGCCGGGCCATTCCATCGGCGGCGATCACCATGCCCAGCTTCTTGCCAATTGTATCGCACAAGGGGCGGCGTTGTTGCGCGGGCGCAGCTTCGAAGAAGCGAAGGCGAAGGGTGCCGACGATGCACTGGCGCATGCCAAGACGTTTCCCGGAGACAAGCCGTCCTCGACGATTCTGCTCGATCGCCTCGACGCGCGTACGCTCGGCGCACTGCTCTCCTTTTACGAGCACCGCACATTTGCTTTTGGTGCCCTGCTTGGCATCAACAGTTTTGATCAGATGGGGGTCGAACTGGGCAAGGATGTCGCCCGTGCAATCGCCGACGGAGATTTGGGCGATCTCGACCCGTCGAGCCGGGACCTACTGACGCGGGTTGGGCTGTAGCGGACGCGCCGGGAAGGGTCGGGCCCGGCAATTAGGTGCAATTACCCCTGCCCAGCGGGGGGGATTTGCCGAGGATCCGCACTCCAGGCCTTGCATTGGCAGCCAATTGAAAAGTCGCTGCCACCTTGTTGCGCTGCACAAATGCCTATATGGGAGCATTCGATACTTTCCCATATTCTAGGATGCCCCGCCCATGGCGCTACGCAATGTGGCCATCATCGCGCACGTCGATCATGGCAAGACCACCCTCGTCGATGAACTGTTCAAGCAGTCCGGCACCTTCCGCGAAAATCAGCGCGTCGAGGAACGCGCGATGGATTCGGGCGACCTGGAAAAGGAACGTGGCATCACGATTCTGGCCAAGTGCACCAGCGTCGTCTGGACCGGCAATGCCGAGACCAATGAGGGCGGCGAGGCCATCCGCATCAACATCGTCGACACGCCGGGCCACGCGGATTTCGGGGCCGAGGTAGAGCGCATCCTGTCCATGGTGGACGGCGTCATCCTGCTGGTCGACGCCGCCGAAGGGCCGATGCCGCAAACGAAATTCGTCACCAGCAAGGCGCTGGCGCTGGGCCTGAAGCCCATTGTCGTCGTCAACAAGATCGACCGCGGCGACGCGCGCCCGGCCGAAGTGCTGGACGAAGTGTTCGAGCTGTTCATGGCGTTGGAAGCGACCGACGAACAGCTGGACTTCCCGCACCTGTTCGCCTCTGGCCGCGGTGGGTTCGCCAATGAAGACCCCACCATCCATGAGGGCACGCTGGAACCGCTGTTCAAGCTGATCCGCGATCATGTTCCGGCCCCGGGCCTGGACATCGACGCCAAATTCTCGATGCTCGCAACGCTGCTGGACCGCGATAATTTCCTTGGCCGTATCCTGACCGGACGTATCGAATCGGGTACGCTGAAAACCGGCATGCCGATCAGGGCGATCGACGTGAACGGCAAAATCGTCGAGACCGGGCGCGCGACGAAGGTGTTCGCGTTTGATGGCCTGGACCGTGTCCCCGTGGATGAGGCGAAGGCGGGTGACATCGTCGCCATTGCCGGTCTGACCACCGCGACGGTTTCCAACACCATCGCCGATCCCGAAGTTTCCGCACCGCTGGACGCGCAGCCAATCGATCCGCCGACGCTGAGCATGACATTTGCCGTCAATGACAGCCCCTTTGCCGGCAAGGATGGCGACAAGGTGCAGAGCCGTGTCATCCGCGAACGTCTGGAGCGCGAAGCGGAAGGCAATGTCGCCATTCGCATCACCGAATCGAACGAGCGCGACGCGTTCGAAGTGGCGGGGCGCGGCGAATTGCAGCTGGGCGTCCTGATCGAAACGATGCGCCGCGAAGGCTTCGAACTGTCCATCAGCCGTCCCCGCGTACTGTTCCGCGAAGGGCCGGAGGGGCGCGAAGAACCCTATGAAACCGTGGTCGTCGATGTTGACGATGAATTTTCCGGTACGGTCGTCGAAAAAATGGCGCTGCGCAAAGCAGAGATGACCGACATGCGCCCGTCGGGCGGTGGCAAGACGCGCCTGACGTTCAGTGCGCCGTCGCGCGGCCTGATCGGCTATCATGGCGAATTCCTGTCCGACACGCGCGGCACCGGCATCATGAACCGCCTGTTCGAAAAATACGGCCCCTATAAGGGCCAGATTATCGGCCGTCCCGTCGGCGTCCTGATTTCGATGGAGCAGGGACAGGCAGTTCCCTATGCGCTTAACACGCTGGAGGAACGCGGCATTCTGTTCATCGGCCCCGGTGAGGCGCTGTATCAGGGCATGGTCATCGGCGAGAATGCGAAGCCGCAGGACCTGGAGGTTAATCCGCTCAAGTCGAAGCAGCTGACCAACTTCCGCGCCAGCGGCAAGGATGACGGCATTCGCCTGACCCCGCCGCGTCGTATGACGCTGGAACAGGCGATCGCCTATATCCAGAATGACGAGCTGGTCGAGGTAACGCCGAAGGCAATCCGTATTCGCAAGCGGCATCTGGATCCGCACGAGCGGAAGAAGGCGTCGCGCAAGGCTGAAGACTGAGCGTTCAAGGCGTCGCAAGCTCTGCGTGCGTGAATTGAAAAAGGGTAGAGCCAGATTTCTGATCCGGCTCTACCCTTTTCTGTTCTCTGAAGCGGGTCACCCCCCTCAGGAGGGACAAGTCCTAGGCGTTCGTGGCCTTTTCGGCGGCCGATTTGCGCCGCCGTATCGCGACGGCGGTGAAGCCAAGGCCGCCAAGAAGAAGGCCAAGCGTCGCAGGTTCAGACACCTGCTCTCCGGGCATGATCTCGCTGATCGTGAGCGTACTTGCCCCCGATACGAGACTGGTCAGATTGAATGTGCCGGTCGAAAAGACTGGTCCACCGGCGCCGCCGGTAAAGAGGTCGGGTCCGGCAAATTGAGTGAAACCAAGGTCTGGGGACTGGATATTCAGGCTTGCGATAACGCCCGTTCCAAAGCTGATATCGGCTGTGCCCGGCACACCGCCGAAAACGCCCGCAAAATCGTCAAAGAAAATCTGATCACCGATCAGCGTGCTGCTGTTCGCCCGGTCGGGAGTCGGCATGGAATCCAGAATAAAACTGGCCTGCCGCGATCCGGTCAGCTCGAATTGCAGGGGCGCAGCACTGGCAGGTGCCGTCAGGAGGAGCGCGGTTATCGCGGCACCGGAGGAGATGAGGGTCTTACAGATCATAAAAATGGTCCAATATTGGGAACAGGGAAGAAACCCTTTCAGGTCGTTAATTATATACGGCCCCGAATGATCAGCGGTTTCGATTGCCTGCCGTAAGAGGGCCCCGCAAATTATCTGAGAGCAAGGATCGATGGCGTTGCGTTCCGGCGCCTGAGGCGCGAGAGGGCCGACCATGGAAATATTCATCGCAATGAGCGCGCTCGCGCTTGCGCTCGCCATGGATGCGTTCGCCGTCGCGCTTGCGCAGGGGGCATCCGGCAGAACGGATAGCCTGACGGCGGTCCGCTTGGGTTTGGCATTTGGTGTGGCGCAGGCTGTCATGCCGCTGATCGGGTGGCTGCTGGGGACGGGTTTTGCGTCGCTGATCCAGACGTTGGATCATTGGATCGCGCTGGTCCTGCTCTCCTTCCTGGGATTGCGCATGATCCGTGAAGCGCTGACCCGTGACGAAGGGGAGGTGCCGCCAGCCCTTTCCGGCTGGACGCTGCTGACCGCTGCAATCGCCACGAGCATCGATGCGCTGGTTGCGGGAATTACCATTCCGACCTTGGGACTTCCCATACTCCTGACCTGCCTCGTCATTGGCATTGCCACCACGGTGCTTTGCGCCATTGGTGTGCGGGTAGGCGGACTGATGGGCGCACGTCTGGGCACGCCTGCGGAATTATTTGGCGGGGCGGTGCTTATTCTCCTCGGCCTCGATATTTTTATTCGCCACCAGTTTTTCGGGGGATGACCCCTCAGGTCGAGCGCTGTTCGAATGCCTGATCGGGCCTGTCAGGAGGCAGGTTCGACCCCGCCAATGCAAAGATATTTGATCTCCAGATAATCCTCGATACCGTATTTTGAGCCCTCACGGCCCAGGCCGGACTGCTTGACACCGCCGAAGGGCGCGACCTCGGTAGAAATAATGCCGGTATTGTGGCCGACGATGCCATATTCCAGTGCCTCTGCGACCCGGAAAATTCGCGCATAATCTCGCGCGTAAAAATAGGCGGCGAGGCCGAAAACGGTGTCGTTGGCCAGTCGGATTCCGTCCTCCTCCGTCTTGAAGCGGAATACCGGGGCGAGCGGGCCGAATGTTTCCTCGTGACTGACGATTGCGTCCGTCGGCACGTCAGCCAGGAGAGTGGGTGAGTAGAACAGGTCGCCCTTGTCAGACGGACCGCCCTCCACGACGACGCGCGCGCCCTTCTTTACTGCGTCTGCCTTGTGCGCCTTCACCTTTTCCAGACCATCGGCATCGATCAACGGGCCGATGTCCGTCCCCTCCGTCATGCCGTCGCCGACTGTCAGGTCTCGGACCGCGCGTTCGAAACGCTCGATGAACGCGTCGTAGATGCCATCCTGAACGTAAATGCGGTTGGCGCAGACGCATGTTTGACCGGCATTGCGGAACTTACAGGAAATGGCGCCCTCGACGGCGGCATCCAGATCGGCGTCGTCGAACACCAGGAAGGGCGCATTGCCCCCCAGTTCCAGACTGATCTTCATGATGTTACCGGCGCACTGTTCGTACAGTTTTCGGCCGATTTCGGTCGATCCGGTAAAGGACAGTTTCCGAACGGCAAAATTGCTGGTCAGCTCTCCGGCGATCTCTCCGGCACTGCCGGTCAGGCAGGACAGCAGCCCCTTTGGGATGCCAGCCTCCTCCGCAAGCACGCAGAGGGCGAAGGCGCTGAGCGGCGTGGCGGTGGCGGGCTTTATGACCATGCCGCAGCCAGCGGCGAGGGCGGGACCGCATTTGCGGGTGATCATCGCGGCGGGGAAGTTCCACGGGGTGATGGCGGCACAGACGCCGATGGGCTGCTTCATCACGAGAAGGCGCTTGTCCGGCTGATGCCCCGGGATCATGTCGCCATAAACGCGCTTTGCCTCTTCCCCGAACCATTCGATAAAGCTGGCGGCATAGGCGATCTCGCCGCGTGATTCCGCCAGCGGCTTGCCCTGCTCGGCGGTCATCAGATGCGCGAGATCCTCCTGATGCTCCATCATCAGATCGGCCCATTTCCGCATGACACCGGCGCGATCCTTTGCTGTTCGGGCGGCCCAGGGCCCCATCGCCCTTTGCGCGGCGTCTATCGCCTTTCGGGTCTCGGCAGCGCCCATTTTCGGGACGTTGGCGATCGTTTCGCCCGTGGCGGGATTGGTAACTGCTATGCGTTCATCCGCGCCCGTCCATTCGCCGGCAAGGTAGCAGTCCTCGCGAAGAAGATCCGGTCGGGAAAGGTTGAGTTTCGTCATGGAAGGGCCTCGCTTTCCCCTTGCATACGCATGTGGGGCCTTCATGGTTGCCGACGAATGATACGAAGGGGCCAGGCACAAGGTCCCATCACGTTCGATAAGACACAATGCACACCAGTCAGGTTATTCTCTCATAAGAGAAATCCGCCGAAAAAGACTCAAATAGAAATTTTTTCTAGACTTACACAGCATACAGTCTACGTTTGCGGGACGCGCTCTTGCATGAGGGCCACCAAAAATGGTGGAGCAGAGTGTCCAGGCGATAGGACCGGGGATCCTATTCGTAAGCACAGGAGGGGGAATTAGATGTTTTTCACGTCAAAAATGAGTCGTGCCGATTTTTCCGGCGGAAGTGTTCTGGCGCTTGGTGTCGCCATCCTGACCGTATCGGTGCCAGCCGTTGCCCAGACGGATGCGGGATCGGATACGCCCGAAGAAATCGTCATTACGGGGTCTCGAATCGTCAGTTCCGGCTTTGACGCCCCCACGCCGATGACGGTCGTGGGCGAGGATGAGTTGCGACAGGCGGGCCGGACAGATATTTCCGAGACTCTTGCCGACTTACCGCAATTCCGCAGAACGCAAAGTGCGACGTCGACCAATACGGTTACGTCTTCCGGTCAGTCGCCCGCTGATTTGCGTGGTCTGGGAAATGCGCGCACTCTCGTGCTGATCAACAGCCGACGCTATGTCAGTTCGAACGATTTGCAGACGGTTCCTTATTCTCTGGTCAAGAATATCGAAATCGTGACAGGCGGCGCCTCTGCTGCTTACGGTTCGGGTGCAGTTGCTGGCGTCGTCAATCTTATTCTGGATGATGAACTGGAAGGATTCGAGCTCGGCGCTCAGACAGGCATTTCTTCTCGCGGCGATGGCAAGAAGTCGTTGTTTGAAGCATCGGCTGGTCTGAACTTCGCAGATGGTCGCGGTCATTTTATGATTGGTGGTGACTATTTGAAGGATGAGGGCGTTATTCCAGGCAATGCCCGTCCCCTTATAGGGTCGGCGCTTTTCTTTCCTGGTGAGGATGGACAACTTTATCCCACCGCCGATGTTCGCGATGCCGTCCGAAACGAAACGGGCCTGATCAATACCGGCGTCTTGGCAGGCCAGACGTTCAACAATGATGGCACGCTGCGTCCCTTTCAATACGGCATTCGCCGCCCGGGCGCGCCCACGCTGATGCAGGGCGGGGAAGGTTATAATATCGACCAGTTCAGGTCGCTGTCCGCACCGATCGAACGTGCGAACGTCTTTGGCCGGGTCAGTTATGAGGTTTCCGACAATTTGGAAATCTGGGCGGAAATGGGCTTCAATGAAGTGTCCGACCGGCGCGTTTATTTCCCCGATCTGGCGATCAATCAAATTACGGTATCGGCCACCAACCCCTATCTGAATCAAAATATTCGGTCCCAGCTTGCCGCCGCCGGAGAAACGGAATTCACCTTTGGCCGTGCGGTTACCGACGTATCGTTGACCGAGTATGATTTCACCCGCCAGACTTTCCAGGGAACCGTGGGATTGGACGGGAACTTCGCTGACGGCACCTGGCGCTACAATGTTTACTACAGCCATGGTGAGCAGGAGCAGGATCAGACGCTGATCGGTCTAACGCTGCGCGAGAATTTTTTCAGCGCAGTGGACGCGGTGCGTGACCCCATTTCGGGGGAGATCGTGTGCAGGGTGGCATTGACGAATCCGGGCACCGATTGCCGTCCGCTCAACCTGTTCGGATCGGGCAATGCGACGGCTGCCGCTCAGGATTACGTCACCGACAATTGGAACGCGGTTACTACGAACTGGCTTGATAGTGCGGGCGCATCGGTAAGCGGTGATTTGTTCAATCTGTGGGATGAGCCGGTCGCGTTCGCCGCTGGTGTGGAATATCGCGAAGAGTCGTTCGAGACATTGTACGATGCGAATTCCCTGGCGGGCAACTTCACGACAATTAATGGCGTGAATATTGAAAAGACCGGCAATAATGTGAAGGAGGGCTTTGTCGAAGTCGCCGCTCCTATTCTTGTCGGCCTTCCCTTTGCGCAAAGGGTTACCTTGAATGGTGCCGCACGTGTCTCGGATTATAGTACGAGCGGATCAATCTGGTCGTGGAAAGTCGGGGGTGTCTGGGAGGTCAGCGATGACATAAAGTTTCGCGCAACTCGCTCGCGGGACATCCGCGCTGCCTCGTTAAACGAACTGTTCAGCAATCAATCAACATTCTTCACCAACGTCGTCGACGAAGGGCAGGGTGACAAGCCAACCAGGCAAATCATTCTCTACACGGGTGGTAATCCGGATCTTGCCCCGGAGATCGCCAACACATTGACTGCTGGCGTCGTGTTAACGCCGCAATTCATGCCTGGATTTGCCTTTTCGGTCGATTATTACGACATCGAAATTGAGGATGTGATCACGACGCTGAATGCGCAGCAGATCGTGAACAGCTGCTATTTGCAGGGTAATGATGCTGCGTGCGCGCAAATCAGCAGAGGCAGCTCAGGCGATATTTCTGAAATTACAGCGACATTTATCAATGTGGCTGAATTCAAGAATACCGGCCTGGATTTTGAAGCTTCGTATCGCACAAGCACGGACGGTGTCGGGATCCCGGGGCAGCTCGATCTGCGTGCCCTCGCCAATTATGTCGACCGCCTGGAAACCGATAATGGTATCATCACAATTGACGGATCGGGATTCCTGGGTTCGCAGGCACCATTCCTGGCGCCGAAATGGCGGGGCACGCTGACAGCGACCTTTGAATCTGATCATATCGGCCTTGATACCCGGGTCCGCTATATCGATGGCGGCGGCTATGCTCCGGCCGAAGTGCTGGCCAATATCGGCGACAATGATATTTCCAGCCGTACCTATGTCGATCTGGGGGTGCGGGCTTATGTGCCGTTCGGCGACGGTGACCGCTTTACGGTGTTCGGGAATGTGCAGAACCTGTTCGACAGGGATCCGCCGCTGGCTGCGGTCAGCTCTGCCTATTTTGACTTGATCGGGCGCTATTACACGTTCGGTGTAAGGGCTAATTTCTGAGATTCCGCTGCGTTGCCGGTTGGCTAGACCATGCCGGCAACGCAGTGCACCCGTCTAATCGCGGGCGGGGACTACGCCCAGATCGCCGGATACGATGTGCCAATCGCCGGTTCCATCGACGGGGCGACGAAGTCTGTAGATACCGTCATATGAGCGGCCTGTGCCGTCGCTCAGCAGGTCGTCCACTTCGACACCAACCGAGACTGTCGCGACGCCGTTGCTGACCGAGGGGGAAGAAATGCGGCCAATTTCAACTGCGGTGAGCTCGGTGTCGGTAA
>TARA_R100000501_G_scaffold17796_1_pt1 | contig 44490 bp, 59 predicted proteins | sample TARA_R100000501 | Tara Oceans TARA_R100000501 (sample SAMEA2620120) | marine metagenome | biome: marine biome (ENVO:00000447); feature: mesopelagic zone (ENVO:00000213) & marine oxygen minimum zone (ENVO:01000065); material: "saline water (ENVO:00002010), including plankton... | reverse complement strand
AAAGAGCTTTGGGATGGAGCTACCTGCGATTGTCGCGCCTATGTAGCCCAAGAAGGAGGAGACCACTATCAGGCCGAATATCAACATTGGGACTGGGTCATTGATTGTCAGCTACACTATCTCGTTGGAAATTGCACGAAATATGTTTCTCGTTGGCGTAAGAAACATGGAATTGAAGATTTGAACAAGGCCATGAGCTATCTAGACAAAATGATAGCAGTTAGAATGAGGAGACCTGAATACATTTTCAATCATGGAAAAGGATACACAATACGTTCTTGCACTGATCGCATTGTTGAAACTCTCGGTTTGTTCGGAGACGAGCGTGGTATTTTTGAAATCTTGATTGGTCAATGTCCTTTGTCAATGATTGAGCTAGCAAAGGAGAGGTTGGCTAACCTTATTAGGACCGCTAAAATGGCGCAGGAGGCGGGGTTTGACCTTAATGCCCCTAACCCCTACTGCCCACCGCCAAGGCCCGCTGCTGGACCAAAACAGGACGTCCCTGGACGTGCTGGTGGTATGGTAGGGCAGGGCGCGGCATCCAGCGCGTCCAGAGAGGTCGGCGGTATCAACCATCCCGCCCCGTTTGGCTACGAAGGAGACGAATAATGAGCCTTGATCTCGGTCACGCATCCCTTGAGGACATGGCTGCTTGGGCAGAAGACCTGATGGCAGGCCGTGATCCGGACTTCATTATCGGCGACCACTACTTGCTCCGGTGGTGGGTCATCCCGAGAAACCAACTCTACAACCTGTATCTCCACGACATTCGCAAGAGCGACGACGACCGTGCCATGCACGACCATCCGTGGGAGAACACGTCGCTCCTTCTGTCCGGCGGCTATATTGAACATACGCCGGAAGGTGTGTTTGAGCGGAAGGCTGGTGATATCGTTCACCGCAAGCCTACCGACCTGCATCGTCTGGAGGTGATCCCCGGTCAGCGTGCGATCTCGCTGTTCGCTACCGGGCCGAAGGTTCGGGACTGGGGCTTCCAGTGTCCGAAGGGCTGGGTGTCGTGGCAGGATTTCACCTCGCCGACCGACAGCAGCAAGACGGGTCGTGGTTGTGGAGAATACGCCTGATGGCAGCACGAAAGAAATCAGACCCGAATAACGGTGGCGCTCTCCAGCTTGGGTTCTTTATGCCTGAGGCGGAGTGGCGTCCACCGTCACTTTCTGACCTTCCATCGTGGAAGGACGCTAAAAGGATTGCGATTGATGCCGAAACCAGAGACCCGAGTATTGGTGCGAAGTTGGGACCTGGATCTCTTCGCGACGGATATACTGTCGGATGGTCATTTGCCATTGAAGGAGGTCCTAGACACTATCTCCCGATCCGCCATGAAGGAGGCGATAACCTCGACTGCGAAATGGTTCTCCGATACCTTAGAGAACAAATTAAAGGATTTGATCGAGAGTTCGTGGGAGCCAACCTCGCCTACGATATTGATTATGGATACAACGATGGATTTGAATGGAACCAAGATGCGAAGTTCCGCGACATTCAAATTGCTGACCCCCTCATCTACGAACTTCATCGAAGCTACTCCCTTGATGCAATTGGAAAACGATATGGTATCGAGGCTAAAGACGAATCCACACTTTTGGAAGCTGCGAGAGCTTTCGGTCTTGATCCAAAGAAGGGTCTCTGGAGACTACCGGGGCGGTATGTCGGAAAATATGGGGAGCAGGATGTAGCATCTCCCCTAGAGATCTTAAAAAGACAAGAAGAGATAATTGAAAGAGATGGGCTACAACAAATCTGGGAACTAGAAAGCAGAGTTATACCAGTTCTAGTTAGAATGAGACGGCGTGGCGTCAGGATTGATTTTGATAAACTAGAACGGATTGAAAAGTGGGCTGAGTCTGAGGAACGTAAGGCTCTTGACTTGATCAAACGAGAGACCGGCGTCCAAATTGGATTTGGGGAAGTGTGGAAGCCCGGTGCTCTTGCTCCTGCTTTAGAAGCTATCGGTATGAGGCTGCCTAAGACTGCAACTGGTGCCCCATCAATCGATAGAGATTTGCTAGGAGGTAGTGATCATGTCGTCCCGCAAGCAATCCTCAGAGCCAGAAAAGTCAACAAACTACGAACGACATTTGCGGCTTCTATCAGAAAGTATGCTGTTGGAGAAAGACTTCATTGCTCATTTAGGCAAATGGCGATGTCTGACTCCTCCGGTGACACTGTTGGTGTCCGATTCGGAAGACTGTCCGCTGCTGATCCGAACCTTCAGCAGCAGCCTAGTCCTGATAGAGACCCTGAAATTGCTGGCGAGTGGCGCAAGATCTTTATCCCTGAGGAAGACGCTCTGTGGGGCTGTAATGACTATTCGCAGCAAGAACCAAGATGGACAACTCATTTTGCTGCGGTTTTGGATTTGCCCAGAGCAAGAGAAGCAGCTCTGAGATATCAGAACGATCCCAGCACAGATAACCACGACATGATGACCCGGCTGGTCTATGGTGATAAGCAGGTAGATGAGTGGTTCAAGAATGATCCGAAAGGAGCCTACAAGGTTCACCGTGGTTACTCCAAGAACATCTTTCTTGGGTTGTGTTATGGTGAAGGTGGAGCCAAGCTATGCCGCGACATCGGTAAGCCTACTCGTTGGGCTGTGACCTATGGATGGGGTAAAGATCGCAGGATGGAGTTCTTCGAAACCCAAAGAGAGGCCATGTCTTATCGCATGGAAATCCAGAAAGGCTTCGTGCGAGAAATGGCTGGTGAAGAAGGACAAGAGATCTTAGACAATTTTGATAGCGAAGTTCCATATGTCCGAGAACTTGCGAAAGCAGCTACTGAAAGAGCTAAAGCTATCGGTTTCGTAAAAACTATTCTCGGTAGAAGGCTCAACTTTGAACGTCGTGAAGATGGATCTTACGATTTCACACACAAAGCTCTCAATCGTGTAATCCAAGGCTCATCTGCTGACCAGACAAAGCTTGCTATCTGTGAACTTGATCGTGCTGGGCATTTCATCCAGTTGCAGGTTCATGACGATACTAACGGAAGCTATTCTACTGTTGCCGAAGCGAAAGAAGCTGGCAACATCATGAGAGACTGTATCATCGACGCGTATCCAGGCAAGCTCTGGGTGCCCTTCAGAGTCGATACAGAAGTTGGACCTAGCTGGGGTGAAATCAAAAGTGTGGAATAAATGTTCAGTAAATGGATGTGATAGACCTATCGTCAACAAGAAAAGACAAATGTGTCTATCCCACTACAATAAATTCATGAGGCATGGAGATCCACTTCATGAGACTAAGAAATATGCAACGAAAGAAGAGATTCATAGATTCATTAATGAAGCCATTCATAGTGATACTGATGATTGTGTAGAATGGCCTTTCGGCCTTTGTGCTGGATATGCCTGGACAGGATCAGAATATGTTCATAGGATTGTAGCGACTGGAAAGAAATCAACTAAGAATGCAGAAGCTTCACATCTCTGTGACAATAAGAAATGTATAAATCCGAGACATGTGATGTGGTCAACTAAGAGTGATAATATCATGGACAGAGTTCTAAACGATACAATGGAACAAAGAAAGGAGAGACGAAATGTCTGAACAATACGGAGTCCTTGTTGATGGTGAGTTCGAAGAACGTTCACTGTATCAAGTGACATCAAAAGGTTTCACACAGCCTATCTGGTGTAGAAACAACACCTATGATGAATATGTCTCAAAAGAGATCAATCGCAGCTATGGCAAGCTGGACGTGGAAGGAAGGGTCGTGCTAGACATCGGCGCGAACATCGGCTGCTTCACCCGCTGGGCTGTGGACAAAGGTGCGATGCACGTCATTTCGCTGGAGCCGGAAGTAAACAACTTCAACATGCTTTCGCTGAACATGAAAGATGAAGAGAATACTACACTTCACAACAAGGCGTTGACTTCGAGCCAGGACGGTGACGGTGTGCTGTATCTCAGCAAAACAGGCAAGAATCCCGGTAATTCCAGCACGACGCCGCGACGTGGCCGGGTGGAAGTGTCGATCAGCTTCATGTCGGTCGCCACTCTGAAGAACAAGCATCCGGTGATCGACGTCGCTAAGATCGATTGCGAGGGTGCGGAGTTCGAGTTCATGGAGACGCTGATCGCTGCGTATCCTGATCTGCGTCAAGTCGCGCTGGAAATCCACATCAACGGGTTCGGCTTGAAGAAAGCCCAAGACCTGCACGACATGATGCTGAACAATGGATTCGAAGCAGAAGTTCCGCCCCGGCTCCACAACGAGAGCTTGTGGCAGACACTGGCAACCTACATCAAGATCGGAGGGTGAGATGGCTGCTCTGAATGGAAAGAATGGTAAGATATTCGAGTGTGACGACTGCGGAGATCAAACCGGAGACGAGACGCAAGACTTCTACCAAGCGTGGGAAGATGCGGAAGCAGAAGGCTGGCGTTTCTATGGATACAACATTCACAGATGCGAGAGATGCGCAAATGATCTTAAGCGGTAAGACCATCCAGAGACTTGACATCATGAACCCGTTCTACGGGCGGACCCGGCACAAGGGCATGACTTTCGGTTGCGGACCAGCGGGATACGATGTGCGAGTTGAATTCGACGAGAGGGGTGAGATCCCACAGATTTCTCTTGAACCTGGAGAATTCAGACTGGCGTCTACAATCGAACAATTCAATATGCCGAACAATGTTCTCGGAATTGTCCACGACAAGTCCACTTGGGCTAGGTTCGGTCTTGCAGTTCAGAACACCGTCATTGAGCCAGGATGGAAAGGTTTTCTCACTCTTGAGCTAACAAATCATAGTGATAGAGAAATCATCATTCAACGAGAAATGCCTATCGCCCAAATCATATTCCACTTTGTTGACGAAGCAACAGATGGCTATGAGGGAAAGTATCAAGAGCAGAAAAGAGGACCAATCATGCCAATTCTTGAGGGTTGTCCCTAACCTTCAGACAGGCTAAACTAAAAGCCAACTATCCTGGAGAGTTCTCTTGTCAGAAAACAGCATGAAGGGGACGCTTATAAAACGAGCGTCTTCACTAGACGCAGTTTCCATTGAGTCTCCAATGACTGGTCTAGGCATACCTGATGTCAACTATACGCATGGATGGATAGAATGTAAAGCCCTGAAAGCTTGGCCCAAGGGAGCAGAAGCAAATCCTGTGAGATTTCCTCATGCTTGGACCAAAGAACAGCAGGTGTGGGGGTATAGAAGAGAGAAACGCGGAGGCATTTCGCTAGTATGTTGCAAAGTCAGCAGCACATGGTTCTTTTTCTCCGCTACTACGCTGAAAGTGAATAATTTATGGGACAATATGACTCGACCGGAAATGTATCAATGGTCTCTAAAAGTTTTCGAAAAATCACTACCTCAGAAGGAATTGTGCGAATTCCTGAAATCACCGTATCAGATCTAACTCTTGGTGAGAAGCTGCTAATCTGGAGAAAGCGTAAAGGTTTCACCCAGAAAGAAGCTGCCCCTTATCTAAGCATGAGTTGGAATTTCTATAAGGAAGTTGAAAACGGTAAGAGAGAAATTCGACTAACAGAGATCCCTTTCATTGGAGAGTTGGAAGCAAACGAGATTTGTCTCATTCTTAGGAAACGCTCGGGGTGGACAATAAACGAATGTGCCGAAGATGCTGGTATCTCCAGATACTGGTATAACATGATGGAAAAAGGTAAGGTCAGTCCTAACCTACTGGTGAGGTATTGGGGAGAAGATGAAAGGAAATAGTGAACATGCAGTCAGCTTCCTCAAGAAATTCAACCCTAATGGTCCTTGGACTTTGGGTGCGATTGCTACTGACAGAAAAGCAGTAACGTTCCGCACATTTACGGAAGAGAAAGAAGCCTATGAGTTCATAGAGAAAGAGAACGGTAAAAGAAATCTCTACTTTCTAGTAAACGAAACTAATAGGGAAATCGACACAAAACCGTCTAAGACAGATATCTATCAAGCTGGGTGGCTTCATGTCGACATCGATAGCTCTGCTACCGATGAAGAAGGTCTTGAACATGATCTAGACATGCTTCTGTCTTCGCTTACCGACAAGCTGCCGAAAGGTATGCCGAAGCCGACAGCGATTGTCTTCTCAGGAAATGGCTATTGGGGTTTCTGGAAGCTGAAAAAGCCTGTTCTTATTGAAGGAACAGAGTCCAAGTGGGAAGACTTCGAACTCTACAACAAACGTCTTGAGCAGGTTTTCGGAGGCGATCACTGCTTCAACGTAGATCGGATCGCCCGTCTTCCTGGGACAATAAACATACCGAATCCTCAAAAGAGAAAGAAGGGTCGTAAGGAGGTAGAGGCAAAACTTCTTGAGTTTGATAGCTCAAGAGTTTATGATATTTCTGAGTTCAAGAAGGCCGCAGGTGTTCAGTCATCTGGGTCAATGATGGATGGCGGCGAAACATCAGAAGTAGATATCGACGTAGGTAACATTGAACGCATTCAAGATCTAAGCGAGCTTGACGAGTGGTCTGTTCCTGATCGTGTGAAAATTATCATCGCCCAAGGACACCATCCTGATCAACCCAAGGCGAAGGACAATTCTCGTTCCGCTTGGGTTTTTGATTGCTGCTGTTCTCTTGCTCGCCACGGTGTTCCAGACTCAGTGATCTACAGTATTCTAACAGATCCAGGATGGGCTATTTCTTCCAGTGTTCTTGAGCTAAAGTCTGGCGCTGACAGATATGCTCGCAGACAAATTGCGAGAGCGAAGCAATACAGCGAAGATCCAGATCTACTAATGATGAATGACAGACACGCAGTAATCGGCAACATCGGAGGTAAGACTGCGGTCATAGAAGAGGTTGACGATCAGCTCAAGCTGCATAACGGTCAGACTTTCAAGCGGACGAAATTGACCATGTCTAGCTTTGATAGTATTCGTCAACGATACATGAACAAGCGTATCAAGGTCGGCACGACTAAAGAAGGCGCAGACGTCACTGAAGAACTCGGCAAGTGGTGGCTGAAACACCCAATGAGGAGACAGTATGACCATATGAGATTTATGCCTCTGATTGAGAAAGAAGGGGTGTATAATCTATGGAGGGGATTTGCTTACGAAGCAATTCCCGGTGACTGCTCTCTCTATTTGCAGCATATCAAAGAGAACATCTGTGACGGAAACCAGTTTTATTACGAATATCTAATCAACTGGATGGCGAGAGCCGTTCAGGAACCTGCTAGTGCTGGTGAAGTAGCTGTCGTTCTGCGAGGCGGTAAAGGAACAGGTAAGGGCTGGTTCGCAAGAACATTTGGCAGATTGTTTGGAAGACACTTCCTGCATATCGCAAATGCGAAACATCTGGTTGGAAACTTCAACGCCCATCTTCAAGATTGTTGCGTTCTGTTTGCTGACGAAGCTTTCTTTGCGGGAGACAAGTCCCATGAGAGCGTTCTCAAGATGCTGATCACTGAGGATATTCTGCCAATCGAGAAGAAGGGCTATGATGTAGAAGCTCAACCTAACTTCGTTCATATGATCATGGCTTCTAATGATCCCCACGTTATCCGTGCGACCGGAGATGAACGGAGATATTTCGTGCTTAATGTCGGAGAGGGCAAACGTCAGAACGCAGAGTTCTTTGGTCGTCTTAATGACCAAATGGAAAATGGGGGCTATGAGGCTCTACTCTATTACTTACAATCAATAGACATTAGCAACTTTCAAGTTCGTAAAGTCCCGCAGACAGATGCTCTGCAAGAACAGAAATTGCTCTCCATGAATTATGATGAAGAGTGGTGGTTCAACAAATTGCAAGAGGGACGCCTGCTAGATACTGACGATGAATGGAATCGATTTGTTCCGACAGATAAGCTTACTCAAGACTTCGTGAAATACATGGAGCTATGGCGATTTAATCGTCGTGGTAATGAGACATCTCTTGGAAGGTTCTTGAGTAGAGTTTGCCCACATCTGCAGAAGGTTCGTAAAAGAGCGACTGTTGACATAGATGACGGCTTTGGGTCATCTCGTCGAGTTTCTAGAAGAGTGTCGTTCTATGACTTTGGAACTCTTGATCAATGCAGAGAGGCATGGGAAAGATCTCATGGTAAAGTTGATTGGGAAGAACCTGTCCAATTAGACATGGACGCGCAGCATGAGACCCCATTTTAAGGCCCTCAGACGCCGCTGGATGCCGTTGGTAGGGTAAGGGTGCAGCCAGCATGTCCAAGGGCCTCCTGGACGCTCTCCGGACGCCCTGGGATAACTAGAATTGGTCAGCCATGTGCCGCTGCGGTATAATTATCGTGTAAACAGCAAAAAGAGGCTACTCGAGAATGTTTAGCAACTTCTGGATCATACCTTGGTCAGTCAAAGGCAATGACCAATATCAAAGCAGCTTCGTTATGTTTGAAGAACAAGTAACCAAATCATACGCTGAGAATAATCCAGATAAGGGTCGTGTTCTGTTCGAAACAGTAGATCTAACACCTGAGGAAGAAGCTTCAATCCTTCAAGCTATGAGGTTCGTATTCATATGAAGCCGATGCTAGCCTGTAAGTGGGATCCAGATATCCATGAGAGTATGTTCCCGTTCTGGGCTCAACCGAAGCTTGACGGAATTCGTATTCTTATTGGGAGTGACGGATACGCATATACTCGCAGTCTGAAACCTGTGAGAAACATTGAACTTCAATCACTGATAAGGCATACTCCTGTTCTGAGAGGTCTAGATGCCGAGATAATTGTCGGAGATAAAACCGCGCCGGATTGTTACCGGAGAACAAGTTCGGCAGTTATGTCATACGAGAATTCAGATATCTCGAATATGTCGCTTCAAGTTTTCGATGTCTGGCAGCATTCTGAGTCTAACTACGATAACAGATACAGTGACATTCTTTCTTTGATGGACCAATTCCCTGATTGGGTAGAAGTCGTTCAAACAGTGTTGGTCTCAGATCTCAAAATGCTAGAAGAGTATGAGACTAAATGGCTAAATCAGGGATATGAAGGCGTAATACTTCGAAGACGTGATACTCCTTACAAATATGGGAGATCATCGCCCAAGAAGGGCGAGCTGATCAAGCTGAAACGGTTTGCAGACGCCGAAGGCGTTATCGTAGCTTGCCATGAAGAAATGCACAACGCAAATCCTGCGACCATCAATGAGCTAGGATATACAGAGCACAGCGGTCACAAAGAAAACTTGATCGGCAAAGGAACTCTCGGCGCTTTCGAGGTAAAACACAATGTCAAAAATTTGACGAGTGAGTTTGTCCGAATCGGAACCGGACTGTCTGCTCAACAAAGGCAACTCTTCTGGGAGAAAAGGTCTGAGTTGATTGGTAAGATTGTGAAATTCAAATACTTTGAAGTCGGCGTTAAAGACGCACCAAGGTTTCCCGTATTCTTGGGCTTCAGAGATCCTGATGATATGCAAGGTGAATTGTTTTGATCACTCACGAAGTTTTGAAAGATAAGTTTCTCAAAGCAATGGGAAATAAAATCCCAATGGATGCGAGGGAAAGATGGGCTTCTTTCATAAGAGAGAAGCAAACAGAGTTCATGTTTCGTTACGAGTGGATCAAAGATCGTAGGTTCTACGATTGGGTTTATCACAACACTGACCAACTGGATATCAAAGATGGAGAAGAATGGTTTGGAGTCTACATCTATGTCACCTGAACACGAGAAAGCCCTTGAGTTCTTGAGAGAAGCTAGGCTGGAATGCTACCACTACGATGTGGAAGAAATGTCGTTCGATCTTGGACTTTCACCATCAACGATTTATGCTTTCAGATCCGGAAGAACGATCTGGCCTCGGCCCAGAACTCTATTCAAGATCTTAGATTACATCGGATACGAGATTACAATCACTAAGAATAAAAAGGTCATTCCAATAGGCGTTCGCACCTTAATTAAAAAGGCTGTCTCAGCTTAGACAAATAAGAATTTTCATGCGCTGCTTCGTAAGCTACCCTATACATATGGCAACTAAACGAGGAGCACCATGAAATTCTTTCGCAAGAACGGACAGCCGTTCGATACTCCCTACGATATTGTTAAGCTTGACAAGAAGACCTGCGTGGTTTTCAGGGACGATTATGATGCCGAGGACTTTCTCGATGATGTTCTCGAAGGCAAGGGATACATCGTTTCTGCTAACGGGTTTTTCAACGGGGTGATTATCAATGGGTGATATTCGGGCAAAAATCATTGCCCTGCGCAACATGATTGAGGAGCGCGGGGCAAGCGAAGCTGAGGCAATGGCGGCTCTCGCCAAGGCCGACAAGCTTATGACAGAGCATGGTTTGACTGAAGCTGACCTGGAGGTCGCCGAAGCAAAGCGCGACATGAAAGAAGGAGAGTTCCAGTATGGGATCAAATCTGAACATCCATGCTCCAAGTTCTGCGTCGCAATGATTGCGAAGTTCTGCGGTGTGAAGGCATGGTATAGCGTCGCAAGCAGAAGCTCAAACGCTTTCGGGTTTAACGGCGACGTTGAAATGTTCGAGTTTCTTGTAAAGCTTGTTCACGATTCGATGAACCGAGAGTGGAAAGGTTATCTCAAGGATAATCCCCCTCGTCCTGGAGTATCGAGACACAGAGAATACTGGTCCTTCATGCTGGGCATGGCCGAAAGGATCAATACCAAGCTCATAGATCTAATGTCTGCTCGTGAGGTCAGCCCTAGCACTGGAACTGATCTAGTAGTCAAGAAGATGGAGTTGGTGGAAGCTGGAATGAAAGAAATGCTTCCTGAGCTAAGACTCAAGAAAGCCACTAATCGCGGAATTATGGCTGACGGGTCTGCAATGAATGAAGGTCGCAAGGCCGGAGATCGTGTTAACCTGAATCGCCCAATCAAGAATGGACCGGGCGGAAGAAAAGCAATAGGGGCCTGAAATGACGGTATATTTCTCTAATCCTGGAGTCATTGACCTAGATGTCATAAAGACAATGGGTGTTTCTGTAAAAGAAACTGATAACCCGATAGGTTTCTTCGGAACCGGTCTCAAATATGCAATCGCAACTCTGCTTAGAACAGATCATGCTGTTACTCTGATCTCAGCAGGTGAGAAATACGAATTCAACAAAATAAGCAAGAGTATTCGTGGTAAAGAGTTTCACATTGTCTGCATGAATGATGAACAGCTTGGGTTCACAACAGAACTCGGCAAGAATTGGCAAGTCTGGCAGGCTTATCGCGAATTGTATTCAAACACCATGGATGAGATGGGAAGTGTTTCCACTCATTACAAGAAAGACGATACTGTTTTCGCAGTCTCTGGCCCTGAAATTGATCAGGTCCATGCTGAAAGAGGAGGTATCTTTCTACAGAACGATCCGTGGATAGTCGGACAAGGAGTCGAGGTCCATCGAGGTAAATCCGAATTTGTTTACTATCGAGGAGTTCGTGTTCACAGACTGCCAGAACCGAGTCGCTTTACCTATAATCTAACCTGTCCTATGAGCTTGACTGAGGATCGAACCTTGGCTTCTGCCTATGATCTTAACTACAAGCTTTCTATGAGACTTCCCAGGATACCAGATCCAGCGTTCGCTAACGGAATTGTTGATCCTAATTGGGATGGATACGAAGTTTCCCTTGATTTTTCAGACTGCTATGATCCAAGCGAAGAATTCCTCGATGCGTTAGAGAAGCATAGGGCAAACGCTCTTATGAAAGAAGATCGTAAGAGTATGCTTCTAAGACATAGAAAAGTTACCGAATGGGACACATTCACCTTGACTCCAGAGCAAGAAGCTGTGGTGAATTCAGCGTTTAGAATTCTCAAAGCTTTGAATTGCTATGCAAAACCTGATGACTTCACTTTCGTTGAAACGCTTGGTCCTGGAATTTATGCCCAAGCGAAAGACGGAAAGATGCTGATAACTCGTCAGACAATCGCTAACGGAGTTGATTTTCTAGCTATCACAATGTATGAGGAGTGGATCCACGATAAGATGGGATACCATGATGAAAGTCGTGGAATGCAGCAGTTTCTTTTCGACAAAATTCTGGAGTTGGTGAAACGTGAACTTGATCGGTAACATATATCCAAGAAGAGGACCAGGACCCAGCGATATCTGGATCGTGATCTCTCAGAAATCTGATGGCATGTGTATCTGTCTTGGGCTTGATAGCGAGGGAAACATAGTTTCTGCTCAACACTATCAACCTCACTATCTCACATCTAAGGATCCAATAGGTCGAATTAATGTAGAGGAGTTAAGATTCTATGACGATAGCCGATCCGAGCAGTCACCCAGAGAGGGTGACGTGGGTTCACAAGAAAACGGGCAAGATGTATGTGATCCTGCATCATGGCCTGTTAGAGTCGTCTCTTGAGCCGGTAGTGATTTATCAACAAGAAGATGGAGGACCTGTCTGGGTCCGACCTGCCGAAGAATTCTTTGATGGCAGGTTTCAAAGTTGGGATAAGAAACCATGAAAGAATACTGGATCGTCTGGAATAACTCCAATACAGAAGGCATCATTTTTTGATAATGAGAAAGATAAAGATAAAGATCACATCGATACAGCCTATCTCATGGACAGAATGTTTGGCTGAGAAATAAGAATTTTCAAGCCGTTTTTCGCAGGCTATAAGTAAGTATGGCTACCAAACCATGGAGGTGAAAATGGTAACTCTCATTCAACCCGACAACCGTCTTGCGGCCGTTTTTCTCAAGGGGCATCTCAAGATGCTCGCCTTGGGCATGAAAAATTCCAAGCTCAGCGGCACCCAGATCCTCAAAGCGGCGAGCCAAATCACCGGCAAGAAATACAAGCGCGGTCAATACAAGCTGGCTCTCGCCGACATTGAAGAGTTTCTCTCGTGAGATACGTGTCGGCTGAAAAGCTGCATCAGGACGACTTCGGCGACTTTTTCACCATGAAAGTTGGCGAAGTCGTCTACGATGCTGCAACGAAATATGGTCCTTGGGCTACCATGACTGAAAAATCGTGGAAGCTCAATGGTATCGGTAAGCTTGGAACAGGCTTCGGACAGAAATACGTTCGCAACGAGAAGGGCGAACTTCACAAGGTGGAGGGCTAAGATGTATGGAAATTACTTCTACGAATATGAAGATTTCTTGATCTACAATGACAATGATGAAGAGCCCAATAACGTGATGCTTTTGATCACTCTGGTATGCACATCTCCAGGTGATCCCGGAGGCAGCAAATTCGAGGCTCCTGAGTTCTACGAACCACCTTCCAGTCCTGTTTGGGAGGTTGAGAAAGTCAAGATCATTCTCGAAAACGCGAAGCCGGTAGAACTCACCGAAGATCAATTCGCAGATTTGTTCCCAGAGGGGCAAGAGATCTTGAACGCAGCGATTGAAACTGCCTCCGAGTATGGAGAAGTTGAAACATGAACCTGGATCAACTATCCGCAATGTATCTTGACGATAAGGCTCTTATGGAATGCAATTCTACGATGTCAACAGCCCTTCTGAGGACGTCCAGCAGCGGCGTTGAGGTTGGGCCGGGTATGTTGTGCAGGCCAACGCATCAGCACCATCCAGTGACCCTCTGGGTGGGCGCTACGAGGTCTAATTTTGCATGGTGCTTTGCCCATGCCGTTACGCTAATAGAAGAATGGCAGAACTTTCCATGCTTCTGGATATCGCACAGAATACATACGACAGTTCATAGAATCTATTCCAGAACAGCGCCAGACAAGGTTTAGATTTCAGTGATCTACCAGTTCCTGAACCTATATTCAAGAAAGATGGAAAACAGATAAGCGAGGTTGGCCCGAATGGCTAGGATAAGTGCAGGAGTAAGAATTGGGTTTTGGCGAGGCGGTATGGAACAGAATCACAAAGTCGCCTTTCAACCCAAGGGATACTACGTTGGACCAGATCTTGGTGATCACGTTCCAGGAACTCTTCTAGAACAGAAGCTGATGGAAGGTGTTCTCAAATTTCGGGTTGGGGTGCTCTTCCGCCCCGACTTAGGGAAAAGGCAACGTCTGGAGACGATCCTCATAATTGACGAATGGGTTCCTGAGATGTTCGACTATGAGCATTGGGAAGAAGTGATAAATTAGAATTTTCAAGCCAATTTTCGCAGGGTATAGTGTAAGTATGGGGCTTAAACAAGAGAGGAAAAAGCCATGCCAGAAATTAAAATTGAAAAGAACATTCCAATTCCCGAGACCACGGGAAATGGAGCGTTGTATCCCTTCGCCGAAATGGAAGTGGGCGATAGCTTCTTCGTTGAAGGCAAGACCACCAATCAACTTCAAAACGCTGCCTCTCACTGGCGAAAGCGTAAAGGTTGGAAATTTCGCACCAGAACTGAAGGTAACGGTGCTCGGATCTGGAGGGTTGAATGATGAAAAAGTGGTATGTTGATATCGGTGTTTCGCCCGATACTGGTGAAAAGCAGTATTGGTTCATGAACGACATGGATAATCCGACCTACTGCGAGACCTACTACACGCTGGATCACGCTTTGGCCGTGAACTCTCCCTGTGAGATCGTCTGGCTGCCCAAGGTGAGGCGTCGTATGCGTGAGGTCATGGAGATGAATGCGGAGCTCCCCGAAAAGCAGCGTGAGGTCCTAGGAATTAAGGGAATGATCTGATGGAAATCAAGGTGAAAGAAATCGAAAATTCCACGAAGTGGGGTGTCTATTCCAAGTATGAAACTAACTTCGGTGGTGCAGCTTGGAACTACATCAAGGAGTTCGACACCAAAGAAGAGGCGATCGCTTTCCGTCAAGGATATATCGCTGGAATGAAATGCAGATAACGAAGGCTCAGCGTGATGCTGTTGAACTACTGATCATCGCTATTTCACTATCTGGAAAACAGTTCGCCGACATAATGACGGCTGTGATCTATGAAAGTGCGATGACAGATGATGAAATCGAAATGCTCTCTAATCGTATAGGGCGCATTCCTTCGGAAAGGAAAAGAAATGAATACCTTCTACATCGTAGCGACTGACCGCATGTCATGGGGTCGTGGGACCAAAGATTGGGAAGCTCTCGCACATGCGCTCGTTCACTCTGGGAATAAAGTGACTAGAGCTCTTCTCTTTGAAGTGAAATGCCCAGAAGGCACTTTGGAGCATGAAATCTATGTTAACGAGATGGGATCTATCGTAGCACCTTCAGGTTCGGAGGTTAACGAGATCGCTAACATTGAAGTGAGTGATATTTGCCATAAGTTCTTTACCTACTTCGATGCGACCAATAAGAGTTTTCACGGCTAGTTTCGCATGGTTTACTGGTGGCACGGTAAACGCTAACCAACGAGGTGAAACATGAAACTTGAATATCTGCCCGTTGAGGGCGACGACAGCTATTGCATGTATGCCTTCTACGACGAGAACAAGAACGAAGTGATCTGGAACGGCGTGACGAACTACATGGACCATGTGGCTGGCACCGAGATGGCGCAGTTCACTGTCTGTCGCCGTGGCAAGGTCGTCATCGTGGAAGCATGCGGCTGGTATTCGCCCGACTTCCACTACCGCTTCGAGCTGACCGAGCTACCGGATCGTGTCGTCATTCTTGCAGCGGAAGCAGCCAACCTGCTTGATCGTGCTTGGGATGATGAGACGCCGGTGTCCCGTGGAGAATAAGTGGTCCTGGGCTGATCCGGACCCGGAGGCAGTTCGGTGGAGACGAATGAACAAGAAGCGGATGAGACCCTATGTCTGCAAGTTGGACACAAGACCTCTGTGGCTCAGGTGGCTGTGGCCGACGGTGCTTTGGCTGGGGCTGGCCGTGGTGATAGCAAGGACGCTCTGAGCGCGTCCAGGAGGCGCTTGGACGGCCTAGCTGGGTAGTGGCCTAGTAACCCCAGCAGATGCGGCTCTGGCGGGCTCTGAGTGGTAGCCCGACCTCCCCTCGCGCAAGCGCGGGACCGGAGTGACGCATTATTGTCGGGCCAGGACATTGCGAATTTGTCCCGGCCCGGCTCTTATGCTATTATTAAAAAGCCAAAGGAGAGAGACATGGCAGAAGCAACACGACTCTACTACGATGGGCGGCTGATGCTGACCATCACGTCCACGAGCAAGTTCAAGACGATGCCGGGTATCAAGCTCGACACGCCTGAACAGCGTGAGAAAGCCGCCCTGATCCAGAAAGAGGGCTGGGTGCAGAACGCTGGATATGATCCAGCGTTGTTCTCGATCGTGCATGGCAAGTCGGACCCGGTAGTCTTCTCCAAGATGACCAACGACCTGATCCGCAAGTCGCGGGAGAACCTTGGCACATGAAACAGGCCGCTGAACTTCACGTCTGACGCAACCGATATGGTGGACAATGGAATTCTCGAAAGAGCTTAAATCGGCACTGAACCAAGTGTCGCAGGAGATCGCGCCGGATGCCAAGTGGGCAGACGGTGAGGAGATGGCCGAGATGTGCGTTGACGCAAGACGGCTGGAGATGGCCGGGTTCAAGGCCGAACAGACCGAGGCGCGTCTGCTGATCGACCGTCACGGCTATGGCGAGTTCCTCAAGGAAGCCGCCAAGCACATACTAGGAGGTGAACATGCGTGGAATTCTCATTGACCCGTGGCTGAAGACGATCACTGAGGTTGAATGTGGTGAGACGATAGAAGATATCTATCGTCTGCTCTCCAACCCTCTCGGACCGAAGGTTCACATCTTCACGATGGCGACCTACTGGCCGAACGGAGATACCCTGTATGTCGATGATGAAGGACTACTCAAGCCGAAGATGCGGTTGTTCAACATCGACGGTCAACTGCTCGCTGGCAATGGCCTGATCCTTGGTTCGGACAGGGAAGGCAACTCTGTGGACGCAAAATCGTCCTTGGTGGAAATTCAGAGAATGGTCACGTGGACAAGTTTCTGATAGCTCTGACTGGATCCATCACGTTCTGTGTGGCAGGGCCGTTGGTAGTTCTTTTAGTGATAAAAGACCTACCAATCACATGGATCAACATCTTCCTGGTCGGCGGTATTGAGTCGTTCTTCATCCTGATGGCGATAGAACTCGGGAAGCTGACCAAGCAACTTTGGAGGGACATGAATGATACACGCAATGATTGACATCGAGACTCTCGGTGTCGGCACGCAAGCTCCACTATTTGAAATCGCCTGTGTGCTTTTCAATCCTGAGGACGGTGAAGAGATCTCTCACATGCACGCTCACGTTGATATCATGGATGTGATGTGGCGGACTGGGCGTTGTCCGCAGCCTGGGACGCTGGACTGGTGGCGCGAACAACAGTATGATCCTACTGTTGTTCATGACCGAGTGACTTTAGCCGATTCAGTGGGTGACTTAATCCTTCTTTACGAAGGACAATCGGTAGAAAAGACGTGGGCCAACTCCCCGTCCTTCGATCTCGTTATCCTCGAGGGTCATTTCGCTTCCGTCGGAGAAGAAGTGCCGTGGTCATACCGCGAAGAGCTCGACTTCCGCACCGTGCGCTGGATGGCGAAGCGGAAAGGATGGACGCAACCCAGGACTGCTCCCACCCACAACGCCCTGGAAGACTGCCGACTGCAAGTTGGCCTGCTGATGGAGATGATCTGAGGGAGGCATACTCCTTCCGTATCATGACTCACGCGCTGTTCAAAAGGCTCAGATCCCTTGGCGGGGTCCTGGGCTTTTTCTTTGGCGCAGCTTCTTCAGGTAAAACTTCTTCCCATGTCCATCCATTCAGTTTGGCCTGCTCGTGCCAATCCACGGGTTCCATCATAAACTCCATGAGGTCGGAGACGTAAACCTCTCGGAACTCGTCATCAGTCGACTCTGCGAGCATACGCAGTTCCTCTGCCATGTCGCCTCTGCTGTTTATCTGCTCGTCAGCAGGCGCGGTCTTGTTTATGTATTTCCGGAACCAAGTGCAGATCATCCACTCCAATCCATACTGGAGATCCAGCATGTTGCGGAAGACGTAGGATGATGTGGGCTTGCCGACAGACCTATTGTTGTAGAGCTTGCGAGGTTCGTAGATAACAGCATTGACGACGACAGTGCCGAGATTACGCTTCCCGAATTCACCATCAGTCAGCCACTGGTATAGATCGTTGATCGCAACCTGCTGCGGAACCTCTCCACGACAGACAGCGCGGTAGAGGCTGAGCATAGCGAGCTGATTTCCGTAGGTGTGGATATGAAAGTTGTATTTCCCTCTCTTGGGCCGAGTGCGATACAGCAGAACTTCTCCGGTCTCCGGGTCATGCCGTGGTCTTTCAGGCTGGTAGGGGTTGATCAGCTTCGGGTTATTCATGAGGATAGTTCCTTTTAGACGTGTGGCCAGTGGCCCATATATGATATCAATTAGACGTTGTTTGACAAGGGGCTGTTTGTCACTTCTATATACAATGAGCCCAAAGAGGAACTACCACCGCGTTTTTAAGTTGCTAGGGTTCCTCCGTTTTACTGCTACCAGCTTCCAGTATGGCCTTTCCTTTTATTACTTAATTATCTATAGATTAGTATAAAGAATATAATAAAAACAAGGGGATGGGTCTAGGATAGGATGGCGGACTTACCATACTCTAATAGCAGAGGCTGAATCGGCAGATAACAGGGGTTGTCCTCTTTGGGCTCATGTGGGATAGTCTAAAGCGGGAGATCTTCTTTCTCTTCTTTTCGCATGAATGCAGGTGAGAATGATGACCAACGACTACAACGAAGATACTTACGATCGCAACAATGTCCGGACTCGTCCGCGCTCGTTGCTCACCAGAGGATCCAAGCCTGTGGTGGTCGAAGAGTGGGATGACGAACTCAAAGAGTGGCGACGTCGGATAAAAATGTCCCGGATAAAGTTCGGAGATAAAGAAAAGGGGATCTTTCTAGAAGTCTACCGGAAATGGGGTCGCATGGGAGAAGCGGCAGCCGCCGCTGGAGTATCGACTCAGTGCGTTCGCGCGCACATCGATAAAGACGAGGATTTCGCCGAGGCACTGCTTATCGCTGAGGAGGAATACAAGGATAAGCTCATTGGGCATCACCAAGATCTCGTGTTCAATGGGACGATTAAGAAGAGCTATGATCGCAACGGCAACCTCGTCTCCGAAGAGACAATCTACCCAATCCGACTCATCGAGCTAGAACTGAAGAAGCACGATCAGGGATACCGAGAAAAACAGGAGATCTCTCACAAGCATTCAGGCGGCGTTCTTCTCGCGCCAGCCGAAGTTGATTCAATCGAGGATTGGGAAACTAAGTTCAAGAGGATGAAGGACGTAACGCCGAGCGAGGATCAACTCCAGATTGACCGAGTGAGTCCGTCCGAAGAAGATGAAGATTGACCGAGTGAGTTTGTCCGATCGTCGGTCGGATCTTCCTCATCTTCATCTTCTTCTTCATCTCTATTGAAGAAAACGAAGACGCGAAGAAAAAGAGAGAGAAATAGGAGTTTTCTTCTAAACTTCCTTGGGTTAGGCTGTATATGTGGGGCAACACAGAAAGGGCTACCGCCATGGATAAACGCATTATTAACACGATTTACGGCAAGCAGGCCATGCAACTCTTCGTTGCGGCTGCAAACCTTTGCTTGCTGGTGCCCACCGAAGAGGGGCCGCCCAGCGCGCCGCAAATTGTGCCCGATACTGGCAACCGTCTTATTTATCAGGCGTGGGGCGCCGATCCGTTTAACAGCGGCGTCGGTGTTTACTACAGCCTTGCCGAAGACGGAAGAACGGTGAATATGTGGGATTGTGAAGAGCAGGGCTACAATGTTGAAGAGCTTGGTGTGCCCCTCTACACTTTCCCGCTTGAAGACTTTACCTACAACGTCATGCGGTGGGCAATGGGCTTGGCCTAATAGATAATGGGGATTGGCGCTGCGGCGCCGATCCTTTTGTGGGGGGATAATTCTTCATCTTCTTCTTCCCCGGATAAAGATGGAGATAAAAAGGAGTTGTAATCTAAATCGCAGCTTGTTACCTTGCAAGCATGGGGGGGGCAACCCAAGGAGGCTACCATGTCAAAGCTGCGAGATCCACAACTCCGGGCGCTTATACTTCTTGAAGGAAAGAAGGTGAGCCCTGAGAGGCGGTTTGGTTTTTACCGCTGGATACTCAGGATTCACAGCATGTAAGGAGGCTACCATGTCCAAGTCTGAACTTCGTGAATTCATCAACAAGGTTGTTGCCGAGTATCTGGAAAACGGTGGCGAGATCACAGTCTGTCCGGCTCGCGTGGCCCAAGGCGCTGGATTCCGGCGCAATAAGTCGCCGTTCAACAATCTCGGTGCTGAGATTCCCAGCATCTACGTTCGCTGAGATAGGGGGCGAGTCTCGGATAGGCTCGCCCTTTCTCCTTGGGCTGGATATCATCTTCTTCTTCTTCGTTGACCGATTGAGATAATCTGAGGATGACCGATTGAGATAATGACCGATTGAGATAATCCGAGGATGAAGATAAAGATGAGGATAATGAAGACCTGGAAGAAGACTTCCGTCTAACCAGTGATAAATAAGAGTTGCATTCTAAATCGCAGCTTGTTACCTTGCAAGCATAGGGCAACCCAAGGAGGCTACCATGTCCGAACTCTACCGCGTCAGAATCAAGTATCACGATGGTCACATCGAAGTCGTCGATGTTTCCTTCAGTCAGCTCTGCAGATTCCTCCCTCCTCGCCACAGGAACGAGGTTGAGAGACTTCAGCAGAAGAACTTCTTCGAGGGTATCTCCTCTCTCGATGGTCCTCTCGGAAATGCCAAGCTGGTCAAGGTCCTCTAGGGCCTTGACTTACTAGAACGAATCTTCTTCTTCATCTTCATTTTCGAGACAGCCTGTGTGTGTTCGTCTTCTTTCTTCTCCGAACGAATCTTCTTCATCTTCATTTTCCACATTTGATGAGCGACAAGCGGAAGAAAACGAAGACAGATTTTGACCGAGTGACCGAGTCCGATTGACCGAGTGAGCGATTTTGACCGAGTGAGTCTATCCGATCTTCTTCTTCATTTTCCGCTCCGCTCCGGTCCGCTCCGGTCCGCTCGCCACATTTTCGCCACATTTTTGCCCCAAAAATGCCCAACTTTGGCCCTTGTTTTGCCCCATGCCAGGTGCTACATTAAGCACATGGCCGGGCAATGGTGCCCGCCACCAACACAACACAAGGGGTTTAAAAATGGCTACCAACACCAAGGCCAACACCAACACCAAAGCCAAGGCCAAGGCCGCTGCGCCCGCGCCCGTAAAGGCCACCGCCACGCGCTACCAGCTTGCGCCCACTTGGCCCGCCAAGCACAAAAGCGGCAATAGCATACGTTGCTACCTTTACAAAGTTGCCGCCCAACTTAACGCCCAACACAAGGGCGGGTTTACCGTGCAGCAATACGCCACCGCGCTTGCCAGCGGCCTTAACGCATGGGTGCAAAGCGGCGGGCGCGCGCCCAGCGCGGGCTTTGGCACCGCCCAAAAGCCCAACGGCAATTGCATGGCCCACGCCCGCTGGCCCGTTACGCAAACCTACCTTGTGCCCGTGCAGGGCAGCTAACACCGCCACGGCGCGCGCTACACGGCGCGCGCCACCGCCACCAACACAAGGGGTTTGCCCAATGCACATGCATACGCTTTTGCCAATTGCCGCCGTTGCCACCGCCGCGCTTATGGCGTGGCCCAAGGTAGTTGCTACCGTGGCCGCGCTAGCCACGCTGCACTAGGCCACTACACCCGCCCCCAAGCACGGCAAAGGCCGTCTGGGGGCGGCAGGCCGGGGCTCGACCAACCCCATCTAACAATCAACCTGGACCAAAATAGAAAAGAAAACTGGACTTATTAGGATCACAACATGTGATGCTTTTATTGCATATCGTCGTATGATAATGTGCCACATGATAGTCATAAAGAACTTCTCGCTATAGGTGTCAATATGAAGGAACATATCGTGAACTGGTCAGAAAACTTAGATCACGAAGAAGTTCTTCTCAAGCATTATCATAAGCAGGGTAAGAAAAAGGCTCACTTGTGCCCTGATTGGGATTACATGGCGATTCACGAAGATTCCCCCGAGTTTGAATGCTGTCTTTGTAATGAATACAAAATTTCCCAGTAATGTAATTTGGAGGCCGATGAAAGGCTCGCAAGAGGCCTTCCTTTCATCCACGCCTATCTTTGAGGTATTATTCCACGGCACCCGAGGAGGAGGCAAGACTGATTGCCTGCTCATGTCTTTTGGGATGCACGTTGGAAAGGGTTTCGGCGCTGCCTGGAAAGGCATTCTCTTTCGTCAAACGTATAAGCAGCTAACGGACGTCATCACGAAGACGAAGAAATGGTTCCCGCAGATTTGGCCGGATGCGAAATTCAATCATTCGGAGCATGTGTGGACTTGGCCGACGGGGGAGCAGCTTCTGCTTCGCCAGTTTCAAAAACCTGACGACTATTGGAATTATCACGGACACGAGTATCCGTGGATCGGCTGGGAAGAGCTTTGCAACTGGTCGACTGAAGAGGGATATAAGAGGATGATGTCGTGCTGTCGGAGTTCCCAGAAGGGAATGCCGCGCATGGTCAGGTCGACAACGAACCCATATGGTCCTGGGCACAATTGGGTGAAATTTAGATTCAAGCCTCATTTGTTGAACATGGTGGTTCAAAAGGATCTCGTTGATGAAAATGGGATGAAAGAACCTCCTCGTTTGTCGATCATGAGCCATATTGATGAGAACAAGGCTCTGCTCGAAGCTGATCCGGATTATAAGCAGAAGATCGCCGCTGCGGCGCGAAATGAAGCGGAGAAGAAGGCTTGGCTGGAAGGTTCTTGGGATATCGTCTCCGGAGGCATGTTTGACGATGTTTGGGATCCACAGTATAATGTGGTTCCAGACTTTGAAATCCCTGAATCGTGGAAAATAGTTAGATCTTTTGACTGGGGCGCGAGCAAGCCTTTCTCTGTTGGATGGTGGGCTATCTCTGATGGATGTGACTTCCAGCTCCCCGACGGGAGTTGGAAATCGACTGTTCGCGGAGATGTGTTCAGAGTCAAGGAATGGTATGGATGCACAGGAAAGCCAAACGAAGGTTTGGATTTACTCGCGGTTGAAATTGCCGAAGGAATCGTCAAGCGTGAATTAGAGTGGGGATGGAGGCGCTTGGGTGATAATTGGTGTCGCGTGAAGACTGGAGTAGCAGATTCACAGATTTTTGCGGCTGAAAATGGCAATTGTATTGCGACTGACATGAAAGTGAAGATTCGTTTAGACGACGGTTTTCGCTATCCTGGAATCAAGTGGATGCCAGCAGACAAAAGACCGGGTTCTAGGGCGACTGGATGGAATCAGATGCGTCAAAGAATGAAAAATGCTCATCCGAATAAAAAAGTCGTCAATGGAGAGACTCTTCTTTATCCTCGCGAGAGGCCCGGATTGTTCGTTTGTGAGTCGTGTAAGTGGTTCTTTGAGACAGTTCCAGTGCTTCCTCGAGACGAGAAGAATATGGACGACGTAAATAGTGACGCCGAAGACCATATTGCAGACGAAACTCGCTATCTGGTCCGTTGGGTTCAAGCTCCGGCGTCATCTGGAGCCGTGACTGGTCATTTTTGACTTGCCACAGATTATAGACATGAGCTAGGTTCTGAATTATGCCCACAATACTCTCATCAATTCACCCAGAAGCATCTCAGGCGAAGCCAGATTGGACTCTTATGCGTGATGCGTATAAGGGTGAGCGGCAAGTCAAGAGCAAGAACACGGTTTATTTGCCGATGACTAGCTCTCAAATCGCTGATGGTGGTCTGAATAGCGTTGAAAGTCTTGGATATCGAGCCTATATGGCCTATAAAATGCGAGCGAGGTTCCCGAACTTCACTCGAGAGGCGATTCAGCAGGCTTTGGGCATGATGCACTCCCAGCCGCCTGAAATCAAGCTTCCAAAGGCGATGGAAAAGATCACAAGTCGCATGGGGGAGCCTCTAAAAGTCGTTCTGCAGAAAATTAACAAGGAACAGTTACTGACTGGACGAGTCGGTGTGATGGCTGATCTTCCGACGAATCCTGAACCCGGAGAAGACATTCCGTATTTGGCGACATATTTGCCAGAGAGGATCATCAATTGGGATGATGGGCGAGTTGAGCAGATTGTTCCCCAAAGGCTCAATCTGGTAGTCATCAATGAGAGCGAATACGAACGAAATTCCGACTTTTCTTGGACTGCAGAAGAGAAGTATCGCGTTCTGGTGATGGGCGATATTCTCGATAATGAAACTTCTGGTCTTTATCAGCAAGGTGTATTCGACGAGACTAATTTTGATCCTTCTAAGCTGATTGCACCGACTTGGCGTGGTCGGACTTTGAACAAGATTCCATTCGTCTTCATCAATTCTTGCGATATCACTCCTGATGTTGACGATCCTCCTCTACTCGATTTGGGCAATATGTGCATGGCGATCTATCGATCCGAAGCAGACTATCGCCAGAATCTTTTCATGCAGGGCCAAGATACTTTCGTAACAATCGGCGGCGGTTGGGACGAAACAGACGAGGTTCGAGTAGGCGCTGGCGCTCGTATTGATCTACCGCAAGGTGGTGATGCGAAATATGTAGGTGTGACGAGCGCTGGTCTTTCTGAGCAACGACAGGCACTAGAGAATCTGGAAATGCGAGCAGGAAGCATGGGAGCCCAGACTCTTGATTCTGTTAGCAGAGAACGAGAGTCTGGTGACTCCTTGCGAATTCGCATGGCGGCTCGGACCGCAGATTTGAATACGATTGCCGATACTGGTGCTGCTGGTCTAGAACAAGTTTTGAAGATTTGCGCTGAATGGATGGATGAAGATCCAAGCGAAGTCAGTGTTATTCCGAACAAAGAATTCGGCGAAATGCCACTCACGGGACAAACTATGGTCGAGATCGCTACTGCGAGAAATCTCGGCTGGCCGATTTCTGCCAAATCGATGCACGACCTCTCTCGGAAACGTCGTATGACGACGAAGACGTTTGAGGAAGAGATCGCTGAAGCAGAAAAAGAAGCGGAGAACGAAGATTTCGTCTTCGCTAAGAAGAAGGATGGAGACCGTGCGGCTCTCCAGCCTAATGATCCGAACGATCCAGATGGTGAAAACAACGTTCCGGGTCAAACCACAAACCCAAGCGGGCGTGACGCCCAATAAAAAGGAGATAGAACGGACATGGATCCGCTCGAAATCAATTATGACAGCATGGATGCTGTTCCTGAGGAATTTCGTTCACTTTATAGCGAAAAAGATGGGAAAGCAGTTCTAACAGGAATCTCTGGAATCAAGACTCCTCAAGACGTCTTGAATGTGCAGGAGGCATTGCGAAAAGAGCGTGAAAATCACTCTGCTGCTCGCGAAGCCCTGAAGCCTTGGAAGGCTTTGGGTGAAGATCCTGCTGAAATCCAGGCGAAGCTTGATCGAATTGGCGAATTGGAAGCTGCCGCTGAGGGAAAGCTTGATGAATCTGCGATTCAAAAGCTTGTAGAGCAGCGTCTCGGTCAGAAAACTGCTCCTCTTGAACGTCAGCTCAAAGAAACAACCTCCAATTTGGAAGAACTCAAGTCTGAGAACGAAAAACTGAAGAATACGCTCGTAACTCGCGATCGTAATGACGCTATTCGTTCTGTGGCTACTGAAATGAAGGTTCTGCCGACTGCAATCGCTGATGTCGAGCTTGTCGCTGGTCTTTATCTTGAACGTGATGAGACCACTGGTGAGTTTATTGTCAAAGCGGATGCGAATGGCGTGACTCCGGGTGCAGATATTCGCCAATTCATGAAAGAGATGCAGAAGCTGCGTCCTCACTGGTGGCCTCAATCGCAAGGTGGTGGCGCTGGAGGCAGCAAGGGAACAGGCGACTCTGAAGACAACCCGTGGTCGAAAAACGGCTGGTCTATCACCAAACAAGGCGAATATATCAAGCAGAACGGAATGTCGAAAGCTCAAGAAGCTGCAAAATCCGTTGGTTCTTTCGTTGGAGCAACAAGACCTCCCGAACCGAACAAATAGACTTGCAAACGCTTTTTCTTTGCGTTACAAGGTATTGTGGCGCTGGTATGGTAGCCCGCCGCAAGCCCCGCGCCCCGGTGAAAACCCCACCTTTCGCCGGGGCGCACTCCCACAAAAAACCCTGTTGCAATCTTTCTTGCATCACCCTATGGTGATGCGTGACGTGATGTCATCGCATTTCAGCGACATGGGTCGCTCTCCCCTCAAAATTGCCAAGAAAGGTTTAACTCATGGCAGCAGGACCTACGACTCGGGTGAGCGACCTCGTTGTCCCCGAAGTCTTTACTCCCTACACTCAAGTTCTTACGGAAGAAAAGAGCCGACTTGTTCAATCTGGTCTGCTTGCTCGCTCCGAAGCTCTTGACAATCTTCTCTCTGGTGGTGGCATCACTTTCCAGGTTCCTTCGTTCCGTGATCTCGACAACGACGAAGATCGCGTATCGACTGATACCTCGGTTCCGTTTGCAGATGCTGACGCTTCTCTTCCGGCTGGTGTGGCTCGACCGCCCGACCCGCGGAAGATTCTGACCCAGAAAGAAATCGCCGTTCGACTGAATCGCAACAACTCCTGGTCTTCGAGTGACCTTGCTGCGATTCTTGCTGGCGCTGATCCGATGCAAGCAATCGCGAATCGTGTTGCTTCGTATTGGGCTCGTCGTCTCCAAGCAGCTTTCATCGCAACTTGGAACGGTGTTATCGCTGACAATACTCTCAACGACTCGGGAGATTATGTCAACGATATCTCGGGCGCAAGCTTCGTCGATGGCGTGACCAACTTCTCTGCCGAAGCGTTCCTCGACGCTGCTCAGACGATGGGTGATTCCCAAGAGGATCTTGTCGCTGTGGCTGTTCACTCTGTCGTCTACAACCGGATGCAGAAGAACAACCTGATCGACTTCATTCCGGATGCTCGTGGGGAAATCACCATCCCGACCTTCCTTGGCCGTGAAGTTATCGTTGACGATGGTCTGCCGCGAACTGGTTCGGTGTATGACACCTGGATCTTCGGCTCTGGTGCGACTCAATTTGGTGTTGGCACTCCTCCCGTCGCCACCGAAGTTGATCGCAAGCCGGGCGGTGGTAATGGTGGTGGTCAAGACGTGCTCTACTCGCGCGTTATGTGGACGATTCACCCGACTGGTCACGCATGGGTCGGCACCGCTGGCGATGGTGGTCCCGCGAATACTGGCACCGCTGGCGATGATCTTGATGAAGCTTCTTCGTGGAATCGCGTGTATCCCGAGCGGAAGCAGATCAAGTTCGCTCGTCTCGTTACCCGCGAAGCGTAACTTCTTGGAGGGCGGCTTCGGTCGCCCTCCTTCACATCTGGAGGTATCCAAATGACAGCCAGAATGCGCCACCTTCGTCATCGTGAATTAGACGGTCTTGCTCGTGATCGTCTTGATCATACGAAAGATGCCCTCTCGTTGGGCATTGTTCCAGGTGCGAAACCGACATACGTTTTCACGGCAGACAATTTGACGAATCAGCTCACTGTGGCTGGTGAAGACAATCTAGCCGCCGATAATCCACGAGTTATCCTTGAAGGTTCTCTACCCGCTGAACTAGATACAGGTGTTCTGTATTGGATCGCAGATGCGGGACTTAACCTCTACACTCTCCATCCAACAAAAGCTGATGCCGCCGCTGGAACAAACACTGTCGCTTTCACTGATGATGGAACCGGCACATTGGTCATGACAATTCTCGATTAATGGTCAAAGGTCTCAAAAGAAGCCTGAGCAATAACCTCGACTTGCTCACGAAAGAAACCGGAGCCTTCCCACTTTGGGGAGCCTATTTCCACTTGGGTCCAGATTATGAAATTGATGAAGATGTTTGGGTTCGTCTGATCAATGATGGACTAGGTGGTCCAAAAACTTTTCTCAGTGAACAAGATCCTCTGTATGTTGATGGAAAAATTCCAGGTATTAGTGGTCGTCTAATTCTGATTTCTCTTCGAATTGGTTTTCTACTTCCTGCTGATAGGGGCAAAAACAGAGACAGAGAAAGATCTGCAACAGTTGCTCTTGATATAGGAACCGATGATAGCCCAATCATAATTCTGCCTCATGATCTTCAAGTCAAACAAAGAGGTGATGGCATGAATGACGTAAATGTGACATGGTTTGGCTACACGCTAGATACGTGGGAAGCAAATGGTGCCAAAATCTTGATGAAGGCAACTGCGCCATGCACGATCAATCGAATTGAATATGTTATCACAAGGATCTGAAAATGGAAATGGAAATCAAAGAAGCACTCGCTCAACTCGACTCGATGGAAGATTCTCACTGGACTGCCGATGGTGCTCCTGCGACTGCCGCTGTCACTGAAATCATTGGTCGTAAAGTAAGCCGTCAAGAAATCATCGACGCTGCTCCAAAATTCACGCGAGAGAACATGGATCTCAGTGAGAAACAAGAAGAGGAGCAAGAACAAGAAGAAGAGGAAGAGATGATCGACATCTCTCTTCTTGAAGATTTCTCTGTAGAAGAGCCCATGGATCCTTCAGAACTGGTCGAGAACTTTCTGAAGAAGATGGATCCTAAGCTTCTTCCTCAAGTGATGGATATTCTGACTAAGCAGCTTCAAATCATCGAAGAGAAAGAAAAGCAGCTTCAAGAGATGAAGCGGAAAGTGAAGCTTTGCCGAGCTACGACTTCTTCGTGGATCAAGCAGCTTATTCCCGATATGACCAATCAGGAAGCGATCAAGGCTTACATTCAATCTTCTTTCAATAATCGAATGAAGAAGTCTAAGCAGATTCAAGAAATCCTTGGTGGACTGAAGCCTTCTGACATCGCCAAGCTGGATCCTCGAGCTGCTATTGACAAAGCTTTTGCGCGAAAGACTGGCCGTGGTGGCCAACGCCCGGTGCGCTAATGGTAATGCCGCGCTCAGAACGCCTCAGAGGCCCTCAGAGCGCCCTTTTGCGGGCTGCCCTATACTATGCCCGCAAGCGGCGCTTGCGGCGCTTGCAGGGCGGTTCTAGCGGTCCTGCGACATACTCGCAAAATAGATATCAGGATCTAGTTGGGTCTAATATCCAGAAAACTGGTTACACGGTTTCTTCGAGATATTTCGAATTCTCTTTCTGGTTCAAAAGGTCAGCCAGTGGAAGCTCTATGAGAATTTTCTCTGAGCTTAACGATACTCAGGTCTTGATAAACTCTAGCGGAACTATTACGATCGAAGTTCATAGTAGTGGTAATCTTCGAATATTCGATGCGACCACTACTGATGCGACTTCGGAAGGTGTGGATTATCATCTGTATTTTCAGTATGACGCACAAACTCAAACTTACGATTTCAGACTTGACGGTGTTTCTCTGACTCCCGGAAGTGGACTAAACGTCAGTGTGAATTCTGGTGGAGACTGTGCCCTCAACTCTACTTTGAACCTATTCTCTCTCACTAACGGAACTCAACCCTTCATTGGTGATTTCGGTGATCTTTGGGTTCATTGCACTGATAACCCACAAGGATACAGTTCTTTCGCTGATGAATCTGGACAACCGAAAGATTTGTCTTCACTTCCAACTCCAGACATCTGGCTCGGTGGTGATCTCACTGCTGCTGATATCAATTCTGGCGATAACCTAGGATTGGTCCCGACTCCTTTGGATGTCGTTGCCGGAAACTTCACGGATCTGTAATAATGGCTTTCATTGTAGAAGACGGAACAGGAATTGCAGACGCCAACTCTTATGTTGACGTTGCATATGCTGACGCATATTTTCTAGATCGTGCAAACTCTGGTTGGAGTTCTGCAGATACGTCTTCTAAGGAAATAGCACTTGTCAAAGCCACTGACTATGTTGAAATAAGGTTCAGAGACAAGTGGAAGGGTATTCTTGCCCCAGAAGCAACAACTCTTTCATTTCCTCGTCAATATCTCTATAACCGTAAGGGAGAACTCGAAACTGGAATTCCTGAGGACGTAAAGAAAGCTGTTTGTGAGTATGCTGTTCGGGCTCTTTCTGCAGATCTACTGCCTGATCCTACTGTATCAGATAGTGCAAAAGCTTTGAAGAAGACTTTTGAGAAAGTCGGACCTATCGAGACAGAAGTAGAATACCAAGATGGATCTGCTCGTCCTGATATTATTCGTCCTTATCCTGCTGCTGACAGACTCCTAACTTTCTGGACGACCAGTGTTGGAGGCGTTATCAGATAATGGCGATCGACTATGCAAAACTCGCTGCTACTGCTCAGAGACTAATCACTGATGCTGGTCGAACAATCACTCTCGTCAGACCAACAGAATCTCCCGCAGATCCAACTCAGCCTTGGAACGGTCCTTCGGGGGGCGAGACAACCCTAGACGTGCCCGGTGTTCAACTCCTCCCTAATTCCGTTCGCATCTTTGGGTTGTCCGCTCTCGGTGATGCAAATGAATTTCGTGGCTTGGTGACTTATAGCGAGCTTGTCTATGTGGTTTTCCCTGGAGAGAATGATCTTTCTCAATTTACTTTTGTTCGTGATAATGGCATTGATTTCCAAATAGAAGCGACACAAGAGCTGAAACCCAAGGACGTTACTCTCGTCGGCTACATTGGAGTTCGTCGATGAGCTTGACTTACAAAGAAGCTAACGATGAAATGCTGTCTATTCTGAAGACAGCGTGGGATACCACTGGTCACAAGATGTTCTGGGAAGCAGTTCGTGACCAAAGAGAGATTGATCAGTCGCCATGGGCGACGGTCGTTGTTCGACATGCGGCTGGACAACAAGATACTTTAGGCGGAATAGGAAACAGACAATTTCTTCGCTTAGGAACGATTGTCGTCACTATCAATACTCCATCAAGTTCTGGCTTGTCAGAAGGCTATAACTTGGCTAAAGTCGTGTCAGATGCCTATGAAGGTGTATCGTCACCAAATGGAATATGGTTCCGCAACGTTCGAATCAATGAATTAGGTAGAGAAGGAACTTTCTTCCAGACTAATGTAGTCATTGATTTCGAATATCATGAAACGAAGTAAAGGAGGCCAGGAATGGCACAGGTCCCTAAGATCGACTCCAATATCACCGGCCTCGCTTATGCGGAAGAAGCCTCTCTCGGCCTTCTGCCCGGTGAAGGGGGTCTTGGCGGCACACCAGTCTGGAAACGACTGAACCCGAACAGCTATAGCGATTTTGGCGGTGAAATCATCACTGTAGCACCCAATCCGATCAACCCTTCTCGTCAACGACGTAAAGGTGTGACTACGGATCTCAATGCTTCTGGTGGATTTAATCATAGTCTCACCTATGAGAATCTCAGCGATATGATGCAGGGTGTGTTCTTCGCTGATATTCGTGCCCAAGCAGAAGAGACTGTAACTGCTGTTGATACCGATACGGTCAACCCAGACGAATACGAAATCGCTGATACTTCCGGCTATCTGGTCGGTAATCTCGTCATGGGTAAGAATTTCGTCAACGCTGCGAACAATGCCGTCAACAAAGTGACTGCAATCGTTGCAAATATTTCGGTAGAAGTTGCTGATGGTCAGCTAGTCGCAGAAGCTTCTCCTCCGGCGAACGCGGTTCTCAAGGTAGTTGGTTACGAATTCGATGACGCTGATGCCGTTATCGACGTATCTGGCAATCTTCCTCGTTTGACTTCGAACGGAGGTTTGGCTGACTTCACCACTCTTGGGCTTGTCCCGGGTCAATGGGTTTACATTGGAGGTGATGTAACTGCAAATTCGTTCAGTGACGCAGCGAATAACGGGTTCAAGCGTATCCGAGCGGTTGCTACCGATGGCATCACTTTCGATAAGTCCGATTCTGCGATGGTCGGTGATGCGGGTATCGCTGGTAAGACTATTCGTCTTTTCTACGGCGATGTTCTTCGCAATGAAACTGGCTCTCTGATTCGTCGTCGAACTTACAACATCGAGCGAACTCTCGGTGCTCCTGACGATGCTTCTCCTTCTCAGATCCAGTCTGAAGTTTTGAAAGGTGCTGTTCCTAACGAAGTGTCTTTCAATATCCCACAAGCGGATCTTGCTTCTGTGGATTTCACTTTCGTTGCGACTGACAATGAACAACGTGATTCTGCAACTGGTCCTAAGCAGACGAATGTTCAAGATCCTGTTGCGGCCACTGAATACAACACTTCGAGTGACATCGGTCGTATTCGTTTGGCTGCCGTGTCAGATGTTGACGAAGCACCTACGGCTCTTTTCGCTTATGTGACTGAGGCAACAATCAACATCAACAATAACGTCACGCCCAACAAAGCGGTTGGAGTCCTTGGCGCTTTTGATGTGACTGCTGGCACGTTTGAAGTATCTGGCGAACTGACTGCTTACTTCTCGAATGTTGCAGCGACCCAAGCCGTCAGGAACAACTCTGATGTGACTCTTGACATCTCGTTCGTCAAAGATAACACGGCAATGATCATCGATCTGCCTCTGATCTCTTTGGGCGATGGTCGTCTAAATGTGGAGGTTGATCAGCCTATCACACTGCCTCTTTCCACTGACGCTGCTTCTGGTCAAGACGTCTCTACTGATCTAGATCATACCGCTCTGATCACATACTTCGATTATGTCCCGAGCGCCGCATAACCACTAGACGGGTGGCTTCTAGTCACCCGTCACAACATACTGGAGAACTGAATATGGGAATGTATGATGTTTTTGAGACCGATGAGGATCTCGAAACTTCTGGCATCTGGCTGGACTATGGCGATTTCCGCGTGAAAATCGCATCTGCTGGTCAAGGTAACAAGAAATATGTGAAATATGCCGAAAAAGCCTTGAAACCTGTTCGCAAGGCTATGCAGGCTGGCGCTCTTTCAAATGAGCGATCAATGTCCATCATGTCGGATATCTACGCCAAGACCATTGTCCTTGATTGGGAAACCATGAAAGAGGGTGAGCTTGTCAAGGGTATCGAATCACGTGATGGGCAGATCATGCCCTTCAATTACGAAAACGTTCGTCAAGTTTTCATCGATCTTCCTAACCTGTTCATTGATATTCAAGAGCAGGCCAACTCTATCGCTAACTTTCGGAAAGCAGAACTAGAGGAAGAATCGGGAAACTAGTATCTGTCCTTGAATACCAAATGGATCAAGGACACATCGAAGAACAGATCATCAAGCAAGCCGTTCGCAGCGGCTTGCCAATACCTGATCGCATCCAAAATGCCCCTAGTATTTTGCCCGGCCTGGAGCTATACTATATCGGGTTCTTGGACTTGACTTCAACACGTTCACTCGGCGGTTTTGGTGTCGGTCCTATTCCGTGGCTCGCGATACAGAAGTATTGTGAAGTTCTAGAACTAGACGATGATCAAACTGCGGCAATGCACCATCATGTCGCTGAAATGGATAAAGCATACATCAAGCACCTTCAAAAGAAGAACAAGTGATGCCGACTCTCCAGTTTTCGAAAAATATTCGTCGTCGTGGCCGACAATTTGAAAACTCTGCTTCTGAGTTGGTTAGGACTATGGCCCGGAGGACTTTGCGGTCATTGGTTCTGAATACGAAAGTTGACAAAGGCGTAGCTCGTTCTAATTGGCGTGTCGGTATCGGTGCTCGTCCTACAGCCGTTATCGAACCTTATGTTCGCTATCCCAAGGGATCCAAAGCCTTGGGTCAGGGAATCAATGAAAGTGCGAATGCTGCCGCTGCGATCGCTGCTGGTAATGCGCGAATTAATTCTGTGAGAGGTATCAGCGGCGTCGGTTTGAAAACTGCAATCTATATCACGAATAACGTATCATATATCCAGAAAGCGTTGGTGGGCGGCGCTGTTGAAGCATCAACCGTGGAAGCTCGGGCATCGATCCGAAACTTCCGCTTATTCGTGGATAGATAATGGTTACTGAAAATGTAAACATTAGATTTCGAGAATCTGGTGCTAGAGTAATCAAGCGTCGAATTGACGAAATTGGTAAAGCGGCGAATAACGCAACTCGCGGGATCTTCCTTCTCCAGCGAGCTCTATTCGTAATTGGTGGTGCTGGCATCGCTCGCGGGCTTCAGCGATATGCTGATGCTCTCACTAACGTAGAGAATAGACTACGACTCACAACTTCCAGCACGGCAAATCTAGAAGCAGCCCAAAGTCAACTCTTCGACGTTGCTAGAAGAAGTCGATCTTCTTTCCAGGCTACTGCTGACGTCTACAACCGAATTGCGCTTTCTGCGCGAAATCTCGGTGTTGGCCAAAAACAGATTCTGGACGTCACCGAGACTTTGCAGAAAGCTGCCATCATCTCTGGTGCGTCTGCACGAGAAGCAAATGCTGCTCTAATCCAGCTTGGGCAAGGTATCGCCTCCGACCGTCTGTCTGGTGACGAACTTCGTTCTGTTCTTGAACAGCTTCCTGCTGTTGCCGATATCATCGTTGATTATCTCAATGAGACCCAGCAATTTGGAACCGTTACTCGCGGCACTCTGCGAGAACTTGGTCGTGAAGGTAAGCTGACTTCTGAGCTAATCTTCAGAGCAATCCAATCTTCTAAATCTGATATCGATAAGCTTTTTGCTGAAACTCAGCCAACGATTGAACAAGCTTTCAATGTTGCGAAAACTAACTTCCTGGAATTCTTGGACGCTTTTGATGATGCGACTGGTGCTAGTGCCGCAATCGCTAATTTGATCATCAAAATCTCTGAAAATTTCGATGTTCTTCTAACTGTGATAGGTGGAGTCGCGGCTGCTCTAGCGGGCCTATTCGCTTCAAAAGTAATTCGTTCTTTCACTTCGTTTATCGCAAAACTTAGAATATCTGGCGGTGCTCTTGCAAGACTAAGAGCTCTACAAGTCGCCTACACGAAAGCACAAGTGGCTTCAACTGCTGCTGTTGTGAATGATACTCGCGCAAGAGTAGCTAATCTTCAACAGATGACCGCAAGATCTGCTGCCCAAGTGCGAGCCGCTCAGATAGAATATGCAGAGGCTGCTGCTGCATTTCAAAACGGGCGAGCCAGAGACGCATTGACTGGGAGGTTCATTTCAAACGCTGCTGCTCGTGATAGACTGACTGCTGCAAGTATTCGTCTCGCGAATGCTGAACGTGTCAACCTTGGGCTGACTACAAAGCTCACTGCTGCGAGAACTGCTGCTGCTGCTGCTGACAACGCGGCGGCGGCTGCTGCTACCCGTGCAACTGCTGCCAGAGCCGCTCAGGGAGGCGTTCTGACGCGTCTGAGCGCCACCTTCCCCACACTGGCGGGCGGTGCTAGGCTGGCGGGCGGTGCCGTCCGTGGATTGTTTGCTCTACTCGCAGCGAACCCAATCGGTGCGGTCGTTACTGCGATAGGTCTCGCAGTTGCTGCTCTATTCACTTTCGGTGATAGAATCAAAGTCACCGAAGATGGCGTGGTTTCTTTGAAAGATGCTGCAATCGCTGCTTTCCAGCTAATCGTAGAGGCTGTCGCTCCCGTCGGTCGCTACATTAGAGATTCTTTAGGATCTGCTTTCTCTTTCATTGGCGAAAAGTTTAATGAAGTTGGAAAAAGTATCAAGGATTTCGTTGTAAGATCAATTGAAATCATCTTTGATGCGTTCACAGCCGTTCCAAGGTTTATCGCTGGCGTGGTGGCTGGCATCATCGCCGTATGGGATCAACTTCCGCTTGCTCTTGGGTATATCGTAGATCAGATCACTGATTTCTTTGCAACTGGTTTCGAAAATATCGCTAATCTCGGCATTGAGGCTGTAAACGAAATCATTCGAGGATTTAACCTAATCGCTGATACAGCAGTAGGTGAAAAACTCGGACTAACGGTTAAAGATACCTTAGATCCAGTAACTCTCGATAATCTTAGAACGAATTTCGGTGCTGGTGGTAAAGAAGTCGGAGAAGCATTCACAGAAGCGTTCACATCTACTTTCGAAGGTGGCAGGGTAAGAAATGTTCTTAGTAGATTTGGCGACGCTGTAATCAAAAGAGCGCGTCAGAATATCGCTAATGAAGAAATAGGAACTATCACTGATTCTGAACTTCCTCCGTCTATCCCACCGGGGAGTGATGATGGTGGTGGCTCAGGAAGCGGTGGTGGCACTTCTGCAAATTTTGCTTCTGAGCTATCCGCTATTCAGGACAAGATCGAGCTTGAGAGAATGTATGGTGTTCAAAAAGAGATCACTAATAACATCCTTTCTATCGAAAAGAACCTCAAGCGCGAACTTTCGGAAGTGGAGGCTCAGCAAGTTGCAGAAGCAACACGGCTTCTTGAGATTAGTAAAATCCAAGGCGAAGTTCTTCAAGAAATTCTCGGACCTCAAGAAACTCTTCGTTTCACGCAGTCCGCGCTCAATGAACTATTTGCTGAAGGTGCGATAACTCTGGAGCAATACAACACCAAATTGCGAGAGACACAAATCGCTGCTGACCGCGCTGCCAACACTCTCGGTGGTGGGTTCCGTGCTGCAATCGCTTCGAGTATCCAATCGGCTGGTCAGTTCGGCGAAACGCTTGGAAACTTCGTGGTCGGTGCGGCAGGCAAAGCAGCAGACGCTATCGTTGAGTTCGCGAAGACTGGTCAGTTCAACATTCGTGCGTTCTTCCAAGATCTGTTCGCACAGTTGCTGCGTCTCGCGGCCCAAAGACTTCTTCTCCAGTTCATTGGTGGCTTCTTGGGTATTCCTGGGGCTGGTCTGACTGGAGTATCTGGCGGTGGGACAATCCCCGGTGCTCGTCTTGGCGGCTCGATATTGCCTTCCTTTGCTGGCGGTGGTAGCCTCAGTCCAACTGGACCCGGTTCGACTGATACTGAGATAGTGGCATTCAACAAGCGCCCTGATGAAAGAGTTGACATCCTAACTCCGGGTCAGCAAGCCGCACAGAACAGAAGGCTTAATGGAATGGATGGAACTCAGGCTGCTCCTGTTGTCAACTCTACCACGAATGTGGCGGCTGTCATTTCGCCTTCCGATATTGTCGGCGCGTTTGACAATTCAGAAGGTGAAACTGTTGTCGTCAACATGATTCAGCGAAACGCCTCCACAATCAGACAAATCGTTCAGGGGTGAAGAATGCCGTTTTCAACTGGAACTGCGAATACTCCCGGTGAACTTCTTTCTGCAATCAATACCCTAGTTACTGCGAATGGCTGGACTAAGATTAGTGGAGAAACTGATCAGGTTCCGGTTTCTCCCAAATCAGCGAGGTATTGGCGTCTCCTCTGGATTGAGAATGAAGACGTCAACAATGATTTTCGCGAACTGAACAGCATTGAATTCCGCTCCACTCTGGGCGGCGCTGCCATTTCAGGAACTTGGTCTACTCCCGGTGTCGCGAGCGGGGCTCCTCCGGGTTATTTTCGTTCTGCCGACATAAATGACGATGTGTTCTGGATCAAGTTGGATTGTGGATCTCCGACTATCGTTCGTGAATGTGTGGTCCAATGTCAAACTGACAATGAGTCTCCTCGTGATTTCTTCATTCAGTGGTCGAATGATGATCTCACTTGGACCACTATGTTCGGCGTGAATAACTTGTCTTGGGTTGATAATGAAACGAAAACTTTTCAATTCGATGATGGATATCTGTTCTCCGATCACATAAGCTCAACTCAATGTGTTCGTGCTGGTTACGATGTAAGAGAAGTTCCAGTTCCTATTCTACCATACACTGATTCTTTCTCTCAAAGTTGTAACGATAGATTCATTTGGCAGGCTCCTGGATACGATGCTAATCGTCGTATCTATATAGAAGCTCGCGGACATTTCAATGCCGCCACTAGCACGAGCTTCTTGGAAATCGGTATCAGCCCAGAGTATGACTCTGCAAACCCGTATCTTGGTCAGCAAATCGGCGGATATGGGAAGGTGTTTCATCTATTTGATGTGAATCCAGTAACCTATTGGATTTATATGAATGACACCAGATTGATCGTTGTGACTAAGTCTGGAACGTCCGATTATACTTCATCGTATATAGGATTCCTGGCTGCTTTCGCTACTCCTGATGATTATCCTCAACCTCTTTTCTTGTCTAGCACAAGCAATGATCTTAATTTCTTGAGTGAGAACAACAATCGTTTCTCTTCTATGGCAGATCCTGGAGATGGTTGTGCTGCTGTTCGTCTTTGGGATAATTCTTGGAATATCCTAGAGAACAGAGGCGATAGCTCCTTGGCTAATCTGTATCAAAGAAATATAACTTTCTGGACTTGGCCGTTTCATGTTGGTTCTACTTTCATCGGAAGTTGGCCCAATATCGTTGTCGGTGATTATCAAACATTTGATACTCACTGGCTAAATCAACAAGACCCAACAAATCAGAACGATGTTCCGTTGTATCCAGTTCTTGTTCAAAACAAGACCTATGGAAATATCGGTGCTCTTCAAGGAGTATTCGCTGTTCCAGGTTCTACATTAGCACCAGAACAAGTTTTCGCTATTTCTGGTCAAAATTACAGAGTCTTCCCAAACAGAACTAGAAGGGAAGGCTGCAACTGGTTCGTGGTGAGAGAAAACTAATGGCATACTCTACTGGATCTGGCGACTACAACGCTTTGATGGCAGCGGTTCTAGCCCATGCTGTTGCTGATGGATGGGTTGAGGCTGGTGGTGTCGGCACGGGCTGGCCGATCAGCAAAGGCAATGTTCGTGGAGTTGATTGGAGCACTTTCACAGTTTCTGACACAGACTACACTTCCGGCGCTGGAGTTCCAAAGACTACTCGCTGGTTGAGAATTTCTGTTGGAGAGACCACTGCTGCTGCGACAACTAACGCATCTAGTGACACGACTTCTGCCAATGCTCCTAATATGGAATACACTTTCGACGCTTGGCATATTTTCTCTGATCCCTCTATTGGAGATCATATCAATGTCGTTGTCCAATTCAGCAATGGAATAGATGCACAAGTATTCGGACACTTCTCTTTTGGGGAAGTGAATAAGTATGGAATGTCACATGGTGGTGTCGCTTATGCGAGCGGGCATCCGGTTAGGGGCTTTTCTCCGAATACTTCTTCCGGACAAAATTCAAACGACGCTAATGCTGGAGCATATGCAAGAATCAACAGGATTTTCTCCGGAAGACTTGGATTTTCTGCGAATAGGTTCGAAACCTATAATCCGATCGTTTTCATGACACCCAGCACGAACAATCCTTTCCCGTCTTTGTCTGTCTGGCCCAGCCCTGATACTCTCTACGATTATAACAGAATAATCGATGTGTTGAAGAACTCTTCTTCTTCAATTATTCCATCTTCTGAAGATTTCTCTGAAATCAATATGGGAGTTTCTTTCCAAGTAATGATGGCTCAGTCTCAGCTATACTCAGGCGGTGTGTCGCTGATGCCAATTCCAATGTTCGTGGCGAACGGTGATACTGCCAGTTCTTCACTTCGATTCATTAATGTTGGATCGTTTCCAAATGTTAGATCTTGTTCTCTTGAGAACTTGCTTCCAGGAGATGAAATCACATATTCCGGTGATACCTGGAAAGTCTTTCCTTTGTTGTGCAGAAAGAACAAAAGCACACTCGGAGTCCAATATCAAGTCACAAGTGGTCTCTATGGACTAGCATATAAGAAAGTGATCTGATGCCCGCTGTTCTCACAGATGAAAACCTTGTGGCTTTTATTGATCCGACAACCCCGTCCATTCCGTCTGGTCAATTAATTCTTCAACAGCCGGGTTGTCCTCCTCAGTATGCTGGTTCTCCTGATAATATCAGAGAGTCTGTTAACGATGGTGAGTTTGAAACTACTTTCGCTCTAGGTGTTGTTTCAGGAAGCAACCCGATAGGTGTTCCTTCTGGTGAAACTTTCAACTATCTTCAGCACCCGAGTCAGCACGGCGATTTCCACTATCGTCTTTGGGTTATTCCTTCGACTCTGCAATTGAATAATCCTCAACTGAATGTTGATATCCCTTTCAATATCTGGAACACTTGGTCAGACAGAGAGACTGTGTCTTCGGTTCTAGTCAACGGAAGTTCTGTTCTAACATTTGACATCTCTGCTGGAGACTCTCTCGGTAGTTTCCAATTCAGAGAAGTCAATATGCAGATTGGTCCTGGAGAACCCAGCATTGAGGCAACCATTGAGATCATAACGACTAATATGATCGGCTATCTGTCGGTCATTGCTGCTATCTCTGATACTTTCAATCTTATTCCGGATGAACCGGTCAAAGAGATCTGGGAATACAAGACTGATATTCTCGTGAATCATATCGGTCAAGAACAAAGGATTTGTCTTAGGAAGAACCCAAGAGTTCGTCAAGAGTTCACCTTTGAAATAATCGATACCAGACAGCGAAGAGAACAATACAACGTCGTAAGAAAGAATATCGGTGCTCAATCGCTTGTCCCGATGTATCAGTATTCGGTGAACTTGGATCAGCCAAGTCTTATCGGCGCTACGAAAATATTCCTAAACAATTCTGACTCGAATTTCAGAGCAGAAGATTTCGCTGTTATTGTAAATCCAACCACAGAGGAAATCGTCATCAGTAAAATCACATCTGTCGATCTTGATGGAATAACTCTTCAAAGTCCTCTCGGTGTTGATGTCGATACTCATTGGGTCGCAGCGCCAGCTATCAACGCTATCATCAATGATGGTAGTGGTATCAATATGAGAAACGTAACTGGTAAGCTATCAGTGAAAGCCGACAGCTTTGAAGAAAAGACTGTAGTCCGTCCTAACTCGTCTAGGACGATCGACACGTTTGATGGAATTCCGTTCTTGAACAGAAGGCCCTTGATCTCTGCTGATGAGAAATTTAATTTTGAAAGAGAGATTCTAGATAATGACACAGGAGCTCGAGAAATCAAGAGCTCCTGGCTTCATCCGAAAATCTCTGGAACTAGGGCTTTCAGGATTCAACGAATTTTTGATCCAGATGAAATGGACTACTGGCGTTCTTTCGCAGACAGTGTTCGTGGAGGTCAGAAATCTTTCTTGATGGCAACTTGGTTTCCTGATCTTACTCTGCAGAACCCAAATCAGAACTTCCGTCTGGCATCTACGCTGATTGTGAATGAGGATTATTTCCCGGGACTATACTATCAGTATGACACTTGGAAGAGAATTCAAATCGAATATCCTGATGGATCTACTTCTCAGCATACGATAAATAGTGCGGTCACAAACGAAGACGGAACAGCAACAATCAGTTTCTCGCCTCCGATTCCTGATACTCCAGAAAACGAATCTATCAAGCTGATCAGTTTTCTAATGAAATGGAGAGCTTCAGATAGGATTGCCTTTAAGCATTGGGCGAACTACAGTGAAGTCAGCTTCGGTATGTTTAGTTCGGATGAATAGATGCCATATCAAGATGAAGAGACTGGTTTCACAACTGCTAGACCCATGGAACTATACAGGTTCTCTGGGACTTTCAACACATACAGATTCACCAGCTTTACTGAACAGGTCACTTCTAATGGTGAAGTCTTCGAACCTTTGCCTATCAGCAGAAACAAGCTGAAGGTTTCAACTCAAGACCAAACTGAAAACGCCTTAGAAATCACAGTCCCATTTGATATTCAAATGGTGACAGATTATGCGTATCAGAACGCTCCTCCAGAATTGGTCCTCACACTGTTGAGAGCCCACGAACAAAATCCAAACGATTCTGTTATCCTCTGGGAAGGAAGGGTGACAGGTTTTTCAGTAGAGGGCAGAATAGCGAAACTCAAAGTTCCGGCTTTGATGTCATATGCCTTGAATGGGAATGCTCCAACCCCGAGATATCAGGCTCCGTGCAACTATGTTCTGTATGATAGTAGATGCGGTGTTGATCCTACTCTTCATCAGCATATCACGACAGTCACCCAAGTTACTGGAAACATCATAAGAGTTGATAGCTATCCCTGGGCACCGAACGACGCAGTCGCTGGTCAAATGATCTCTCCGGGTGGCGAGCAAAGGATGATCACAGAAGTTCTAGGAACCGATATCACTGTTACCTATCCTTTCGCGAACTTGTCAGTTGGTGATACAATCACGTTAAGAAAAGGTTGTGATCACGCTTTCAATGGCGACTGCAAGAATAAATTCGCTAATGGTGACAGGTTCGGAGGATTTCCGATTGTTCCAGATAGAAACCCATTCACGAGCACTTTGACATGATTTGGTTCACGCTTGCTCTATTCGTTGTTTCATTTCTGGTTGTGGCCTTGCTGGCACCAAAGCCGGAAGTTGAAAATGCGAGAGCTCAAACTCTTGACGACGTGAATTTTCCGAGAGCGACTGAAAACGCTCCAATCCCTCTCATCTTGGGTAAGGTTCGTATGAAAGCGCCCAATGTGATCTGGTATGGAGATTTCTACACGGTTCCGATCAAAGAAAAAGTAAAGACTGGACTTTTCTCTTCAACAAGAGTAATCGTCGCATACAGGTATTATCTCACAATGGATCTGGCTTTGGCTATGGGTCCGGGCATAACCTGCACAGAGATCTACGTTGATGATAAGCTGGCTTGGTCTGGCAACACCGGCGGCGCTGGTCCTGCTGCTGTGAGTAACGTAGGCATCAGCTTCGGAGGGTATAAGAAGGGCGGCGAAATGAATATGGCCGGAACCTTCTACTCTGGTGCAGACAACTTAGTAGATCAGCCCGTTGATCTTCTAATAGAGAACAAAGTAGGTGCTGGTCAAGTTCCTGCTTATCTTGGGACTTCGCATATCGTTCTCGGCGGGGAGCTAGGAGAATCTGCCCAACTTCGGAAGATGTCGTTCATTCTAGAATGCTATACCAATGATCTCGGTCTTACCGGGGCCGGTAAGATTGGTGAAGACATGAATCCAGCAGAGGCTCTCTATCAGATCTTCACTGATGAATGGAGAGGTCTGGGTATTTCTCCCTCGCTGCTTGATATCAGCAGCTTGATCAGCATCGGAGAAACACTATATCTAGAAGGTAATGGGGTCAGCGTTCAAGTAACTGCTGAATCTACTGGTAAGAAAGTCGTTGAAGAAATTCTTCGTCAAATAGATGGTGTGGCTTATCAAGATCCTGAAACAGGAAGGATCAAATTCAAGCTGATTCGTGAAGATTATGATATCAACGTGATCCCAACTTATGATGAAGATGATATCATCAAAGTTGATAATTTCTCACGTTCTGGCTGGGACGAAGTTATCGCCCAAGTGAAGGTCAGCTTCCGTTCAAGAGAGAAAGACAGCGATATCGTAGCTGTGTCCCAAGACATGGCGACTGCTGGGATGATTGGGCGTCTTCGCAGCACTACGATTGCAATGCCATTCTGCTATGATCCTGATCTTGCCAATCAAATCGCTTCTCGTGAAAGAGCACAGCTTTCAATTCCTCTTTTCAGAATAACTTTGCAAATGAACAGAAATGCCAATACTCTGCGACCGGGTGATGTCTTCAAGCTGAACTGGTCGGAGTATGGAATTCAAAATCTTGTTCTTCGAGTTCAAGAGTTTGACTTTGGATCGCTGTTAGACGGTAAGATTGTTGTTCGGTGCTTGCAGGACAAGTTCGCTCTTTCTACTGTGGTTTTCGCTTCCCCAGAGCAGACCAATTGGGTTGCTCCTATCGTTGATCCTCAACAGATCGTTACCTCAGAAATCGTAGAAATGCCTAGGTTCTATATGAACCGAGTTGAGTTCCCAATTCCTGATGGTAATGCTGGTGTGATACCTTTAGCTCTCAAGCCTTCAACAGCTTCCTCAACCTATGATCTTCTCGCTGGAATTGTGTCGGGCGATCTTGATACAAGGGAGCCTCAAGAGCTAGATTATCCTGGTTCCGGGACTTTGACTTCAACATATAGTCAAACAGCCGGATTTGATGGTGTGGACGCTACTGGTTTCACAATCAGCAATGTTGTCGGAGAATTCTTCCCAGCTTCCTCAGTGAGTGATATCAGGCTGGGCGAAGTCGGCATTATCTACATGGATGGTGAATTTATCGGTTATACATCAGCGGTCGATAATCTTGATGGAACTTGGACAATCAGCGGTATCTATCGTGGGCTTCTAGGAACTCGCCCAAGAGAACACGCAGTGGGAACTCGTATCTGGCAAATCAACCCAGAAATGTTTGGTCTCGGAACTCTCGATAATCTAGACGAAGAGGGAACTCTCTACTATAAGCTTCTCGATCGTGTTGGTCCTACAGCAATCGATGATGACGAAGTCGCAGAGGCTAGTCAAGTCATGCAGCGATGGGCGAGGCGTGGTCAGCGTGTTCGTGACATTCGCCTTGATGGTGCTAGAACTGGAATAACTGTTGATGGAACTACAACGACAAAGACAGTTTCTTGGAAAAGGACTAACCGAGAGGCTAGTCAAATCGTTCTAGAAACAGATGCTGATCAAACTCCAGATGTAAGCGATGCTGTTTCGGAAGTCTACGACGTCTACGTCTATAACAATGGTGCTGTCGTTAGTAGCTTGACTCAGCTAGAAGTTTCTGGCACATCTACGACAATAGATTTCTCAACTGTCACTTTGAATGGACAAGGAGAAATCAGAATCATTACTCGCTGGAACTACACTTCTCCTGATCCTGATGTTCTCAACTCTGATGAATACGGTTTCTTGCCGTTCACGTTTAATCAATGATGACAGAAGAACAAATGAACCTCCGCTTTCGCCATCGTCGGCGAATTGCTTTGGCGTCTTTCATAATGATGTCATCAACAATCATACTCCTTATCCCAATTGGG
>TARA_R100000501_G_scaffold18139_1_pt1 | contig 44493 bp, 36 predicted proteins | sample TARA_R100000501 | Tara Oceans TARA_R100000501 (sample SAMEA2620120) | marine metagenome | biome: marine biome (ENVO:00000447); feature: mesopelagic zone (ENVO:00000213) & marine oxygen minimum zone (ENVO:01000065); material: "saline water (ENVO:00002010), including plankton... | reverse complement strand
AAACCAGATCCAGCCGTCGCGGTCGTCAAATGTGGGCTCGGGAAGCGGTTCGTTCGAATTCGTCATGGTCAGGATCACACCCAATGTTTTCTTTTCCGAGAAAATTCTCTGGCGGCGACATAGCAGGGTTTTTGGAGATGCCAAGACTGGGGAAGCCAGCGGGAATTGCCTGTCATTCGCGTGATCATATCGAAAAGAATGGATTTCCGCAAAAGCACGATGGCGAACGGGATGCAGCAATTGACTTTCTTTCCATTCCGGCTCAACGTCTCCTGATCAGGCTAATTGGGGGGATTTTTCTGACCATGGTTTTGCGTTTTCTTATTGCTGTTTCGACAATGCTGATGTCTGCCTGGGCCGTGCCCGCGCAGGTTCCCGCGCCTCTTGCGCCGGAAGCTTCCGAAGTTTCGGGGGAAACGGACCTCTCTCCTGCCGAGATGCCGCTGGACGACGGCAATCCGCGATTGACGAAAAGCGATGTGGATGCGTGGCTGGACGGCTTCCTGCCCTTCGCCATGGCGCGCGGCGATATTGCCGGTGCCGTGGTGGTCGTCGTCAGGGACGGTCAGATCCTGACCGAAAAGGGCTATGGCTATTCCGACGTCGAGGCCGGCACCCCGGTCATTCCCGATGAAACGCTGTTCCGTCCCGGTTCCGTCAGCAAGCTGTTCACCTGGACGGCCGTCATGCAACTGGTCGAAGACGGGCAGCTGGACCTCGACACCGACGTCAATGAATATCTGGATTTCGAGCTTTCTGCTCCTGACGAAACGCCGGTAACACTGCGCAACATCATGACGCACACCGGCGGATTTCAGGAATCGGTGCGCCATCTGATGTCGTCCGACGCGGAAAGCATGCTCCCCCTCGACGAAATGCTGAAGCAGAGCGTGCCGGACCGCATTTTCGAACCGGGCACGACCCCCGCCTATTCCAACTATGCCACCGCCCTGGCCGGCTATATCGTCGGGCGCGTATCGGGCATGTCGTTCGACGACTATGTCGACCGCAATATCTTCGCGCCCCTGGGAATGACGCGATCCTCGTTCCGCCAGCCGCTGCCAGAACGCCTGAAGCCATTGATGTCGAAGGGCTACCTGTCCGCCGATGCAGATGCTAAGCCGTTCGAATTCGTCGCGCCCGCGCCCGCCGGGAGCCTGTCGGCAACCGGCCATGACATGGCGGCCTTCATGATCGCGCACCTGAACGACGGCGGCCCCCTGCTGTCACCGGAAACAGCGCGCCTGATGCACAATTCGACCTTTACCGCCCTGCCGCCGCTCGATGGCATGGCGCTTGGCTTTTTCGATGACTCGGTGGGCGGTATCCGCGGGATCGGGCATGGCGGCGATACGCAATATTTCCATTCAGACCTGATGCTGTTCCCGGAACAGGACGTCGGTATTTACGTATCGTTCAACAGCAGCGGAAAGAACGGCATTACCGGGCCACTCCGCGCGGCGCTGGTATCGGATTTTGCCGAACGCTATTTCGGCAGCGATCCCCTGGGCAATCAACGCGTCGATCCGGGAACGGCGAAGGCGCATGCCCGCCAGATGGTCGGCACCTACGCCTCCAGCCGGGGTTTCCAGACAAACTTCCTGGCCGTCCAGAATTTGTTCGGTCAGGCCAAGGTCGGCCTGACGCCGGAAGGCGGCATTTACGTCGAATCGGCCACGAACGCCGCCGGCAATCCGCGCACCTGGGTGGAAATTGCCCCCTATGTCTGGCGTGACGAACGCAGCGACGAGTATCTGGTCGCGCAGGTCGTCGATGGAGAGGTCGTCCGCTGGTCCACCAATGCCGTCACCGTATATGATCGGGTACCCTGGTACCTGAACAGTTCGTGGATCATGCCGGCCCTGATCGCGGCCCTCGCCATTCTGGTCATCACCGTGATTGCGTGGCCCGCTGGTGTCATTGCCCGCCGCCGGTTCCGCGCGGCGCGTCCCTTCGAGGGCGAGCAGTTGCGCACGTTCCGGGCAACGCGCATCTTCTCTCTGCTCGTATTGCTGGTATCGGCGGGCTGGGCCTATTTCATGTCCACTGCCTTCAGCAATCTGGGCCTGCTGGGCGGGGCGCTCGACCCACTGCTCTATACGCTGCAGATCGGCTCGATCCTGGCCTATGTCGGGCTGTTCGGCCTTGCCATCTGGAACCTGATCCTGGTCTGGACGCACGGCAATAATGGCTGGCTTTCCAAGCTGTGGAGCGTGCTGCTGGTATTTGCCGCCTTCATGTTCGTGTGGGTCGCGTTCAATTTTCACCTGATCGGCTTCGGCACGAAATATTAAGATACCCGAGGAGGAATATTTTGCAGAAGACCAACTCTCCCATCGCCCGGCGCACCTTCATGGCGGGCGTAGGGGGCGCCGCGCTGGCGTTCCCGATGATCAATCGCAATGCCTATGCGTTCAACCAGTCGACTGAGACCTATTCCAAGCGCGCCATCGACCTGGTCCGCGAGACGCTGGTCATCGACATGCTGGCGCCTCTCTACATCACGCTGGACCCTGCCGCCTATGCGAAGCCGCTGACCGAGAAGGCAAAGGCCGAGTTCAAATCGAGCGGCATTACCGGTTTTCACCACGCCTATGGCCTGGCCGGTTATGAGTCCGTGCTGACCTACATCGCCGGCTGGCAGGGCTATTGCGGCCGGTATCCCGACGTGTTCCGCCTGGTCGGCCGCGCGGAGGATCTGGACGAAGCGAAGGCCAGCGGCAAGGCAGCGGTCATTATGGGCGTACAGAACTCCCAGCACTTCCGCCGCGCCGACGACGTGAAGACCTTTTACGAGCTCGGCCAGCGCTGCTCTCAGCTGACCTATAACAGCCAGAACATGATCGGTTCCGGCAGCACGGAGCGCGTGGATGGCGGCGTCAGCGATTTCGGCGTGTCCATCATCGAGGCGATGAACGAGGTCGGCATGCTGGTCGACGTATCGCATTCCGGCGACCAGACCACGCTGGACGCAGTGGAGCTGTCGTCCGTTCCCATCGCCTATACGCACAGCAATTGCCGCGCCATTTCCGGCCACCCCCGCACGAAGACGGACGAGGCCATCATCGCGCTGGGCAAGAAGGACGGCGTGATGGGCATCACCGGCGTCCGCAACTTCGTCAGCAAGACCGACCCCACCAATGTCGGCAATATCGTCGATCATATCGACCATGTCGTGAAGCTGACCTCCATCGACAATGTCGGTGTCGGATCGGATGCCGATCTGAATGGATATGATGCCCTGCCGCCCGATCAGGTCGAGGCACTGAAGGCATCGTACAAAGGCAGCTATGCCTTTCGCGACAAGATCGACATCGACGGCTTTAATCATCCGCGCAAGATGTTCGACCTGACCGAAGAACTTATCCGGCGTAACTACTCTGACGCCAATATCTCGGCCATTCTGGGTGGCAATTTCCGCCGCCTGCTCGGCCAGACCTGGAAATAGGAGCCATCCATGCATATCGGCCGCACTCTCGGGATCGTACTGGCGGGGCTCTGCATGGCGGCCGCGCCGCCGCCGCCGCCTTCGCAGGCCGGGAATGCGGCCATCTATGACATCGTCATCCGCAATGCGCGGGTGCTGGATGGAGCCGGCAATCCCTGGGTTCGCGCCGATGTCGCCATCAAGGATGGCCGCATCGCAGAAGTAGGATCGATCGCGGGACGCGGAACGCGGGAAATCGACGCCGGAGAGCGCTATGTCGCCCCCGGCTTCATCGACATGATGGACCAGTCGACATACGCCCTGATGGAAAACGGCCTGGCGGAAAACAAGCTGTTGCAGGGGGTGACCACCGTTATCGCCGGCGAGGGCGGGACGCCGGGCACCACCGCCGATATCCCATCCTATTTCGGCAAGCTGGAAACGCAGGGAATCTCTGTTAATTTCGGCACCTATTTTTCGTCGACCCAGGCACGGGTAAAGGTGATGGGTGATGGCGCGGGTGAGCCAACAGCAGCGCAGTTGAGCGAGATGCAAGCGGAAGTCGCCAGCGCCATGCAGGCGGGCGTCTTTGGTATATCGAGCGCGCTGATTTACGCCCCCAGCAGTTTTCAATCGACGTCCGACCTGATCGCCCTTGCCGGCGAGGTCGGGAAATGCAGCGGCTTTTACGCCACCCATATGCGCGACGAGAGCGCCAAGCTGGTCGAAGCGGTCGATGAGGCGATCGAGATCGGTGAAGAGTCCGGCGTAAAGGTCGAGATTTTCCACCTGAAGGGCGCCTATGCGCCGCTGTGGGGCAAGCTGATGCCCGAGGCGCTGCAGCATGTCGACGCGGCGCGGGCGCGCGGCGTCGACGTGGCAGCCGACCTCTATCCCTATACCGCCGGCGGCACCGGCCTAGAGGTTACGGTCCCAAGCTGGGTCTGGGCCGAAGGCGAGACACGCGGCCTCGAAATGCTGAGGGATCCCGAGGTGCGGGCGCGGGCGAAACAGGAACTCGCCGCCGGTTCGTTACCGGGTTGGTCCAATCTTGTGGAGGCATCCGGCGGGTGGGAGAATGTCCGCCTCGCCAATGCGAATTCCGAGGAATATAATCGCTTCAACGGGCAGAATCTGGCGCAGATCGGCGAGAGCCTGGGCGTGGATCCCACCGACGCCGCATGGGACATCGTGCTGGCGGCTGCGCCTGAAAAACGCGCCTATGCGCTCTATTTCATGATGGACGAGCAGGACATCGAGACCGCGCTGCAGCGGCCGTGGGTCAGCATTGGCAGCGACGCGTCTGCGTCTGTCGAACTGGGCGGCGTCGATGGTCTCGGCCTGCCACATCCGCGCGCCTATGGCACCTTCCCACGTGTGATCACCGAATATGTGCAGAAGCGCAATGTGCTGACGCTGGAGAACGCGGTCCGCAAGATGACAGGCTGGCCGGCGCAGCGCATGGGCCTCAGCGATCGCGGTCTGGTGCGCCAGGGTATGCGCGCCGACCTGATCCTGCTGGACCTCGACCGCCTGGACGAGGGCGCGACATGGGAACAGCCAACGGCGCTGCCGCAGGGGATCGACACGGTGATCGTGAATGGCGTGCTGACCATCGACGGAGGCAAGCATACAGGCGCCCGCAGCGGCATGGTCCTGCGGCACCAATGCCCGCTGCCGGAAAGCACCACGGCTAGCGCGGGGTAATCGCCGCTCGCGACATTAGTCAGGCGCCAGATTGATCGGTGCCGCTGAGGTCGCATTCGCGGGTTTGGCGGCTCCGATCGCCTTATGGTTCCCGGCAGGATCGGTCGCGCCCTGAAACGGGGTGACGCCGCTGCTGGCCCTACCCGCCGCCAAGGCACCGAAGGGGCGATCTTCGCTCAATAGACATTTTGCAGCACGCCAGCGGTGCCGTCAGCGGGTCACGTGCCCATCATGCAGGCGCGCAGCAATAGCCAAATGTCTCGCCAGCGTCGGGGCCGTCTGCTGACCGAATGCCTATCCAATTAGCTGCGCGGCGTCGGAACCCGGCGTCTCGCGCTACGCCGTCGGCACATGCTTCGCCTCCGCAGCCGGAAAGAAAAAGGCGGCGGGACATCTCTGTCCCACCGCCTGAAGAAGAGACACAGCCTTACCGATCAAGGCTGGCTGCGCCCTTTAGAGTGCCTGCTCCTAGAACGTGCCCCGGACACCCACATAGAATTTGCGGCCGATGACATCGTAGATGCCGGCGTTGGTTGCCGAGTTCGAAATGAAGGTCGACGGTACCAGCGGCGGGTCGCGATCGAACAGATTGTCGATTCCGCCGTACAATTCGACCTGTTGTCCGACCATGTCGGCAAGGTCATATTTTGCCGAAATGTCGACATAGGAGACGTCGCCGATATTATTGTCGGCGTCGGACAGCTGTTCCGGTCCGAACTGATTGTTGTACTTTCCGTCGGATATATACCGAAGCTGAGCGTAAACGCCCCACATGTCGGCATCATAGCCAGCACTGAACGTGGCGCGCAGGTCGGGAAGCCCGCCTACGTTTTCACCACCGACTTCGCCGGCAACGTCTTCGGCTACGCCGCCCGTCGGGGCGATCTTCTTGCTGATAAGATAGCTACCGATGGCGCCCAGATTGATCCGGCCGGCACCAAGGTTCGTCGTATATCGAGCCTCAACATCGACGCCTTCTACCTCGAAGGTACCGAGGTTCAGGTTCTGGCTTGGAATTCTGACGATACTCTGATCAGCGCCAAACTGGATATTGTCACACAGGGCGGTTTCCCCAGCGAAGCAACGATTCACCACTGATTGCGGTCCGAGAGGGCTGATGGCGTCATCAAGATCGATATTATACCAGTCAACGGACGTTCTCAGGCCCCCGACAGTCAGGACAGCTCCAAGCGTTTTCGTCAGCGCAGACTCTTCGGTCAGGTTTAGATTGCCGACGGTTGGCGTTTCGATGAATTCTTCCTCACCAGTGAAAGGATTGGTGATCGTCGAAAACAGTAGAATTGATTCAACGAAGGACTCACCAATGCTGGGTGCGCGGATATCGCGCGAGATCGTGCCGCGGAAACGCAGAATGTCGATAGGCGAATAGGTGAGGCCCACCTTCCACGTTTCAACGCCACCGACCGTGCTGTAATCAGTATATCGACCGGCGGCATTCAGTTCGAGGCTCTGGTCGCCAGAAAGCAGCGGAACGCCAAGCTCGCCATAGATTTCCTTGACGTCGAACTTGCCCCTCAAGGGCTGCGAGTTCACGATGACGAAGCTGCTGCTTTCGTTCAGCGCGCTAACCTCGCGATCGAGTGATTCGTCGCGATATTCAGCACCGAAGGACGCCAGAACCGGTCCAGCCCAATTGGTGAAGAGTTCACCGCTGACGTTCGCAGAAGCGATATACTGGTTGATTTCAGTATAGGATTCGCCGCGGCCGATTACATAGCCGAGAGCCGCTGCGCTAGGCGATCCCTGGCCGAACAGATTAATCGGAACGCAGCCTGGCGCGCCGTTGGCACCACCCAGATTTGCACGGCAGACGATGTCGCCTGAGTTTGGATCCACGACAGCATCCGCTGCCAGGCTGAGGCGCGGCGGGATCAGATTATTGATCTGATCGTTTTCATACCTGTTCTGACCGTAGACGCCGGACACGTCCCACGTCCACAAATCGCCAATTTCGCCCTCCACACCTACGACGGCGCGGAAATTGCGGTTCTTTGATATCGACGTAATCGGCCCCACCTCGGAGAAAGTCCGGAACAGTGCGAAGGGCGTGTCCAGCGCTGCAACGTCGTCCGGCAGATAGGGATTGTCAGGCTGGATGGTGACGCCGCCCAGGGAGAAGCCGTCAATCAGCGCGCCCTCCGTTTCCGACTGGGCATAGCTGAGTTCCGAGAAAACCCGCACTCCGCCCCCAACATCATATTCGGCTGCAGCCAATACGTTGAAGCGCTCGACAGGGATAAAGAGAGCCGTGTTGTCGCCAAGGCGGGAACCGCTGCCACCAAGCATGAAGTTGCCGCCAATAACGCCAAGTTCGCGATCGCGAGCCGTGCCGTCCGGGAAGAATTCCAGATTACCGGCAGCGCCACCCGGCAAGGTCACGCCGTTAGGCGACCCAACGAACAATACGGCATCTTTCGCGAAGATGAATGCCGGAATACCATCGTCTGGCCCCGTATTATCGGGGTTAACAAAACGCACGGGGCTTTCGCGCTGCCATGCGCGGTCTTTTCCAAAAGGAATGCCCGTATTTTTGTTATAATCCGCAGCGACGAGGAGATGTCCCTGTCCGCCGCCGAGATCGGCGCCATAGGCGGCGGCGAGACGATAATCGTTCGCGTCATTTTCGTCCGTCTGGCCGTATTGCGCGTTGAACTTGAAGCCTTCGAGTTCGGTATCATAGATCAGGTTGACGACGCCCGACACAGCGTCCGAACCATAAGCCGCGGACGCACCGCCGGTGACGACCTCGACCCGTGCGATCGCCAGCGACGGTACCGAATTCAGGTCGACGTTTGCGAATTCATCGAAAGGCGTGCCGCGACGGCCATTCAACAGCACGAGGTTGCGGTTGGTACCAAGCCCGCGCAAATCGACGGCGTTGACGCCGTTCTGGCGGCTGTTCAGTTTCGTCGACGACGGCGTCAGGGTTCCGGTAAAGGCAGGCAGCTCGTTGATGATATTGGCGACGTTGGTGGCGCCGCGGTCCTCAAGCAGCTCCTCGCCCACGACGGAAACCGGCGTCGGCGCGTCGAAACCGGCGCTCCGAAGGCGCGTACCGGTGACGACGATCGTTTCCGGAGCTGCGAGATCCTCCGTATTTTCAGGAAGCTCGTCCCCCGACGGCGTCTGCGCGATTGCTGGCTGAGCGAACGCGATCAGCGCGGCCCCCGCCATCAGGCTACCAACATAACGACTTTTCATCACCCATTCTCCCTTTGAAATTGCGGGCGTTGATTCAACGAATCGAGGCTTGCCCAACTGGCCTCCACAAAATCTGTCGGCGCTGATCCTGAAACGCAATTTTTCTCTGATCAGCGAATTATTCCCCGAAAGGTCCTATCTGTCTAGAGGGGTCCGCTTAGTAAACCCGTCTCGCCGCGCTGGGCGCGGAACCCTTTGCCGCTGTGGCATTGGCGCTACAGGGTCACCCCCGATGGGGTGGGCGGTGATGACGCATTAACCGGCTTGTTCGCGCACCTCGACCGACCCGGCGGGCAAGGACCCGGCGCCGCGCTCCTCGCCATTCACAAGAACCGTGACGGACGGCTGGTCGCCTGCGAATGGATCCCGCTGTTCGACGATGACGGTGACCGCAGCCTGACGATCGTCGGACCATGTTCCGACGCCAGTTATGCTGCCCCAGTTTTCGGTCGTCTGCAGAATGCTGGGAACCAGCGTCAGCGTGCCCTCGGCCAGGCCGTCTATCTGGACAGTCCCGGTTGGCGCTGCGGCACCAACCTCCTGCGCCACTCGGATATCAACCGTCATGCCATTGTTCACGGTGGCGCCGGTCGCCGTCAGAGAGCGGGTCACGTCGAAGTTCATCGCGCGGGCGGGTTCATGCGGGGAACGAAACAGCGCCTTCCCCCTCCGAACGGCGCTAACCATATCGCCGTCCAGCGCGATGGCGCCATTCACCAGAACCGCCTCGATCCCCTGTGGCGGTTTCACGGGTTCTGCGGTGGTCGAACCGTCGATGATGGTTTCGGGATCGAAAAGCACAACGTCCGCGATCATGCCCGGCAGCAGATATCCGCGCTCCGTCAAGCCGATCATGGTCGCGGGCAAGGCTGTCATCTTGCGCACCGCCTCTGGCCAGCTGACCAATTGCTTTTCGCGAACATAGCGGCCCAGAAAGCGGGGGAACGCGCCCCATTGGCGCGGGTGACCGGTCAGTGCGCCACTGGCGCCGCAGTCGCAGGAAACAGCCGTCAGCGGATGGCTGACGATCGCCTCCTGATCCGCCTCCGTGCCGAAGCGCAGCAGCACCCGCCGCTCGCCCGCTTCGAGAAGGCGCATGATTGCCTCCCCCGGGGAAACGCCGCCCATTTCCTCTATCGCGTCGGTCAGTTCCTGCTGGCGCGCTGCCAGATAGACGCCGCCGGGACCGCCCCACCGCGTTTCAAGCTGCTCATTGGTTTCGGCATCGATGCGAGCGCGCAGCTCAGGATCCTTGAAGCGGGCCAGCATGGCCTCTTCGCCGCCCTCCTGCGCCCAGGCCGGAATGGTCAGCTGGTGCAGGCTGGTCGACCCGAACGTATAGGGATAGGCATCCATGCCGACGGTAAGGCCGCGTTTCGCACCATCGGTCGCGAGCGCCAGTGCTGCATCGCTCTTGCCCTGGTCGCCCCCCTGTAATTTCATGTGGGTGATAACCGGCATGACGCCAGCGGTCTCGCCGATCTCCACCGTCTCCTCCATACCCGCCATGGAGCTGTAACCATTGCCGGGATAGACCCGCTCGTGATTGGTAAACTGCGTACGCCAGGGCGCCGCGGCAGCGGTTACGGCGGCGACCTCCTCCGTACTGGCCCAAAAGCCGGGCTTGTAGTCGAGGCCGGCGGACAGGCCGAATGCGCCGGCGCGCATACCCTCCTCCACCAGGGTCTTCATTTGCTCGATCTCTTCGGGCGTCGCGCGGCGGTCGTCCATGCCCACCGTTTCCTGCCAGACGCTGTTGAAGCCCAGATAGGCGCCATAATTGATGCCCGAAGGCGTGCGGATCTGGCGGGAGAAATCGAGCGGCCCGCCGCCATCCGGATTGACGATGGCGGTCGTGACTCCCTGCACCAGCAGGTTCACCGGCACGGCGTAGGATTCGCGGACGGAATGATCATGGACGCTGACGAAACCAGGAGTGACATAAAGGCCGCTGGCATCGCGTTCGGTCGCGGCTGTCGCGGCGGACAGGTCGCCGATGGCCATGATGCGGTCGCCGGTAATGCCCACGTCCGCACGCCGCCCCTCCGTGCCCGTGCCATCGAGGACGGTGCCGCCACGAATGATCACATCATAATCCGCCGCCATGGCCAGCGTCGACATGCCGATGGCCATTGCAGCGCTGACGACCTTCAGGAAACTGTTTGCCATTCCCTTACCCCCTTCACTATCGGCGCCGCGGGGACGCCGCCCAAAATTCTTCCCGTCGCGGCGCTGCGCATCCCCCGCGTCAGCCGCCCCGCATACGCGCGGCCCTCAGGCCGCGTGTGCCGTTCCGCGGCGGTCCTTCAGCAAGCGCCACAGACCGACGGTGACAACAGGCAGCACCAGGATCGCCAGCATGATGTAGCCAAAGGCGACATAGCCGGAGGCGATCAGATCAATGAGGCCGACACTGACGGCGAAATATCCGGACCCGGCGAGAAGAACGATGCCGACCAGGAAACGCTTGCCCGGTCCGTAGGCATGGCCCCGCAATTTCACGGCTTCGGAAATGCGTTCGTGCAGGGCGTTGACGGCACCAACGCCGGTTTCCAGCAAGGCGATGAAGATCATCAGCTGAAAACAGATGGCGAACCACGGCATGTTGAGGCGCTGGATCAAAAAGTCGGAAGGAACCGCGATATCCAGGATCTGTGGATAATAGGCTGTCATGCAGACGAAGAAGATGATCGCCGGCAGCATCGCCATCGGCCCGGCGAGCATACCCGCCACAACTGCATCGCGGGTGCCGCGCATGTGCCGTACGAAGGGCAGCACCGCGACCGCCGCAACGACATTATAGCTGGCATAGGTAAAGCCGCCGGTGACCCAGTCGCCGACCGGGGGCGCCTCGAACTGCGGCGGGATCAGATCGCCGAATGCCATGATCGCGAATATCAGGAAGAACGCATAGACGAGATAAAGAAGCGACGACGTCACCTTGAACATGCGTTCGGCGAGGTCATTGCCGAAACTGGTGACGCCGGCGATCAGCAGCAGCAGCAATCCCGATCCGAGGATGAGGGGAAAATCGAACACAGCCGCGCCGATTTCGCCGGCGGCGGCGGACATGACCGCCAGGATCAGGATGAGGAAGAGGAGGTACATCACCTCGAACACCACCCAGCCAGGACCAAGCAGCATCTTGAAAAGCGTACGGTAATCATATGCCGCGAAGCGCTGGGCCAACGCAAAGGCGATGGCGCAGACAACGCTCCACAGCGCCATTGATATCAGCATACCATAGAGGCCGCCCGACGGGCCGGCCCCCATGAAGAATTCCACAAGCTCTCTCCCGGTGGCATATCCACCACCGACGACCACAGCCTTGAACGCCAGTCCTGGTAGAAGCAGGCGTTGAAAGACGTTCCCCGAGCCTGCGTCTGTGCGGCTCATCCGTTAAGGCAGCTATCGACGAGAGCGGAGAATTTGGCGCCGCCCCGGATGGGGTCGGCGACCGGCATGCCGAGCGCTTCGCTTTCCTGCTTCATGTAATTCTCCGCCTCTTCTTCTGTCAGGCGCGACGTATTCACGCTGATGCCCGCGCACCGTGCGTTGGGATTGGTGCGTCGCGCAAGCGTCAGCGTCAGGTCGATCGTCTCCTGAAGGCCGGGCAGCGCATATCCCGGCACGCCGAGCACGCCATCGCGTGACGGATCGTGGCAAACGACAATCACGTCAGGCTGACTGCCATGCAGCAGGCCGAGCGAAACGCCCGAATAGGCCGGATGGAACAGCGCCCCCTGCCCTTCGACCACGTCCCAATGTTCGGCGTCCGCATCCGGGCTCAGCACCTCTGCGGCGCCCGCCAGGAAGTCGGAGACGACGGCGTCGATGGGGATACCCTCGCCCGCGATCATGATGCCGGTCTGTCCGGTCGCGCGGAAATCGCAGGCGATGCCGCGATCCGCAATGTCACGCGCCAATGCCAGCGCTGTGTATTTCTTGCCCAGTGCACAATCGGTTCCGACCGTCAGGATGCGCTTGCCCGACCGGGGGCGTCCCGTACCCACGGGCAGCTTTTTCGGCGGCACGCGGACATCGATCAGCCTGCGGCCAAGGCGGTCGGCCAGCGCTTTCAGTTCGGGATAGTCCGACAGGCGGCTGTGCATGCCGCTGATAAGGTCGAGACCTGCCTCCAGCGCCTCCTGAAGCGCAACCATCCAGCTGTCGGGAATGAAACCGCCCGGATTCGCCACGCCGATGATCATCGAGCGCGCGCCGGCAACCGCCGCTTCGGCCGGGTTCATCGGCGGCAGGCCGGTGCTGACCGAACCGGCGGGGAGAACATATTCGCCGACGCACTTTTCGTTCGCCCAGTCGCGCAAGCCGTAAGCGGTCTTCGCATAGCCCTGCTCGGTGCAATCGCCGAGGAACAGGAGATAGGGCAGCGGCAGCGTCAGCATGACAGTGCCCTTTTCAGGCGTTTCCGCCGGTGCAGCGACGCGGGGGGAGATGGTGTCTGCCATGGTTTATGCGCCTTTACCCAAGAGGGTTGCTGAATGATCCCGATAGTGGAGCGGCCCCGACATTGCAGACAAGGGCGACGTCGCCCTGCCCCCGGCCACTGAAGAACGCATACTCGTCATCTATTTTACTTCCCCTTGTGCGCGACCTGCCAACCGAACTGCGTCACCCAAAACGCATCCTGCAATGTCACAGCAAATTCTCTTATCAGGATCATTATGTCTCTATTTGGCAGGTGTCAAACCGGATGTGCGTTTTCGGTTGCGCCTGGGAGCCGATTTCCTTGCGCTCGCCTCAGGCATTCCTGCCGGAGCCCCAGACGTCCAGTCCGCAGGACACCTTCCCGTCCGAATAGACGAGGCCTGGCTTGCGGTCTTCCTTCAGGAATATGGGACCGTCCAGATCGACAATCTTGCAATATTGGCCGAGGATATAGGCCGGCGCCATGGCGAGGCTGGTGCCGACCATATTGCCGACCATTACGCCCAGGCCATGCCGTTCCGCCGCGCGCGCCATGGCGAGCCCCTCTGTCAGGCCGCCGCATTTGTCGAGCTTGATATTGATGACATCGAACAGGCCGACCATGCCCGCGACGTCGGCGAGGCTGAGGACGCTTTCATCAGCGGCGAGCGGGATGGGGCTCTTGAACCCTTTCAGATCCTCTTCACGTCCACGCTTCAGCGGCTGTTCGAGCAGGTCGACCTTATGATCGACGAGAACCTGCACGAGCGCATCCAACCCGGAACGATCATAGCCCTGATTGGCGTCGACGCCAATCCAGGCGTCGGGGCGGGCGGCACGCACGGCCGCGACGCGTTCTGCATCCACATCGGCTTCACCGGTCAGCTTTAGTTTCAAGGAGCGGGCGTGATCAAACGCAAGCGCGCCCTTCGCCATCGTCTCCGGCGATTCCGCGCCGAGGGTAAAGGTGGTGATCAGCGGCTTGGGTTCGGGCGATGATGCCAGCTGCCACACGGGCCTGCCGGTCTTTTTGGCTTCCAGTTCCCAATAGGCCGCGTCGATGGCGTTGCGCGCGCCGCTGGGCGGCAACAGCGCCTGCAGGTCGTGCCGGTCGGCACCCGCCTCGATCGCCGGACGCACGCGCTCGATCATTTCCATCATATTGGCGGCGTCGTCGTTCAGATAATAGGCGCCGGACGCTTCGCCGCGCCCGCTTTGGCCGTCCTGCTCCAGCGTGACCACGACGACTTCTGCGGTTTCAAAGACGAAACCCGAGATGCGGAACGGCGCCCCCAGGTCGAGCTTTTCGACGGTCGCGGACAAGGTGATTTTCGACATGCCAATAGTCTCCGAATTTCGATGCTCAAAAAAATGCTGATCGCCATAAGCCAATCGCCCTGCACGACCGGGGCCGTACAGGGCGAAAGAGATCATTAATCCAGGGTTATGCGGCTAAACACCACTCAGCCTCAGAACCCCGGATCTAATTACCGTCAGAAGTTCACCTTGGTGCTGACGGTGTAGTAGGTTCCGTAAATGTCGTAGTGAGCCGGCGCGACGGGCGAAAGCGGTGCGTTCACGTCGAAGACGTTGTTGACGTTGAACGCAACCCGGAACTCATCGCTGACCTTGAACCGCAGGCCAAGGTCGACATAGGTCCGAGAGTCGACACTGTTGTTGATGAGCGGCGTCGTACTGGCGGTCTCAAATCGGTACGCGCCGCCATCAACGTAGCGGACGCGAACGTCACCACCGACATTGTCATCGTCGTACCCCAGGCTGACATTTGCACGCCATTCGGGAATGGCATTGCTTCCGCCCGCGCCCACGATGCCGGCGGTGTCACGACGTGCTATACCATCGTCAAAAATGAATTTGTCGATGTATGTCGCGACGCCCCGTACGCGTACGTTACCATTGCCGAGCGGGCGAACATACGACGCCTCGAAGTCGATGCCGCTTGTCTGGAAGGTTGCGATATTCTGTTGGTTGGCAAAAATCGTGGTAATCGTGCCATTGCCATCGCGTTCGATGTTATCGCAGGCGACCTGATTGCCTGCCGCGCAGGATATAACCGTATTGTCGCGTGAGAGGGCAAAGATCGCATTGCCGATGTCGATGTCGTAATAATCGACCGACAGGTTGAACCCCGGCAGGAACGACGGCGTGATGGACGTGCCGAAGGTAAGCGTGTTGCTGACCTCTGGAACCAGATCAACGTTTCCGCCGGTAAAGGTCGTCACCTGCGCCGGGTTTTCGTCATAGCCAGGGCCGAGGTTAGCACCCGGGATACTAGGATCGTCCGCGGCAGGGCCTAGGTTAAGCGAACGGTTTCCAAATAGCTCCCCCGTACTGGGCGCGCGTATGTCACGCGAGCGCGTAACGCGTAGCAAAACATCGTTAAACAGACGCGCCGTTCCACCCAGCTTCCAGGACCAGATACCGCCGCTCTGGCTGTAGTCGGAATAGCGGGCGGCACCGTTAAAATCGAGCGCCACCGTATCTGCAACGTCAAGCAGCGGTAGCGCGGCTTCCACGAACCCTTCCTGGACGTCGATCTGACCCTCTACCGGCGTGTTATAGACTGGAAGTCCAAATCCACCGGCCTGCGCTTCGGCACTCAGGGCTCCGGTGACTTCGGTCCAGCGCGATTCGAAACCAGCAGCCATCGTCAGCGGACCAGCCCAAAGGTCGAATATATCGCCCTGAACCTGGATGCCCATCGAATCTAGCTTGCTAGTCCCAGTGGTGCCCTGCGTACCGGTAGTATAATCAATTCCTTCCTGGGAAATATTTCCCACGCCGAAGGGATTGATGGGCACACATGCGGGATCGTCATTGGCCGGGTTCGCATCGGCATTGATAGCGCAGACGATCTGGCCCCCCGAAGAAACCGCATTAATCGCGTTGGCGAAGTTCCCTGCAAGGCGAGTGTTGGCTAGTTCCTGGTCGGTATCGACTTCGCCATGGCTGAAATAGGCGTTGTACTGAAAGCCGCGGCCAAATTCGCCATCAATGCCGATGGCCGCCTCCATATTCTCGCGCACACTGTCGAACATCAAAGAATAAGGCCCAGCGAAGTAGCGGCTGAACGTGAACTCATCCTCTCCCGCTGCTGTAAGCTGATTACGGATACCCTGCGAAAGGAAGGGATTGTCCGCATCGATGGTGAGCGGAGGAATCGTGATGTCGGGGATGAACGGATAAGCGGACTCTGCACGGCCATATGTTCCGTCAACCCAAACGGTGGCATTGCCGACGTCATAGCTGAGGCGCGCATAACTGCTGATGCGCTCGAATGGTGTCGAGGCATAAATGGTGTCGTAAAGGCTGATACCGTCACGACCGCCAATACCGCGCGCGTTCGGGCCGTCAAATGGGCGCAGGCTGCCATCTGGATTGAAGGTCTGCCCGGCGAGGGCGCCAGAAGTGATAACGCCGCCAAGGCTGGTGTTGGGATTGTTCAGGTCCTCAACCAATTCCACGCCCGTGCCGTCCGCTGTCGGCACGATGCCCACACTGCCCAGATTTGGACGGCTGTTGCGATCTGAAATCCCTTCGTCCTTCAGATACTCGGCGCCAATCAGGAAGTGACCGCGGCCGTCGGCAAAAGACGTGCCAAAGCTACCATCGAAGCCATAACGGAAAGCATCGCCACGTGACGCAAGACCAGCGTTCGCGCCGAGGGATACGCCCTCAAGATCCTCGTTGAGGATGATGTTCACGACGCCTGCAACAGCATCGGAACCCCAGGCAGCCGATGCGCCGCCGGTGACGACGTCAACACGGCTGATCAGGTTGGTGGGGATGTAGTTGAGGTTATTGTCGCCAACGAAGCGGCGACCGTTCAGAAGCGTCAGCGTACGGCTTGTGCCGAGACCGCGAAGGTCAACAGGCGCCGTGCCGCTGCTCGTATTGCCGCCGGAAACCTGCGGCGTCACCGTCTGCCGGAACTGCGGCTGGTCGTTCAGGACCTGCTGAATGTTCGGACGCGCGCCCTGTTGCAGGACATCCCCCCCGAGGACAACCGTGGGGGTCGGAAGGTCGAAGCCATCACGTTGAATACGCGATCCCGTAACAATGATGGTTCTGTTTGTCGAAGCCTCAGAGGCGACGCCATCATCATCGTTCGGTTCGGCGGGCAGTGCCTGTGCGAAGGTGGCGGTCGATGCGAGTAGTGCGATCGACATGGCCACCATGCTGGAACCCGAAGGAACCCGGCGCCCCATCTGCGAAATTACGTTTCTCATGTGCTTTCCCCCTACGGAAACTTTGAAAATAACGTCCACATCCGTTCACACGAACTGGCTTGAGACTCCACGCCTTCTCATTTCAGGATCGGATTCTCTTAAGCCGCTGATTGCATGTTTCTCTAGGCCTTTCAATATCCAGCGGCGGGCCGCACGATCCGCCTGCCCCTTGCGAGAAGCGTTTTGCCGCGCTGCATCAAACGGAAAGGCACTCCGCCAGCGAGGGCGCGATGCCCTTGCGATAAGATCGTTTTAACTTATTTTTCAGAAGGTAAAGCGGATATTCCCGCTTCGTCATCATTTCGCTGTAAACAGGCTGCAATGTGTTAGTAGCTATTCGCCCCGGCAGATCCGCCGCAGTGCACAGGGTACAGAATTGCCGGACGCTGTGCCTTATTTGACACACCGTCGCCCTTCTGCCAGTGCATCCTCAACGGAGAATCCTTGATCGCTGAAGAGAGGGACGTGGGAATATGCGTACAAGAAGTGGGAAGAGAATGACGACAGCCGGTTTCTGTCGCGGAATGGCAAGCCCGCTTGCCGTTGCCCTTGCGACATTGATGATCGCGCCGGGTGCGGCGCTGGCGGCACAGCCGGCCACAGAGACAGCGGTCCCGGAGGTCGATGCAACGCGGCTGGCGCAGCTGCCGGCGTTTATCGACACGATGGTCGCCGATCAGCTGGAGAATAGCGAAGTCGCCGGCGCGGTCGTTACCGTGGTGAACGATGGCGAAGTGATTTTCAACAAGGGCTATGGCTATCAGAACATCGAGGCGGGCACGCCGGTAAATCCGGATGCGACGCTGTTCCGCCCAGGTTCGGTGTCGAAGCTGTTCGCGTGGACCGCGCTGATGCAGCAGGTCGAGCAGGGGAAGGTAGACCTGGACGCGGACATAAACGAATATATCGATTTCGAAATCCCGCGTAACGGATTTGAGCCGATCACCGTCCGCAACCTGTTTTCCCACACGCCGGGGATGAGCGACGTCGGCGGCATCATCGTACGCGATCCCAAGGACGTTCTGGAATTCGAGGAATGGATCAAGGCGCGCGTGCCGCGGCGCGTCTGGGCGCCCGGCGTTGAAACCGCCTATTCCAATTATGGATCGGCCATCGCCGGTTATATCGTGCAGCGCGTATCGGGAGAATCGTTCGAGGATTATGTCGAACGTCACATCTTCCAGCCGCTGGGTATGGACAACACCACCGTTCGCGAACCATTTGACACGCCCGAAATGAAGGCCAATCTGGCGACCGGCTATCGGGTGGAAGACGGCAAGATGATCCCGCAGGATCCCGAATATGTCGGCAATATCCTGCCCGCCGGCTCATCCTCCTCAACCGGTGCCGACATGGCGAAGTTCATGATGGCGATGGTGAACGGCGGCGAGCTGAACGGCAACCGCATCCTGCAGCCGGAAACCGTGCAGATGATGCAGGGCAATCTGTCCAGCTTTACCGATAATCTGCCGGGCATGGCCTATGGCTTCATGGTGTACCGCGATGAAGGACCGCGCCTGATCGGCCATGGCGGAAATACCGGCGATTTCCACTCGGATCTGGTCATCGCACCGGATCTGGACCTGGGCTATTTCATCTCGATGACGGGCGGTGAGGGAAGTTCCGAGGCGCGGACCGTGCTGAAGCGCGCGATCGAGGGCTTCCTGTTCCCGCAACAGCCCGCCCCGCGCTGGGACGGCGAAGAGGAAACGGCGCCGCTTGGCAGGTACCGGTCGAACCGCCGGGATTTCGGCCGGCCCGTCAATCCCGAATATGATACGATCGTCACCTCGCTGGGCAATGGCCGTATCGAGATAAAGGGCTATGACGACACCAGCACGTGGGAACGTGTCGGCCCGCATTTGTATGAAAAGGTGACGGATGTGCCAGAAGGCGGCCCGTATGACCGTGTCGAGTTCTACGACACGCCGCGCGGCCCGCGCATGGCCTATGGGTCGTCACCCTATACGGCGTATCATTACGTAGATTCCGAGGAATAAGGGTACAGGGAATCAAGGGCAGCGCACCGGCCAGTCCGGGCGCTGCCTTTTTCTATTCAGCTTCTTGGAATCCGCACCTATTCGCGAAAGCCTGGGTCGATGCGGTCCAGCTTCCTGAGAAGTGCGGGCCAGGCGAGCATCTGGCTGACGGCGGCCATGCCCTGGGGTGCGGTTTGCTCGGCGACCTTTTCGGGCGTGCCCTGCGGCGGCGTGTTCAGATTGCCCCGGCCCGCCGACAGCATGTAGACCTGCGCCTCGCACGCCCGTTCCAGGAAATACATGCGCAGAAAGGCGTCGGCGACCGACTCGCCCACCGTCAGTGTGCCGTGATTGCGCAGGATCATCGCGTGCTTGTCGCCCATATCCTCGACCAGGCGCGCGCGCTCCTCCATCTCCGTCGCGATGCCCTCATAGTGATGATAGGCGATGCCATGGCGGGCGATCATGCCGGTCTGGGTGTGCGGCAACAGGCCGAATTCCATGGCGCTGACCGCCTGTCCATGCGGTGTGTGCAGGTGGAGCACGGCGCGCGCATCCTCCCGCGCCATGTGGATGGCGGAATGGATCACGAAGCCGGCAGGATTGGTCATGTAGGGCGTGTCGATCACCGGATGCCCCTCCATGTCTATCTTCACGAGAGAGGAGGCGGTAATCTCCTCGAACATCAGATTATAGGGGTTGATCAGGAAATGATGTTCTGGCCCCGGCACGCGCGCCGACAGATGCGTGAAGATCAGATCGTCCCAGCCATAATGCGCCACCAGCCGGTAGGCGGCGGCCAGATCGACGCGGATCGCCCATTCCTCTTCGGATACCTGCGAACGTAGATCCGCGTGCGGTTTCAACTGCGTGGCCATTTCATCCTCCCAGATGCATCATTGTCAAACGCCGGACTCGCCAGCGGCGACGCCTGTCAGGAGGATATAGCAATCTTCGCGGCGGCGCGCCCCTCTCTTCCGGGGGGGCGAGGTCGGAGCCGGTCAGAAGCCGTAGACCAGGCTGGCACGGGTGATGGTGTCGGTTTTCTGACGCCCCTCGGGCGGATCTGTTTCGTGCAGCACGTCATAGCTGAGGCGGGCGGAAAGGTCGCCGAAGATGGTCGTGGTGATCGCCGTCTTTGAATAAAGGCTGCTATTCTCACCGGACAGCAGGAACCCGGCGCTTTCGGTCAGACGCAGATCGGACGAAAGTTTCCAGTCGATATCCGTGCGCCCCAGAAGGTCGACGCGGCTGAGATCGCGGCCATCGGTGAACTGCGTCTGACGGGCGGCGGGGCCACCCTCCAGCGTCCATTGGAAATTTCCCGTATCCGCAAGGCGATAGCCGATGCCGAGCGATTCGGTGAAACGGCTGTCGATACCGGAAAAGCGATCCCGCTCGAAACTGAGAAGACCGAAAGAGAAGAAAAAGGAACCGCCGAAATCACGGCGCCCGGTATAGCCGGCATAGATCCGCTCTCGCCGCGTCTGGCCGTTCGATTTCAGATAATCGAACTGCACGTTGATATCATGTTCCCAGGCCAGGCTGCGCTTTGACAAGGCAAGCGATGCGTTGCCGCCAATCTCCCTGGTGTTGCCGGTGGAATAGGTGCCGCCGACGCCGCCTTGCCCGGCCCAACCGTCGAGGAAGGACTGGCTGGCGAGCCGCTCTCTTTCCGCCCGGGTTTCCTCGGCGACCAAGCTGGCGACCAGCTGGTCGATCTCTTCGGCCGAAGAGGCGGCGGTACGCTTGGCGACCTTTGCCACGGTCGCCCGTTCCGCAGGAGATGCCGCGCGGATCATTTGTTCGATCGGCTGCGGCATGGGGGCGGCATGGGCCGGCAACGCAATAGATGAGAGGGCGAGCAAGGCGAGAAGGAGGCGCGACAATCGTCTATCCGAATATTTTGGGTTTCGCGGGGGCCGCACTTAACAGGCCGCTACCCCACTTGTCAGCGGCAAAGGCCCAGTCGCTGGCGAATTTCGGACGGCGTGATCCCCTGGGCGCGCAATTCCGCCAATGACTTGGCGCCATTTCGCTTTGCGAGACGCTCTCCGTCCTCGCCCATGATCAGGGGATGATGGTGATAGCGCGGCGCCGGCAAGGCCAGCAGCGCCTGCAGCAGACGGTGCACATGCGTCGAGGGCAGAAGATCGGTGCCGCGCACAATGTCCGTTACGCCCTGATCGGCATCGTCGACGGTGCAGGCGAGATGATAGCTGGTACCGGCATCCTTGCGGGCGATGACGACATCGCCGAGCAAGGCGGGATCGACGCTGATCCTTTCGCCATTATCTTCGAAACTCAGCGCGCCTGTGCGAGACGCCGCCTTTGCCGCGTCGAGCCGCCAGGCATGCGCGTCCTTCCGCATGCGTGCATCGCGCAAAATCGGATCAAGGGCTCGGCAGGTTCCCGGATAAAGGACGCCATCCGGCCCGTGCGGGGCGGCAACGGCAGCGGCGATGTCCTTTCGCGTGCAGAAGCAGGGATAGGCGACATCAAGGTCGATCAGGCGCTGCAAGGCATCGTCGTAGAGCGCGCGCCGCTGCGACTGGTGCAGGACGGGGCCGTCCCATTGCAGGCCCAGCCATTGCAGGTCCACCAGAATGGCATCGACGAATTCGGGGCGGGATCGCCCCTCGTCAATATCCTCGATCCGCAACAGGAACACGCCGCCCCGCGACCGCGCGAAATCATGGGCGCGGATCGCGGAGGCGGCATGCCCCAGATGCAGCAACCCCGTCGGCGAGGGCGCGAACCTGCCGACGGTCGCACTCATGAAATGCGGCCCCCGGACGCACGGCGCTTGACGGAAGAATCGGGATTTGGTGTCATGCGCCCGTCATAGGGGCGGTTTACGGGGCGCTCCAGAGATAGAGGGCAGGCACAAGGTCTGGTGCATGCTTTCCTTGGGGACCGCCATCTCTTGTTGGTCCTTGTGAGACGGGAAGGACCATCGCATCCGATCTTCGCCTGACGGCGAGGGAGAGCGGGTCGTGTTGCATGCCAAACGGATCGAGGACCGGGTCGAACCGCTGGAGGCGTGCCCCGCCCTGGTGCTTAACGCGGATTATACGCCGCTCAGCTATTACCCGCTCAGCCTGTGGAACTGGCAGACGGCGATAAAATCCGTCTTTCTGGATCGTGTCGCGGTGGTCGCCGAATATGACCGGGCCGTGTCGTCGCCCAGCTTTCACATGCGCCTGCCCTCCGTCATTGCGCTGCGCGACTATGTGAAGCCCGCGACGCACCCTGCCTTTACCCGGTTCAACCTGTTCCTGCGCGACCGCTTCATGTGCCAATATTGCGGCTCGCGCGAGGATCTGACCTTCGATCATGTCGTGCCCCGGCGTTATGGCGGGCGGACGACATGGGAAAATGTCTGCGCCGCCTGCGCACCGTGCAATCTGGCGAAGGGCGGTCGTACACCGGCGGAGGCGCACATGGCGCTGGCGAATGAACCGCGCAGGCCGACCACGCACGAATTGCAGGCCAATGGCCGCGCATTTCCGCATCGACATTGCCACGAGACCTGGCGCGATTTCCTGTACTGGGACGTGACGCTGGAACGTTGAGGGCCGCGCGCTCGGGGCAAATTGCAGCATGTGCAGCGCGCATCCTTGCCCCTAAGGGTAAGCGAAGCCGTGATTTTGCAAGGAGCGTATCCGACCGATGGCAATTGCCCATATCAACGCCATCGCGACGGCGAACCCGCCCAATGACATTCACGGCGCCTATGTCGACCTGATCGCCAACCGCCTGGACCCGCGCCAGCGCCGCTTGTTCGAACGCATGGCGGGACGGGCCGGAATTTCGCACCGCTATTCCGTGTTCACCCCCGGCGAAGCCAATGGGGAAAGTGCCGATGCGGAAGGGTTTTTCCGGCACGGCGATTATCCCGGCACGCAGGCGCGCATGGCACGGTACGAGGCGGAGGCGCCGGCATTGGCCATGGCGGCGATCGCCGAACTGGACCCGGATGCCGCGACGATCACCCATCTGGTGGTCTGTTCCTGCACCGGCTTTACCGCGCCGGGCCTCGACCAGCATATCGCCAAGGCGCTCGGCCTGCGTGCGGATGTCGAGCGCACGGTCGTCGGCTTCATGGGGTGCTATGCGGCGGTCAACAGCCTGCGCCTGGCGCATCATATCGTGCGTTCCACGCCGGAAGCGCGCGTCCTGGTCGTGAACGTGGAGCTTTGTTCGCTGCATTTCCAGGACACGGTGGACCTGGAAAAGACGTTGTCGTCCATGCTGTTCGCCGATGGCGCGACGGCGGCGCTGGTAACGGCGGACGAAACCGGCTTTGCGATGGAGGATTTCCGTGCCGCTGCCATCGCCGACAGTGCAGAGGCGATCACCTGGCGCATTGGCGATTCCGGTTTCGACATGCACCTGTCGGGGGAAGTTCCGCGGCATATCGAAACCGCGCTGAAGGCAGGTGCGGACGCGGAGGATGGCGGCCTGCTGCGCGGCATGCCAGCCGACAGCTATGATGTGTGGGCCGTCCATGCGGGCGGGCGCACGATCCTGGACGCGGTCGAAAAAGGCTTTGGCCTGCCGGCGGACGCGCTGGACCGCTCTCGCAAGGTTCTCGACACCTATGGCAATATGAGTTCGGCGACGCTGATGTTCGTGCTGTCCGTCCTGCTGAAAGAGGATACGCGCGTGGAGCGCGGCGTCGGCATGGCGTTCGGCCCCGGCCTGGCGGCGGAGAGCTTCCGCTTCCACAGCGCGTGAAGACGCGTAGCCTGCAGGCGGAGATCATCGACGACGCGGCCCTGCCAGAGGCGGAGTTCGCCGCCGCGATCGACGATCTGGCAAAGGTCAATTTCTGGCTGCGCGGCCATGCGCCGACGCTGTCTTTCCTTGATCGCCACGCCGCGGGGCTGCGCAGCTTTACCCTGCTGGACGTTGGCGCCGGGCAGGGCGATCTGCTGCGCGCCATTCAAAAATGGGCAGAACGGCGCAACATCGATGCGCATCTGACCGGCATTGATCTGGCCGCCGGCGGTGCCCTTGCCAGCCGCCGGGCAGGCACGGGCGCAACCTATCTGACCGGGGACGTCTTTGCGCATCGGGGCCGCTATGATTTTGTCGTCTCGTCCCTGTTCACCCACCATCTGACCGACCCCGCGATCATAATGTTCCTGCAGTGGATGAACAACCATGCCGTGCGCGCGTGGCATGTCAACGATCTGCACCGCCACAGGCTGGCGCTCTATGGCTATGCCGCCTTGTCGAGCGCCATGCGCTGGCATCCGATCGTCCAGCATGACGGCCGCCTGTCGGTGCGCCGCGCCTTTACCCGCGCGGACTGGCACCGTTTGTTGAAGGACGCGAATATCGCTGCGGAGGTACGCTGGCATCCTCTTTTCCGCTGGGGTGTTACGGGGAGGCCGTGACAGCGGACGCACGCATTGGCGACCATGCCGTTATTGGCGGCGGGCCGGCAGGGGCGATGCTGGCCGCGGGACTTGCCCGGGCAGGCAGATCGGTCACCCTGCTGGAACGCAGCGACGGCCCTGTCCACAAGATATGCGGGGAATTTCTGTCGTGGGAAGCCTGTGCGCTGCTGAGACGGGAGGGCGTCGACCTGGATGCGCTGGGCGGCGCGGCCATCGACCGTCTGAGGATCGTTGCCGGCAATCGTTCCGCAGGAACCCCGCTGCCGGGCACGGCCCTGGGTATCAGCCGCTATCGACTCGATGAAGCGCTGCTGACCCATGCCGGGCGGTGCGGCGCAACCATATGGCGCGGTACGCATGTGCGCGCGCTGGAAGGGGACATGATCCGGCTGGCAGACGGCACGCGGCTGCGCCCCAATCGCCTGTGGCTTGCGACGGGAAAGGCGGATGTGCGCGGCGCGGCGCGGGATCCGGCGGGGCAGAAGGTCACCCGTGATCTCGTCGGCTTCAAACTGCACCTCGATCTGGCGGCGGCGGACCGCCGCGACCTAGCCCGCAGCATAGAGCTACACCGCCTGCCGGATGGCTATGCCGGGTTGCAGCCGATCGAGGAGGGGCGGGCGAATCTGTGCCTGCTGGTCAGGGACGAGGTGGCGGTGGATGGCTGGGAGGGGGTGCGAGCCTATCTTTCGCGCGTTGCCCCCGCACTCGACGGGAGGCTGCGGCGCGGCCGGGCGCTCTATGATCAGCCGCTGGCCATATCCCGCGTGCCCTACGGCTATGTCGACAGGGGCGCGGCAGGGCCTGTCAGGGTGGGCGACCAATTGGCGGTCATACACAGCTTTACCGGCGACGGCATGGCCATCGCCATTGCAAGCGGTATTGCGGCTGCGGCAATCGCCGCGAATCCCGAACCAGCGGCGCGCAAGCAGCTACACAATATGGTGCGCAAGCCGGTAGGACGCGCAGCATTCCTGTACGCTGTGCTGGCAAATGGGGGGATGGCGTTCAACGCAGTCATGACAGTGCCTGCCCTGGCCCGGATGGCGGCACATCTTACGCGGATCGCCTGAAATCAAGGGGAAAGTACGAGCCAAGCACGGCTATTACGGAACCATTTCAATTCAGCGCGGTTAATATATCGCAAGAAGATGAGGTAATTTAGCCGCGTTATTTGGATTGGATGGAACGGTGCAACAGACGGACAGAAACAAGGAGGACCGGATTCAGGAAGAAACCGGCGATCTGCGCGCCTTGCTGTCGCTGCTGGACAATCCATGCGATGCGAAACTGGTTCGCAGCGGCTATGAGCGCCTGTCGGAGGCCCTGCAACAGCGGGCGACCGGGCGCCGATGATAACTCGCGCCGAAACATAGCGCGGCGGACCACAGCATTACCGATTGGTCGTCCAGCCACAGATGATTCCGAACAGGAAAGATGCGAACAGCGCCAACTGCATGTTCGCCCCCTCCATCCCGCCGATGAAATCCTGCCCAAAGCCGAACAGCAGCACGAAAAGCGTCAGTGCAAGCGCGCCCATCTTTTCCATTTCCCTGAATTCGTCCGGATCGCCTGCCACCCTGCCGGAAAATGCTTTCGCGTTCGTTGACGTATTGGCATAGGGGCGCGGCATGAAGGCACGCATTTACATAACGCTGAAATCTGGCGTCCTCGATCCGCAGGGCAAGGCTGTCCACCACGCGCTGGGCGCGCTCGGCTTTGAGGAGGCGCTCGACGTCCGGCAGGGCAAATATATCGAACTGGAACTGGCCGACGGCACCAGCGAGGCGCGCATCGAGGAGATGTGCCGCAAGCTGCTGGCCAACACCGTGATCGAAAACTACCGGATCGAAATCTAGATGAAAGCGGCTGTCGTCGTCTTTCCCGGCTCCAATTGCGACCGCGACATGGCGGTGGCGCTGCGTGATGTCGCGGGAGCGGACGTGGAGATGGTGTGGCACGGCGAGGCGAGCCTGCCCGATGTCGACCTGATCGCGCTGCCCGGCGGCTTTTCCTATGGCGATTATCTGAGGACGGGCGCCATCGCCGCGAAATCTCCGATCATGCAGGCGGTGGTAAAGGCGGCGGAGGAGGGGCGCTATTTGCTGGGCGTCTGCAATGGATTCCAGATGTTGGCAGAGGCCCAGATCCTGCCGGGCGCGCTGCTGCGAAACGCAAATCTGAATTATATCTGCCGGGATGTAACGCTGCGGGTCGAGGATTCCGACACGCGCTTTACCGACAGCTATGCGGCGGGGGAAACCATCCGCATTCCCGTGGCGCATCATGACGGCAATTATTTTGCCGACGCCGAAACGCTGACGCAGCTGGAGGATGAGGGACGCGTGGTGTTCCGCTATCTGGACGCGGTCAACGGATCGCAGAACGACATTGCCGGCATTCGCAACCGGCGCGGTAATGTGCTGGGCATGATGCCGCACCCCGAACGGCTGGTCGAGGAGGATCAGGGCGGTACGGACGGGCGCGGGCTGTTCCGGGCGCTGGCCAGCGCGTTTCGCTGATTCCCCTGTGCGCCGTGCGTGAGCGGAAAAGCGGCGGTAATCTCAAGACGATGGTAAGAATTGCCTGCCAATGGTGGTGGTGACATAGCCGCATGGCTATTCGCCTTCTTCCGTGCTCTTTCGGATGCTAAATTTCGATGCTCGCAACGCCAGATACCGTGAACCTCTCAGACCGCCTGGGCCTGATCGATTCGCTGCTGGTGCAATATGGGCTTCCCCTGACGAAGGCGACGCTGAATTTCGCCTGGTATGCGACCTCCCCCACGGGCCAGTCGTTGCGGCGGGAGCTGGAAGGCTACGCCGCCGAAGGACATGACATCACCGAAGAGTGGGTGGCACAGGCCCTGAGCGTCTATCTGGCGCTGGTCGGTGTCGAAACCAATGGAATCAGCGGCGAAATCGCTGCGCGCGCGGAAACGGTAACAAAGACGCTGGAAGGTGTGCTGGCGCGGCAGGAGGCCGACGTCAGCGAATTCGCCGGCGAACTGCGCCAGGGCCGCGAAGGGCTGAACGGGGCGGATCCGGCCGATGCGGTCAGCCGTCTTGGCACCTCTGTCACCACGGCATTGGGTCGCATAGCTGAAACGGAAGCGGAGCTGGCCGACGCGCGGCACCAGATCACGAAAATGAAGGGCGAACTGGAAAATGCCCGTCAGGAGGCGCGGCAGGATCATCTGACCCGGCTGGCGAATCGCCGCGCATTCAAGGCAAAATTCGAAGAGACCATCCGCGCCGGCCAGAACAGTTGCCTTGCGATCCTGGACCTTGACCGGTTCAAGGCCGTCAATGACCGGCACGGCCATCTTGTCGGCGACCGGGTTTTGAAAACGGTCGCGAATCATCTGACCAAAACCCTGCCCCATGCATTTGTCAGTCGTTATGGCGGAGAGGAATTCGCCCTGCTTTTCAATAATGCGCATTTGGCCGATGCGCGCGCGGCGCTGGAGAACGCGCGAGCCACGCTTTATGCACGGAGATTAAGGCTGAAAGATACGGACACCTATCTGGATCCGCTGAATTTTTCGGCAGGCGTCGTTCAGTTGGAACAGAACGAATCCTATGAGCGCGCCATGAGCCGCACGGATGAACTGCTTTACAAGGCGAAGGAATCCGGCCGGGGCCGGACGGTCACCATGCAAGATGCGGAGCGCATAAGAGGCAAGTTCGCGGCCTGATCGCGCGTTTCGTTACGCCGCCGCCTCTTGCTCGCGATAGGTTTTCCTCAGCGCCATCTTGTCGATCTTCGCGGACCCCAGCTTGGGCAGCGGTTCGGCCACCAACCAGACTTTTTCGGGCAATTTGAACGCTGCCAGTTCATTCCGCGCGAAATCGACGAGGGCGTCGGATCCGATTTCTTCCCCCGGCTTCAGATAGACGACTGCGGCGACGGTTTCGCCCATATGTTCGTCGGGCAGGCCGAAAACGCTGCATTCGGCAACCGCCGGGTGGGCGTAAAGCGCCGCCTCCACCTCCTGCGCGGCGATGTTCTCGCCGCCCCGGATGATGATGTCCTTCTTGCGATCGACGATGAACAGATAGCCGTCCTCGTCCAGATAGCCGATGTCGCCGGTCAGGAACCAGCCGTCGCCGGGAAAAGCGGCCGCCGTTGCCGCCGGGTCACGCCAATATTCCCGCACGTTGCAAACAGAACGGATGCACACCTCCCCCCGGACGCCCTGGGCGACTTCGTTCAGGCTTTCATCGCGAATGGCGATTTGCACCATCGGTTTCGATGCGCGCCCGGTGGAATTGGGCCGGGCGAGATAACTGTCGCGCAGATTGCCCGCGCCGACGCCGTTGGTTTCCGTCAGGCCATAGCCGATGGCGGGCGTCTTTCCCATTTCGTCCATGATGCGGCGAACATGCTCTGCGGGCCGGGGGGCACCGCCGGCGGCAATGTCGACCAATGTGGAAAGATCGTATTTGTCGCGGTCGGGATGCTGCAGCATTTCGAGGCTCATCGTGGGGACGCCGACAAAATAGGTCACGCGCTCCTCCTCGATCCGGCGCAATGCCTCGCCCGCGTCCCATTTATGCATGATGATCAGCTTTCGGCCGATCGCCACCGATACAAGCAGGATGGGGACACTGCCGGTGATGTGGAACAAGGGCACGTTAAGCAGCATGATCTGTTGTTCCGGCAGGGTCGTCCCGGCCGCCTCCGCCAATTGCAGCATGGAGAGGGCGGTGACGAGATAGTTCATCGCACCGTGGACCAGCGCCCGATGCGTCGATACCGCGCCCTTCGGATGGCCGGTGGAGCCCGAGGTATACATCAGCGTGGCGTCATCATCCGGGCTGATCGGCGGCACATGCCACATCGTATCGGGATTTTCCGCCAGCACATCCTGCCAACGCCGGGCACCATGCGCAGCGGCGGCAGCGACCGAGGCGCGCACGGCGATCAGGGGCATGTCGCGACCGGCGGCGGCGCGGACGCGTTCCAGCCGCTCCTCATCCGCAATGACGATACGGGCGCCCGAATGGTCAAGAGCATATCCCAGTTCCTCTGCCGTCCACCACGCGTTCAGCGGCACCACGACCGCGCCAAGGTAAAGGCCGCCGACATAGGCGCTGATCCATTCGGGGAAATTACGCATGGCGATGGCGACCCGGTCACCCTTTGCGATGCCGAATTCATGCTGCAGCACCGCCGCGATATGTTTCCCCTCGCTGAGGATCTGGGCAAAAGTCTTTCGCTCGTCCGCGTAGACGGCGAATTCCTTTTGCCCGTGTGCGGTGAAGAAGAAATTGAAATATTCCCGCATGGTAGGGGGTGCCGCAGTGAAAATCGGCAGTTCCACGCCATTCACATCGGCGACCTTCACGGCCATCGCGGTTCCCTCGGCGGTCAGCGCGGCGACGGTGGCGTCATACGCCTTGTCGAGTTCGGTCAGCATCCATCCTCCCAGACGGTCCCGCATTCGGGATCAACGGCACAATTGCGTCTATGTTTTCCGGCACTATGGTTCGCGCGAACCACCAGGGCAATGCTGCCAAATATAGCGGGGGCGCGGCGACGATGTTCGACCTGTTTCAAAGCGTGATCGATTATCCGAACATCGACCCGATATGGTTTACCATACCGGTCCCTTTCGCGGATTTCGGATTGCCGATCAGGTGGTACAGCCTGGCCTATATCGCCGGGATCGTCCTGGCCTGGTGGTATGTGGCGAAGATGATCCGCCTGCCGGGCAGCCCGCTTGCCAAGCGGCACGTTGACGATCTGGTCACGTGGATCACCATTGGCGTGATCGGCGGCGGCCGCGTGGGATCCATCCTGTTCTATAATCCCGAGCGCTATTTCGGGCCGGACGGCAGCCTGATCAACATGCTGAAACTGTGGGAGGGGGGCATGTCCTTTCACGGCGGCGTATTGGGCGTGACGCTGGCGATCGTGCTTTATTCCCTGAAGGAGAAGCTCGCGATGCTGCGGCTGGGCGATTATATCGCCTGCAGCATCCCCTTTGGCCTGTTTTTCGGGCGGTTGGCCAATTTCATCAATGGCGAATTGTGGGGCAGGCCAACGGACGTGCCCTGGGCGATGGTTTTCCCCACGGGCGGCAATGTGCCCAGACATCCCAGCCAATTGTACGAAGCCGGGCTGGAGGGCCTCGTGCTGTTCGGCATATTGTGGTTCCTGTTCTGGAAAACCGATGCCCGCTATCATCCGGGAAAGCTGACTGGCACGTTTCTGATGGGCTACGGCTCGTTCCGTTTCCTGGTCGAATTCCTGCGTACGCCGGACGCCAATCTGGGATTCCTGACGCTGGGCCTGACGATGGGACAATGGCTGAGCGTACCGATGATCCTGGTCGGTGCATGGCTGATCATCACATCGAAGACGCGTCGCCACCGCGTCGAACCCATCGCGGGCACCGCCGCACAGCAGTGACCGCCTTCGCCCAGGAATTACGCCGGCATATCCGCGCCGCCGGCGGCATGTCCGTTCACGATTATATGGCGCGCTGCAACGCGCATTATTACGGCACCCGCGACCCGCTGGGCGCGGCGGGCGATTTCACCACCGCGCCCGAAATCAGCCAGATGTTCGGCGAATTGATCGGCCTGTGGGCGCTGGATCTGTGGACGCGCGCGGGCGCGCCGAAAGACATCATGCTGGTGGAACTGGGCCCCGGGCGCGGCACATTGTTGGCGGACGCCCTCCGCGCGGCGCCGCCGCTGGCCGCGCAGGCGCGTATCCACCTGATCGAAACCAGCCGCAGCCTGCGGCAAGCGCAGGCAGGGCGCATTCCGGGCGCCACCTGGCACGACAGCATCGACGACATTCCGCGCGGCGCCCCGCTGATCGTCATCGCCAATGAATTTTTCGATGCCCTTCCCGTGCGCCAGCAGGTGCGCGTCTCCGGCGGCTGGAAAGAACGGCAAATCGTCGATGAGGACGGGCTTCGCTTCGCGCCCACCGGCACCAGCATCCGCGAAACATGTCCTGCTGCGACCGCCATCATGGCCCGGCTGGGGCAGCGCATCGGTGGGGACGGCGGCGCCGCCCTGATCATCGATTATGGTTATGCGGGCGGGGAGCATGGCGACACGCTGCAGGCGGTCAGCCGCCACCGCCATGCCGACCCGCTCGCCGATCCTGGTGAAGCGGACCTGACGGCGCATGTGGATTTCGCCGCTCTTGCCGAGGCGGCAAATGGCCTGAAGGTAGGTGGTCCGGTTTCGCAGGCGGCGTTTCTATCGGCATTGGGCATCGGCCTGCGCGCCGAATCTCTCGCGCGCCGTAACCCACAGGCGCAGGAGGCCCTGAGCGCCGCGGTCCATCGCCTGACCGCGCCGGCAGAAATGGGCGCGCTGTTCAAGGCGATGGTGCTGACCCATCCGGCGTGGCCGCACCCCGCAGGCGTTCCGGCATGACGTCAGTTTCCTATCGTACGCCAAGCGCCGCCGACCTGACCGCGCTATGCCGATTGGGAAGGGCGACCTTCATCGAAACGTTCGGCGATCTTTATCCACCGGAAGATCTGGAGGACTTCCTGCACCACACATTCGGTCCGCCGGGAATGCCGAATGAATTTGCCAACCCTGCCTACAGATTCCGCATCGCAGAGAGCGAAGGGCAGCTGATCGGCTATTGCAAACTGGGCCCTGCATCATTGCCAGCGCCCGAAGACGGGCGGCAAAAGATCGAGCTGCGGCAACTTTACGTGCTAAGACCCTGGCAAGGCGCCGGCGTCGCAGCGAGCCTGATGAACTGGGCGATGGGTGTCGCGAAATCCAGCAAGGCGGACGATTTCTATCTGAGCGTGTTTAGCGAAAACGTGCGCGCCCAGCGCTTCTACAGCCGCTATGGCTTTCAGGAGGTCGGCCGGTTCCACTATATGGTGGGAAAGACGGCCGATGACGAACGCCTGTGGCGGCTACAGCTTCGGTAGCGTGACGCCGCGCTGCCCCTGATATTTGCCGGCGCGGTCGGCATAGCTGACCTCGCATGGCTCGTTCCCCTTCAGGAACAGGAACTGGCAGGCGCCCTCATGGGCGTAGACCTTGGCAGGCAGGGGCGTCGTATTCGAAAATTCGAGGGTGACGTGCCCCTCCCACCCCGGCTCTAGCGGGGTTACGTTGACGATGATGCCGCAGCGGGCATAGGTCGATTTGCCCAGACAGATCACCAGCACGTCGCGCGGAACGCGAAAATATTCGACCGTGCGCGCCAGTGCGAAGCTGTTTGGCGGGATGATGCAGCAATCCGTCTTTCTGTCCACAAAACTGTTCGAGGCGAAATTCTTGGGATCCACCACCGCATTGTCGACATTGGTGAAAATCTTGAATTCGTCCGAGACCCGCGCATCATATCCATAGGAGGAAAGCCCGTAGGAGATCGTGCCGTCCCGGCGCTGTCCATCCTCGAACGGTTCGATCATCGCATGGCCCTGTGCCTGCGTGCGAATCCACTTGTCGGACATGACGGACATTGTGCTTATCCCCTGATGTGCAGCACGCAGATGAGCGTGAAGAGCCGGCGGGCGGTGTCGAAATCCATTGCGATCTTGCCGTCCAGCCGCTCCTGCAGCAGCTCGGCGGCGTCGTTGTGGATACCCCGGCGCGCCATGTCGATGGTTTCGATTTCGTGCGGCGTCGACTGGCGGATGGCCTGATAATAGCTTTCGCAGATGGCGAAATAATCGCGCACCGTGCGGCGGAACGGGCTGAGCGCGACGACGATGGTATCGAGCGCGCTGTCATCCTCCTGCTTTACATCGATGGCCAGGCGGCCATCCTCTACGCGAAGGAGGATGCGATACGGACCGCGATAGCCGTTCGCCGGCTCTGTCAGAACCTCGAAGCTGTTACCCTCCAGCAGGTCGAAAATGGCAACCCGGCGTTCCTGTTCGATGTCGGCACTGCGCCACAGGATCGTGCGCTCATCCAGCTGGACATCGATGATGCGGGCCTCGTTCATGAACGCCCGCTCCTAGTTTGAAGGCGGCCAAGAAGAAAGGGTCCGTCCTCGCCGGGACGAACCCTTCGCCTGTCGTTCATCATGCAATCAAAGAATGAATGCCTGGATATCGGCCAGACCCTCGAACGGCGCCGGCAGGTCGGCACCGGCAGCGAACGCAGCCGCCGCATTTGCCAGATCCCCGTCACCGAAAGATGCATCATCGTCCAGGAACAGATGATCCTGCGCATGGTCTGAATGGTCGTCATCTACATGATCGTCGCCGTGATCATGGTCGTGATTATGACCATTGGCGTGCTCAAGTGCCGCCTCGCCCTCTTCGTAGAGGGAGATGTTGCGGAACTCGCTATTGGCGTTGGCGCCCGCGTCATCATCGTTGATGAAGACGAGATAATCGATCGACCCGCTGACGAACTCGCCCAGCGGGATCGTGAACGTTTGCCATTCGCCCGAACCATCATAGGCGAAGTCCGTGTTGGTGATCGAATTGCCGCTCTGCGTTCCATATAATTGGAACTGGTAATCCAGGGCGGACTGATTGTTGTCGTCAAAGCCGATGCCGTGCGATTCCGCCTTTGAATCGCTGCGGAATTCAAACGTGATCATCGTTTCGTCCGTGACCGAATAATCCAGCTCCAGCTTTTTCCAGCTATTGCCCGTCATCGCGATGGTGGTGTCATCGTAGGAGAACGACTTGTTCACCCGGTCCTGAGACGAGGAATAGGATGTGAGCGTCGAATCGGTAAAGTCGATCGACGTCTGGTACTGGTCGTCGGACCCGGGATCGGGTGCCACGCCGTCGCCCTCATAGATGCGAACATTGCGGAACTGGCTGTTCGCGTTCGACCGTGCATCGTCATCATTGATGAAAACGAGGTAGTCGACGTTGCCGCTGACATAATCCCCCAGCGAGATGGAGAATGTCTGCCAGTCACCCGACCCGTCATAGGCGAATTCAGTATTGGTGATCGAATTGCCGCCCTGCGTTCCGTACAACTGGAACTGGAAATCGAGAGCCCGCTGGTCACCATCATCAAGACCGATTCCGTGCGATTCTGCCTTAGAATCGCTGCGGAATTCGAACGTGATCATGGTTTCGTCGGTGACGGAATAGTCGAGCGCCAGCTTCTTCCAGCTATTGCCGGTCATCGCGATGGTCGATTCGTCGTAGGAGAAGGCCTTGTTCACGCGGTCCTGGGACGAGGAATAGGAACTGATCGTCGAATCGGTAAAGTCGATGACGTCCTGAGGGTCCGGTGTTGGATCCTGATCGGATGTGCCCTCTTCGCCTTCATAGAAACGAATGTTGCGGAACTGGCTATTGGCGTTTGCCCTGGCATCGTCGTCATTGATGAAGACGAGGTTTTCGACCGAGTCACCCACGAAATCCCCAAGGGGAATGGTGAAGGTCTGCCAATTGCCCGATCCATTATACTTATAATCGGTGTTCGTGATGGCGTTACCGCTTTGCGTTCCATAGAGCTGGAACTGGAAATCGAGCGCCCGCTGATCACTGTCATCGAAACCGATGCCATGCGATTCGCCCTTTGACGTGCTGCGGAATTCAAACGTGACCATCGTCTGGTCGGTTATGGTGTTGTCCAGCGCCAGCTTCTTCCAGCTATTGCCGGTCATGGAGACGGTCGATTCGCTATAGGAAAAGGACTTGTTCACCCGATCCTGGGACGAGGAGTAAGAACTGAGCGTCGAATCAGTGAAGTCGATCGCTGTTTCGATACCCGGTTCCGGTTTCGGATTGGGCTCTGGATCCGGATCGGGCGTCGGCGCAGTGCCATCGCCCTCGTATATGCGTACATTGCGGTACTGGCTGTTCGCCTTCGCCGAGGCATCGTCATCATTGATGAAAACGAGATTGTCTATCGAGCCATTCACATAGTCGCCGAGGGAGATGGTGAACGTCTGCCAATTACCCGAGCCCTTATACTGGTAATCAGTATTGGTGATGGAATTGCCGTCCTGCGTTCCATACAGCTGGAACTGAAAATCGAGAGCGGACTGATCGCCATCGTCAAAGCCGATTCCATGCGATTCCGCCTTTGAAGTGCTACGAAACTCAAAGGTGAGCATCGTATCCTTGGTAACGGAATAATCGATCGACAGCTTCTTCCAATTATTGCCGGTCATCGTCAGCGTCGTCTGATCAAAGCTGTACGCCTTGTTCACGACATCCTGAGACCGCGAATAGGAGTTGATGTCGGACGCCTTGAAATCGACCTTTAGATTATCGGTCGGTTCCGGCGTTGGCGGGGTGGGCTTGTCGGGCGCGGTGGTGCCGCCACCCGCCCGCTTGAGAACGTCGGCGTAAAGCAGCGTCGCATCCTTGAACGCAAAGCTTTCGACGTCGGCATAAACCGTGTCGACGCCCTCGCCCGTGACACGCACACCGCCGCTGACCGTTGCAAATGTTACGTCGCCGACCCTCACCCCGAAATGCAGAATGTCATAACCGTCGCCGCCGCGAACGATGTCATTGCCGGTGCCGGACCAGAACTCATCATTGCCGGCGCCGCCTTCCAGCGTGTCATTGCCGCCAAGGCCGTATAGCTTGTCGTTGCCCGCACCGCCCTTCAGCACGTTGTTGAGCGCATTGCCCGACAGAACGTCATTGCCGCTGCCGCCGGTGGCGTTCTCGATCTTCGCGCCGATGGCAATGGCGAGGTTCTTCGTCATGCCACTGCCGATGTCGGAATAGGCACCCTCTGCCAGGTCGAGGCGTTGCCCCCCGGAAAATCCGGACAGGTCGATCGTGTCCGTGCCAGCGCCGTCCCAGATCGTCATGACCGGTCGCGAGTTCACGGTGAAGTCGTAAATGTCGCTGCCGGCGTTGGAATTGAACCCGTAGGTCGTATTGCCTGAACGCGTGGAATAATCGGCGCCGTAAATCTGCTGGATCGCATACACGTCATACAGCATCGGCGTCTGCGCATCGACGGTCCCGCCGGAATACCAGTCCGCGCCCGTCGCAGAGGCGTTGAAATAGGACATGATGGTATATTGGCGGCTGTCCTCCGTGAAGGCCCAGCCGGTGGACGTGTTGCCGTAGGTGACCGCACTGCCGCTGCCATTATAATTGCCAGCGTGATCCAGGCCCAGCGTGTGCCCGATTTCGTGCATCACCGCCAGAAAGGCATATTCCTGGGGGTCGGGATCGGAGAGCGCGGAATTATTGGCATTGAACCAGGCCGACCCTGCCATGCGGTCACCAGCCGTGCCCTCCCGACCGACATAGCCAGGCAGATAGGCATGTGCATAGCTGATGTTGGTCGAGGTCTGGCTAAGCTTGATGTCGGAGCTGTTGCCATCTGCCTCAACCAGGCTGGGAGCGATCAAATCGTCCCACAGGCCGATGGCTTCGCGCGCCGCCAGCTTCTGGTTGGAATTGAACGTCTGCCAGCCGCTTTGCTGGCCATAGCCGCTTGCGAAAGCAGAGCTGGTCGGGAACCCGAAAGTGATCTTCGTCGCCGTCGACCCATCGGCATTACGCCATTTGGCGCCCGACATTAATTGACTGATAAGCCCCGAATTTAGTGCCATTTTTCACCCACGCTCTTACAGAATTTTCAGATTGAGCAAGGCCGGAATCTGCTAGCCGGTCGCGCCCCCATAAATGGCGCCGGTTAAACAATGCTAAATTCCGAGCCCCCGCCCAGAACGGGTAACTAGGCAGGTTCCGGGGAAACGAAATCGGCTTTCGGTGAATGGAGCAGGGTCCACGGCGAGTGGAACCGAAAAGGCGGATTTTCACACAAAACGCGGCAATTACAGCTGCGAAACAATGATATATTTTATGACGTGGTGCCGAATCACCGCCGAAATGGCGCGATCCGGTCGCAGAACGGGCCTGTGGCGACACCCTGTGTACATTTCGGCGGAAATAGGGGTTCATCGGCCCCTCAGCCGACGATTACAGCCTCTGACAGGGCCTCAGCGCCGTGCGCAGGGCAACATCGGCGCCCGTCAGCAGGGCCTCCCCCTCCAGCCGGTCATCGACGCGCAGATAGGCAGATCCCGATTGTGACAGCATCGTTCCTATCAAGGCGGAGCCGGCAAGACTGCCCTGCCAGAAGGTACCCTCTCTATTGGCGCGGACGAGGGGGACGTGAACCAGCCTGCCGGCGAAGTTCCACGTCATCTTCATCGATGGCTGCTGAAAGGGTTTGTTCAGCAGCATCGCCATCATGGGCCGCGCCCCTTCGCAAAACAGGCTGAGCGATTTGATGTTGGGCGATGCGGCAGCCTCTACATAGGCGATGGGCGGCCGGTTCTGAACCGGCACGATTTCCCACGGTGTTCCCGGTGCCGCCAGGGCGTCTTCGGGCGGACTGCTTGCCAAAAGGGTTCGAATCTCTGGCGGGGGCGGGATACGGCCGCTTTTACTGGAATAGACCGTCAGCTTTCCGCGTTCCCACAGCCCAACCTGAACGGCGCGCCTGTCTGCGTCCAACAAGATATAGGCCTGCTCCATGCCGCCCTGATGCGGTGCATTGCCCGACAGGTAATAGATCGATCCCTGCCTGCGCAGGGGGCTGACCGCCGACATATTGCGAAGCAGTGCCTGCATCTTCGTGCCGAGCAGCGCGCTGATTTCGGACCCGACCTCTCCTGAGTCTATGTGCACGTCATATTCGCCGACATGATCCGGTAGGGACACCCAGGTCACCGGCACGTTCCTGGTAGCCTGCGTTTCCGCGGCGGGCACAGGCGGGGCGGGCGTCACAGGTGCGGGGGCGCTTCCCTCGCACCGTATGAAGGGAGAGGCCTCGTTCAGTGCGGCGTGAAGGGGGTCCAGTCTTTGCCCCGGCGCCAGATTCGAATCGACGCGTATCAACCCCGGCGTTTCCTCGTCATTGACGATCATCACCAGCGGCCCGAAATCGCTGTTGCTGGCAGGAAAGGGAAAGAACACGGCGCTGATGCCATCATAGCTGGGACCCATGAATGTCAGCGCGCGTTCGAACGGCTTGCCGCGGACGGTGCTTTCGCCGACGCGGAAGGCAAAGCCGTCCTCATCGATCGTGATGCGCGGTTCCCGCGTACACTCGCCGCCGGGGGCGTAGGCGCCGTATATCGACTCGAGCCCCTGACCTTTCAGATTTGTCAGCGGCAGGGCAGACGCAGGTCGCGCTAGCAGCAGCGCCGCAAGCAGCACGATAATTGCCGGAAGCGGAATCTGATCACTTGTGCGTGGTAAATGGAGCATGATTCGGCCCCTTCAGGATTTCGCCGCGGAGAGGAAGCGCCTGGCGCCGCCTGCGGCCAGAACGAGGGCCGCAAGCAGTGACAGATAAAATCCGAAATTGATGCTGATCAGGTCCGACATGTCGCCCATCATGCCACCCCCCATGGAATCGACGATGCTGAGGACGGCGAAGATAGCCCACAGTGTCGCCAGAAGGGGCAGCAGCAATGCCAGCCAGGCGCGGCGGTCCGGCCATAATAATGGCAAAGCGCATCCCAGATATGCCAGAATCAACATCATCTTGATGCTGCCGCCGCCATCTCCGCCCAATTCAGACAGAAGCGAGGTAACTCCGAACAGCGACTTCCCCATGCCATTGCCCATGAAGGACACCGATATCGCATTGAAGGCCAGCGAACCGATCACGAACAAGGCGTAGGCGCCCAAAAGCATTTTTCCATAGCGGGCGACGATCGCCTCCCCTCCGCTGCCCTGCAGCGCTGAAAGATCGACATTCCCCAATGCGGAACCGAGGCGGCTGCCCAGCTCGGCGGTCTTTTCCTTTCGCAGGATGTCGTCGGAAACGAGGGAGACGCCGGTCACCGTTCCGTCATCGACGGCAATATCGACGGTATTTCCGGGTGTCGGAACGCTTTCTGCCTGCCAGGAGCCGATGGTGAACGGATATTGCTGGCCGCCGGCCATGATGATGCCCTGACCATCCGCGCCGCTATAATGAATGATCTTTCCCCGCATGGTCACTCCTCCGCAATGGGCGGCAAGGCACATCCCCGCACAGATCATGCGGAACGCCGCCGATGGAAACACGGTTAACTAAGCGAAACGGATCGATGCATGCCTCTCCCAAACAGGAGAGATTCAGGAAATTTGACTGGCGGCAACGCTGCGGCTGACGACCAGAACCGCTTCCGCCTGACGCGACGTGCCGGTTTTCAGCAGAATCTGCTTCAGATGGGTTCGTACCGTGCCAAGGCCGATGTGCAGGCTGCGCGCAATATCCACGGGTGCGCCACCCGCGACCAGATGCGCGGCGACCACCGCCTCCATGCGGGTGAAATTGAACAACATGCGCAGTGCGTCGATGCGATAGGGCGGAAATTCCGGGTCGCGCATCAGGATCAGCGCCAATGGACGCTGCCAGAACAGAGCGGGCGATCGCGGCCGCAAAGGCGTGACGGACAGGGTCCATGACGAACGGTCCGATCGGTCTATGCGGATCAGACCCTCGGCCCCCTGCGGATCGCCTGCGGCGGTGGCGAGGGCAGCCTGCAGGACGGCGCTGAGCCGCGATTGTAGGGGCGCATCGCGCGCCGCCATCCGGCCATTGCGGCAAACCAATTCAGTGCTGCGTTCCAGCATAGCCTCGGCAACGCCGTTCGCGTGTACGACTTGTGCGCCTGCGGCGATGATCATCACGCCCATGTCGACGGCATCCAGGCTTTCAAGGGCGATGCTTTCCGCGTGCGACAGGTGTGTCATGTGGCGCCCCAATTGCAGGGCGCGTTGCAGGTGCGGCAGCAACAGGCCCACCCTGCGCCGATCCTCCCGATCGAAAGGCGAGGCGCCTTGCGGCCGGTGGATGCCGAGAACGCCGATGGCCGTCCCGCCCGCCGGAAAGGCCGCGCCGATCATGTGATGAATATCGAGATGACGCAGCCATTCCCCGTAAAAATCGGTCGTGCGGCGTTCCTCGTCCGAAACCAGCTCCGTATCCGTGACGATGCGGGACAGACCATGCGAGATGGATCGCTGCACCCAAAGATCGCGACTGTGCCAGTGCGTGGCCCAATCCTGCAGATCATCGTCAACGACCATGTTTTCGGTGATTTCCAGAAGCGCGACCGCGCCGCCGGGTTCGTGCACCTTCAAAACGGCGCTGGTCGCCCCGACCGCCTCTGCAATCCTGCCCGACAATCCCTGCCATAAACCGGCATCCAGAGCGGCGTCGTAAAACAGGCCGATAAGATCGGCGAAGTCATTCAGGCTGTCGAAGCGTGATAGACCGCCCAACTTCCCCGCCCCTCATCAGAGACCGCTTGTGGTTAATACATGATGATGAATGATGACGAGAGTCAAGAACGGGGCCAGGGCCCCAAGAACATAGCCGACGGGTTCAGACGGGATTTCACAGGCAGCGCGAATGAGATGCGGTGCCTCATGCCGAACCGGCGTGTCGTATTCGTCTGTGGGATGTTTGGCGCGCCCGGAAGGATTCGAACCTCCGACCCCCTGATTCGTAGTCAGGTACTCTATCCAGCTGAGCTACGGGCGCGCATCTAGGTGAAGGCGCGTCCCTTACGGGCAGGCGCGAATGCGATCAAGCCCGCAGAAGCCATGCGGTGAAAGCCATGCACAATGCGGCCGGGCTTGCCCGCAGCATCGCGGAACGGCAAATGACGTCGGCATGGGCGTCGCACATTATCTCTGTCCTCTATTGGCCCTGCTGGGGTCGGCCTGCATGGCGCCCGGCAATGGCGGCGCATGGCCCAGCCTGGCGCATCGCCCGGGCGAGCGAATCGCGCCCGGACCGTGCAATCTCCGCGCGGATGCGGCTGTGCCCGCCCCGGAGGTGACGGAACCGCTGTACACGCCGCCGGTAATGGCGGCCGACATGCCGATTTCGGAAGCGGAACTGGCAGAGCTGGATAGTGAACTGGGCCGAATCATAGCCGATTGGGATCGGCAGGCCGCGTCGGCGGAAGCGGCAGTGGAGAGCGCGCAAAGCGCGTCCCCCTCCTCAACCTTATGGGGCGCTGCCCAAATCGAGCTGTCGCGCCTTGAGGCGGTCTATGGTCGCAGCGCGCCGCTCGACGTCCGGCTGGCGCGGGCCGAGCAACCGCTGGTCACGGACGCGGGGCCGCTCGGCGAAGCTATCGAAAAATACGAGGCGTTCCGGCGCCGGCATTTGTCGACATATGACCGGCTGCGCCAGCGGCTGACGGGTGCGCCGCCTGCCAGCGAAGAGGCGCCCGCAGAGGCCGCCAACCGGGCAGGCGCAAAAGGGCAGCACGAGGTGACGCGTGTTGCAGCGCGGCCCACCGACTGCAAAATCGCAGCTTAGCGGGCGGAAGCTTCCGGCGAAAAATAGCCGGATAGGATACGGCGATAGATCGCCGACAGACGGTCGATGTCCGCCACGGCGACATGTTCCCCAACCTTGTGCATGGACGCGCCGACCAGACCGAATTCGACCACGGGGCACAGGCGGCGAATGAACCGGGCGTCCGACGTGCCGCCGCTGGTGGAGAGCGTCGGTTGCACGCCGGTCTCCGCCTCGATGGAATCGGCGATCAGCGTGGAGAACTCGCCCGGCGGCGTCAAAAAGGATTCGCCTGAAATGATCGCCTCGACTTCGGCGCGCTCAGTGACGCCCCTGGCCGTCTCCTCGATCCAGAGCGCGAGATCGCGCCCCGAATGGCTATCGTTGAAACGGATGTTCAGGCGCGCCTCCGCATAGGCGGGGATGATATTGTGCGCCGGGTTCGGGGCCAGGATCTCGGTCACTTCCAGATTGGACGGCTGGAACCAGTCATTGCCCTCATCCAGCGTCGCCGTCTGCAGGCGGGAGAGTATTTGCACCAGATGCGTGATCGGATTTTCGGCCATGTGCGGATAGGCGACATGCCCCTGCGCACCATTTACACGAACCCATGCATTTACCGAGCCGCGGCGTCCGATCTTCACCATGTCGCCCAGAACCGCGCGGCTCGTTGGCTCTCCGACCAGGCAATGATCGGGAACATGCCCCTCTGCCTCCATCCACTGCAGCAGCCGCTTCGTGCCATAGGTTGCCGGCCCCTCTTCATCGCCCGTGATGATCAGGCTGATGGAGCCGGTCTGCGGCTGCACATCGGCGGCGGCGGCGGCGAATGCGGCGATAGCGGATTTCATGTCGGACGCGCCGCGCCCAACGAGCATCCCGTCCTTCACCTCTGCCGCGAAGGGATCGCAATCCCAGTGCGAGAGATCGCCTGTCGGCACGACATCGGTATGGCCTGCGAAGGCAAAATGCGGACCGGAATCGCCGCGCCGGGCGAACAGATTGTGAACCGGCCCGTCCGGCGCCTCCCCGCAGACATGCCGCCAGACCGTGAAGCCTGCCGCCTGCAGCGCGCTGGCGAGCACGTCCTGCGCGCCCGCATCAACAGGTGTCACGCTGGCGCAGCGGATCAGGTCCTGCGCAAGAGAGAGTGGCGTGGAAATCGGCCCTAGTCCCGCAGCAGTTCGTTGACGCTGGTTTTGGAGCGGGTCTGCGCATCGACGCGCTTCACGATGACCGCGCAGGCCAGGCTGGGACCGCCCTTCGGATCGGGCAGGGTGCCGGGGACAACCACGCTGTAGGGCGGAACATGGCCGCGGAACATCTCGCCCGTCGTGCGGTCGACGATCTTCGTCGAGCCGGTAATGAAAACGCCCATCGCGAGGACACTGCCCTCTCCGACGATGACGCCCTCGACGACCTCCGACCGCGCGCCGATGAAGCAATTATCCTCGATGATGGTTGGGTTCGCCTGCAGCGGCTCCAGCACGCCACCAATGCCGGTGCCGGCGCTGATATGACAGTTCTTTCCCACCTGCGCGCAGCTGCCGACGGATCCCCAGGTATCCACCATGGTCCCTTCGCCGACATAGGCGCCGATATTGGTGAAGCTGGGCATCAGGACCACATTGCGGGCGATGTGCGCGCCCCGGCGCACGATGGCGCCCGGTACGGCACGGAAGCCCGCCGCGCGGAACGCCGCCTCGTCCCAATTGGCGAATTTCGACGGCACCTTGTCAAAGGCATTGCCCAGGCTGTCAGTGCCCGTCATCAGCTGATTGTCATTCAGGCGAAACGACAGCAGAACGGCCTTTTTCAGCCATTGGTGAACCTGCCACTCGCCCTCGATCTTTTCCGCGACGCGTAACGTCCCGGCGTCCAGGCCCGCCAGCGCCTCGTCAACGGCGTCGCGCACCTCGCCCTTCGTGTCGACGCCCAGCGTGTCGCGCGCATCCCATGCCGCATCGATGGTGGTTTCCAAGCTCATTCAAACATCCTTCGTCAGTGTCGACAGCCATTCGCCAAGATCGGTGATGACCAGGTCCACCGCATCCATATCGGCCTGATAGCCGCCCGATTCGCTGCCATTGTCTATCCAGACGGTGGTCATACCGAGCGCCTTCGCGGGCACAAGGTTACGGGCCATATCCTCGACGAATACGCTGCGTTCCGGGGCGATGGACAGGGCCTCGCACATGGCGGCATAGACCTGCGGTTCCGGCTTTGGCCGGTAATCCATGGCGTGAATATCGTGAATCGCCTCGAACAGGCCCGCAAGTCCCAGGCGCTGCAACACCCGCTCGGCATAGGCAACATCGCCATTGGTGAAGACGAATTTGCGGCCAGGGAGCGCCGCGATCCCTTCGGAAACGCGCGGATCCTCTGCCAGGGCGTCCATCTCGATATCGTGCACGAAGTCCAGGAAACGGCGCGGCTCCACGCCGTGTTCGTCCATCAGGCCGCGCAGCGTCGTACCGTGGGCGTGAAAGAATTGCTTCTGCACGCGCCGGGCCTCGACACGGTCGACGCCAAGCTCCTCTGCGATGAAGGCGCCCATGCGCTCGTCGATATGGCGGAACAGGTCGGCGCTCGCGGGATAGAGCGTATTGTCCATGTCGAAGAGCCAGGTGTCGATATGCGATAGATCCATGCGCCACCGCTTAGGTGTTCCCGACCCGCGCCCGCAACGGCCATTCAGCAATTCGACACCCTTTTTGCGGTAGCGGTCCGGAAACGTCTTTTTCGTCAGTGGGATGGTTTGCGTATGACCTTCAACCGCACAGGCGCGCTTTTGCTGGGCAGTGCAGCAGCGTTCGCGCTGGGTGCCTGTGGCGGCGGCTCCTCCGGCGCCGCGCCCCCGCC
>TARA_R100000501_G_scaffold18143_1_pt1 | contig 45226 bp, 72 predicted proteins | sample TARA_R100000501 | Tara Oceans TARA_R100000501 (sample SAMEA2620120) | marine metagenome | biome: marine biome (ENVO:00000447); feature: mesopelagic zone (ENVO:00000213) & marine oxygen minimum zone (ENVO:01000065); material: "saline water (ENVO:00002010), including plankton... | reverse complement strand
TATTTCCATTTAGAAAGAGATTTTGGGACGGGTCACTTCAGTTTGAGTGGGGATGGGAAGCGATGGCAGATCAATTCAGGTATATGAAAGAAAATCTTTAAGGGGGTTGGCGTGACGTTTTGGCGTGATGAGCTTCAGGGATTACTAGATCAGTTTGAGGAAAATGAGGGGGAAGGGTGAAGCCGGTTCGTTACAGTAAGCAGGTTTTCAAATTTTGCTATGGACATCGCCCTTACAAATTGACGCTCTGGAATCGGGTTCGTCTATATTTTAGGCCTATGCAGGTTTCAATTGATTTCGGTTATCGACGTTGTGACCCCAGTGTGGCTGTTTATTTCAAGGAGATGGATGGAAAGATTTATATGTTGGGTGAGAGGGGTAGGTTGTGACAAAAGTAGATAGTGAGAAGTTACGGGAAACCCAAGTTTTCACGCCTGCGTGGGTCACTAACGCCATGCTGGATATGTTGGATCAAGATGTCTTTACTTCGCAAGAATCGTACTTTTTTGAGCCGAGCTGCGGAGATGGGCAGATGCTTGTTGTTTTGCTCGATCGAATTTTTGAAGCATTGTTTAAGAAATATGACAGCGACCCTGATAAAGCCCTCGCGGATACCCTTCATAAGTTTTTTGCGATCGAACTAGATGAAACTCTCGTGGCTAAAGCACGGATGAGAGTTTACGAGTGGGCTGTTGCAAAACTCGATCGATCTCCGACTGAGTTAGAAGCCTACTTGATTGCTCGCGCGATTCAGCAAAATCTAGAGTGCGAGGATTTTTTTAACATATTCGGGAAGCCTGAGAGGCAGCCGATTAAGCGAAAGCTGATGAAAGGGTCTGAGGGAAAGTGACAGATTTAGAATCCGCAAACGAAACCATGAAAGAGTACGCTGAGAATTGCCCGACCGTCGATATAGGCAATATGTTTTTTGCAGCAAGTGTGTTCCGTGCTGAGCTTGGGCGGAAACAAAAACAGGCTGATGAGCTTCTGGATGCTTTGGTTTGCATGTCTATTCGCTATGAATTTCTAGGCCTCGAATCGAGCTCGCGTATTTTTAATCGGACAGCTTTCAAGCCTATACCTTCTAGTGTGCTTGAGGTGCTCAGGAAACACAAGGTGGTGAAATCATGACCGAAAAAGAACTAGAAGAAATTGATGCGATGGCAAAGGGTGCTACTGAGGGGCCTTATCATTTGGTAAGGCATTTTAACGGGCCAGTAGCAAAAGACGGTGAAGGATTTTTTCAGATTTGTGAGTTTAATCGGAATATGCCGAACTGGGTTAAGGATGAGCAGTTTTATATGCAGTCACGCACATACGTACCCAAGCTTGTCGCTGAGGTGAGGCGGTTGCGTGGTTTTGTTCATTACGTAAATGATCGAATGAAATTTAGAAAGCCTGGAACTACTGAACTTGTGGGTCCGAAAGAGCTGGATGAATTGCTAGATAACTGGGAGCCGGAAAACAAAAAGAACCCGAGTTTTTGAGAGTTTAAAACTGTAAGTGATTGAAAGGATTGAAAATGATCAACGCTGACGGACTCACAACAGACGAACGCGGAAACCTAATGCAATTGCAACGGGGCAAGCTCGAAGGCGGTGACTCTTTGAATTGGACCGGCCATAAGTGCTTTTATGAGTGGTTCTTGGGGGTCGGTGGAAGTACGCTAGCGACGGTTAGGTTTTTTATCAAGGAGGGTGGCTTTGTTCGGTATCCAGATCCGGCGATGACCAACAACGGCTTTGGCGCGTTCTTTGAGAATATCTTTAACGGGTGTATTTCAAAAGACCAGTTAACAGGTAAGTATCTAATGCATATTGCCCTGCTGCCCACGGGGGACTCTGAATTTGAAAAAGAGGTTATCGAAATATATAAGCAGGCTTGTTATTGGGACCATGGTCAAAGAAGTTTCCGCCACGCAAACAACGTAATCCACAATGGCCAAGACCCATACAAAGATAAAACGAGAAAACTACCAGACCCAACGGGCCGAGATATTTCAGCACTGTTGACCCGAGTCGTTGGCGGCAAGAAAACATTTTTCGGGCTTGTGCTTTTGAACATCGCTGACACCCAAATGTTTTGGAATACTGTACTTCTGTACACTTTCAGACGGGATGAAAATGATCTTGTATCCTACACCGGGAAACTCATTGCATCGATGGCAGTCAGTCCGACGCTTGTGTCGAAGCTTACTTGGTGGATTGCACCAAAGCAGCGTCTAAAAGATGCGGCCCAGATCTACTGGGACAACCCGGATAAAGACAAAACACAAAGGTATCAGCCTGGCATGGTTAGATTAACATGTGCTGCGATTGATAAAGTGGAAAGGGGGTGAAATGAAAGAATCATATTATGAATTGAAAGCGAAAGTTCTCAACCTAGAACTCGAGATCGATGGGGCATATAGAAAGGTTCTAGCGGAGGCGTCACAGAAGGTGTTTGATAAGCATCCTGGCCTTAGTTCGTTTTCTTGGCTCCAGCGTACTCCATTTTTCTATGGAGATGAGCCATGCGAATTGAGCAGCTACGACATACGCCACGTCGTTTATTGGGGTGAGGACTTTCTGGGTGGATGCGTATATTTTGATATGTGTGACTGTAAGGAAGACTGCGAATGTGATGGTTTCTTATCAGAATATGAGCGCCACAAATATCAAGTGGTGTTAGACTGCCATCGATCACTTTGCAGCCTAGATGTATTTGACCCAATGGTGCGTGCAATGTTTGATAAATACTTTTTCACGTTGAGTCGAGAAGGGCTGAGTTATTGGCATACAGCAGACCCGGATGAGCCGAACTCGCGTTTGGATTTGGAAGATGAAAGTGAGGACTCAGATGAAGATACTGGGAATTGATTTTGAAACAACTGGGCTCGACCGCGAGCGCGATCAGATCATCGAGGTTGGTGCTGTGCTTTGGGACGTTGAGGCGTCGCAGCCTGTAAAGATTTTGAGTGAGATGATAAAGCCTGAGGGCGTAACCGAACTGAGCCCCGAGGTGGAGAGTATCACGGGCCTAAAGATGTCGATGCTTGAGCGATATGGCACATCATACCGAGAGGTGTGGACGAGAGCTCTGGGTGAGATGGCAAAGTGTGCCGATGTTTTTATGGCTCACAACGCACCCTTTGATCGGGCGTTCTATGAGCGGGCCATAAGGGACAACGGGCTTGACCCCGGTGAGAAAAAGATCTGGATCAACTCGGAAACCGATCTTCCAAACAGGGCCTATGAAAAAGGCAGGTCTCGGTCTTTGAGTTATCTGGCGGCCGACCATGGCTTTTTAAATCCGTTTCCTCACCGAGCTGTTACTGACGTGCTGACCATGTTCAAGGTGTTTGAGCCCTACAGTAACGAGATGGACTTGATCATCGAGCAAGCGATGTCTCCAAGGTTGCTGGTTATTGCTCAGGTCAGCTTTGAGGACAAGGACTTGGCTAAAAACGCTGGGTTCAAGTGGAATGCTGATCAGAAAACTTGGGAGATGCTGAAACGAAAGTGTGACATGTGGGAAAGGAACCCGTTTGAATTCCCCATTAAGGTCATCGAGCAAGGGGGACCGAATGACTAAAGCTGGTAGGACCATTGAGGAGTGCGCATTAGAACTTGTTAATCTCCTTGTGTTTCATGATGGGGTCGGACTTCCTGAAGCGCTCGCCAGTGTTGAGAAGATCCTGATTGAAAAGGCTTTAGAGGTGACTGACGGGAATAAGTCAGGAGCTGCCAAATTATTGAACCTTAAGCGAAGCACCTTTATAGAGAAGGTTAAGCGATTGGAGATTCAATGAAGTGCCCTGTGACCGGCAAAGAGTGCAGCTCTGAGGAGACCTTTGAGGTCAAGATCATTCTTGGGAATGAGAAGGGGGTGTTCGGTGAGGGGCGCCTCACTTCGCCAACCACGGGTGAGCCTGTCACGGTTTGCCCTGAGTGCAAGGATGAATGCACGATCAGCACCTTTGTTAACGATCTTGAGTGGGAAGCCAATAACAAGGTCCACCGAGAACACAAAGCGCCAGAGGCTTTAAAGGGAAAGAGCCATCTGGAATTCAAACCATCCAAAAAGCGAAAATAATGACGCCTTACGTTTAAATGTAGGGCCTCGATAAAGTCCAGCAACCGGCAAAGTGGGGGCCGAACTGGACGAAATTAAGTTTGTTATCAACGATATACCAAAGCCGCTGAACAAGACATTGCGGATGAACCGCTATGAACGCTCGCACTACTACCATCGTTGGTACAATCTCGTCAGACTGCATGTAATCAAGATGCGACCCGCAAAACCCTGGGAGAGGGTGAAATTACAAATCTATGTCTACCTTCCTAAAAGGAGGTTCCGTGATTATGACGGGCTGGTGGGCTCTGCCAAACCTTTGGCGGATGGGCTTACCCGCGCTGGCATCATCAAGGATGACAATTACGTTGTGACGGGGCAGTGGGATGTGCAGCAGTTTTCCGAGCCAGACAAGGCAAAGACTCGGGTCGAAGTTAAAATCCAACGAGTTGAATGAGGGCGCAAGGATCGAGTGTCCTTACTGTTTCAGAGTCTTGGGACGACTAACCCGCAAGATCCGGCGCGGGGACACGATCAAGGCTGCGGACATTGGTGGGGGAATCGAATTTAAAAAAGGCTCGAACACCGTTTGTCCAACCTGTCGAAGGCACTTTCTTTTTCAAAATCCAGAGCGCGGGATCCTTTGTTTCATTGAGGGTGAATGGAGACGCCTGTGAGGTTCGCTCTGTTTCCCCCTAGCAAGGGTGAGCCTATGGATGAGAAAAACAATGTTCCTTTGGACGAGCTGCTTTCGTACTTGGACGCCCAGGTCCGGCGCAACCTCAACATCTATGCGAGCACTCTGCCCTTCGAGCAGAAAGATGAGATCATCCAAGATGCCAGGTTGCGTATCATAAGATATTCGAAAAAGTACGACATCGAAAAAGACAAGGGCTGGAAAGCTTTGATTCAAAAGAAAAGCCGGGGCTATGTGCTCGACTATATCCGTGGGCGCAAAGGTTTTATGGAGTCAAAACTTGGCTCGGATGAGCAAAAATCTGATGAGCAAGATGGTCAAACCCCAAAACCATACACAAAACGAGTAAGCACCACTGGCGTGGGACCCGATGGGGAGGATATCCTTGAGCGTGTTATTGATTCAAAACATCATTGCGACCTTAAGTCTAACCTGGATCAAGCAAACTGGGATCTAATTTCACGCATGGCATTCCATGATCCATTGATCCACATCGTAGCAAAGCGGATCCTGGGATTTTCACAAGATGAGCTTGCTACAATCTTCCGCGTCAGCCGTGAGAGGATCTCTCAGTGCGAACGTGAGTTCAGGGAAAAGCTTGATTCCCCGGACTACATCAAGAGTCGTTGGGTTGCACAAACCATCTATGCCTTTGGGCTTTCTGATCAGTATCACCAAAACACCGGGGACCTGGGCATTGGATACGAGTATGAACCTGTTGATCTGATGTCGGACAGCGACAACTATCTTGAGCAGATTAGCCCTCAGCTCTCATTTGACCTTGGTGAAGCGCATTAGTCATGGCCACATCGAAAAAGAAGACCACAACAAAGAAGAGCTCGGCCAAGAAGAGATCAACCAAGACCGCATCAAACAAGTTTGAGACCTCAATCTCAGCGTCGATCGAGCGGATTGAAAGCGGCGAGGCGAACACCCGAAAGAAGTACACAAAAGAGTGTGTCGAGATAGCGCATCGAATGATGAGCCAGGGGTTTTCGCTGCGGCTTTTGGCATTGGAACTTGGCGTCAACAGGGCGACTGTGCTGCTTTGGAGAAAACAACACGCCCCATTTTCTGACGCCATTAGGCAGGGAAAGGAAAAGTTTTTGCTCGGGCTGCCTCGAAGGGCCATCGAGTGGCTCTCAAACGGGCGGACGCTTACGAGCTTTGCTGGCCAGTGCAATATGTCTAAAGAGACGCTTTATCAGATCATCAACATGTGGCCAGAGCTGAAAGAGGCCGTTGAGATCGGCCGAGCCAAGGGGCAAGAATTCTGGGAAGACCTTGCGATCAAGCAAGCAAAGGGTGAGCTCACAGTCCACCTGGGCGACATTCCAGTCATCGCCTATGGGAGTATCGTCAAAGACGATGATGGCAACATCATCAAAAACCCCAATATCCAGCAGGCCAGATACTCTGATCGCGCTCTGATTTTCGTTATGCAAAACCAGTACGATGACTATAAGCCTCAAAAAGACGTCAGTGACGATGACAGCGACTCGCTCAAAGAGGCGATCGAGGACTTCGACAGGCTAGTCAGTGAGGGCAAAATCCAGCTGCCTTTTAAAAGCTAAGGCCTATAGATCTTTCTCGGTCTTGGTTTTTTGTTTACATCATCCGCTGTTTTGATGTTTAAAAGTGGCTCAATCTAGGAGCTGGTTTGGTATCGCTTTTTTTCTATGAGTTCATTTTGGCCACAGCCAAGGATCTGCTTTTGGTCCTTGCGAACAATGCCTTGGAGCTATCGGCTGTTGTGATCTCATACTCGGCTTACCGGGATAGTGTTGAGAGCAGGCGATTAAGCCAGGAGTCCGAAAAAAGAGCTCAAGAGCTTGCTGCGAGAACCTCTGAGCGAGATCAATATGACCGCAAGCTTGAGAGGTTTAATGCCAGGGTGCGAGAGTGGATTGAGGACTTACTCACAGAGCGCGAAGACCGCATAGAGCACTTGCATTATGCTCTCAGGATTTACAAAGTCTATGGGTATTGGAAGCATCTTAAAATATCAAAAGAGGATGCTCTTGCCGAGATCGAGCTGAACACTCCAACCTCTATAACGACATCAAGAAAAAACAGCCCGCTTTCATGCTTTGAAGATGCCTTTGAATTCATTCGAATATTAGAGGAGTGGATATCAAACGAGAGTTTTCCTCGCGAACTTCACATTGCACGTGAACAGGTTAGAGACCTGATGTTTAGAGAGAATACAAAAGAGCTTCTAAACCACGGCGCAATCACGAAAAAAGAGTATGAGCGACGACTCAAGGAAGATCTACCCTCTGTGGTCGGTGAAGACTATGTGCCCCCTAGCGTAAGTTTTAAGCCTCTTAAGACGTAGGTTCCGAAGCCGCCTCTCCTTTCGATAAGAAAGTGTGGCGGTACCTAAAAAAAAACTAGCTGAACTCACCATCCAAGCACTGATCGATCCTGAGTGGGAAGCTCGGGTCATCCATAAGCTGCCCTTGAGGGGGCGGCAAGTCGAGGTTATCCAAAGAGTCGAAGCCCACGTCAGAGCCCATAACGGCGGGGTGATGACGGTAAAGCTTCCCCGGCAAACAGGTAAGAATCAAGTATCTGCCATCTTACAAAGACGACACCTCATGCATCGGCGCTTTAGCCCGAGCTATCAGTGTTGGATAAGAACGGCCCCCACACACAAGCCTCAGATCGTGAACTCAAAAAAGAGACTTCGAGAGGTCTTAGCGGTCGGTGATAAAAACCTGATCAAATACCCTTTAATGAAAAACGAAAAGCTCATCAAGGAAGAGGGCTATATCTGGCGGGTCGGCAATGCTGCCATAGAGTTTTTATCCTCAGGCCCTGAGGCAAACGTCGTTGGAGCTACAGCCTCAACAGCGCTTGATATGGATGAGGCCCATAAGGTTGATAAAGATAAGTTCGATGAGGACTTCATGCCGTTTACGGCCAACACGAACGCCGCCACTATTCTTTGGGGTGTCGGAGGAAACGGCCTTGATACTCTTCAACACTACAGTGATTTAAATAAGGCCTCAGGAAACGAGCATCTAAATATCTGTATCCCTTGTGATTATTGGATGGAAACTCACGAGCCTTACAGGAAGCACGTTGAGTCTCGGGTCAATGCGCTTGGTTGGGATCACCCGATCATCAGGACGCAGTACAAACTTGAATCCATTGCAGCCCTTGGATCGTTTTTAAATCAAATGCATATCAACACTCTGTTCTCAGGCACCCATGAAAGGCACCGCTCGCCCAGGGACGGTGTTCATTATGAGATGCTTGTTGATATCGCAGCGGGAAACGAGGAATTCAACCCCGACGACATCCTACAAGGGGTTGAAGATGTGGCCACGGACTCAAGCGCGATCTGGATATATGAGGTCACAAACCTCGTTGCGAGCAATGGTCTGTTTCCCATCATTTTGATCAGAGATGTCATTTGGTTGACAGGCAATTCGCTTGCCTCAACTGAGGCGATCATAAAGAGCACGATAGAATCCTGGAACATTCAAAAGGCCACGATCGATTCTGTTGGAGTTGGAAGACAAATTGGCGAATCGATCAAGAAGCTTTTCGGGGAAAACGTAGTCAATGCCTATGTGGCAAGCGACACCACGGTGTCAGAAGATTGTTACGGATTGCTTGCTAGATTGAACAGCGCTTCCGTTTTCATGTTTGCAAACGACAATTCAAAGGAGTTTGAAGAGATCGAGCGCCAGGCCGGGTGGACCCAATATCAAGCCTCAAAAGGCAAGATGAAACTACGAAAACCTAAGGCTGATAAGCATATCGATTTAATCAAGGCGCTGACCTACATCAATCAAAATAACCCCACGGCCGGGGTCGGTCAGCTGTTTTTCAATGAGGGAGATTATGGGATCTAAGTATCTACAGGCAAAAAAGAAAAGTGCCATCAACGTGATAAATGCACGGCTCAAGGTCTTAGAAAAAGAGCAGAAGCTAATTCAAGAGATCGAACAGGATCAGCGAGGGACCGAGATCCCTAGATCATTCAGTGGCTCTCAAGTGAACTTTATTATTGACCCTTCAAACATTGGCACAGGCATCCTTGACCGGATGATCAAAACTGACGACACGATCAACTCGGCCGTGCAGTTTAAAATCATGATGATCCTTTCAAAGATCGGTGAGTATGAGCATTCAGATCCGGTGATAAAAGACTTTGTTCAGGGCTTTTTAAACGGCATGAGCGAGCCCACATGGGAATCAACAATGGAATCGATGCTCTCATATCATGGCTATCGATTCAGCGTGAGTGAGGTTGTCTTTGGTGTTGATACCGACTTACGAAAAGTGCCGATGAAAATTGTCACCTACCATCCATCAACTATTGCATTTGAAGTGGATGAGGTTGGTGAGATTACGCCCGATGGGATCATTCAATACACAAACCAAAGAAGCCAGTTTGCAAATCTCAACTGGCGCTTTCAGGCTATCCGGCACGGATTTAAAGTTAACAACCCCTTTGAAACCCCAGTGGACAGACTCTTCCCACATAGGGTGATGTCGATCTCTGATTTTGCGATCGTTCGAATTCCAAGGGATAAGTGCATACACCTTAAAGGACAGGAGTGGCACGCCTTTGGATCGCCTTATGGAAACTCAGGAGTGAGGACTGCTCACTTATTGTGGCAGCTAAAGGTGTTTTTATTTAAGCAAATGGGGATTGCCTCTAAAAGAAAGGGAACCCCTAAGATTTGGGCCACAGCCCCCAAGGGCGCAAACAAAGTCCGAGTGGCGCTTCCCAATGGAGAAACTAAAGAGCTGAACCCGCAAGAGGCCGTCTCTGCGATGCTTAAAAATATTGAGAACTATGATTCCTTTGTGACGGGTGCAGAGAGTGAGGGCTATAAACTTACGGTCTTAGATGACACATCAGATCTCTCTCAGTTTACAGCTGTGATCGATGCTCTTGATGTGAGAATTTTTCGCTGCTTTTTATTGCCTTCTCTTGTGATGACAGATGGCTCGGCTGGATCAAGATCGCTTGGTGACAAACACTTTGAGATCGTTGATCAGATCGCAGAGGCTGATGCTGATAAATTCACAAAGAATTTCATAAAGCAAATCCTAGAGCGAGTCATCGCTGAAAACTTCGGTGAGCAAGATGACTATGGACAGTTCAATCGGCGGCCTCAGACCTCTGAGGAGCGAGAGCGTCTGGCAAGAATGTTTGGCCAGCTTGCAAATGACGGCTGGATGAGCCCTCTCTTTAAACAGGATATGGATTACGTCAGAGATTCTTTGAAGCTGTCACCTCTTGATGGGGATCTACTTAACGATGAATCTGAGGAGGATGATGTAAATTCAAACATCATACCGGGCGAGACAATTGAGATCCCAGCCAAGGAAGAAAAACCTGAGCCGGTCCCGACAGAAGACGTTGAAGAGGATCATGCCGGTACAGCGTTTAACGGTGCTCAAGTGACATCGCTTGTTGATCTAGTGAAGCAGGTTGCAGCCGGTGATCTTCCAGCTGAAGCCGCCATTGAAATCTTGCAGGTAGCTTTCCAGATGAGTGAGGAAAAAGCAAAAGCGATCATTTCATCTGCGACAGATTTTGAGCCCAAGTCCCAAAGGCCCCAGGCTGATGATGAAAATCCAGAGCTCTCAAAACCTCAATGGGTGATCGAAGATGACAAGTGGAAAAAGGCCTTAGCCTTTGCTGGGGATAAAGGACCAGCAATGGCAGCTTGGTATTACTTGAACACGCTAAAGGGTAAGAAGGCTAAGTCCTAATGGCCAACTATGCAGTTCAAAAAAGAGCCACGCTTGACCGCGTGACGGCGAGATCTGTCCAGGCAGCAAGGAATATATTTTTAAGCGACCTCGAATCAAAGGCAGACAAGATCTTTAGTGATCTCAACCGTGGCATTGATTCGATTAAAAAGGCTGACATCAGACAAATCAAATCAAGCGTTGATACGGTTGTTGATCGTCATCTTTATCATGCGGTCAAATCAGCAGTCAGCGATGGGATGCAAGAGGTGACGCCAGAAAATGAGCTTGGTCTCTGGAAGCTCTTACCTGACACACATGATCCGATCCTTACGCTTGCAGAGCTGAGGCCCGCTCTGGCTGATAAGCGAGACAAGCTTTTAGATAAGATCCTAAAAGAGGTCAAAAAATCAAGCTCCTATTCCACGGATGAGCTTACGAATCTTTTATCGGGAAATTATTTGAAGGCCTTTCAGAGCTCATACCGAGAGCTTGCAAAGAAGTGGGTCAAGGGTGAGAGCACGGTCAATGAAGTGAAGGCAATGATTACAACCACTGTCGGTCTTACCACTTCTCATTCAACGATGGTTTTTCGGACTGAGACGACCAACTATTTCAACCGGGCTCGAGCTGATTACTTCAAAGAAAATACCTCAATGGATTACATGCAGATATTCAGTATCACCGATGGTCGGCGATCAAAGATTTGTGAGGATCGTCACGGGTGGACCTTCCCATTGAGTGAGGCAACCCAAAAATCAAAATGCCCAGCCTTTCACCCTCATTGCAGGACCGTTCAAAGGCCACTTACCACGAGGATTGGCAGCCACAACAGGCAGATCGAAAAGGGTATTGCCATGAACGAATCAAGATTTGAGCCGCTTCCTAAGGGTTGGGAATGATCTCTTACTTACGGAATTTAAACTCAAAGCGATAAGCATAGGAAGAAACTGGGGGACGTGTGCGTCAAACGATTAAACAACTCAATATCGCATCCTACGGGCATTCGAATATCCACAAGCTATCCGAGGGATCAGGTGGCTCTCTTATTAAAAGAGCGCTTCTGGTTTTTGAAGGCACTCACAATGGGATGTATGGAAAAGTCACGCTCAGCAGGGAGTTTCTGACAGTAATGGTTGAGCGCTTTAATCGTGAGTATGCCAACCCCATGAATGAAAACGACTTTCCGCCTGTATCTAAGGATCACGATACCTGTGCTGATAACACCTTAGGGCGAATCATTGGGCCACTTGAGGCTGTTGATTTTAAGCATCCACGCACAGGCCTTGAGGTCTTGGGTGTTTTTGGTGACATCCGAATTGATGACCTTGACGCGATCAAGAACGTCAATAGTGGGAAGTACTCGCATCTATCTATCAGTTTCGATGATGATGCGGACAATTTAGGTGAACTATATGAGGTCTCGTTTGTAGGCGTTGAGGCTGCAAGAGGATCTCAAGTTTTAAGCAAAGGAGACAAAATGAATATCGAACAAAAGTTCGAGAGCCTTAATGCCAAATACCTTGGGCTAAAAAAGCTGTCCAAAAGTAAAAGCTTGGCGATCAAGGCTGGTGTCAAAAGTCTGAAGGCGAATCTTGATGGCATTCAAACCGACACAGAGAAGCTTGCTTCAGGTGTTAAAGAGGGTGTCAAGGAGATCAAGCTTGGGCTTTTGAAAGCGAAGTTTAAAGACTTCGTTCGCGAGGGGCGCCTTTCAAAGGCAGAGCTTGATGGAATCAAGTTTGAGGACCTGGTTGATATGGATCAGAAATCTCTATCGATCGTCCTTACCTCTTATAAATCACGGCCAGTTTCGTCTGACGTTGCACAGTTTGGCATCAAGGGTGCTGAACCACGCAGCAAGGAGCTGACAACAGCAGAGATCAGACGGCTTCGAGCAGAGCAACGTGCGGGTAAAACTGGCAGTTCTCTTTCTCTTGAAGATGAGGAAAAAGCAGAAGAGCTATCTGGTGACGTTGCTGGGCAAACTGATGAGACACGAGAAGTCAGTGGGACAAGCATCGAAGAGGTTGAAGCGGCTCTTAAAAAGCTTGAGGGCTTTGGCGAGTTACGTGATCGCCTTGAAGAGGCGACTAAGCGTATGGAAGAGACGCTTAGTAAGCTGATGGCAGATAGTGAAGGTAACGACAACTCAGACGACGAAGAGGGGGATGAGTAATGGGAAGAGTATTAGGAAACATCACGCAGCCAGTGATTTTGTCCCGCAGGGCAGAATTGGCGGTTGCAGATTCGGCCGTGATCGATGGCTCGATCCACGAGGATGAGTTGTTGCTTGCAGGTCAAGTGTTGGGAAAAACAGCTGGCGGAAAATACCGTGCGTATGCCGAAGCAGTTGTTGCCACTGGCGGAGCGTTTTCGGCTTCAGCAGCTGGCTTTACGGTCGAAAATGCTGAGGGTGAAGATGCGATGAAATACATCCGCGTTGGCGATGTCATTGAGTCGGTTGCTGGGGATGCTCTTGGAACGGTTGCTACATTTGATCCTGTCACAGGGGTTGGGACACTGACTGGAAACTCAGCCAATGCTTTGGCAGCTGGTCAGCGTGTTCGCGTTGCAGCAGCGGGCCTTAGTGTCGCAGCAGGCGATGTCCGAATCCTAACAAGCGAAACCAGCGTTGATGGGGATGCTGATGTTCCAGCGGCCGGTTATTTCGAAGGCTTCTTTTCAAAAACGATCCGTGGTGCGACGGCCGCAGCGTTGACTGCAATGGGCGCCAAGGACATTTCATCAGACGAATTCCGATTGGTCTAAGGAGGACTTATCATGAAACATATTTTATCAGGAATCCTAGGGGATCGACATCGGCGTATCATCCATTCAGTTGTCGAAGAAATTTCGGTCTCGCCATCTGAGGACTCAATCATTGACCAGCTTATGCCAATAACTGACGTGCCAGCGGGAGTTCTTGAGCACGAGACTATTTCTGGCTCTGGTGGCATGACTCAAGAGCGTGCTCTTGATGCTGAGGGGAAAGAAATTCCTGGGCAAAGTTCCACTAGCGTTCTTTACAAGCCAGGATCATACCAAGAAAGCATCATCTATCGTGAGTCCGATCTTTTGAAGCTTCGAAAGTATGGAACTCTTGGAGAGCGAGGCGCGACTGGTTTGACAGGTGGCGAGTTGGACCACATGGAACGCGGCGGGAAAAAGCTTAGCGTTCGATTGAAAAACCGTGCTCACTATCTTCGATGGGAAGCTATCTTCAACGACCGTTTTGTGTGGCAAGGTGTGACCAAAACCTTTGGTCGACCGTCAGCAAACGTCATCACAGCGGCAACCGATTGGTCTGTTGCTAATACTGGTAAGCCGTTTGAAGATTTGATCACGATCCTTAACACCAACCCTGTGGTTCGAAAGTACCGCAAAATGATCAAGGCTCTTGTGATCAACCCAAAAACTGAAGCCGATATCATGAAGCGGGCTCTTGAATCTGGTTACATCACCAACGCCAATATTCAATCGGCTGGTATTAACAAGGTTCGTGAGTTTGCGGCTCCTGGGCTTCCGCCTTTTGAAGTTGTGGCTGATGCTTACCAGTCAGAGACTTATGACCCAGAGACTCAACTCATCACTCTTGGTGATGCTGAATACCTGGTCCCAGACAATAAAATATTGTTGGTGATCGATTTCAATCAGAGCGGTGCTCTATACTCGCAGTATGGTGAATTGCAGTTGACTGAGAACATGAACGATCCGTCAGCGACAATTCAGAGCCCAGCAGTTGGGATGTATACGTTTATCGACGAAAAAGGTCTTGAGCGTCGAAAGAATCCGTTTGTTGAGCTTGTTGCAGGATTCAACGGTGGGCCAAACCTAATGCGCCCAGATGATGTCATCGTCATTAGTTACTAACTTTAAATCGGAACAGCCGCAGGGGATTCCCTCTGCGGCTTAACTATGGAGAATTTTAAAAGTGGGAAACGATAAGAATAAAAACGAGCAACCTGAAGCTACTACACAAGGTAAGGTTGACGCTTCAAAAGCGAGCGAAAAGTCTAAGGCAGACAAGCCAGCAGCTAACAATATGGCAAAACCGAAGGCGAAAAACACAAGCGCAAGCGGCCGCGTGAAGGTTGTCGGAAAAGTTTACTGCTCGCTTCACGATGGAACGTATTTAAAGCCCGGTGAAGAGGCGATGATTTCTAAGCTTGAGTACGACGCATTAAAGGAATCTGGTCGCGATAAAGTTTTATTTGAGGGGTAAACATGTCTAATCCAAGTCGTTGGTTCTACATTACTGAGGCGCAATTTGCGCAAGTCCTTACGGACCTCAATGTCAATACAACCGAGGCTGACGGCTATGGAGTAACGCAACAAGAAGATCTGATTGACCGTGCTGTTGGCGATCTTGAATCAGATCTTGTGAAGCGTTTTGTTGTTCCTCTTGTGGCAACGAACGGAGCTGAGTTTTCAACCTCGGCTCCTTACTACACAAGACAGAAAGTTCTCAACGCTATCAAGGCAAAGATTCGTCAGATCCTCGGGTCGGACAATCAAAAAAACATTGTGATCGATTCATCAGAGCGTTACATCGATCTTAAAAAGGCTGAGTACACAGGGCACATAAAAGACCTACTGGATCACGAACGAGAGTTCGGTCTAAGGCTTCAAAGTTATGCGAGCGATGGTGCGAAAACTCCTGTTCAGTCTGTTGCGATATCTCGTCCTGATGACTCGATGACTGTTGATCCTAGCAGTGATTATTATTGGTGATCTAGATGGCAAGGCTTTTTGCGACCGAGCTCAAACTGCCAGTCATGAGAAACGCCTTTAGCCCTCAAAACTATCTGCGTCTTAAAAATGACATTTTGGCATTGATGTTTACTCAGATGCTAAACCGTTTTGATCTTGAACAAGACTCAGACGGGAAGCCTTGGGAACCACTCAAGTCACAGCAGTTTGAACGGCGAAACAAAAAAATCAAAGACAAGTCCCGAAAAGGGAATATCAAAATCCTTCAAGATGATGGGACGCTTAGAAAGAGTTTCACCATTGAAGGCGCAGAAGGAAACGAAACGTCAGTCTCTGGTGATGAGGTTTATTTGGCAACGACTGTCCCTTATGCAGCCGCCCATAACGATGGCTTGAGAATCAAACACCCAGGAACCTCCGACGGCTTTGGAAGAGGGATCAAAATAGATCCATATTTCATTCAACTTCCAGAGCGCCGAATGACTGGGTTTAGTGATGATGACGTGAATGAGATCAGAGAGCTGATAGCTGGTCACATGTCAGAGGAGGGGTTTTAAGTGGGGAAGACAGAAACCAGGGTTAAACAAGGTGTTAATGATGTCCTAGGGCACATCTTTGGCGACTCAATGCTTGATACTCTAAAGAGCGCCTTAGTAATTCAAGAGCCTTTTAAAACGATGTTCGGCGAAAACGGTGAGAGGATCTTTGTTGAGGACTTCCCTGCAATCAATGAGTCCATCTTGCCAGCATGGCAATTCCAGTTTGAAAGCGACACAATCCAGGGGCAGGATCTTTATCACCGAGGCTTTGTTAGTTCTCGGATCATCTTTCCAACGAAGATGCGCGGGGCCTTTGGGCTTTACCGAAAAGTGGCCATGGTCATTGCCAGGTATTTTCAGTCAGATAAATGCGTGAGCGACTTTATTAAAAACGTGCCAGGGCTTACCGAATTTGGTGAAGATCTTACGTTTAATTATGGTCAAGTCTATCGACTGAGCGGCGTTGATGTTCCGGTCCTTACCATGCGCTTTGCTTTTCAGTTTGATCTAAGAAAGGTCAAACTTCATTTTTCAGACACTGATTTTAATGACGATCTTCATGCGGAGCTCTTGGGGGCCTTCGCTAACTATATTGAGATTACTAACGACAAAGAAGAGATCCTTGTTGAAACCGCAGAAGTCGAGGGGGGCTAGGTGAAACTTAAAGGTATATTAGCAATCAAGGCAGCCAAGGGAAAGATTCTGCCTCTGATGGTGGGCTCAAACCTTGTTCGGATTGAGGAAAAGCCCATCGAAATTGACAGCGATCAGCTCAGTTATTCAGCAAAGCTGATTTTAAAACGGGCAATCAAGGATATGGACGTTGAGCTTGTTCAGAAGTCTCAAGGGGGTAACAAGTGAGCTTTGATGTAAACTTCTCTTTTTCTCGCGAACCAAGCACGAAGATAAGCACTCAGATTGCTGTCTCGGGCCTCGTTCCTGCGGACAATGATGTTGTATTGATTGGCCAGATGGCCGCAAGTGGTGCAAGTGCTACGGCCAATGTACCGGTCACAATTGAAAATTTCGGAGATTTAGACGCGCTCCAAACTGAAGTCGATGGACTTTTCGGCTCCGGGGCAAAGGTCGGCGAGATGGTTATGGCAGCAGCTAGGGCTGTTCAGTTTTCCGATCTTGACCCCGTGGCTCTGCCAACGGTTCGGGTGATTCCCATGCCAAACAGCTTACCAGACTTGGCTGCAACGTTGGCAGCTAACGATACGTTACCTATGCCGTTTGTTGCGACTGATTATAAGGCAACCGACGCTGATGACCTGAGTGATTTTAAAGATCACCTGGTTGCGATCTCAAAGTCTGATAGAGGTCCTAATGCTCAGTTCGGGTCTTTCGGGTTTATAGCAGATGATGAGTCGCTAGCAACGATGACCCCGATCGCTGAGGGTGTGGCACGGCCTGAGGTTGTGATCCCATGGCTTCGTGATCAGAACGCAAGCGTTGCTCAGGATCCCCATGAAGTGGCAGCAGCGGTGTGTGCGCTTTGTGCTGCAAACCCATTCCCATTTAATCCACTGAACGGTATCAAAGTCGGCGGCCTGGTTCCACCAACTGATCGTTCTGACTATCACACGGTTGGTGATTCCGGGACTGTTGCAACAGGTCTTGAGGCAGGTCTTTTGCCTTTGACGGTTGATAACGGATCCAATGTGCGAATCTCTCGATCTGTTACGGCCTCACGTCGAGTCACAGGGATTGCAGATTCATCTTATTTTGATTTACAAGACTGGCAGACAATCTATTTGATCCGTAAGAACATCTATAACCTTGCTCAACAGCCTCGATACAAGCAGGCAAAGGCAAGTGACGAGAAAGCTCAAGCGTTTAGATCAGAGGTTATTTCAAGTATCTTGAAACCGCTGGACGGGACTGTCTTGCAGAAAGTGGATGAGCTTGCAGATCTGTTTGTGTATCGCCGAGCTGAAGACAACCGATCAGCGTTCATTTTCACAATTCCATTGAACGTGATCCCTGGTTTCCACAACAAGGGCGTTGGGCTAATCGGAACTGATCTATTTGACGTTACCGTCATTTTATAAGGGGCTTTATTATGGGAAAAATTTATGCCGATCGAGCGTTTATTGAGATCAACGGTACCGAGCTTGCTGGTGCTGAGAATGTAGATTTAAACGTGAACGAGAATCTAACTCGTGTTGATACGATGACGAGAACTAAGCGAGCGGCCGGGTATCGTAAAGGAAACTTAGTCGTAAACGGTAGCTTTACGTTGGCTGTCGAGTCTGACAGGCCTCAAGTAAACCTTGCTCTAAAAGATCCATCATTGACGGCAAACCTTGCATTTATTATGGGAGGTGAACGCTTCTCTGTGATCGACGTTGAGCAGGCTGAGATGAGTCACTCGGGGACGGTCGGTAACGCTACGAAAACAATTCGCTTTGAGGCTCTTGATATTGTTGACGAGACTGGTCGCTCTCGCGCAAGTGAATTCGGATTGTCTTAATGTCTGAGCAAGTACCTCAAATTGATCTTATCCGACAAGGGTACAAAGCCAAACTTGAACTTGAGTTCGGTGGCTTTAAGTGCCCCTGTCGAATCTTGCCAGCCGATACCGAGGCGAAAATCATTGCTACGGCGAGAGCTAGTGCCAACAAAATTCCAGATGATGTCAAGAGGGACGGGAAGTACGTTGAGGCCGCTCAGAGTATTCAAATTCAAAAGGATATATTGTTTGCAGCCTGTACTGTCGGACCTACGAGTTACTTGGGAAAAGAAACGCTGGATGCGCTATCAGCTTCCGAGCTCGATATGTTGTACGACAAATATAGAGCAGTCATAAAAACGGCCGACCCTCACTTTGAGGACCTGCCAATTGAAGACATCGAGAAGATGATTGCTGATGTAAAAAAAAAGAAAACTACACCGAGAGATTACTATATCTCGGATCTCGCGGCTCTGGGCAGATACTTTTTGGCCCAGATATCTCAGAAGGCCAACGGACCTGGTTAATTATCCTCGGCTTAGCGTTTGGGCATGAGCTTCATGCCGACCTATTTTCGTGCGAGGTATAAGTGTCAAAGGTTGAGCAAAAAGTCGGACTAGATGCCTCTGAGTATACCAAAGGGACTCGCGATCTTGCTAAGTCCACCCAACAAGAATTAAAGCGCGTAAACAACGAGTTTAACCAAGCAGGCAATGGCGTGTCTGATTTCAGTGAGCGATCGAAACGCTCGATCATGGATCTAACGGGTTCATTGAGTGGTCTGGCTCAAGGCTTTGCCTCTGGCTTCAAGGGGATCGGCGCACTTGGGCTCGGCGTTGGTGCTGCGGCCGGGGCGAAGGACATTGCCTCTCATGTCTTATCTTTTAGCGGAACCATTAACAAGATGGGCGCTCGGCAAGGCTTGAACGACTTTCAGCGAAGCGAGCTGAGAAACCAGCTGCTAGATGTTTCGTCAGAACGTGGAATTGCTGATGAGGAGGTTGCGGCCGCAGCTGATATCGCAAACCAGTACGGGGCATCAACTCGTGAATCAGTGAAGTTTGCCGACGTGGTAGCGACGGCCGCCGGAACTTCTGATCAGCTCAATGCTGCCTCACTTGCTGAGGATGTCGCTAAAGACCTGAGGGCTCGCGGCGAAGAGGTAACAGCCGAGACGGCTAAAAAATCAATTGATGCATTGTTGACGGGGGCAAGGGCTGGGTTCGGAGATATTGGAAAGTCGCTGGCTGAAACTATGCAGGTTGACGGCGCTGTCCAGAAGCGTGCCGGGCTATCCCAGCGTGAGCTTGTAAACATCCTTGCAGGTACAAGGTTAGGTGCAAGAGGGGCTCCTGAGGAGTCATCGGCCGCAGTAAGAGAACTAATAAGCATCACGGACAAGCTTGAGGGCGAGGCCCTTCAAGGAGTTCTAGGAAGTTTCCGAGGGGAAGTTGGTCCGGGCGGTGGACGTGAGTTCATGTTTGGGGCAAAGCAGCTCGATGAGGCATCAAAGCGCTTAGCGTCTGTAGGTGATGACCGAGTTCAACGTCAGCTCCTAACGGACCTTGGATTTTCCTCTGAGGGATCAGAGGGGCTTTTATCAATCCTTAGGGATCGAAACCAGGTGAGAAATCAAATCAATCGGGTGTCGGCTGATAGTCCAAATCTTGAGGGGACTTTTGAATCAGCTAACTCAAGCTTTCTTGATCAAGCATCACGAGGTTGGAACTCGTTTAAGAACTTCTTTTCTAGGGATTCAAGTGTTGAGGTCAATGAGGCGATCGATGCCAGGACTGGAATGCCCAAAGGGCTAACGGAAAAGCAGGCCGCTCAACGCCGATCTCAATTAAGTGATCTGGCCTTCCCGTCAGCTGCGCCGGAATCATTGCCGAGTGCTGCGGTAGAAAAAGCAAGGGAGCAAAGGGTTAAGGTGGACATCAGTGTCGAGTCGGCCGATCCAGGCTTTCGCGCGATCCCTAAAACCACAGATCTCAACCGAGATGCGAGGGGGATCTAAGTGGCTAGTGAGTGGAAAGAAATCACAGACGGGCTTTATAAAGGGTATCGATTCCATATTTCAAATCCGATTAAGGGTGGTCAAGTCCATGGGGTCAGCTCTATTCAGCAAAAAGTCGGCCGCCGGATCCAGCAAATCCAGAGGCCTTTTGTCGATGGTGGGCGCGTTAAGGACCTTGCTCGTGAGCAGGGAATCTATACGGTCAGCATAATCTTTTTCGGAGATAACTATCTGCGCGAGCTTGAAAGCTTTGAGGCTATTTTAAACGAAGGAACATCAGGGACTTTAATCCTTCCAGATGAGCCAAGAGCTATTCAAGCAAGCTTTAAGTCCATGGATAAATCCTCTGGGGTCGGTGAGTCTGGTTCAAAGACCATCCAAGTTACTTGGGTTGAGGACTCCTTTGATGCATTCCAGGCAAGGGGTGCGGCTCAAGGCTATATCCCCAAATCAATCACTGAGGCCGCAAGCAGCCTGACTAAATTTGTCGCAAGAGCAAAGGACGTGATCAACAACAACCAGGTGATAGGGACTATTCGCCAGATCGAATCGATTACTGGGGATGCCTCAAACGCATTTATCAGCGCGGTCGGTTTGACAGATCAGGTTCGCGGACGGGCGTTGACCACTGTTGCAAACTTAACGGGTGCTCTTGATGGTGCGATCGATGCGCAGGAAAGGCTCTTGGAACTCTTTGGTGTATCCGACGAACCAGCCTCGGGGTTTTCTGGCACGGCCGTTGATCCTGAATCAGGCAATCCTGTCTCTGATGGTTTGGCCGATGATGATGTGGCCACTTTTGAGGATCCAATTGATGAGCCAGATGTTGAGCCCGATCAAAGTGTTGACATCACATCGCTTGAAACCAGAGACGGGCTAAACGCATTTCAAGCCTCAGTCATTGGGCTTTTAGATAAGAGCACAGAGACTCTTTCGGTTGATACCAAGGGGCGAGTCGATGACATCAAGCGCTCACTTGTTCCAGTTAAAAACGCCATAAGAGATCTTGTTCGGGCAGCAAACCCAAATGAGGCGAGACGCGTTCAGACCCCGAGTGATCTAAGTCTAGCTGAGATTCTGTTTTTTAATGATGTTGGTCTTGAGAACCTTGAGGATGTCTATGAGAGAAATCAGTCCATTGATGACATCTTACTGGTTCCAAAGGGGACAGTGGTTGAGTTATGAGTTCAAGAATCTTGACCACATTTATCAACCGACAAACCGGGACGGTCTATGGCCAGTCGGGCCTCTCTGATGATCCGGGTGGGGTGCTATCTGATCGCACGCGAACAGCCTTGCAAGCGAATTCATCGGGGAAGACGCCGAGACTAAGTGTCCCACCGCCCACTTCGTTGGTCTACAATACAGATATAAATACATTCACCGATGTGTTTTCTCTTGAGATTGATCTTGCGCCGGATGACCTGTTTGATATCCAGTCCCATGATTTTGTCGAGTTTTATTTTGAGCTCGATAACCCAGCCCCAGGTTATCAAAAGCGACATCAGATCGGCGTGGGCTTTCTAGAAAAATTCCACAGAGACAGCAGCCCGACCAGAGTCAAAATCATGGCAAACGGTCGGGATCTATTCGGTGAAAATATGTTTGCGCCTTTTGTTGTCCCGGTCAGGCAAAACCTCACGCTTAAAGATTTTCTTACGAGCAAGGTTATTAAGGGGTCATACCTTGAGGCCTATCATTCTATTCGTGGCCAGGGGCGATCGACATTAGTTGACCGAGGTGCATTTGGCACGCAGATGTTTTTTCGATCTGATCTTGAGCAAAAAAAGGGTGCGTTGATTCAAAACTACGCAGGCCTTGCGATCAATGTTGTCTTTATGAACCGACTTGGGCAGGTTGAAATACTTGGGCGCCCTGGGACGTTGGGTTCTACTGCGCCGAGCGTTTCAAGTTCGCCATTGGGGATCCTGAAGAAAGGCTCAAATGTTGATCGGCTAATAGTTAAGCAAGACTATACGAACGTCTTCAGTGACTTCACTGTGTTTTGGACATCGGCCCAGGCCGAGCAAAGCAAGAACACGCTCGCATCAAACACTTTTAAAAACTCTGATCCGAGGGTGTTCCATATTTCTAAGCCTGGGTTTTTGACACTCAATACGTCTGATCTTGCGAGTCTTGGGGGTGAGGTAAGTGCCAGTCAAAGGATCTCAGATCTCGCAAAGTCTAACATCAGAAAGTCGAATCAGAACTTGAATTCGGCCGTTGTCATGACCTCTGATCCTTTTTTTACAAAAGACGACGGGACTCAAATTCCTTTTATTCAAGGCCAAGTTTGGCGCCTTCAAAGCAATGAGCCCGAGTTTAAAACCAGAGCACAGCCCACAGGGACTGACAGCGTGGATATGCTGTTGAGTGGTATTAATTATAACGAGAGCCTCTCAGGTCAGGAGTTCCAGCTCAACTTTATTGAAGGGGACACGCTGATATGAGATTGCCTTTTTCTGAACTCAGACGAGCCATCCTTGAGGTTGTTCAGCCGCTGGCTGTTGGACGGTTTTCAAAAAAAGATCAACAGCAATCTCAGCTTTCAGATATTCCGCAGTTTGACGGTGCTGATAAGTTCACGGATGCAGGTACACCTTTTGGTTTCTCATCGACTCCAACAAAAAACACCCTTGCGTATTATCTAAATGCCGGGGGTTCAGCGCTATCTCAAATCATTGTCGGCCATAAACACCTGGCCAGGCCACTTGGAGCTGAGGGGTCTTCGATTCAATACTCGACCGATGCGAGTGGTGAGAACACCAAGGCAAAGGTCACCTGCTTTCCAGATGGCAGCGTTGAGATTGAGGGAATTGATTCTGGAATCAAAATCAAAGTGTCGAGCGACGGCAAGATTTACCTTGGGTCGAATTCCAGCGATGAACCATTGGTCTTAGGGAACGCATTTAAAACCTTATACAACGCGCACGTTCACATTGGAAACCTTGGAGTCCCAACGGGTGTACCCCAAGTCCCAATGGACGCAACCCAATTGAGCGCTAAATCATTCACGGAGCTGTGATGGCAATTCGGCAAAAACAATATTGCGATATATGTGAGCAAATCCACGGTGAGGAAAGTCCACTTGCCGAGATAAATGTTGAGGAGGGGCGGCCAGCATTCCCTCAATTGACTTGGGTTTTTCACCGCCTTTCAAATGTTGGTTTTAAAAAAGCTGACGGCGAACCTTACATGGATAAGGTCTGGAAGGGCGGGGCGTTTCGACGAGAGTTTTGTGATGAACACGCTCGTGAAATGAATGTTTTGTTAAAGGCGTACTTTGCTCAAGATTCCGATTTGATGGAATTGATCGACAAACTAAAAGAGACCGATCAAGCATCTTGGGACGAGTCCCAGGAGGCTGTGCGCCAGGAAGTTATTAAGGAGTTTTCGAAGTATGCTAAGCGGAACTGAGAACACGCTTGCAGCTCTTATCCAGTCAGAGCTTGAGTCAAAGATTCAGGCTCGTTTCGGGTATCCGCCGCAGACTCCAAATGTTTTGCCGGAACTGTGCCAGGCAATTTCTGAGTCAGTGATTCCTCACTTTGTTTCAAATACACAGGTACTGCCTGGGTCGTTTTCGACAAGCTCCGGCCCGGTGTCTGGTGCGGGGTCACTTTTATGATTGTGATCGGTACTAACGGCCAATATGAAGTGCAAGAAAACACGAAGACTCTTCGGTCCTCGGATCATCCTGTCTATCAGGCGCAGATCGAGATCAACCTTGCTCGTGGTTCTTGGATCGGTGCGCCGGACAAGGGTCACAATATTGCTCCGAGGGTGCGGCAATCAGAAGCCGCTCTTGAGGAGTTTCGAAAAGAAGTTCGGACCTATTTATCAAAGTATGATCCAGAGACTCAAGAGATGGCAATCAAACGCTCTGAGGCGACGCTGCCAGTTCTAATTCCTAGGGAGTCTAGCAATGCCTGACATTTTTAAAACGCCGTCGCAAATCACCCAAGAGCTCTTGGACGAATATAAAGACATCACAGCCATTGAGCTATCGCCTAATGATCTTGGTCGAGAAGAGGTGATAAAGTTCCGTTCTTTATCAGTTGTGATTTCAGGTCTTCGAGCAGAGCTTCAACGAATTGAAGATGACACTTTTCCTCAATCAGCTAGCGAGCAGGCCCTTGAGCGTCACCTGGCAGCAAGGCTTCTCTCTGCTCGGGCTGCGCCACAAAGGTCAAACGGGGTTTGTACATTCGAAGTGACGGCGGTCCCGGTTAGTATTCCGGCCCAAACTGTTTTTGCCAGGGACCTCGACGGAAAACTGTTTCGAACGATTGAGGCTTTTTCTTCTAGTAGCTCTGATGCAATCGGTAGCGTAAACCTTCAATGCGAATCGGTTGACGTAGGTCAAGCCACAAATATCGAAGTGGAAAGTGGTGTTCAGTTTACCCTTTCCTCGTCTGTCCCCAATGTTGCAGCGGCTGTTTTGAGTGCGACCCAATTCCGAGATGGACGAGATCAAGAGTCTCCGTCCGAGATGCTTTCACGGATTCAGATTTTTGATCGTCGGCGCGATACTGGTGGAAACCTTGTGGCCTATGAACGCTTTGCAAGAGAGGCTAGCTCACAGGTTGTTACAGCAAAAGCCATTGATGAGCCTCGTGGCCCGAATACCGTTGATGTTGTGATCACCTCTGGGACTTCTAATATTAGGCAAGCAGTCGAAAACGGAGAGGCCATCACAAGGCTTCCGAGCTCAGCGCTTGTGAGTACGGTTCAAGATTACGTTCGGGAGATGTGTCCAACGACAGATGATGCTGAAGTGGTGATGCCGACAGAGTCTGAGTTTGACATCACTGTTTCCTATGAGCTTTACGACGAATCACTGAGGGCGGCTGTCGATGTCGAAATTAAAAAAGAAGTTGAAATCTATATATATTCCGCCAAGGCTGGTGACACTCTTTATCCTACTGAGCTTGAGCGTCTTATCGACGCCAGGGTTGGTCATCTTATTCGTTCTCGTCGAGTTGCTGATTTTGGTGAGTCATCTTTGACCTTTACTGTTCCTAACGGTGAAATCTTGATCCCTGGGACAACAACCATCCAAGGTTTTAGCTAATGAGTCTTGAGCAGTCTTACTTAGATATGCTTATGCGGATTGATCACCCGGTGTTTGATCGAACCCTAAAGGCTGTTGAAGATATCGACGCCGACACGCCTTTTAATGTCATTTTCAATTATCTGGTTGCAAAGCAGCTTGTTTCATTCCGTGAAGCTCAACAAGAGGTTGTCAACAATTTGCACCCTCATACGGTCACTGAGAGTGGAATCGATCGCTGGGAAGAAACTTACTTCGGATTTACTAAGCCTCAGAGGTCTTTTGAAAATCGAAAAGCTGAATTGATTGAGCGCTATACAGAGCAGATCTCGATGTCCAAAAGCGATGCTATCAAGGTGGCAGAACAGATAACGGGGCAAACCCCTGGGATCGTTTTCAGCGCATTCTTTTCTGGTTGGACACTCGATGATCCCGAACTCTCGGTCTTAGATAAATCAACCGTCCTCGCTGGTGAGAACCAAGCTGAGGATTCAAATTTATATATTGTGGTATTCTCGGATCCTGTGGATTCCGCTTTGCTTAAAAGACTCGACGAAGAGTTGACGGCGATTGAGAAAGCTGGATCACGGCACTCGATTCAAGCGCCGACTGCTTTCTGGATTCTTGATTCCAGTACGTTGGGCTTAGACACGGTTTTGGGGTAGGTATGGCGAAACTTGGTTTTATAAACTTCACGGATCTTTCACTGGTGTTGTGGCGCTCGGCTAGTCACTTTCTGCCAATGCAAAACTACATCCTCGGATATATCAAAGCGGTCTATCAGGCTTTGTTTTCCACTGGGGTGATATCGGGTTGCAAAATTGAAGTTTTATCAGGGCTTACGATTAGGGTCACAGAGGGCCTTGTTTTGTTCCCAAACGGGGAGCTGGCAATTGTTTTACAGCAAGACATCACGTTAAGTGCTGCCGATGCGACTAACCCGAGGGTTGATAGAATTGAGCTTGTTTACTCACTTGAGAACAATGCGACGGTCATCGATACGGTGAACGCCACAAAGCAATTTGACAAAGTTGTCACAGCTACAGTGACCCCGAGTGTGGGGACACCTGCCTCAAGTCCATCAACGCCAGCGGCTAACGCAAGCAACATCTCCCTTGGAACTGTCGCAGTAGCAGCAAACCAGACAAGCCTTGCAAGTACAGACGTCATTCAATCCGAGTCCGTTCGGATTGATTCCAGAAACCCACTTGATCCAAAAGAGATCAGCGTCCCGACAAGCACCACTGGCTTTGAGGCTATTCAAGATCTTGTTGCGAGCAAAGATCGGTTTAAAGAGGTTCGCTTTCACTATTTGCTTAACCGAAAAACCGACACAGCCAGTAGCGGCAAAGTTGTTTCAGGCACAATTTTTTGCATGAAAAATCCTGAGACGGGTGATTGGGATTATTCGGATCAACGAGCTGGCAATGACTCTGTGGATATTGGTGTCACGTTTCAGGTGGATGCGTCCTCTGGGCAGGTTGAATGGGAAGTCGATGCCATCTCTGGCTCGAACCATATTGGTGAATTGATTGTCCGCCCTGAGTATGTGGCGGCGTAAGGAGAGGAATGATGAGACTTTTATTTGTTGCTTTAGCGTTGCTGGTTAGCCTTATCGCTTTTGCGGCCGGAACTGGCGACAACTCTTTTATAGTTGGAAACAACAGTTCCACCGCTGAGAAAAAAATCTATCTTGGTAAGACTAATATAATTAGAGTCCCAGCTAGTGGCGGAAACCTACAATACTCAAATGACTCGGGCTCAACTTATGAAAATATCGGATCAGGTGGTGGCCTTGAGATTTACACTGCAAGAATAACGGGCGCAAGCATCAGCACGGGCAGCTCGGCGCAATCAACGCTGGCTCAGCTTACGAATGCCTCTCTCAGTTTAACCAGGTATATTGGTTCACTTGATATCGCTTGTACAGGCTCGGAGACTCCATCTGACACGACTTGTACTTCTAGCGCTGAATCAGTTGGAGTCTCGTGGACGGCCGACTCTGGTACAATCTGGAAGACATGCGTTCAATTTACAAGGTTCCACGATCAAGCAGCGTCGAGTCAGCCGGTGCAATACTATCGCGTTGTCGAAACTGAGAATACGAGCGCTACAATATTGCAGGACGTTGGTGAGGTAATAGGCACCGGTGGTGCCGTTCCATCCGCTCAAAACAGTTTTTCCCCAATGAGAGTTTGTTCTAACTTTGAGTTTAGTTCTGGTGGAAGAAAGACTGTTCGGCTGATGTACACGCAGACTGTCTCTGGGACCGTAACTACAGCTGTGAACGCTGATGGAACTTATGGCCGAAGCATCTATTGGACTGTTCAGCGATTGAAATAAGGCGAAGTTAAAATGCAGTTGATCACGGAAAAAACAAAGATCGCTCTGCCCATCGGGTTGATAGTCACCTTCCTAGGTGGTGGAACATGGATGACCTCTTCTCATTTGTCCGATAGGGCTGTTGCGCGGACGCTTGGTGATCTTCAATCAAAGGTCTTAGAGATTCAAGTCAAGCAAACAGAACTCCAAGATGCTCAAGCTGGCAGTGCTGTTGAGAACATGAGAGAGCTTAAGTCTCTCCAAAAACAGACTTACGAATTAGTTCTAAACATCGAAAAAAGACTTTCGAAGCTTGAGGGAAAACTGTCCCTCTAAGACTAACCAAACGAAAGGACAACCCAAGTGGAAGAACAAAACAAATATGGAATTGAGAACCTTAAAAAGCTAATGCACTTGCCTTTAAGTCTTCATATGGCTTACGAGGCGGCTAGCGCTGATGGCAAAATCGACATCACCGACGCAGGTCACTTGATGACACCAGTTGGAGCTTTAGTGCCCGCTGTTATGTCAGCAGAAGATGCCGAGCGTGAGTCTCGCGATCTTACCGACGAAGAGAAGCAAGAGTTAATTGACTGGGCAAAAGGCACTTACAAGATTCCGAATGAGAAGCTTGAAGCAAAGGTCGAAGGTGCTTTGGCTCTGGCTATTCAGGTTTTGGATTTTGTTCACGACGTACAAGCTTAATTTAGAGGGCCGCCTTGTCATCTTCGATTTTTCCTCTTAGACACCCACCAAAGACGTTGATCATTGTTTGCTTGGCGGCCCTCACCTTATTTAGTTCATGCGGTCTATTTGATTATTTTGAGAGTTTTGATACTGAAAAATACTATAAAAAATCTTTGAAGTTGAAAGTGGACGGCCAATGGGTTGTCGGTATGGCTGCGGTTCAATCCAAAAGTTCCTATGAACTTGAGTTCAAATCCCCCGGAAAGATTTCGAATATCTCATTGAGGACGTGTTCAGATGATGAGGTCCTCACCCCTGACACTAGTTTTTGGCAGATCTTTAAAGACAAGAAGCGTTTCGAATACACTTACAAAAGAACACCTCTTGATTCTGAGAAGTGTAGTGGGCTGGATATCGGAACCTACGAAAAGGGCACAAAGGCTCGTCATTCTTTTGGTTCGATCTACATTGCCGAAAGTGATGAGGTTATGCCTGCAAGACTTGAATGTGGAAAGTCTATCGTAAAAACAACGGGGATAAGTGTCTGCCAGAATGCGGCTGGGCTGATTCAAAGAATAAATTTCGATCGCAATGTCCATACGCTCACGAACAAACGCTCTGAGTGTTTCCTCAAGTCCAGAGATCAAAAGTCATTTGAAGTTTTTCTCGCGCCAGGTGAGTGCAATTTCTATTTCATCGACAAGTCATCGGGCGAGCTTCATAGGTTCGTTACCTATGGATATACCGAAGTGTTCCAGGAGATTCATCTTGAATAACTTTATTTTGTTTTTTCTAAAGGTCGTCTATCCAGTTACTCGATTTTTGACAGGTGCTTATATTAAACGTGCGAAGTCAGATGAGGACCTGGATAAACTTTTCGAAGTAACTAGAGGGAAGCATGTCAGCCTGACAATGCAACGCCTGGAAGATCGAGAACAAAAAGAGCAGCTTAAGGAGCTTTGGAAAAATGGAATTCAATAACGCTGTAAACATCGTTTTAAAGCACGAAGGCGGCCATGTTAACGATGATAGAGATCCAGGCGGTGAGACTAAGTTTGGAATTTCTAAACGCTCCTATCCTAATGAAGATATCAAAAATTTAACTAAGGCACGGGCTCGCGAGATTTACTTCGACGATTATTGGGTGAAAATGAAGTGCGATGAGATGCCGCCTCAATGTCGTCTTTTGCTTTTCGATGGGGCTGTCAACCACGGCGTTGGATTGATGTCTTTGATTTTGCAGAGGGCATTAGGGGTGACTGCTGACGGTGTGATCGGACCAGTGACGATTGGAGCTGCCAAGAATATATCAGCTGATCGATTGGCAATTCGGCTCGCGCAGGCCCGGGCACAGATCTATCGTAAGAACAGAAACTTTTTTGTGTACGGTCGAGGCTGGCTCAACCGCCTGGTTGATGTCGTTTACAGGTCTCGCTAAAGCAAATTTTTAAAGCTAGTGTTCAAAGCCTTGGCAAGCTTTTGAGCTGAGATCTTTCCGATCGGCCGCTTTCCTCTTTCCATTTCAGAGATGTGACTTTGGTTGACCCCGGATTTTTCGGACAACTCGCTCTGACTCATCCCTTCACGAAGACGAAAGCCCTTTAAAGCCACCGCACTCTCAGAAGTCTCTTCGAGCTCATCCTTAAGGACCTCACGCCAAGGAAGAGAATCATTGACCTCTTCATAGCCTTTGACAATCTTTAAGACCTGATCGGCCTTTGCTTTAGGGACACGAAACGATCGTCCGTTGATCTCAATTTTTGCGCCCTTAGTAGGGCGCTTTTTCGCGGCTTCCGACATAATAAACCTCTATCTCAATTCCTTTTTTTGTTTCTCTCCAACATGCGACCCAGCTGTATGATAGGTGGCAGTGGTAGTCGTCATTTTCTAGTGGGCTGTAGTTTGGCCACGCTGGCTGATAGGGGCCGCTATTTTCAAGATCTTTGATTAGGGCCACAAGCTTGGCTTTCATTCCCTTTGGCAGGTTCTGAATCCCTTTTGTAGCCTTCTTTTTGATTACTACTGTCCACTTCATGATCTTATCATATCCCATAAATGGGATAAAGTAAATAATAAAATGGGATAAAAAGGGGATATTCTCAAAGCGAGATATCGTTATTTTAGAGCTGAGGACGTTGGGTGATTTCTCCTAAATTTTTCTAGGTCGTCAGCAGCTTGTTTTGCAAGTTTTCGAAGTCCAGATCTCGGCATGGGGTATTTGGTCCCATCGACGTCGAAAGCATAAACCTTCCTCCACGTCGAGATTTCATCCTTAATGGCTCGCAGAAAGTCCTCACTGTACACCTTGTCTCTAATCACGATATTTACGGCGTGACCGGGATCGATTGGCTTGGCAGCGCCGTAGTCGGTGAGCAGGGCTCTGTGAACTTCATCGGACCCGAAGTATGAATGGGTCATCAGGTTCGGGTCTTTCCTAATTCTATTTTTGATTTGTGTCCACAGGGGGAGCTTGTATTCTGCGCCGACAGCCTGGATACATACTGCGCGCCGAGAAGTGTTCACTAGCCCAATCAGGTGCGCTAGCTCTGGACTGTTGGATTGCTGATCCAGCCTGTTGAGGCTCTTCAGTTCACCTCTGACGAACCAAAATTTTATAGACTTCTTGTCGCGAAAAATACTTACCATCAAGGCAGTACCGCTGACAGCTAATGAAAACCCCGACAGCACTAGGGCTGCAATGTCTTTTAGATCCATGTCTGTTTTTACCCTTACTTGGCGTTCGACTTCCACCACTTTTGATATTTTTCTGAATCTGAGCTCACGAGGACTTGGTTTGAACCATCTTTTGATTCGGCATTGTGGGCATATAAGAGGAACTCTTTAACAGATGCAAACTTTGCTGGCTGAACAATTTTGTCATCTGCGCGTTGTTCGATCTTAGTTTGGTAGGCAGGCATCGTGAGAAGCTTTTCAAACCCACCGCTTGCGCAAGATTTGTTTTCAGCAATCGGCATGAGTCCGCTGTGGTCCCAGCCCCTAGCGCTATGAAGTCTTAGGTAGGTCCCGCGGGTCACGTCGAAATAGGCGAGTGTGCAGCCCTCGCGCTCATTGATTGTGCCCTCGCCAACCTTCATGTCCATCACACAAAGAACAGTGTTCTCGATCGTTCCTTGGTTTTTGAAAAAGTACGCGCCGACAGCTAAGTGACAGGCCTTCTTTGAACTCACGAATTTCTTCACGCGTTCTAGTTTAATCGGCGTTTGAGCGTTAGCTGTGGTCATCAGTGTGCTGGCGCAAACGAATGCGCCAATGAAAATCAGGTGTTTCATTTCATCCCCCTGGGGGAGTTTTCGGAATATACAGACATTGACTTTAGTTAAGACGCTAAGGTCGCGGCTCGACAAGCTTTTTCGGCATACTCTAAAATGTCCTGATAGTTGTCCCGAGCGGTGACAAGGTTTTCCAATACGAGTTCAAGCTCGGACTCAGAAATCGAATCAACCAGTTCAAGTGCGCTTTCGATATGCTCTTGGTCCTCCTCTGAGTGCAGCTTTAAAAACGTCGTAGATTTTTCTCCATAATGTTTGACCTTATGGAGCAGTGTCGGGCCATGTTTACAGGCGAGGCCTTCTAAGAAAAGAATCCAGCCCATGAAGACCGCTGGACCGTGTACGTCTAAGATGTCGAATTGAAAACGATGAAACCGCCTTGCCTCATTGGATTCAACTCCTACCGAAAAGCCCATGTTTTTAAGGTCATTTTCTGCAAGCTTTTCGTGATTTGTTTCTTCGGCAACGTGAGCGATAAAGCGCTTGTGAAAATTCTCTTGATCTAATCTCGCTCTGCCAGCGGCAATAGACAGCAAACGGGTCGAGTGCTTTACAAAATGATAGGTTTGCGACAACCATCCTGCATACATTTCGGGGCGATCCCAGGGTCTGTTTAAAAACACTGGTTCAAATTCATCGATGATCTTTTCAAACTCGTTTCTAAATTCTTTTTTTGTCATGCCGCAACCCCCATTCGTTCGCTTCGTTTTGTAAAATCAATTCGTGTGTTCCAGATCTCATCAGAAAGTCTCATGCTCGGCAGGTCATTGTATCTGGTAAGCTCGCTTGCAACGGCGTAGGTCAAATCAACGCTGACGCCGTATTTGTCTTTCTGCGATCCGGCTTTTTTAAATCCAATTTCTTCGACGAGATCTGTGGTTTTGGTCACGCGCCGTGGGTGTCCAAAAACCCCGTCCAAATCAAGCGAGCGCATGAGCTTGACCGAGCAATCCATGATTGTCTTGTATAGGTGAGCATCGATCATTCTTGGTGAAAACTCTCGAGCAACCGATGTGTACTCAAGAGAAAGAACTTGGCGTAATCCTTCTGACTTCATTTGCGCAAGCGGTTCACCTTGCCAGCATTCAAAAAATGGGTGATCAGGAATGATCAGCCGGTCTAGATCGTAGTGAGTTGCCATCGACTGTGCAGCAATAACACCGTCATTTTCGATCTGGATCACATAATCTTGGCGAAAAAATCCCATTGCCGAGTATTGAGGCGGTCGATTAGGTCGATTGAATATCCGTTCCCAGGTGTTTTTAAAATAGGAATAGCCGCGGTCATGGGTTTGCTGGTGCTCGTCCCATGGATAAATCCGGCCAGGATAGATTGAGAGGCTGAAGTTACGTTCCATTTAAGCCCTTTCGTTAAGATATCTGATGCTAAAGTCACCAGCTTTATAGTTTTTAAGACCACAAGTCCTAAAATCGAGGAGATAACTTTACTGACTGTTCGGAACGGTGCTATGAATCTTTAGAGGTAATTAAGATGCCAAGACTTCCGAACCCTAATCATTACGATCATTTTGGGATTTATCTAAGAGACGTTCGCCAGGCACTTAGGGACGATAGAGATCGTCGCCAACAAGCCGAGGCCCCTGGCTTTACGGCCAAAGGCGTGTTCACCCAGCGGGATGTTATCCGGCGGCTAAACTATCTTGACGACCTGGGACAGCCTTCAGCGTCGATGGCTCAGTACCTTTCGAACATAGAGCGGGGGGTGGAGTGGCCATCGGTTGACTTCGCAACCGAATTGGCTCAGTTGTATCGGATACACCCAAAAGTTGTTTATAAGTTTTTTATGAAAAAGAGATCGGTCGAATTGAGGGGGAGCATCGGCCTAACAGATGAGGATATCGATGCCAGCTCTGAGGATCTGCAAATCAAATCGCCGAAACCCAATAGATGAATTTTTCATCGTTACAGCTTTGCTCGCACAGACTCTAAAATCCAAAGGGGTTCCACTGGAATCGGACCCCTATCTAATCTATGACGAATTTAAAGAGGCCGACCCGGGTCGCCAGCGGGACTTCTTAGATAAGTGTCGCTTCTATATCCGAGCATCTGAAAAAGCGATCGAGCAAGAGATTGAGCTTTTGCACGATAAGCAATTCATTTGGAATACAGTCAAGGACATGGGCCTAGTTTTGCCGAGCGATGTGTTTGAGTTGATAACCGACCACGACGAGGTGGAGATTTACGACTCTCGTGGAATCCAGGTGTTTGCAAACTTCGAGTTTTTCCGGAAAGTTTCCTATACCCCAGAAGAAATGTACTGGAAAAGTTGGGCTGAGCTATTTGAACGAGACCAAAAACACTTCGACCAACTTATGCAAAATTTTGTCTATTCGATCACCGAGGCGACCGGTCCGTTTAAGCCGTCGATCGATAAGCATTTGGCTTGGGAAATAGGTTCACGGCGGATGAAAAAAAACTTGGTTGAGTTCAAAATGTTCGCACCGATCCGCTCAAAGCTCACAAATGAAAAGTACATGATCGCATCAAGCCGAATGGACCTTGTTTCTGAACAGCCTGTTTAGTTCTTAAAGGTCCGCACTTTGTAGACCTTTTTCAAAATCAAAGAACAAAGGAGATCTCTTTATAGCTTTTTCGTTACAGTTCAGACAGTTTCTGTCAGGACTTTTATGGGCGAAAAAGATTATCTTCTAGAACTTATCGAGGCTTACGATGCGCTAGCTATTCCGAGAGGGTATGCCCCGGCTGGAAGCTATGAGCGTATTCGAACAATGCCTGAACATAGGCTCAAGGGATTTTGCCTTTCCTTGGAGTATTACATTGAGTCTATGGGGGGAACGCCGCCAAGAGAAAAGGCTTTGCGGCCTGAATCCGCGCCAGTGCTGTCAATTTCTGAGCAGCTGGTTTTAACAGAAGAGCAGGTCGATAACCTGTTGGAACAAGTCAAAGCAACCTTTAAGGGGTTGCGCGACAGTGAATCATCCAGCCATGTCTTTTTTGAACTCGGATATAACAAATGAGAGCCGATCTTCGGGTACTTTTAGAACGGCCAGCGCGAAAGCGATCGCAGCTTGGGTTCCGACATCTTCCCACTTCGCTTTATAATTGTCGCGTTCAGCCTGGAGCTTCTCGATTTCGCCCTTTAGGGCAGCGTTCTCGTTTACAAGTTTTGCCATTGCATCAACGGTCGGACTCGGCTCATTCGAGGATTCTAAAAAATACGACTCATCTATTTTCAGGACTTCGAGAAGATTCTTATAGTGCTCAGGCGACGGTCGGTACTTGCCGGATTCCCAGCGGCCAACCTGCGATGTAGCAACTCCGAGTAATTCGGCTAGCGCAGCCTGGGTCTTTATTCCCAGTTCGAGGCGGCGACTCTTAATTTTTTGCCCAATAGCTTGATTATAAACCTTCAATGATTTCAATCCTTTATGACAGTATACGCCTAAAGACCCGCTTTTAAATGCCTCTATCCTGCAAAAAGTATTGGACAATGTGCATGATAGTGTTATTATAAGTGCATGAAGCAGCTAAGATGGAATAATGAAGCGATTAAAACATGGGCGGATCAATATGGTACGGAGTCGGCCACAGATATGATCAAGGCCAAACTCAAGTGTTCCCGCCATACGGCATACGCGCTTGCTAGGGGGGCCTATCGAAGTAACCCGGACCCACTAAAGCAGGTGGCGATGTCAGAGCTTACGGGGATTTCTCAAGAGGATCTGATGGTTCCAGACCCTGACGAGAAGGCCTCGTAAGCTAGATTGTCCATCACAATGTTAATTATTTAATGCCTGAAATACAGGCAAATGGATTCGTGCGAAAAAAATCAATGGCGTTGTCAAAAAGTTGGCCGCTGTTTGGAGGGAAAAATGTCGGAAGCGAAATTATACCAGGAAGAAACTGTGCCCGAGTATCACCAGAGTGGACTCGGAATGTATTTGAAGTGCCAGCTTCAATTTTATTTCAGATATCTGCAAGGAATTGTGATCCCGCCATCGGCTGCGCTCACGCTTGGGAAGTCGGTCGATGAAGGTGTGACCCATAACTTAATCCAAAAGACAGAGTCACGGCAGGACCTACCTTTGGGTGACGTGTTAGATGCGTACTCGTCGAAGTTTGACGCTGAAACTCCGGGAACTGATTGGAAAGGTGAGGGGGCTGGAAAAACCAAGGATGTCGGAATTGCCTTAATCAAACTGCATCACACTAAGGTAGCTCCAAATATACAGCCTGTGACTGTTCAGGAAGAGTTCAATATTGAAACCGATGAGGGGTATTCGATTGGTGGAACATTCGATCTGACAGATGAAAATGGATTCATTCGAGATACGAAAACGTCAAAGACAAAATACTCAGACGACGCCGTTGAGACTTCTATTCAAGCTGCGGTCTATGACTTTGCTCACGAGGTTAAGAAAGGCCAAAAGGCGAAAGGGTTTGTCTTCGACGTGCTCAAGAAAACGAAGGTTCCAGACTATCAAGAAGTTGTCGGCCAGGTATCCCGGCATCAGCAAGACATGGTTCTTGGCGCCTTCACAGATATGCACAAGAACATCCAGACGGGTCGATTCATGCCTGCGCCAGAAGGTGCATGGTGGTGTTCTAAAAGTTGGTGTGGCTACTGGTCACAGTGCAAAGGAAAAAAGTCATGAGTAATACTGCAAAAAAGAACGAAATTGTGGTGGTTCCTGATACGTCGTCACTTCCACTAGATAGTCAGGCTGTTGAATCACTAAAGAATCGACGAGCACTATTGAAAGAATTTGTAAGTTCTCAGCTTGTTAAGGGATCCGATTACGGAACTATTCCAGGGGTGCCAAAGCCGCTCTTGCTGAAGCCTGGTGCTGAAAAACTTGGGATGCTCTTTAACTTGAGGTCTGAGACGTCGTGCATTCAAAGAGACTTTGATCTTCATTCGAACTTTTGCATGTACACATACAAGACTCAGCTTTTCCATATCCCTACTGGGAACCTGATTGCTGAGCTAGAAGGTTCATGCAACTCGCAAGAAAAGAAATACAGAACACGCAGCATCTACGAGTGGGTTTTTGATCAGCGGGAAAACAAACGAAAGAAAAAACTTGTTCGAGAAGAGCCGACACAGATTGCTGACATCAGCAATACGCTTATGAAGATGGCACAAAAAAGAGCTTTCGTTGGGGCGATGATTATTGCTACGGGTGCGTCCGATTTCTTTACTCATGATTTAGATGACCGGCAAGACTCTTGGGGGGATGAAATGGCTTCTAAGGGGGCAACCAGGTCGAAGCGACCAGGCGTCAAAAATGTTTCATCTCAGGTGCAAAATCCTCACGAAGAGCGAGATGTTTCGAAACCATCTTGTAAGGTGTGCGGATCAAACCTGATTCAATCGAAATTTGAAGATGCCCTCTACTGCCCGAATTATAAAGATCGGTCGAACGGTGAGCACACGAAAATTCCAGCAGGAGGCAAGTCATGAGTACTGCAATATCATTTCTTAAAGATATAACGCCAGAAGTTGTCTTCACTGAGGATGGCGCAGATCGCATCATTGCAGAGGTACGAAGGCAGGCCTTGGCGTTTGCGCCGGATGTATCAACTGAAGCCGGAAGAAAAGAGATCGCCTCAATGGCTTATGGTGTAGCTCGGTCAAAGACTGTTGTGGATGAAGTTGGAAAACAAGTTGTAGTCGAGTGGAAAAGAAAGGCGAGCAAAATCGATGCGATACGCAAAAGAATTCGTGATGAACTAGATTGCCTCAAACTTGAAGTGCGCAGGCCTTTAACGGATTGGGAGAACGCAGAGAAGGATCGGGTTAACAAACTCGAAAAATTGCTGTCTGAGATAGAGGTCCAGGGAATCGACCTCGAAGGCCTTGGGTCGGATCAGCTGGTTGTGCGCCTTGCTGCTCTTGAAAACCTGGTCGTGGATGAAGCATTTCAGGAATACCAAGAGCAGGCCCAGTTGGCTCGCTACAAATCAATGGAGTTAGTTCGGAGAGCATACGACAAAGCTGTTGTCGATGAAAAGGTTGAGGCCGAACGAATCAAATCTGAAAGAAAGCGGGCCGAGCAAGAGCAAAAAGAACGAGAAGAGGCTATCCGCAAAGAGGCTGAAGCAAAGGCAAAAGCTGAGGCTGAGCAAAAAGCAGAGCAAGAAAGAAAACAACAGCAAGAGGAGTTACAGCGTGCAAAAGAAGCTGAAGCAAAAGCAAAAGCGGATGCAGAAAAAGCAAGACAGGATGAGCGCGATCGCATCGAAGCCGAAGCGAAGGCCCGAAAGGCATTACAAGATAAAAGAGAAGCGGACGATGAATACCGAAGAGTTGTTATTTCTGCTGCCTCTGCTTCGCTATGCGAAAAGATTTCGCTGAACCAAGATGTTGCTATGGCGATTGTTAAGGCGATCGCGGACGGCGAAATCAAACACTTAAAGGTTGAGTTCTAAGGGGGATATGGTGGGTACATTAAACAAAGCAATGATCATTGGGTATCTTGGCGGCGACCCAGAGCTCAAGCGTCTTGATAGTGGAAAAGTTGTGGCCACTTTCAGTCTCGCTACAAGTTCTAATTGGGTCGATGACAATGGTGAAATCCACGAAAACACTGAGTGGCATCGGGTTGTTGTCTGGGGCAAGAAAGCTGAGAACTGTGGGAAGTACTTGGCTAAAGGTCGTCGAGTGTATGTCGAGGGCCGACTACAGACCCGAACATGGGAAGACCAACAGGGAATCAAACGATACACAACTGAGATCACGGCAAGCGTTGTCACATTTTTGTCACCGAATACGACGACAGATTATGGTCATGAGTCGCCTGGCTACGACGATGAGGCTGAGCACTTTTCATCAAACAGTAAGATTCCGTTTTAGGAGATGCAATGAAGCTAGTAGTTGTACTAACAAACAGAGAGACAGGCGAGATCTTTGACGTGGTTGATAAGACAAGGTTGGTTCCTGCCATTAGAGAGTGTAACAAAATCCATGCAACAATGGGCAAGCACTGTAGGGTTAGAGTCTTGAGTCTAGACTCAGAAACCGAACAACCAAAAGTTGAGTATGATCCCGAAGAGAACATGTTGCAGGTGGCCCAATGAGTGCTCGCAAGGTTAATTGGATTCAACGCCCCGAGGCTTCGATGAAGTCTTTCGATGATGATCTAAAAGTTTTCGTTGAGAGCTCAGACTTTAATGCCGAGCTATTCGAGATCTTGAATACCTACGTTGCAGGATATTCCGATGGTGTGGATGTCGTTGTTGATAAAATGATATTGGAGATAAAGCCAAGGTCAGCTGTTGCTTTAAGCATTAGGCTTGAGGATGGGCAAAGCTTGTCTGTTATCGCCGAGAATAAAACCTATGAAGTCGATGTCTCGGACTGGTTCTCTAATCCCGATAGCGAACAAAAGAAGCGGTTCAAAGAAGATATCGAGCTCGAAATTGCAGAGCGGATGGCCGAGCGAATTCAAGCTGGTTTTTACGATCAAGAGGAGTGGCCATGTTTGTAGCATCATTAATGCGTGAGAAACGAAAAGCGCTTGGGCTTACTCAGAAAAAGCTGGCAGTAAATATCGGCGCATTCTCGGATCAGTTTGTGTCGAACCTTGAGCGTGGAGCTGATCCCTTTCCGCCCAAATATTTGAGGTCGGTAGGCGATGCTCTCAAGATTGATAAGTCCGAAATGCTTGAGGCTTACCTAAGCGATGAGCGCGAAAAGTTTGATCGAGCATGGGGCGAACCTGAATTTTAGAAACCATCCCAAACGGGATTATTGAAATAGGAAAAAGGTGGGGGAAAGATGGAAACAGAAGTCACAAGATTATTTGAAGAGAGCGTTGATCGTTTATCTAAAGACGAATTCACGTTTGTTCAGTATGAGATGGGTCGAGCTATCGCAAAAGTTTTAAAGCAGCACGATATCGATCCAATGTCTTTCGATGGTGCTGAGTTTGAATTTTCGTATCGTCGAGAATACCTGGGCACGAAGCTGATGGACAGTGCATTTCTCGACGTTCGAGATGGTTCAGATACTGAGGATCGGTTGAGAAAGGTTCGCAAGTATCGTTTTCAAGCTCGCTTTGAGCAGGCCATCATCAGCAAAGATCGAAAAAGAATTCCGAATTTTATTTGAATTGGTTTCCGGTGCGCTTCTGTTCTGAAAGGCAGATTCCCTTCGGCCTGATTTCTCAGGAGTGCATCGGGATTTTAACTCTCTCCCAGAGTCGGTTTGCCCCGTCCGAAAAACGGGGTTTTTTAAGTGGGGACAAGCATGAACAAACTGAGTTCCAGAAGACCTAAGAAGATCAGAGGTTGAGCGATGGGCGCTAGGCTAACGGTTTACATAGATGGTATCGGTGAGCTTCCCAGGTTCATGACGCCGGACGAGCTAGCTACATTACTTGTTGATGAGGATAAAGTCTCAGCGATGCGGCACAAGCTTTATAGGCAGATTCGTGATCAAAAAATAAGCATAGCGCCACATGATAAACCATACTTAATTGACGTGAAGTCGTATTTTGAGCAAAAAAAAGAGCAGACACCTTGCCGGGTTGACCGCTCTTTGAAAAGTAAATCACTTGCAAGATCATCTTCGTCACGACGACTCCGAAAATCGAAAGGAGACATGTCGTGTCTAATAAAATGATCCAAAAAGATCCGACGATACGGAAAGACAAATCCCGTGATCGTTGGCTCTTAAACTACTATGAAAACGGTCAAAGAAGAAAGCGTTATTTCAAGACCAAAGAGCTCGCTGAGCGAGAGAGAAAAACGGTCTTGGCTCAGCGTAACGCTGTCCACTTTGATTGCGCAACGATCGTTGACGCTATCAACGAGTACCGAAAACTTGTCAGCGTAAAAAAGGCGGCGGGGAAACTCGAGCGAAAATACTTCATTGATTTGGCCCAGTTTCTTCATGACGAGTGCGGGCGAGAGTTGATGGATGAGATCAAGCCAACCGACCTAATTGGTTATCGGAACTATCGGCTTGAGACTGTTGGCGCATCTATGGTCAATCGAGAGTTCAGCACGTTTAAGCATTTTTTTAAAAAAGCCAAAGCGTGGGGGCTTTCTTCGGTGAACCCCGCAGAGTCTATCGAGCGTATGCCTGAGTCTGAGAACCCACATCAGGGCTGGACGTACAGGGAGCTTGAAATAATTGTGGCAGCTGTTAGTCCGCAAATGGGGCGGCTAATCCGCTTTATTGCAGCGACCGGTTGCCGACCTTCAGAAGCCAAGAAGATTAAGTGGAAGGATGTTGACCTCACTAAAATGACCGTCACCTTCAGATCTCTGAAGGGTGGAAAGGGTGAGCTGGTCGACACAATACCACTGGTTGACGAAGGGGCTGATCCGATCATCGAGATCGCAGAACTTGAGCGCACTCGCTTTAAGCGAAAGCCAGATGATTATGTGTTCTTAAATGAAGAGGGATATCCCTTTTCAAGGTGCGCGTTATCAAAGGCGGTGCAGAGAGCGTGTGACAGGCAGAAGCTTAGAGCTTTAGTTCCTTACGGTCTTCGTCACATGGTTGGTGAGATCTATGGCGCTGAGAATATCGAACTAGCTCGACGGGTACTTCGGCACAGAAGCATCCGAACGACTCAGCGGTATACCAATTTAAAGTTAGAAACGCTTCGAGAGAAGATGACCAATGTAACACAGCAACGGGAGGGACTGGGATAACCGGGCCCTAACCGGGCCCACCGAAAAACAGTGCTCAACCTTTTGGGCCCTGTGACTTCGGTAAGATTGGAAAATTACTAGGGAAAATTTGGAGCGGCAGACCGGGCTCGAACCGGCGACCTCAACCTTGGCAAGGTTAAACTAGGTCGTTTGTGGCGTAGTTGATTTTGTAAGTCATTGAAATCACATAACCCTCTATTCGCATAATTTGCATTATTTCCTGGTGTTCCGAGACACCGGGCCCTAACCGGGCCCTATCCCAGTCCCCCTTAGATGGGGGAAAAGTGGCAAGAATAAATTTAGACGACGAGTTCTTTGAGGACCCTCGGTTGGATATTTTGGTTGGCCTTGTCGGCCAGCCGATGGCAATTGGGTTAGTCGTTAAGCTTTGGCGTTTAGGGATGCCATATTGGAAACGTGACCGATCATTGATTCCAAAGAAGCTCTTCAGGCTAGTCGAGCACGCGGACAAGCTGTTGGCGTCCGGTTGGGCTGAGGAACATGAAAACGGGATCTATTGTGTTGGCGCACGCGAGCGTTGGGACTTTCTGTTGGTTCGTTCGAACAATGGAAAGAAGCGAGCTGAAAACGGTGCGCGTGATGGTGGGGGGCGTTTTGCTCCAGCAAATGACCAGCAAGGCACCAGCAAGCAACCAACAAACACCCAGCAAGAAGGCTGTGACGGTCCAGCAAAAACCAGCGGGATCCAGCCCTCTTCCTCTTCCTCTCCCTCTTCCTCTCCCTCTTCCTCTCCCTCTTCCTCTGGATCTTCTTCTTCCAAGATCCCCCCAAAGCCCCCCGAGGGGTATTCGGAGCACTTCGAAAAGTTCTGGCTGGCTTACCCGCCTGAGGGGCGCTTGAACAAGGCGCAAGTCTGGAAGAGGTACCAGGCTCAGGTCACGTCAGAAAAACTGCGTGATGACCTGGATACGGCCCTTAAAAACTACATCGAGCATCTGCGTGTGACAGGCTATTCGTGCAAGCACGCTTCAAGCTTTCTTGGAACGACGGGGAAGCGGTCTCAGGGCAACCCTTGGATCGACTTCGTGGCAAGCGCCAACCTTCCAAAGCAAAAGACTGGCCCACCTTCGTTCGCCCAACAGCGATCTAACAGCAACCTTAACTTACTAAACAAACTTCGCGAGACGAGGCGGGCAAATGAATCCAGATGAGCAAACAATTTTGAACAGTCTCAAACCGTTTGAAAGCATAGCGGAGGTCATTGTCGCTGTGGCCGAGCTGTTCCAATTCGAAATGACGGAAACAAGCTGTGCGATGTATGTCGCAGTGATTGGAAGAGTTCCACTAGATGAATTTAAACTTGGTGTCATTCGAGCTTGCCGAGCAAAAGGGGTCACTAGATTTCCGGCGCCTAGCGTGATCTTAGATCAGATCAGGCCCCAACAAACTCGCGACGACGAGGCCAAGGACGCAGCATCCAGAATCTTTGCAGCGATTAGGAAGTTTGGATGGTCAAACCGCGAGAGTGCACGGGCGTTTATCGGCGAGCTCGGCTGGGAAGTTGTCGAAAGGCAAGGTGGCTGGGGGCATGTGTGCGAAACAATGCGAGACCGGGACATCCCGATCTATCAAGCTCAGTTCCGAGAGCTCGCAAAGACAGTGCAGGTCAGAGCTTTAAACAACAACTTGGATCAAGCGCCGCAGCTGCCGAAGCCGACAGCGCAAAGGCCGATGCTTGCGGCTGTCGTGAGCGAGCTTGCGGATGCGAAACAACTTAAAAAAGGATCCGGGGGTGCTTAATGGCTTGGATCTGTTTACAGGAATTGGTGGCATCACGATCGCGCTTGAAGGTTACGTTGAGCCAATTGCCTATTGCGAGCGCGACCTGTACTGCATCGGACTTCTTTTGGAGCGAATGCGAGATGAAAGAATCCCACAGGCCCCGATATGCACAGATGTTCGATCGCTTCGGGGTTCTGATTTTCGAGACGTTGACATTATTTACGGCGGATTCCCATGCCAGGACATCAGCAGTGCAGGCAATGGAATCGGCCTGGGCGGAAAGCGAAGCGGATTATATTGGGAAATACATCGACTCGCTAAAGAAACGAAAGCCCCGTTTATTTTCTTGGAAAACGTGCCTGCAATACGGACCAGAGGCCTTATCGAAGTGGTCCGATCACTTACCGATCTCGGCTATGACTGTCGCTGGACTTCTAACACAGCCGCCTCAGTTGGCGCGCCACATAAAAGGGAAAGGTGGTTTCTGCTTGCCCACGCCAACAGCGACGGACCACAGGCGGGACTACCAACTCCAGCCCCGTACGAAAACAAAAGTCTACAGCCTATCCGGCCTATTCGAACATCGACTTTTACCAACGCCGATGGCGAGAGATTGGCGGGGTTCAACAGGGAAAAACCGGCATACACAGAACCTTCCAAATCTATATCAAAAAAATGGGAAACAACTAAACCCAGCCTTTGTCGAGGCCATCATGGGCTACGACATCGGGTGGACAGACTTAAAGGCCTTGGAAACGCGGTTGTCCCGCAGCAAGCCCGGGCCGCGTTTGAGCAATTGATGGGGATAAAATGAAAGATCAAACATACAAAGCCACAGCTGCCAGCGAAAAGCAGATCAGATCACTTTTCTGCGAAAAAGATTTTGAGCCGAGTGGCGACCTAAGGTTCCACGCAAAATCAATCGAAATGGATCTGCATTCCGAAACGTGCAGCGAGCGAGCATATCAGAAGTCCTGCGAGCGATATTTAAAACAACTTAAAAAAGAACTTAAAGACCATAAGAAAAAACGTGAGCGCGAAATTGAGCGCGCATTTGGAGGCATGTGATGAAAATTGTGTGGGCATTAATTTTGGCGGCGACATTTTGCGGATGTGTTGAAAAAGCGATTAGGCGACAACCCGAATGTTGGTTTGAAGACGGTGGGGATTTTAGGTCAAAGATCGATTACCTAAAGCCCGTCTACACACTTACCAATGACCGAGTGTGGGTCTGTCGGGGCAAATCATGATCTTGATTTTTTTAATGGCTGGGATTGTGGCGATGTCTTTGCCGGACAAAATCGAATCTGAAAGAGCCTTAAAGCTAAAAGAAGACCGGGCGCGGGTTGCGAAATTTATTAAACGAGAGGTGAGCAGTGAGAAAAGAACTAAGCGAACAGCAGCTAAACGAACTTGCAAATAGCGTGATTGTTTATGGTCAAGTTAAAGGTGAAATAAAGGCAGAGATCGAGCACTACGCTAAGACTCAATATCAGAAAGGTCTGTTGCATGGATCTCTTTGGGGGATTGGAGTCGGCCTGCTGATCTCGATGATTGCTGTGAGGCGAGTTCGGTGTGGATTTTCTAGATGGGTGGTGGCGCGTGGGGCGCTGGCGAACTCGGAATGAAGCTTACAAAGAACGAAAAAGAGAGAAGCAGCGTAAAGCATATAAAGAGGACTTAGAGGAGAGCAGAAGGTATGAACGAGAGAAGAAGCAGCGGCAATATGCTGCCAACCGGGAGGCAATTAATGAGCGCAAACGCGAGTACTATAGGAGAAACAAAGAGCGGCTCAGAAAAAAAATCTATGCAAACCGAATCAAAAGGGATCCAAGTATTGGACTCAAAACCGCCGTTGAAAAGTTTGAGCGAGGAGAACTCAGCTTCGCTGAGCTTGATCGACTCTACAGCGATCGACTTGCAATCTTACATGCGGGGGATGTTTGCGAATCAACCAGAGCCGGAAATAAGGAGTCATCAAGTTGACAAGGTGATGGCCGCTGCTGCGATCGGACGAACAATCAATGAGCTGATAAAAACTAAAGTTGAAGTCGTCAAGGTAGGGCAGACCCTGTCCGAGCTCGAAAAATAAAATAATCTTTTAAGATTTGCTTAGGCAAACAAACAGTGAAGGAGCAGTGGTGAAGGATAAATTAAATCATGGGTTTCAAAATCTAATTAGGCTTGGAAGTCTAATGTTCCTTGGCCCAGTAATGATCGGGATATGGCTTGTGTTCGCGATAGTATTTCCATTTAGAAAGAGATTTTGGGACGGGTCACTTCAGTTTG
>TARA_R100000501_G_scaffold18108_1_pt1 | contig 46682 bp, 42 predicted proteins | sample TARA_R100000501 | Tara Oceans TARA_R100000501 (sample SAMEA2620120) | marine metagenome | biome: marine biome (ENVO:00000447); feature: mesopelagic zone (ENVO:00000213) & marine oxygen minimum zone (ENVO:01000065); material: "saline water (ENVO:00002010), including plankton... | reverse complement strand
GCGACAGCCTACCTCTGACTGCCGCCAATCTTTGCAACAGAGCCGGCGAGGACAATGGTTCCTCTAACAGAGGCGCGGTCAGCCCGTGCCGGCACGGATGAAGAGCAACCAGGTCAAGGCTGGAGCGGTCAGGATCATCGCAAGTCCCCAAATCAGCATCGCGCGGAATAGAGCTGGCCGCTCTTCTTCAGGGGCGTTTGCAAGCGTGAGCGCTCCAACCGTAGAAAAGGGGGTTGAGTCCACCACGGTAGCCGAAATCGAAAGAGCGACTATCATGCCCGTGATACCGACCTCACCTTGTGAGAGAAGAGGCACTGCCAGCGGGATGAGAACACCAAGCAGCCCGGCGCTGGAGCCCACGGCTGAGGATACCGCCCCCACCATGCAAAGCAGGAACGCTACAAGCAGGGGGGCGCCCGCCTCGGCGATCCCTCCTCCGATCTCAGTTATGGTACCAAACCTCTGCAATGCGCTAACGAACGTCACCACGCCGCAAATGAGGAGGACCACTGACCAAACGATCCGGCGATCTGCGAGGGCTACACGGCTCGGAAAGCAAAGGTGCAGGAAGGAAGCTGCGAGCAGGGCCAAGAATCCGATATCTATGTCGTAAATCAACGCGCCAGTCCCCACTCCCAAGATGGCGGCTAACGTAACCATCTGATCGGGTCGGAGGGCAACGTCCTCTGAAGCAACCAAGGCTTCCGTAGAACCAGCCGGCCCAACCTCCTCCTGCTCCCTTGCCAACAAGACCGCGGACGCGCCGAGGTCCGCGACGACAGGTGCGGGTCCAACGGCAACAACAGCCCGTCTGCGCAAGAGCAGGGCGGGTCCTCCGAAAAGGAGGTAGATGACCACGGCGAGGGCAATGTTGTACGCCGCATTACTAAAGAACAACTGAGCCGACGAGAAGTGTAGTCCACCTACCTCAGCGGCCGCCTTGACTATAATAGCCAGCCCGTTCAGCGGCGAGAAATTCCCGAGCGCCGAGCCATGCATGAGCATCAACGCCGACATTCGGCGATCGATATGATAGCGTTCTCCGAGATTAAGACACAGCGGCGCTAGCATGGCCACAGCCGCCGGACCGAGCGCCCCGGCTGCGCTCGGGATGGCAGCTACGCCGAAGATGAGCCATGGGACGGCCCCCGGCCGGTCTCCCAACAGCTGCGCAGCTCGCTCAACAAGCCATTGAATGGTCCCATTTGAGGAGGCTATTCCAAATAAATAGGTCACCCCAACCAGCAATACGAACAGGTCGGCCGGGAACCCGGATAGCAGCTCGCGGCTATTTTCTCCGGCAACCAGGCTTCCCACCAAGTATGTCGCAACCAGGCACAGGACGCCTAAGTTAACCGGCCTCAAGGTCCCCACAACAAAGACCAGTACGAGCGCCGCAATGCCAATAACATGGATCGACACGCAAGATTCTCCTTGTGAGGTACCAAGACATGGCGCCGAAATCCACGCGGCCAACCAACTTCTGAACCATCTACTCCGCCGTACTTCCTAACGGCATCAAATGACCGAGGCGTTATTAATAACCTCTGCCTCGGGACTCCTCAAGACCGTCGTCGTAAAAGCTGACTCTGGTCCGTGTCCTTTCCAACCCCTCCGGAGAGAACACGTTGTCTTCCGCCGCAAATACCGGATCGTGCATATTGTGCGTGATGGGACATTTCGACGCCTTCGTTCTAATTCGGTTATCGCAATCTGCGTGCCTTAGAAAGCGCGGGCGCCCGGATCGGACGCCCGCGCCGTTATCGATAAATACCGTCAGTTGTTGGGCGCCCAAATGCGGGCGTATTGTCCCTGCCTATACGGATTATAGTCCATAAAGCGAGCCGTCGTATCGGTATCGAGCGCGGCAGCGCGCTTATTAAGCTCAGCCGGAGTTGTACCCGGCCATTTGCCGGTATCGAGCCGCTTCATCATGGTATCGATGGCTTCCAGCTGTTCAGCCGTGCTGAAATTGCAGTGGCCGGTCGAATTGACATAGGCGGTCCGCACCAAGTCTTCCTTCCCATGCCTTTTTACCTCGGCTTCGTAACCTTCCACAAGGCTGGGCGGAATCTGGTAGTCGTCTACCATGTGGAGGCGGAGAACCGGAATCTTCGGATTGCCGTCGGTAGTCCGGCCCGGCTGTTTCCAGAAGTCCAGCGCATATGGCGAGGCTTTGATTCTCGGAGCACCGTTAACCTTGGCGATGTCGGCGTCCAAATCAGCACCAGCCTTTTTATAAAGTGCACGAACGGCAGCCTTGAGGTGCGGATTCCCCATCTCAAATACTTTCGCATAATCTACATTGTCATTCCACGATAGCTGCTGTCCATACGCCGCATTCTCGAACATGACACGGGCTTCGCCGCCCGGGCTGGAGGTGATCATATCCGCCGAGTAGTATATACTCTTTTGTAGTTCTTCCGGATTATTCAAATCCGGGCGTGTTACCTTGTCGCTCATCCACGCTGGCCATTGGCCGATCGTAAAGGCAAGCACTAGTTGGGCGCGGCCTTGCGGCGACTCCTGCGCTATCCTGACCGCCTTGCGCCATGCCGCCGGCACGTCACCTTCCAATCCATGAGCACTGGCATGCGACGAACCATCATTAGGCATGCCCGTAATCGCAAGATCTTCCATGTTGCCGCCTGCCGCGACGTAGCCCGGTCCAATCAGCGCCTTGAGAGCGAACCAGCCGTCAAAGAAGGAGTTCATAAGCCAAACGGGCGTGTGCGCAGCCAGCGCAACGGAACCATCGATACGATCCGAAAAGTCCTCGGACACGGCGAGTGTAACATGTCCTCCGCCCGAGCACCCCATCTGGATGACGCGCTTGGGCTTACCGAAATTTGCATCCACTTTGTCGAGAACCAAGTCGAGATTTGAGATCTCACGCCTCGGATCATATTGGTACATCCGCATGACATGCCGCGCCGTACCTGCCAGAGCATATCCCCGATTCAATATAGCGTCCTTCGGGTTCGTCGGCGACTCTGGGGTCCAACTAATCCCGAGCGAGCTCGCGATGTCGAGATCACGGATCAAGACGCCGTTCCAATTATTCGGCACCCGTATGATATACGAAGTGCCGTCCGGAAGAGTTCCCCGCTCCTCTTTATACGCCGCACCGGTCACTACCGAGTCAGATTGAGCAATAGCTGGCATGGTGGTTAAATGGCCGATGACAACTGACGCCATCATGATCGAAAGCCAGCCCCGCATCTTGCCTCGATGGCACCGAGACCGTAATTGGTTTGCACGAATTTGCCCGCTATTTCTCATTCCGCTTCTCCTATAAAGCTGCCTCATTTTGGTCATGAGGGCACAATTACCCGGCGGTTCCTCATGCCGATCTGTATATGAATGAAAGAGGCGAGAGCGCCGCCCGGGTCACCGCGCGGCGCTAATCACATCAACGGAAACGATTGATGAGATTAATACCGACCGTTCGCGGCTGCAATCGGTTGGCGCTAAAGATGCCTCCGGAGGTAGCGCCGGCGCCCATACCGGTGATGGCATCTGAATTGAGCAAATTGTCAACGAACAGATAACCAGCCCATGCGCCATCCGGCGATTGAACGCCCGCCCGGAAGTTCACAAGGCCATAGCCGCCAATCTGGCGGAAGTAACGGTCAGTCCTTGATAGGGTGTTGTTCGTGCTGCTGTTATAGCTGGCGTCGAACCGGACTAGCCCCTCAATGTTCTCATTTACCGCCCAAACATACTCTGCTTGACCCCCAAGGTTCCACTTGGACACACCGGGCAAGCGATCTCCCTTTCGGCCGACGGACACGAGCACTTCGCTAGTCTGATCCTCAGTGAGCTTGGCGTCGACGTAGCCGAGATTGGCGCTCAGTGAGAAGCCGATCATCGGCGTGGTGTTCAGCTCGACCTCGAGGCCCTTGATTCGAGCTGCCCCGGCGTTCGAGATGAACCCGAAGACTGCACCGGCGCCGCCGGTGGTGCCAGATACCTGCATATTGCTCCAGTCGATCTGATAGCCGGTCACGTTGAAATACATGCCCGGCATTAGCCTGGTCTTCGCGCCAACTTCGTAGTTCCAAAGGCCGTCTGAGGTGTAGCCCGAAAGAGCTATAGGCAAACCAATCGCTTGGTTAGCACCGCCCGGGCGAAACCCCTGCGCTGCTTGCGCATAAACCATGACATCGTCGTTGAACTCATAGGCGACGTTAAACTTTTTGACGACGCCGTCTTCTTCAACGCTCACCTCCGAATACGGTGTGGCTCTGGATCCGAAGTGGATTGAGCCTACGTCAACACGGCCTCCAACGACGCGCTTGTAATCGAAATAGCGCAAGCCAGCCGTGAGTGTGAGTTTGTCGAAAAGCTTATAAGAGAGCTCGGCAAAGGCCGCCTTCTGTTGAAGCGTGTCGTCGATGGTGCGGTCGAATAGGATGTTTGCCGGGGTATAGGGTTCAAGCCTGCCAGTTGTGTGATTGCCGGCTCTGGGCGTTGAGCGCACAACCGAATTCCTTTCGGAACTGAAGAGGCCAACGGTCCAGCTAAATGGACTATCGCCGGATGACGCCAGCCGAATTTCGTTTGTCCAGTTCGTCACCTTCGCTGGCTGGTATTGATTCATATAAGTGTACCGCTCCAGATCACTCATGTAAGAGGCAAACTGGTCGGCGCTGCAAACCGCTGCGTCGCTGCCGAGCAAATAGGTGCCGCAGCCGCCCGGCAAGCGACTGCCGTCAAGCGGATTAGCATCAGTGCTCCGTGGGCCATTATAGCCGCGCCAATTAACAGTATTGCTCAGGTCGCTAATGTTGGCACGCCAGCGATCGAAATAGCTCGTGACCGCTGTTAGCGTCATAAAATCTAAATCATAGTTGACTGTCGCGCTGTAATTTGTGCTCCGATCGTGAAAAGCAGATTCTGTACGTTCATTTGTAGTATACTTAGGCAATAAGTTACCGAACATATCAGTATACTCGCCGCCGGAGCTGGCTGTCTTGACCTTCTCATGGTAGATATTGAAATCAGCCGTCAATCGCTCCGTTGGCATCGCTCGTACGAGAACGCGGCCGCCAAAGCTGTTGCCGTCATTAATGTTCTTCCGGTCATAGCGGATATTGTCGATGTATCCGGGAAACTGATTGTAGAATCCGACAACACGGATCGCGAGCTTATCCTCGACGATTGGCATATTTATCATGGCGTCAAGCGAGCCGCCTAACTTACCGCCGCGGGGAAGGGCCAGCTTACCGTTAACTGCGGTTTCCCAGCGATCTGCCTTGGGCTTCTCATAGATGATACGTATTGTGCCGCCCATTGAACCGCTGCCGAACAGCGTGCCCTGCGGGCCACGCAGGACCTCCGCCCGCTCCACATCGAACAGGCGCAGCTCCGGCGTCGAGCCACCTGCGTCGCTGGCTGTTCCAACCGAACCCGAGACCGGTGATTCATCAAAATAGACGCCTACGGTCGGCTCCCCGGATGCCCGGACCCCGCGAAGGTTGGTCGCGAGCGAGAAAATCGGATGCTCCATCGAGGCCATGTCATCCTTGGGGATGGCGTCGAGAACATCGCAAATGAACAGATCGGGATCGGGGTAGCGAACAGGCAGCAGGGGAGGGCGTCCCTCCGCGCCGTTCGGGGTTTCATTGACGGCAAGCGGGAGTTCGGGGTTTCGTTGACGGTCAGGCTCGATTCGGGGTTTCATTGACGCGCACCGTAGATTCGGGGTTTCATTGACGCAACGGAAAAGTTCGGGGTTTCATTGACGGGTGATCGCGATTCGGGGTTTCGTTGACGCAGATTCGGGGTTCTGGAGTCACCAGATTCGGGGTTCCGTTGACGCCGAGGGCAAAAAAACGCCCGATTATTCTAATATTTTCAGTTGCTTATGAAACCGCCAAAATCCCGTAACACGACTCTTTAACCCATATATTAACACTAGGCCGACCTGTGGATAACTTTAACCGCAGCGCCCACTCGACGCCGGATCATCGTGGTTTCACCCACCAGCGTCCCGCCAGATCGAACAACTTGTCCTGATTTTCGGGACAGAGGCAGCATGATCCACTCGCGCCGCGCTACCGGCACCGGTCAGAGGGAAGAAAAGCGCCGCCTCTTGGGGGCTTCGCCCCCGCCGGCTCGCGGCCTTCGGCCGCCCCGGATCGCTTTGCGATCCTCCCACCCGGCATCCCCATGATGAGCCGGCTTCGCCGGCACGCTTTTTGCTAGATTGAGGATCGTTTAAACGCCCCGCTTCTATCGACACCACAGCGCCAGCGGCACCGTCGCAATTGGCTTTCCAGGAAAGCCAGGCGGATAGGGCGGTGATCGAGCCGAGAGGGCAGGGGAGGCGGAAACGTCGCAGCAGGGGCGATTTCCGGGCCGCTGGGCTTCATTCTGGACGTTTGGCAGGCCGGGGAGGGTCCAAGCGGCAATGGCGCTCTACGGGCTTCCCATGCGGCCGATTTCTGGAAAGCTAGATCCTCGCGAGGTCGGGGATCGAAACGGCGAGCCTCAAGGTTTGTGCGCCAGGCAACGATTTCACGGATTTGGCCCCGAACATTGCTGCGGGAGAGGGCGGAATCCTACGCCAAGAGCCGGCAGGGCAGGGCGCGGAAAGTCCGCTAAACAACGCCAAGGGCGAACAGACGGCGAACATGTATATTTGTATACGCCTATACATTCGCGCCTAGTGGCGCGTCCGCTTCGGTGGCGTCGGCGCGGCCATCAGCTCATCAAAGGCGGAGTCATCGCCCAATGCGTAGCGGCGCAGCGGATCATCCTCGGTCATGCGGCCGGCCTGGACTTCGCGCCATGTCACATATCGCAGCCGGCTCCGGTCCAACGCGCCATCGACAAGACATTCCGCGCGCAGGAACATCCATATCTGGCCCTGCCGGTGCTGGGCGAAGGCTTCAAGATCGCCGTTCGTCTCTTGGAGATGCACCGCCACAAGATCGCAGACGAGATTGAATATCCGCATGAGGCCGAGCCGGCTTTCCTCATCGGTGATCGCTTCGTGCAGCTCCAACACTTCGTCGCGGATCGCCGGAAGAGGTGCGGAACCGCTCTCTCCATAGGCCATGAGCCGGTCCCAAAGATCAATGACGCGTTGGTCCATATTCTATCCTTCCGCCCTTGGCGGCAGTTCTGACACTATACAGCAAACGGCCTTTTTCACTTCGTCGATAGTGTCCGTTCACGCCTTGTCGAACTTCCCGGCGAACTCGCGATCGGCGTAGTAGCGCAGCTTGGCGGCGACGATCGGCCGTTGCCCCGCAAGGAACAGGAGCTGCAAATCCTCGCGCAGCGTGCGGACTTCATCCGGCGTCAGCAACGGCCGCGCTACATGCTGCGATCCGAACGATATGCCGGTTTCCTCCGCGTCGATCGCGCGGCTCATCGTCTCGAACACGACTGTCTCCTGGCCGAGCAGATCGGAGACGAGCCTGGCGCTGTCGTGATCGTTGACGCCGAACACTTGCAGCACGCCGGCGTTGGACAGGAAGGTGCCGGCGCGGCGCTCGTAGAGCGCGCGGAGCTGGTGAACATCTTGCAGGATCGGCCAGAGCTGGATGCCATAGCCGGCCATCAGGCCCATCGCGCGCTCGACGGGTTCGAGGCGGCCGAGGGCGGCGAACTCATCGAGCAGGAACAGGACGGAGCGGGCAGGGGAGGACGGCGCGCGCGCCAGATCGGTCAGCCCTTGCGCGAGCATCAGGCGCAGCCAGCGGGCATAGGTGGCGAGCCGATCGGGCGGCAACACCAGATAGACGGTGGTGGCGTGCGCCTTCACATCGGCGAAGGTGAAATCCGAGCGCCCCAGCACGGCCGACATGCGCGGCGAATCGAGGAAATGGGTATGGCGCTGCGCGGCCGACAGCACGCCGGCGGCCTCGCGATCGGACTTGCCCAGGTGGCGGTTCGCGGCGCGGGCGATCAGGCCGCGCGCCTGCGTGCTGCGCGACATTTCCCGCAGCATCCTTTGGAAATTATCGGGCGCGAAGGTGAGGCAGTCGCGCACCGCTTCCAGCGTGCGGTCCTGGCCTCGCGATTCCGGGTCGCACGCCACCCACAGGAGGATGCCGGCGATCAGCGCCTTGGCTTCCTCGTTCCAATGCGCCTCGCCGGCTTCGCCGGGAGCGTCATAGACCAGCGCGTCGGCCAGCGTCATGCAGTCGTCGGCGAGATCGAGGCCGGCAGGGTCGATGCGATCGAGCGGATTGAAGGCAGCGCCGGGAAGGCCCGTCACCCCGAACGGATCGAGGACATGGACCGGGCCGAACTTTGCCCGATGGCGGGCGGTGATGCGGGCATTCTCGCCCTTGGGGTCGATGCAGACGACCGGGCCGGGATAGTCGAGCAGGTTGGGAATGATGGTCCCCACGCCCTTGCCGGTGCGCGTCGGCGCGATCGTCAGCAGATGCGAGGGGCCGGCATAGCGCAGCAGCCTGCCGTTCTTGCGGTCGCGGCCGATCAGCAGGCCGTCGCCATTTTGGGCGAGGGGGCGAGTTTCCCGATCGGTGGCGAAGCGGGCCGAGCCGTGCGTGGCATCGCCGGCAGGGCCGCCGTAGCGCAGGATCAGCGGTTGAAAGAGGGCGCGCAGCGCGACGAGGATGACGACGATCGCCGTCAGCATCATGACGGTCTGATAGATATGGGAATCGTGGGCCAGGCCGAGCAGCCTGCCAAGAATGAGCGGCACCCCAAGCCCCAGCACCAGGCCGGTGATGAGGAACAGGACCAGGACGCCGAACAGGTGGCGGATGAGGGCGACCGGGCTGGTGACGAGGGCCGTGATCGCCCATATCGGCTGTTCGCGCGCGAGCCGCGCGAGGTTGCGGATCGCGCGGCCGAGCTGGCGGAACCATTCCATCATCAGGATTCCCTCCCGCTGTCGTTTTCGAGATGTTCGGCGCAGATCGCGGCGGCGATCGTGTGGAGATGCTTCACGCGGTCAACGAGCCAGGCCAGTTCGTCGGGGGTGATTTCATAGGCATGGGAATAGCGCGCCTCGACATAGGCGCGCTGGAGCTGCGCAAAATGGCGGCGGGCGGCGCGGGTATCGCGCGGCCAGGCTTCGATCAGCCGGGGATCGAGATTTTCGGCAAGCGAGCGCAGGATGCCGATGCGGTGCGATTTGGGCGCGTAGAGCGTCAGGACGAGCAGCAGGCCATGATAGGCGCGCTCGACGGCCTGGTGGAGCATGAACGCGGCATGGTTGGTCTCGCCGTCGCGGATCGCATATTCGGCGAGCGTCAGGCAGTATGCGGCATCGGGGAGCCACTTGTCATAATGCGCCCTGGCTTCGGCGTGGCGTTCCTGCGCGTCGAGCTGGCGCGGCACGGCGAGGCGCTGTCCCGGCGCTTCGTAGAGGGCGATCCCATCGCGGGCTATGTCGGCGAAGAAGGGACGGCCGCGCGCGAGCTGGTCGTTCACGTCCATCAGCGAATGGACGATGAAATTGACGGGCGTGGCGAGCTGGCGGGTGACGGTCAGCTCGCGCACCAGATGATCGTCGGCGACAGCCCACCATGTTGCAGATCGGTGAAGGTCTCGGAGTTGACGATGACGAGCAGATCATAGTCGGAGATATAGCCGCTGGCGCGATCCTCGACCCAATCGCCGCGCGCGTAGGAGCCGAACAGGATCAGCTTGAGGATGCGGCCGCCCTTGCGCTTGTCGGAGAGCTTGGTTTTGACGGCATCCTCAAATTCATCGAACAGGACGCGGGCGACCCGTTCCAGCTCGCGGCGCTTGGCGGCGGGAAGATGATCGAGGCCGGCGCGCATGGTCAGCGCGCTTCGGGCAGGTCGATAGCGGTGATGCCCTGAGCGGCGGCGATGGCGTCCACCAGGCTATCGACGGTTTCCATGCGATGGCTGGGCCAGTCGCGTGAGACGGTGACATAGCCGGCGTCGGTCTGGACGTTGATGATCGCCGTGGCGGGCAGCAGATCGAGCAGGGTTGCGAGCTTGTCCTGAATATCGGGGGTGATGTGGTCGATGCCGGGGCCGACCATCAGGAGCTGCCAGGAAAGGCGCGAGGTGTCGTCAGTCATGGGCGGTCTGTTCCTTGCTGTCCTGTCCTTCCGCTTCCGCGTCGAACGCACGTTTGCCGCGCCGCTTCCAGAGCGCGAGCGCGTTGCCATCATCACGCGCGCGGGCGGCAAGATCGAGCATCGCGCCGTAGAGCGTTGCGCGATCGTCGTCGGCCAATTCGACGAGGCCGGCCTTCTGGACGAGGCCGCCCAGCTCTATGAGATGGCGGGTGCGTTCGCGGCGCTGCACGACCCATCCTCTCGTATCGGTGCGGCGCTTGGCGGCTTCAACCCTGTGCCTCGCCTGCGCCAGTCTGGTTTCCGCTTTCGCCGTTGCCGCCAGAGCGTCGCCCAGCCTTGCGCCCGCGTCCCTGAAAGAAGGCCGCGCCCCGCGAGCGCAACGCCTCCTTTTCGCCAGCGTCGGCCGATTCCACGGCAGCGAGCAGCGCGCCGGCGAGTGTGTCGAGATCGAGCGCATCGGCCCCGGTTGCCGTCACCAGTAACCCAAGTTGCTCGATCTTCTTGGCCTTGATAGACTTGGCCTTGTCGCTCAGTGCCCGCAATTCGGCGTCATAGTCGCGCGTTTTTCGCATCACTCTCTCCCTCGCGCCCGTCGAACAGGAGCCGCACAGTAGCACGATCGCGCTGGCAAGACAGCGGTTCCATCATGAAATGCGGCCAAGTCAATCACGCGAACGGCAGAGAGTGGTGAGTGCGCGCTTATACGTCGTTGCCGACGTGCGCTAAGAAGGGCAGTATAGCGGCTGTCATGGCGATCTACCATTTCTCGGCCAAGGTCATCAGTCGCGCCAACGGATCGAGCGCCGTTGCGTCGGCTGCCTATCGTGCGGCGGAACGGCTGCACGACGACCGGCTCGGGCGCGACCATGATTTCTCGAACAAGGCCGGCGTCGTTCATTCGGAAATCCTGTTGCCCGAAGGTGCGCCGGAGCGTTTAAACGACCGCACGACCTTGTGGAACGAGGTCGAGGCGGGGGAGGTCAGGAAGGACGCGCAGCTTGCCCGCGAGGTAGAGTTCTCGATTCCGCGCGAAATGAATCAGGTGCAGGGCGTCGCGCTCGCCCGCGAATTTGTCGAAAAGCAGTTTGTCGAACGCGGCATGGTCGCGGACCTCAATGTCCATTGGGACATGGGCAAGGATGGGATGCCCAAGCCCCACGCGCATGTCATGCTGTCGATGCGCGAGGTGGACGGGGAAGGGTTCGGGAAGAAGGTCCGCGAGTGGAACCGAACCGAGCTGTTGGAGAGGTGGCGCGAGGCATGGGCGAACCATGTCAACGAGCGGCTTGCCGAGCTGGATATTGATGCCCGCATAGATCATCGCACCTTGGAGGCACAGGGGATCGACCTGGAGCCGCAGCACAAGATCGGGCCAGCGGCATCGCGTATGCCCGAACAGGGCCTTGAGGCGGAGCGGGTCGAGGATCATGCGCGGATCGCGCGCGAGAATGGCGAGAAGATCATCGCCAATCCGGAAATCGCGCTCGACGGTATCACGCGGCAACAGGCGACGTTCACGCGGCGCGACCTGGCGCAGTTCGCGTTCCGGCACAGCGACGGCAAGGACCAGTTCGACCAGGTGATGAGCGCGGTGCGGACCAGCCCCGAGCTGGTGGCGCTGGGCAAGGACGGACGCGGCGAGGACCGCTTTACCTCGCGCGATATGATCGACACCGAGCAGCGGTTGGAACGCGCCGGCGATCGGCTTGCTGGACGGGAGGGGCATGGTCTCCCGGCGGCAGCGTGGAATCGTGACGCCGCCGCCGGAAGTGGGGGCCTGACACTCGGGGCAGAACAGCAGGCCGCGCTGGCACATATCACCGGCAAGGGCGATCTTTCAATTGTGGTCGGCTACGCCGGCACCGGCAAATCGACCATGTTGGGCGTTGCGCGCGACGAATGGGAGCGCGCCGGCTATCAGGTGCGCGGCGCGGCCCTGTCGGGGATCGCGGCCGAGGGCTTGGAAGGCGGCTCCGGCATCCAGTCGCGCACGATCGCCAGCATGGAATATCAGTGGGGCCAGGGGCGCGAGCTGCTAGGTCCGCGTGACGTGCTGGTGATCGACGAGGCCGGCATGATCGGCACGCGCCAGATGGAGCGCGTGCTGTCAGAGGCCGAGCGGGCAGGGGCTAAGGTCGTTCTTGTCGGCGACGCCGAGCAGTTGCAGGCGATCGAGGCCGGCGCGGCGTTCCGCGCGCTGGCCGAGCGCCACGGCGCGGCCGAAATCAGCGACGTTCGCCGGCAGCATGAGGACTGGCAGCGCGACGCCACGAAGGCGCTGGCGACGGGCCGCACCGGCGAGGCGATCCATGCCTATGAGCAGCACGGCATGGTCCACGCGGCCGACACGCGCGAAGCTGCGCGGGGCGAGCTGGTGGGCCGCTGGGACGCGCAGCGGCTTGCCGATCCGGACAAGACGCGGATCATCCTCACCCACACCAATGCTGAGGTGCGCGATTTGAACCAGGCCGCGCGCGAACGTCTGCGCGACGCCAGCGAGCTGGGGGCGGACGTGCGCGTGTCGGCCGAGCGGGGGCCACGCGACTTCGCCAGCGGCGACCGCATCATGTTCCTGAAAAACGAGCGCGGCCTTGGCGTGAAGAACGGCACGCTGGGAAAGGTCGAGCGCGTTTCGCCCGACAGCATGGCGGTGCAGCTCGACGATGGCCGGAGGATCGCGTTCGACCTCAAGGACTATGCCCATGTCGATCATGGCTATGCCGCGACCATCCATAAGTCGCAGGGCGTGACGGTGGATCAGGCGCATGTGCTGGCGACGCCGGGGATGGACCGTCATTCGGCCTATGTCGGCATGTCGCGGCACCGTGACGGGGCGCAGCTCCACTATGGGCGTGATGATTTTGCCGATCAGCGTCAGCTCGCCCGTGTCCTGTCGCGTGACCGCGCAAAGGACATGGCCGGCGACTATGGGCGTGAGGGCGCTACGGCCGAGCAGGACCGGGTGCGTGCGTTCGCCGAGCGGCGCGAGATCCGGTTCCCGGAACTCGCGCGGGAGATGGTCGCCAAGGTGCAGGCGAAGGCCAAGGGCATGTTCGCCGGCTTCCGCCCGAAACCGACGTCGCCCGAGCCGGTGCGCGACGGCAAAGGGGGGCCGATCAACACCGGCTCCGAGCGGGGATCGCCCGCGCCCAATCAGGCCAAGGCGATCGAACGCTATGCGCGCGTCCAGGCCGATATGGACCGGATGCGCGAGAAGGGCTTGCCTGTGCTCCCGCACCAGAAAGAGGCGCTGGCGAAGGCCGGGGACGCGCTCGATCGGTTGCGCCCCCAGGCGGCTCGGGATTTGGCTTCCGCGTTCGAACGCAACCCCGCACTGGTGCGCGACGCGGCCGAAGGCAAAGCCGGCGGGGCGGCGCGGGCAATGGCCGAGGAAGCCCAGGTCCGTTCCAATCCCGAACTGCGTGCCGACCGCTTCGTGGAGCGCTGGCAAGGTATGGCGCGCGAGCGGGCCGAGCTCGCGCGCAGCGGCGATCGTGCCGGCGCGGAGCGCACGGCCAAGAAGATGGATGGCTTGGCGGGAGGACTGCATCGCGATCCGCAGCTCGAATCCGTGCTGCGGCGGCGCGCGCCCGAACTGGGGCTGGAGATGCGCCGGGATCGTCCGATCAGCCAGGAATTGACCCGTTCGCTGGAAATCGGCCGCGATCGAGGGTTGAGCCGATAAGGAGAGACAATGGCGGACGAGGAATGGGAGGAAGGCGGCGACGCGGCGGCGGAAGCATTCGAGCAGGTGCGCGCCGCGGTCGAGCAGCAGCGCGGCGAGCTGGCATTGATGCGCCGCGCCATCGAGGGACTGGCGGCCGAGCGCGCCAGCATCGACGTGCCCGACTATTCCGAGACGCTGGGGTATGTCGTCCAGGGGCTGGACGGCATCAACGGACGCCTGGACCAGGTTACGACGGCCATCGTGAAGTCGCCGGCGCTGGCGATGACGCCTGCACAGGTTTCGGCGCAGATCAATCGAGCGGCGGCCGACCTTCGCAGCGCCGACCATGCCGCCCTCGCGACCGCCACCGACGAGATGAAGCAGCAGGGGCGCGAGCTGCGCACCGTCGTTCAATCGGCGCTGACGGCGCGGGATCAGAAGGACCGTCAACTATGGTTCGGGTTGAGCGGGTTGCTTATCGGCATCCTCCTCTGGTCCTTCCTTCCCGGTATGGTCGCGCGCGAGATCGCGCCGGCGAGCTGGCAATGGCCCGAACGCATGGCGACGCGGGCTCTTGCCGAGGCGACACCGTGGGATGCCGGGCAGCATTTGATGGCGAGCGCGTCACCGGCGAGCTGGGAGGCGATCGTCGCGGCCGACAGGTTGCTGCGCGACAATCGTGAAAAGATCGAAGGATGCCGGCAAGCGGCAAGGAAGGCGGATCAGCCGGTGCGATGCACGATCCAGGTGGGAGTGAAGAGATAATGGTGATTCCCTACCGCTCGACGCCCATATTCGATGAGGCGACATTGCCCGCTGCCCTGCGCTCCGAACATCGCACCAAGGCCGGTGTGTGGGGCGTGATCCGGGTCATCGAAGGGAGATTGAAGCTCACCTATCTCGACCCGGCCTCGGAGGTGGTCCTTACACCTGACCGGCCAGGGCTGATCTTGCCCGAACAGCCGCATTTCGTGGAACCGCTCGGAGCCATGCGGATGCAGGTCGATTTCTACGATCAGCAGCCAAGCCTTTAGGGAGAGCCATGCCTAAAACAGCCTTGTCATACCCGCTTCTTGCCATCCTCGCGCTTGGTGGCTGTGCGACGCGCGACCCGGCACCGAGTCCCGGCTCGCTTCCTACAAGCCTGTCCCGGCCCGACGCCGAGGCTTTGCCGCATGACCTGACCTATGGCGCGGCGTTAATGACCGTCAAGGTCTACCCGCACCTGGCAGCGAAGGCCGATGCAAACGCCAATCTGTTCATCTCCCCGGTCAGCTTGTCGCAGGGCCTGGGGCTCGCCTACCTTGGCGCGCGGGGCGCCACGCGCGAGGAGATTGGCCGCGTGCTTGGTTGGGATTCGTCCCGCAACGTCCCTGCGCTCATCAAATCCTACAATGCCCAGCTTAACGACACCGGCGATGCCGATACCGCGCTCGGCATCGCGAACGCGCTGTGGCTGGCGAAGGGATTGCCGGTCCGGGACGAGTATGTCGCCGAGGCGCATGCCGGCTTCGGAGCGGCTCCGGAAACCGTCGATTATGCTGGTGATCCCACCGGAGCGGCCGAGCGGATCAATGGCTGGGTTTCGCGCGAGACGAAGGGCAGGATTTCGGAGATCGTCTCTCCGAGCGGCTTCGGGGATGACACCGCCGCTGTGCTGACCAACGCGCTTTACTTCAAGGCGAAGTGGCAGGTGCCGTTCGAGGAGACGGAAACGCGGTCCTTCACGCGTGGCGACGGCACGCGCATCCCGATCACGATGATGAAGCGGATTGGCCGGTTCGACTACCGCGAGACCCGGGAAGGGCAAGCGATCGCGCTGCCTTATGGTCGCAACGGTCGTTTCGTGATGGAGATTTTCCTGCCACGTGACGCGGCAACCCTGCGCCGCTGGGAGCGTGAGCTGAAGGGTGTCGATTTCTTCGCCGGCGAGCAGGGCGGCAATGATCGTTTCGACCTGTCCGCGGAGCAGGCTCGCGAGATGCGGATCGTTCTGCCCCGCTTCGAAGCGAGGTTCGATGAGAGCGTGAAGGCAGCGCTGATCGCAGCGGGCATGCCAAGCGCCTTCGACCAGCAGCGTGCGGACCTGTCGGGGCTCGCCAGCGGTGCGCGCCTCGCGATCGATGACGTGGCGCACGCGACCTTCCTGCGCGTCGATGAGGAGGGCACCGAGGCGGCGGCGGCAACCGCAGTCAAGATCGTCGTGACCAGTGCGCGGATAGAGCCTCAGGTGCCGGAGATGGTGGTCGATCGTCCTTTCCTTGCCACCCTGCGAGACCGAAAGAGCGGCGCGGTGCTGTTTTTCGGGCGCATCGCCGATCCGACAGCGATTCCATAGGCGCACTCAGGCCATGCTCCGTTCAGCCGTGCGGGCGTAGCCTCCCGGTATGATGATGGTGTCGCTATCGCGAGCGATCGGCACGGCTCTGGCCGGTGCGGCGTTGAGCGCGTCCACGCCCGCCATGGCGTGCTCCTGCATCCTGCCCGACAATATCGAGGCAGCGGGACGCGCGGCGTTCACCAAAGCCGATCTTGTTGGTGAGTTGGAGATAGGGCGGGCGCCGGTGACGGCACCGCGCAGTTTCTGGTGCGGGTCGGACGGACGAGCACGACCATGGTTCAGGCCCGGGCATAAGATCGAGCAGAGCCGCCCCGCGCGCGTTATCAGCATCACGAAGGGCCGCGTCTCGGGACCAATTCGCATCCGCACCAGTCCGGTGATGAACATAGGTGGCCGGTGCGGAATGACCGGGAATAGCTGCCAGGTGTCTCTCGGCCGAAGCACCGTTCGGACCGGCCCCATGCTGTTTCGGCGTGTTGCGCCGGGCACCTATGAACCCTTGGACGTTTGCACCCAGTCGGCGTTCACCACCTGGCTCGAACAGCGCCAGAAGCGTCGCGCACTCCCGCAGACGCGGTAACGCTTCGAGGAACCATCGATTTCTTGAATCACCGGCGTGCCATTGATTCAAGAAAGTCGCCGGACTTGGAGAGGCATAATTCGTAGGCTCCGCGCCATGAATGGCGCGAACCTGTCCTTGCCCGAGCCGATCGAGCTGGTGGCGCTCGATCCGGCGCGCAACATCCGCCGGCGCTACAGCATCACCGCGAGCCTCGATCTTTTCGGCATGATCGTTGTGGAAACCCGCTGGGGCCGGATCGGCTCACACGGCCAGGCCCAGCGGCACGCCTTCATCGATCGCGCGGCGGCCGACCGCCACATTGCCGCGACCCTGCGGCGGCGCGGCACGGCCGAAACCCGGATCGGAGTGCCTTACAAGCCGGTGCCCACCGAGATTTGAGCCGCCACCGCCACATCGGCTGCTTGAAGAAACCGGCCGGTGCTACGGCCAGCATGTTGCCGGCTCAAGCGGCGCATCCTCTCCTGGACGACAGCCCTGGCGACCATCGGCCGACCGTAGCGCTCCGCATTCTAGCCGGAAATGGTTCAGCGGGACAGGATGCCGGCGGTCCCTTGCACGTCTGGCGTTCGCCTGTGAGCGCTACGGCGGCGATGGTCATGGCGCGCTCGCGTCGAAATGGACGCTCTGGAAAAGCCTCGTGCCAGATCTTCTCGGCCATCGATGCAAGCTCCTGCGGCGTCGGCGGCCGAGCCTCACGAATGCACGCTATCAAGGCGCGCGGGAACAGGCGCTCCATCGTCTCTCTCCGATCGCGATATGGGAGCCTTATAGCACGGGCGCAGCCCCGATCGACCGGGACGGGACGAAGCGGGCCTTGAAGCGGTCTGGCCGGAAACATCGGCGCCCGCACCCTATATCGCTTGAGGGGCAGGAGAGCCCTGCCCGGAGAATGAGATGCCGTCCGATATACCTGCCCGTGTTCCCTTGCCGATCGCCATGCCCGACAATGCGTTCGGAGCAGCGCTGATCGAGCAGGCGGCGTCGCTCAGCGCCTATGCGCGGCGACTGACTGGAGGGGGCGCCGATGCCGACGACCTTCTGCAGGACACCATGCTTCGGTGCTGGACCGCGCGCGCCAGCTTCGCGGCGGGAACAAGCCTCGCCGCCTGGACCCGGACCGTGATGAAGAACTGCTTTCTCACCGGTCGTCGCCGCGCCCGCTTTCACGCCGACCTGCCCGAGGATGCGCGCGACCGGAGGGCATCGCGTGGATGGTACGCCAGACAACGCTAAGCCCGAACAATACCAGAACGGCGATGTGAGGGCGGTCAACGGCGGAAGTCGATCAGCCCCAGCTCTTGCCACATCCACGTAAAATCATAGGTGGCCATTGGCTCGCCAGTCCCGGATTTTGCCGCACCATTCTCTATATATTTTAGCCAGTCGGCAACTTTCGCCCGGCCTGCCTTTGTACGGGCCAAAGCCCGCGGTGTCTTGTTGCCGAGGGCGGGCACCGCTTCATCAAGCGTTTTGGTATATTCGCGTGTCAGCATCTCATGAACGATGCGCTCCCTTTCGTCCGACGGGATATCGAGCGGCTCTTCCTGCGGAGCGCGGGCGGCGTCATCGGCCATGAACTGGGCCATAGTCCGAATTTCGGTCATAGGTGTGCTCACGCAATCACCGAGCCATTCGCGCATCTGCGTGATCGCTTGCTCCGCGCGGGCGGCGCTATTGACCTCAACGATCAGTTTGCGACCCACCAGTTCGACATTGGCAAAAACAGGTGTGCCGTCCTCCATGGTTGTCACAAAAGCCTGCCCGCCTTTGGTCGTTCGTGGTTTCCTGTTCTTCGTCACTGGCGCCAGCCAGTTCCAGAACGTATCGCTCGCAGGTTCCAGCCATTGCGCCGCGTTCAGCCTGCGAACCACGCTCATGCCGATCACGCCCTTCGCCAGGGGGAACACGATACGGTGGAACACAAGATCATCGCCATCGGCATTGACCATTTCCGGCACGCTGCCGGACATGGCCTTGCCCAGACAATCAAGCAGCCAGATATTGGTGAAAATCGGACCTGACGCTTTTAGGAGGCCCTCCCTTTCGGGAGGGGACAGTCGGTCAGTACCTGGCCCATCGTCTTCAAGTTGGGAAAAGGCCTCGATCACTCGCCCGGCGCCGTCCGCGCTGAACGGTAATAAGGCGCCGGAAATCCCATGGCGGCCATTCACCTCGATGACCCGTGCGGCGATCTTGTCCCAGTTAACAAGGGTCTGCGTTGCGCTATGTTCGCGCACCGTGACCGGCGCAATATCGCGCAGAAGATCCCGCAAGGTCATCGACTGCCCGGGGACGACCTCGCTAACCTCATAGAGCGACATCACCGTATCGCGCAGTGCGCGCATGTAAGCCTTGTTCGGCGCTTTCTCGTTCCAGCCCCGGCGCTTGAGATACTCATCGACGAGATTGAGGCCTTCAGGCTCGAGTTCCTGTGTGAGCAAGTCTTCGAAAGCACAGCCCCACAGCTGCGCCTCCCAATGATCGCCGATGATGTCGAATATATCATCAGGCTCAAGATCCATCGCATCGCAGGCCGGGCCAAGATGCGCGACGAGCATCTCGTCCATCATCTCGTCCCAGGGCGCACGGCCCAAGTACTTCATCAATCCGGAAAGATCGTGAGCGGATTTCGGTCTGGACATTCAGGCAGGCCTTTCCACGCCAAGGCGGCGCATTTCGCGATAGATAGTCGATCGGCCGATGCCGAGTTGCCGCGCCGCTTCGGTCGGCGAGATACGGGCTTCAACCAGTTTGATCGCGGCATCCACCTTGGACATGTCGAGCGGCTGACGGCCAGGCTGCTTGCCCTTGGCGCGTGCGGCAGCGATGCCGTCCCTGGTCCGCTCGGAAATCAGCCGTCGCTCGAAATGGGCAATGGCCCCGAACACATGGAAGATGAGTTCGCCGGCGGCCGACGATGTGTCGATCTTTTCCTCAAGACTCAGAAGAGCGATGCCCTGGCCGCGTAGCGTCTCGACCGTGGCGAGCAATTCGGCCAACGAGCGCCCGAGCCGATCGAGGCGGACCACCGCTAGGGTATCACCCTTACGCGCATAGGCGATCAGTTCGGCCAGACCGGGCCGCTCCATGCTCTTGCCCGACATGACGTCGGTAAACACCTTGATGGCGCCCGCCTTCTCCAGTCGCATGGTTTGGCCCGAAACATCCTGATCGCCGGTGCTGACGCGGGCATAGCCCAGAATATCGCCCATGCCGTGCGTCTCCCCAACGGTCGTTCTGTGGACGCTATGGAGGGCAGCCGCTGCGCCCCACCCATATCCGTCCACATACTATGTCTCTTTACTCCTCGCTGTCCATAGGCCCAGATGACCTTTTGTGGACAGGAAACGGCATGACGAAGCGCAAGCATCGGCTCTGTTGCAAACTCTGATGCGGTTGCCAACGTTGGGCCTTGTCTTGGTAAGGTCGGTTGTGATGGACGATTTCAAAGGGCGGCATTTTACCGGAGAAGTCATCCTATGGGCGGTCCGCTGGTACTGCCGGTACGGTATCAGCTACCGTGATCTCGAGGAAATGCTGGCGGAACGTGGCATCGATGTCGATCACACGACCATCTATCGCTGGGTGCAGCGCTACGCGCCGGAGATGGAGAAGCGGTTGCGCTGGTTCTGGCGGCGCGGCTTTGATCCGAGCTGGCGTCTCGATGAGACTTACGTGAAGGTGCGGGGCAAATGGACCTACCTCTACCGGGCGGTCGACAAACGGGGCGACACGATTGATTTCTACCTGTCGCCGACCCGCGGCGCCAAAGCTGCGAAGCGCTTTCTTGGCAAAACCCTTCGCGGTCTGAAGGACTGGGAAAAGCCGACGAAACTCAACACCGACAAGGCGCCAAGCTACGGCGCCGCAATCGCCGAGTTGAAACGAGAAGGAAAGCTCGCCCCAGAAACCGAACACCGGCAGGTGAAATACCTGAACAACGTGCTCGAGGCCGACCACGGCAAGCTCAAGATGCTGATCAAGCCCGTGCGTGGTTTCAAATCGATGCCGACAGCCTACGCCACGATCAAGGGCTTCGAGGTGATGCGCGCCCTGCGCAAAGGGCAGGCCCGGGCATGGTGCCTGCAGCCAGGGATCAGGGGAGAGGTGCGTCTGATCGAAAGATCATTTGGCATTGGCCCCTCGGCCATGACCGAGGCCATGGCCATGCTCAATCAGCATTTCAACAAAGCGGCCTGATCCCAACAAAGGCGCGGTGCCGCTCGGCGGTCCCGAATGTTTGCAACAGAGCCCTCGACGATACCTTTGTTCGCCGATTAGACGTTCAATTATCGCTGGCGGATAGTCCTTGAGGTCGACGAGGTGGGGTGGGCGATGTCGCAGGTCTTCGTGATGAATTAGGGCGTAGTGCCGGAATAGCATTTCACGCGTGACGGCCTCCATCAGTCCGACCAGCTCCGCATGGTTCCCGACTGACCGAAGCGCTTCCACGACGACGCTCGTCAGCGCGAGGCCGAATGGAGCTTTCGATACGGCGCCAATATAGGACATCCGATCAAGTCTTTCCTCCTGCTCGCGGCAGGGTGACTAACCTGCCTCTATAGCTCTATAATGCTCCCAAGCAGCCGCCTGACCATCTAGACTAGCCAGCGTGTCACGCTGGCGGCCAATACGCGCCATCAGTGCTTTGGGGTCATTGAGGTCTCTGGTCCTCTACGATCATGTCTGCTGCTTTTTCGCCGATCATGATGCAAGTGGCGTTCGTATTGCCGTTGATGATCGTTGGCATGATCGAGGCATCAGCCACGCGAACATTTTGCAGCCCTCGAACCTTGAGACGAGTGTCGACAACCGCCAGCGCGTCGGTTCCCATCTTGCACGTGCCGACCGGGTGATAAGAATGATTCACATGTTCAGTGAGGTAAGCGTCAATTTCTTGATCTTCATTCAGCTTGTAGGTGGGGTAGAGCGGTCGCTTGACCACGTCATTCATCGTCTCTGAGAAAAGAATGTCCTGCGTTATCTTGAAGGCGTTTCGTAACGCGGTTCGATCGTCAGGATGGCTCAGAAGATTGAGGTCGATGAGGGGATCGGACAGAGCGGAACTATCGCGAAGGCGCACTGCACCTCTGCTCTTGGGATGACCGATATTGATGAGAACCGTGAAGCCCCATTTCGTCATCAAACGATAGTCGCGTGCGTGGTCGCGATAGGCTAGCGGAATCACGTGGAGTTGGAAGTCCGGGCGGTCCCGATCGGGATCGGAGCGCAGGAACCCTCCTGCGGCAGTCGGCGGATTGCCCAGCCAGCTGCCTTTGCGCACGATATAGTGCAGAAGATCCTTTGTGCTCTTGATCAATCCCAATGGATTGATCGCGATGCCAATGCGCTTGCGCGTCTCGAAGACCATCATGACGTCGGGATGATCATGCAGATTTTGCCCGACGCCATTTATTTCTTGAACGACTTCTATTCCGTGCCGATCGAGCTCCACGCGCGGACCAACACCAGAAAGCATCAGAATTTGGGGCGAATTGAACGTACCGCTGCTGACGATGACTTCCTTCTGGACATCCACCCGCCGCACTTCGCCGTCCTGCACGAACTCTACCGCGACTGCCCTATTACCATCGAAGACGATCCGCTGCGCGCGCGCATTTACTTCGACCCGGACGTTGGACCGGACGAGCATCGGGTCGATATAGCAGCGCTTCACTCCGGCCCGCCGGCCATCCTTGACCGTAAACTGATAGACCCCGATCCCTTCCTGGGTATCGCCATTGAAATCATTGTTCTGTGGATAACCAAGTGACGCGGCGGCTTCGATGAACGCTCGATAGGCTTCGAACGAAGCATCGCCTTCGGATACGTGAAGCGGACCGAAGGCGCCATGATATTGACTCTCGCCCCGGACATTGCGCTCTGCCTTTCTGAAGTAAGGCAGGACGTCGTTGTACGACCAACCTTGGTTGCCGAGGTCGTGCCACTTGTCGAAATCGGATCGGTCGCCACGGATGTAGACCATGCCATTCATCCCGCTCGACCCGCCCAGCATCTTACCGCGAGGATTATAGAGGCGGCGGCCATTCAGCGCCGTGACTGGCTCGGTATTGTAGCGCCAGTTGAGCGTGTTGATCGCAAAATCCTGGATCAGTGCCGCAAAGGCACCTGGTGTTGAAACGAGCGGCGAATTACCCGATCCGCCAGCCTCGAGTAGGCATACCGTCGTTTTCGGATCTTCCGACAAACGACTGGCGATCACGCCTCCGGACGAGCCGCCCCCGATAATGACATAGTCTGGCATATATATTGTCTCCGCAGAGATCTGGACCGACCGAGCGCTCGGCCATAGCTCCTGCCTGGTGCCGACCGGCTGGTGCTACCTAGGAAGATCGTGCCGACGCGAATGAGCCGCACGACGAACTGCGCGCGCTCTCAAGAAGCGAGAATGCGCTGATTACCGAGACCGAAATGAGATTTCGGATTGAAAATGTACTGAAGATTTCCATGGCCTCTCCCGGCGGATTTATCCTTGTCAGGGGATTTTCGCTCGATCCCGGTTCGCCAGTTTACGGTCGATGTCACCGTCGAACTTGGAAAATCCGGCCCGCGAATTTGACTTCGCTTGGCCCCGGTCGCTGCGAGAAGAGAGGACGTCACACGGCGGGAGTGGTGGGATTCGCGGTGTCTCCGAGCGAGCATCGCGGATGCTCGCCGGCGCTTGAGTCCGCCCGGGTTCCTTTGGACCGCAAGGCGACAAGCTTTTCCAAATGAACTCCCGCTCGGCGCTGCTGGATACTGACCCTCCAGGCCGTTCCCCGGTCGCAATTCTTGACGGCGCAAAGCTACAAATAATGCAGCCCGGTTTCTCCAAGCGCCAGCGCTGCCCTCCGAATAATCTCGCCCAGAGAACACGCAATAACGCATGTCTAGGGAGGATTGATTGAGACATCCGAACATGAGGAGCCTGCTCGCGGGGAGTGCGATCGGCCTTTCGCCACTGCATACCCGATGAGCGCAGCGTGCGCTCAGACTGCCACGAACGCGCCCGCGTCATCGGTGGCATCGGGTGTCGGTGCCACGAAGGATGACAGCTCTCGACCGGGAGGCTCGACCGAAGGTGCCTTGGAGGACATCGTCGTCACGGCGCGTAAGCGGAGCGAGAATCTTCGCGATGTGCCGGTCGCGCTTACGGCAGTCTCGGGTGACACCCTCACGCATCGCAACATCACGCAGATGGTCGACCTTGTGACCACACTCCCTAACCTAACTGTCTCCTACGGTACCATCCAGCCTCGGACATTTATCCGCGGCTTTGGCTCGGGCGATAATCTCTCCTTCGATCAATCGGTCGGAAAATTCGTCGACAACGTGTCTTATGGGCGGGACCAAGACAGTCGCATTCCCTTGTTCGACCTGGAAAGAGTCGAAGTGCTGCGTGGACCTCAGGTGCTGCTGTTCGGCAATAGCGCGACGGCCGGCGCTCTCAACATCACGACGCGAAAGCCCGGCGACCGATTCGAGGCGGATGGCTCGATCGGCTATGAATTCAACAACAACGAGACGAATGTACAGGGTGGTGCAACACTCCCGGTTGCCGAGGGCGTCAGCCTGCGGGTTGCCGGCTTGCTGCAGCATCTCGACAAGGGCTGGATACACAACAATGTGACCGGCTTCGACAGTCCGCGCACGCGCAATTATGCTGGCCGCGCGATCTTGCGCATCGAGCCCAGCTCCGATCTCCAGATACAACTGAAGGCCGAATATGACCGGCTCCTCGATGAGGGCGAGAACATCCAGGTCTACAAGCAGTCCTTGGCGGTGCCGGGCCTCTTCGATGACACGAAGCTGGATGGGCGGACCTCAAACTCGAACGCCGGCCCGCCTTATTTCCAGCAAGGCTACGCCTATCTGCGAAACCAGACCTATCAGGCCGACATCAACTATCACGTCCTTGGCGGACAGTTGATCTCGACCAGCAGCTATCGAAACTACATGTCGTCCACGTCAGGCGACGGCGATGGCCTGGCCGCTGACATCTTCAACGCGTTTATCTTCAACCGCTATCGGCAGTTTGCGCAGGAACTACGTTTCGAGGGCACGTCGGGCGATTTCGATTACACGTTGGGAGGCTATTATCAGCACGACGAGATGCGTGCCTTCACGTTGATCGAGTTCAATCTGGCGCCTCTGGGGGTCCCTGTTCCACCCTTCGCACGCTATCTGAGCTTCGATCAGGACACTGATGCCTGGTCGGGCTTCGCAAACCTGCGCTGGCGGATCACGCCAAAGCTCAAGGTGGAAGCTGGCTTTCGCTATACCGACACACGAAAGGACGTGAACCAGCTGCTTGCGACGGCCAATATTATTCCCTCGCTTCCCAGAAACACGAAGCGGGTCACGGTCGCGCAACAGATAAATCCGGCGCTTGATCCGGTTCAGCTGGCGGTCCTGGGTGTCTTGCCGCATGACTACCGCGGCATTCAACAGAATGACGGTTATTTTCAGCCGCAGGTCATCGTACAATATGAGATCGCACCGGCGAACATGGTCTATGCCAAGTTCGTCAGCGGGTCGAAGGCCGGCGGCGTCGACGCGATCTCCCCTGCTTCCAATCCGAACGCGACCAAGTTCGGTCCGGAGAAAGCGACGTCCTTCGAGCTTGGCGCCAAGGGCCGGCTCGCGAGCGGCCACCTCGATTATGCGCTCACCATCTTCTCAACGACGTTCAAGGACTTGCAGCTTTCGGTCTTTGACAACGTCTCGTCGTTTCTCGTGTCGAATGTCGGCAAGGCGCGGACGCGCGGTGTCGAGCTCGAGCTCAACTGGGCCCCGGCACCCCGCCTGCGTATCGATTTCAACGGTGCCTATCTCGATGCCAGATATCTGAGCTTTCCTGGCGCGACATGCACCAACGAGCAGTCGTTGATTGCCGGCCCGACCTGCACCCAGGACCTCTCCGGCGCGCCGACGTCCTATGCGTCGAAATGGTCGGGTAACCTTGGGATCGCCTATGAGCAGCCCCTCGGCGGCGATTACCGCCTCGCCGGCCGGATCGATGTATCGGCACGGTCTTCCTATGATGCAGGCAGCACGAATTCGCCGGATGAGCGCCAGAAGGGCTATGCCCAGCTCGATGCGAACCTCGACCTCAGCCCGAATTCCAGCAGCTGGACGATCTCGCTGTTCGGAAGGAACCTGACCGACAAGCGCTATCTGAGCTTCGCTCTGCCGACCATTCCAGCGACCTTCGGCGAGATGGGAACATATTCGCGCGGGCGACAGCTTGGCGTTCGCCTGAGCGGTCGCTTCTAGACGCGCCGGGCAATCTTCACCCCGAACCAGCAATTCTGCGAGGCACTCCGATGACGTCCATTTTGTCGCAGCCGCGATATTCCGATACAGCCAGTGCGTTCATCGCCTCGCCGAAGCGTCTCCTGATAGACGGGGAATGGCAGTCCTCCTCAGGCGAGAAGTTCGTACCGGTCTACGATCCGTCGAGTGGTATCGAGATTGGGGCGATCGTCGATGCCAGCGATGCGGATGTCGATCGGGCCGTCGGCGCGGCGCGCGCGGCGTTCGATGACGGCCGATGGAGCGGCCAGTCTCCTTACTATCGGGAGATGACGATCCGAAGGCTGGCCGATCTGATCGAGGCGAACGCCACCGAGTTCGCTGAGCTGGAAGCGATCGACAATGGGAAGTCGATCACCGCCGCATCGCAGATGGACGTTCCCGGCGCGATCGCGCAGCTACGCTATATGGCAGGCTGGGCATCACGTCTCGATGGAGAGAGCGTCGAGCCGTTGCTCGCGCCATCCGGCGCTTTCCATGGTTACACACGGCGCGAGCCGATCGGCGTCGCGGCCCTGATCGTGCCCTGGAACTTTCCGCTTTTCTTCGCCGCCCTAAAGCTTGCGCCGGCACTGGCTGCGGGCTGTACGACCGTTCTCAAGCCGGCCGAACAGACAAGTCTGACGACCTTGCGGTTCGCCGAGCTGGTGCTTGAGGCCGGCTTCCCGGCAGGCGTGATCAACATCGTGACGGGCGCTGGCAGTGGCGCCGGCGCGGCGCTGGTGCGACATCCCGAGGTCGACAAGATCAGTTTCACCGGGTCGACCTCGGTAGGCAAGATGATCGCGCACTCGGCCGCCGACAGCCTCAAGCGCGTGACGCTCGAACTTGGGGGCAAGTCGCCTGTGATCGTCTTGCCCGACACCGATCTCGGACAGGCAGCTCAGGGCGTGGCGGGAGGCGTTTTTTTCAACTCTGGCCAGATTTGCACAGCGGGCTCGCGCGTCTTCGCCCATCGGGACGTGTTCGACGCGCTGGTGGAAGGGATAGCCGACGCAGCGCGGGGGATTCGTCTCGGTCCTTCGCTTGCGCCGGATACGCAGATGGGACCGCTGGTGTCGGCGCGGCAGCGCGATACCGTCATGGGTTTCATCGAGAGCGCATCGACTGAAGGTGCCTCGGTCGTTGCAGGAGGCGGTCAGCTCGCCGATCAGGGCTATTATGTGTCGCCCACGATCATCGCTGACGTCTCACCCGAGATGCGCGTGATGCGTGAAGAGATCTTCGGGCCAGTGGTTTGCGTGTCGCGCTTCGATGATCTCGACGCCGTGGTGAAGAGCGCGAACGCCACGCGCTACGGGCTGGCGGCGTCGGTCTGGACCCGCGACATCAGTGCAATGCATAGGCTGGCGCGATCAATCAAGGCGGGCACGGTCTGGGGAAACTGTCATAACGCCATCGATCCTGCCGTGCCGTTCGGGGGATACAAGGAGTCCGGGCTCGGCCGCGAACACGGGCGGGAGGGGGTGCTCGCCTATACCGAAACCAAATCGGTTCTCGTGGCTCTGTAGGTTTAGAGGGAGCGAAGACAATGGTCGGTAGGGCGGAAGCAATTGGTGGGCGGGGCCTCTCCGCGGCGGTAAGAGCCTTTTGCATCGTTCCTCTGGCCACCGGTATCGGCGACATCGCCCAAGGCGCGAAGTTTCTCGCGACCGCCGGCGCCGCGCTCCCATCCGCCGCGCTTTCCGATCCAACACTGAACAGCCAGCTGATGTTCGCCGGAGCGATCTGGCTCGGCTACGCGCCGCTCATCTGGTATGCCAGCCGCGATCTGCGTGAGCGGCTCTTGCTCCTGCGTTTGCTCTTCGGCTTCGTGTTTCTGAGTGGCCTCGCACGGACCCTGGCCTATCTTCGGTATGGGTCGCCAGGTTTCGTTCTCACCGCGGCGATAGCGATCGAGTTGGTGGTGCCGCCGGTGATCATGTTTTGGACCGCAATTGCGGACGCCCGGCTACGAAACAGGTCAGCTTGAGGGGCGGCCGCGCCAGAGGGGCAAGGTTCCGCGCAGCGCCGAATGCCGATATTCCCGCGCTGAGACTCCAAATTTGCGACGGAACGAACGGCTGAAATAGCTGAGATCGTCAAACCCGACGTCGTAAGCGATGTCAGTGATGCGGGCGCTTAGGGAAGGATCGCTCAATCGGCGACTGGCTTCGTCGAGCCGTGCGTCAGCAATGTATTTGTGACACGAGGTTCCTTGGCTGCGGAAGACGCGTTGGAGGCTCTTGGCTGAAAGCCGCAGTTTTTCACAAATATAGCTTGGACGCAGAGCCGGATCTTCGAGATTGGATTCAACAAATCTCTGTACCGAGGTCCAGCTGTCGTCGCGACGCCGGTCGGTCTCAAATTCGGCGGAATAGCAGGTCAGAATGGTGTCGCCCAGAACGCGAGCGGCGAGCGGATCGTCGGCCTCTGTCTGGAACCTCTCGAGCTGCTGCAACAATCCTATCGCATAGCTTCTCATGAGGATCGCGGAGGATCGATGCGCCGCGATACGGTAATTGATCATATCGCCGATCGGCGGGGATGAGCGACGCATACGCGCTTCGAGCATCTGCTTCGAAAAGATGAGGCAGAGATGCTCGTTATCGTCGTCGAACTCATATTGGTGCGCCGCTGCACCGTCGCAAAGCACGACATCACCCGGGCCGATTGTGATCATCCGATCGTCGAGGCGTATCGCGGCATGCCCCTCCTTCTGCACCTTCAACAGGTAGAAGTCGCGGAAAGCCTCCGCGGCATATTTGACGCTGCATGCCTTGGACGCAAACCGCAGAAGTGCAAGGTTGCTGAACAACGTCCAGGTGAATTCCGTTGTTTTGGCTCGTACCGGCGGCGTCTCGATGTCCAGATCACTGGCCAGTTGTGACGCAAAAAGCGATCGGTGGCCGACGCGGATATGATTAGCTCGTGGAACCAGCAGCCCTCCGCCCAGACCTGGCGCGTCAGAAGTTGCCGTTGAATGTCCCACTTCGTCTCTCCACGATAATGGGGCGCTCCTCTTGTTGTGCCAAAGGATTTCGCCCGGCTGCTTTCATTACGGCAATCTAGGCACCCTTGAATTCCGGTACGCGGCGCTCCCGAAATGCGGCCAGGCCCTCATTGCGATCGAACGATGAGGAGTAGGTCGAATTGACGTCCAGCTCCGCCTCGATCGCCTCCGGGAGAGCAAGTTCGACAGCGTTGTTCAAAAGCTGCTTCATGTGATGCAGCCCCAAGAGGCTCTTCGAGGCAAGTTTGTTGGCGATGCCGTCCACCGCCTCTTGGAGATCGCTATCCGGAACGATCATGCTCACGAGTGGCGCGAGCAGCGGGTTCGAGACACTGAGCAGGTCGCCGGTGAACATCAGAAACTTGGCGTGGTTCAATCCGAGCCGTCGCGGCATCCGTGCGGTGGCTCCTCCGCCCGGCAACAGGCCGTAATTGGCGTGTCCGTCTCCCAGGCGCGCGCCCTCGGCGGCGATCACGATGTCGCAGCCGAGGAGCAGTTCCATTCCGCCCGCTGTTGCGATACCGTTGACGGCCGCAAGGATGGGCTTCGGGAAGGCTTCGATCCGCGAAAAGAGATCCGTCGCGCGTCGCAGGAACCGAGCTGTTTCTGCGTCGCGGTCGGCAGGAGGGAAAGCGCCGATGAACTTGAGATCCGCGCCCGCGCAAAAGGCACGGCCTCGTCCGGTCAGCACGAGGCAGCGTACCGCCGCCCTCGATTCCAGCTGATCAAGCGACCGGTTCAGCTCGTCGATCATGATCGGGCTGAGGCAGTTGAGGTCGTTCGGCCGCTCAAGGGTGATCCATGCGACCGGACCGCGCTGCTCGAGGGAAATCTGCTCAAACGTCATCGGCTATGCTTTCATCATTGTCGTCGGAATAGCGTCGCAGGATGGCGGCAACACCGACTGGATCATCCAGCATGAGGTTATGTCCGCCCGAGAGCGTATATGCGTCCCACTCAGGATGTTGGGTCGCTGCCTGGTGGTAACGCTGGAAATGGGGTTCCTGCGAATTGCCGTCCCCTCCGACTGCGAGGATATAGGCCTTCTTCGGGATTTCTTTGTATCGCCCGCTAAGGCGGATGCGCTGCATCATGGTCCCTACTGGGTGGACGATCTGATAACCCGCGACGCGCCGCCCGTGGTCGATATCGCGTGACATCGCGTCGCCCGGCCGCAGCTTCATCGTCAGCCCGTCATCTCCGGCGGTATCGACGACGAGACTTTCGGGGCGAGGAACGAGGCGGAAGGGCGTGTCGCCGTCCTCCGCCACGAACGAGTCCAGATAGACAATGGCCCGGAAACGCTCCGGGATAGCATCTGCCAGGGCGGTGGCGACAAAGCCACCGTAGGAATGGGCGACGAGAACGATGTCGTCGAGGTCCTCCCAGTCGACCAAGGCCTTTAACTCGTCGACATGGGTCTGGATATTGATGCCGAGCCGTGCTTCCCATGCGCGTTCCGCAACGCCAGCCAGGGTCGGGCGGTAAACTTCGTGGCCAGCCTTTTGCAGGTGGATCGCGACGGCGCGAAACGCCCAGCCCCCATGCCAGCCGCCGTGGATGAGGAGGAAGGTTGTCATTCGGCGACACAAGGAACGGCGACCAATAGGCCGCCGTTCCAACCAAGGGTTTTTAATTCCTCCCGCACGGTTCTTCAACGCACCGAGAAACTGAGCTTCAGGCCGATCTGGCGACCGCGCGAATATGTCCCAACGACGGCCGTCGGCTGGCCGGGTGGCGTTACGGCATATTCAAGTGGGCGCTTGTTGCCCAGGTTGCGTCCGAACAGCGACATCCGCCAGCGTTTGTCGGTAGGGCCAAAATCGAGATGGGCGTCGATCTGCGCGAACGCGCCTTGCTCCATCCGCGGGTCATTATAGGCACCGGCGTTGTAGCGAGACCTGGCAAAGATGGAGGCGCCAGCGGCGACCTGATAGTCTCCGGACCCGAGGGGTCGCGCATAGTCGACGCGAAACGTACCCGTCCATTTTGAAGCGTATTGGGTCGGCGTTCCCGCAAGGTCCTGGAAGCCGCCCACACAGCCCGGCTGAAGTCCGGCATTTTGCGCACTCGAACATGCGGCACCTGGAAAATCGACGAACTTCGCGTCCAGATAGGAGCCTGCAAAGCCAAGCTCGAGTCCATCGGCGGGGCGAGCGGTCAGGTCCAGTTCGACGCCCTGGGATCTGGCCTTGCCGACGTTGGAGACGACGAAGGCGAGATTCTGGAAGACCGACTGTTGCAGCGCCGTGAACGTGGTCCTGAAGATGGCGACCGAATATTCGAGCCTGTTGTCGAGGATGAGCCCCTTCGCCCCTGCTTCGAACATCGACGCAAATTCTGGCCGGAATGCGGCAGCCGATGGTGTGCCGCCGGCATAGCTGAAGTCGAAGCCTCCCGACTTGGCGCCTCGGACGAATTTCAGATATACCTTGTTGCGAGGCGCGATTTCATATTGAACGATTGCCTGGGGCTGCCAGTGGTTTTCGGACAGGCGCAGTGTCCCGAACGGGAAATTGTGCTGGGCCGACCGGAAAACTGCGTTGAAGATCGGGTCCAGAGCAGCGTTGCGACCCGCCTGCAGATCAGAACGCGTGGTATCGAAGTCGAGGTGCGGGATAACGCCGGTACCGAACAATGCCTGACCGGCAGTCTTGTTGATGTCGGCGTAACGGACGCCCCCAGATAGGCTCAGACGGTCGGTGATGCGATACGTCGCGTCGACGAAGCCCGAGTAGACGCGATTGTTCTGATCATATGTTTCGACACGTCCGATGGGGGTCGTGGCGGCGCCCGTCAGACCGAAGCCTCCGAGCGTGAACTCCTGCATAAGATCGATCCCGAGCGTGTCGCGCTGATAATAGCCGCCCGCCGTGATATCCAGGCGCCCATATGTGCCGCTGAACCGGAGTTCCTGGCTGAATTGACGATAGTGCTGCCACAATAGGTTCATGTAGGTCTGGGCGTGGTTGACGCCGTCGCTGCCGAACTGAACGTCGGAGTGCGACGTGCGCCAGGCGCTGGTCGAGGTGAGCTTGCCTCCTAGCAGGTCATAATTGATGTCAGCCTGGTAGAGGTTGGCGTCCATGAAGCTGAGCTCGTCGCTATAATATGGCGCGACGTCATAGTTGGAGTAGCGCGTGCCCGTGTCACCGACGACAGGATAGGGAGCGCGGGTCGCATCCAGCGGCTGCGCGACGGAGACGAGCGCATTGCCATAGTCGCGCAGGCGATCGACCTCGGCCTTGAGCAGGATTTCCAGGCCGGGCGCGGGAGAAAGCAGCAAGGATGGGCGCACCGCGATGTTGCGCGTCCTCGGCTCGGTCTGATCCTTGATCGGATTGTAGAGCCGCCCCTCCGACAAATCCTGGTACAAGCCGCCGATACGCAGGCTCGCCCAATCAGCCAGCGGCACGGTAACGCCGCCCTGGACCTGGAATTCGTGATTGTAGAATTTCGTATCCGATCGAACCGTCGGCTTCGAAATTCCGTCCGGGCTTCTTCGTCGCCATGCTGATCGCGCCGACTGTCGCGCTGTTCCCGAAGGTCAGGACCTGCGGGCCCTTGAGTATCTCGATGCGTTCGACGTCGAAGATCGGAATGCGTCCGTCCTGGTCCCGACCGAAGGACACGTTGTCGATGAACTTGCCCACCGATTGCTCGAACGACGCGTTCGCGCCGGATCCGAAGCCGCGAATGAAGGTGAACGGCTGGACCGCGCCATAGCTGAAGCTGAAATTGGGGGTGATCTGGGGCAGGTCGATCACCTGGGTGATGTTCTTCTGCTGGAGCACCTCTCCGCCGATCGCGGTGATCGCGACCGGCACGTCGCGAAGATTCTCGGCACGCTTGCGGGCGGTGACGACGATGTCCTGTGGCCCGGCCTCAGGTTGCGTCGCCTCGGCCGGCGGGCTGTCGGCCTGCGGCGCCGTCTGCGCCAAGGCCGGCGCGGCAAGAGCAAAACATGAGACGCCCGTCACCGCGATGACGGCGAACCTGCAGCGACTGCAAAATGGTGATTTATCCAGCATACCCCTCCTCTTCCCCCACATTGCCGGGTTGTTTGGCGAGGTCTTGACCTCGTTTCCTGTACATCTACGCCGGATTCAACCCGTCAGTCAACAGACATACCATTGGGGATGTTGACTGACGGAGCGGAAGCGACAAGTGTAGTTAGTTAGGAGCACGGTCTGGCTGTTCGATCTGCTCGGGCCTGTGCAGCCCTGAAAGTCGTTTACACGCTGCGCAGCGCTGTTCGGTCGGCGAAGTAGTGAGATGAAGTAAGTATGAAGCAGGTGTCGGAGGCAGATTCCGGGAAATCATCGGCCTGGAAAGTTACGGTCCTCAGCCGAGAGGAGCAGTATGATCTCAAGCGCAAGGTGCTGATCCAGGAAGCCGCGCGGGCCTTCAGTACGCGCGGCTATCACGCCACGTCGCTGGCCGACGTGGCCCGTGAACTCGGCGTCACGAAAGGCGCGCTCTATTATTATGTGAAGAGCAAGCAGGATATCCTGTTCGAGTGCCACGTGAATTCGATCGCGTTGGGGGACCGCGCGATCGAACATGCGCGGTCGATCGACGGCAGCGGCTTTGACAGCGTGGTGGCACTGGCGCGCCGGTATATGGAATTGCTGGTCGGCGAGAGCGGCCCCCTCGCCATCCTGACCGAATTCAATGCGCTTGAGCCGGAGAACCGCAAGATCGTCGCCGCAGGACGCACGCGCTTCGGGAACACGTTCCTGGAATTGATCGAGCGTGGCCAGGCCGACGGATCGGTTCGTGGCGCGATCAACGGCAAGATGGCCGAATTCTTTTATCTGGGTGCCGTGAACTGGGCGACACGCTGGTTCGACGCTGGCGGCGAATTGGACGGAAGCCTCGTCGCCGCCCAATTCGCCGACCTGTTCGCGGCTGCGATCAGGGCCTGACAGGGGTCGGTTCCGGCTGAGGGCGGAATGACACCCTATCCCATCATATTCATGAGGGTGGGCAGGAGGGGTTGGCGGAAGTGGCATAAGCTATTGCTTTGAAGTAGGAAATTGGGTGTCTAGACTATTCCTTCGACGAGGCACTAAATGCCACAGGCCACACCCGCCGAACAGGACGATAGCGCGGCCCTGTTTTCGTTTCCAGCGGTGCATCGCAAGAAGGTGACCGCCGCCTTTGACGGCGGTCGGCTGACCTGTGACGGCGGGGTGCTGCTGTTGGCCCAGGCGGAACGTGAGATGGGGCTCTGCGCGCAACTGGCGGCTTGCATTGCCGATCCGCGCGATCAATCGCGGGTAGCCCACAAGCTCGATGACATCCTGCGGGCGCGCATCTTTGCGATCTCCTGCGACTACGAGGACGCCGACGACCTCGACGCGCTGCGCGACGATCCGGGGTTCCGCCTGGCGCTCGGCAAGCTGCCGGGGTCGGGTACGGGCCTGGCGAGCCAACCGACGATAAGCCGGTGGGAGAACGCGCCAACCACGCGCGAGTTGGCGCGCATGATGAAGGCCATGATCGGCGTTTACTGTACCAGCTACCCTATGCCACCCGAGGCGGTGACGCTGGACATCGACGATACCTGCGACGTCGTCCACGGCTACCAGCAGTTGTCCTTTTGGAACGGCCACCACGGCGAGCGCTGCTTCCTGCCCATCCACGTCTACGACACGGCGACGGGGCGGCCGGTGGCGATGCTGCTGCGCTCCGGCAAGACGCCCACCGGCGCGGAAGCTGCCGGCCACATCCGGCGCCTCGTGCGGCATATCCGCCGGCACTGGCCCACCACCCGCATCACGATCCGGGGTCATGGGCACTACGGCAGGCCCGAAGTGATGACCTTCTGTGAGGCCCACGGCGTCGACTACGTCCTTGGCCTGCCCACCAACGCGGTGCTGCGCGCCGATCCCGAGATCGTGGCTGCCGCCGATCACTGCGCGACCAAACGGGCGATCACGCAGGCGCCTGCGCTTCGCCACTATGCCGAAACCCGCTACGGCGCGAAGAGCGGGAAGTGCCAACGCCGGGTCGCAGCGCGGATCGAGGCGAGCACGCTCGGCTTGGATATCCGCTACGTCGTCACTTCGTTCGACGACAAGGCGGGCTCGGCCGAGCACATCTACGAGATCCTCTATTGCGCCCGTGGTCGCGCCGAAAACCTGATCAAGATGCACAAGTCCCAGCTCGCCAGCGATCGCACCTCGTGTCGCTTAGCCAACGCTAATCAGATGCGGCTAATCCTGCACACCGCTGCATTCTGGCTGATGTGGCGCATCCAGCAGGTTATCCCGAAGGGCACTGCGCTCGCCTCCGCCGAGTTCGCGACACTGCGCCTGCGTCTCCTCAAGGTCGCCGCCCGCGTCATCGAGAGCACCGCCCGCATCCGCGTCGCCTTCGCTTCTGCCTGTCCCGACGTCGCCGTCTTCCGGACCACCGCCAGCGCGCTCAGGCCCGCCCCGACATAGCCGCCGCGGCCGTGCCGCCCAGTATCCGAGCCCCTACCATCAACCTCGCAAGCCTCTCGATCCCACGCGATGAAAAAGGCGCCGCGCCGCCGCTCGTCCTGCTCACGCGAACAAAGCTGCCAACCTCCAGCGACCCCCAGAAGAGGAACCGTCGCGAATAATCGCGGTTAGGGTGTCATTTCGTCCTCAGCCGGAACCAACCCCTGACATACCTTAGCCGGACCTGCGGCTGCGGCATATTCTTCGCGCAGTCTGGTTACGATCGCTGCCGCCGGTTCGGCCGCCCGGACGTCGCCGACACCATGACCGGCGCTCCAGACGTCGCGCCATGCGCGTAGCGTCTCCGTTTCCGAAACCACGCTGAATGGTCCCTCCTTCACCTCCTTCGATGGCTTGAAGCCGGCTCGCTCGAGACTTGGGCGCAGCATGTTGGCGGGAATGCCGGTGACCTCGGAGGTCGTGGCGATGTCGTCCGCGCCGCTTTCGATGAGCATGTCGCGATAAGCGTCTGAGGCGAAACTCTCAGTTGCCGCGATGAACGAGGTTCCGAGCAGGCCGAAGTCCGCGCCGATCTGCTCGATCGCGCGCAAGTGGCGGCCGCGCGTCAGTCCACCGGCCACGATCAGCGGGCCGACGAAGAATTCCCGCACTTCCGACACGAATGCGAACGGGTTGAGCCAGCCCGTCTGGCCACCGGCGCCGGCGCAGAGCAGGATCAGGGCGTCTGCACCGCTCTCCGCCGCTCGTCGGGCGTGGCGAACCGAGGCGACATCGGAAAAGACCAGGCCGCCATAACCTTTGACGCGTTCTACGACGGGGGCCGGGTTGCCCACGCTCGCGATGATGATCGGCGCTTCGTATCTCGCCGCGATCGACAGGTCCGCTTCAAGCCTGGGATTGCTGTGGTGGACGATGATGTTGATCGCATAGGGGGCCATCCCTAGCTCGCCCGCCTGCGGCGCCATCTGGGCCATCCAGATCTCGAAGATGTCGGAAGAGCGCGCGTTCAGCGCCGGCAGGGATCCGATGATTCCGGCCCGGCAGCACGCCAAGGTCAGTTTCACACTGGAGACGAGGAACATCGGGCCGGCCACCGCCGGCAGCGCCAAGCGGGCTCGCAGTTCGCGGACGAGTGCCGGATTGCCCATAGCTTTGGTCAAGGCATTATCTCGATACGTGAATTATTGATTTGACTCACGGGTCTATATATATTCCAATGAGACAAATCAAGGGAGAGAGCAGTATGTCGGGTGAGGTGTTCATCGTTGGCGTAGGGATGACACCGTTCGGCCGTTGGCCCGACCGACCGCTGAAATCACTCGTTGCAGAAGCCGTGAGAGCGGCGCTTAAGGACGCCGGCACCGATGTCAGCACGATTGGCGCAGCCTATTTCGCCAATTCGACGCAGGGTCATCTCGACGGGCAGCACATGATCCGCGGGCAGATCGCGCTGCGGCCGCTGGGGATCGAAGGCATCCCTGTCATCAATGTCGAGAACGCCTGTGCGGGGGGAAGCACGGCATTCGCGCTTGCGGTGAACCATGTTCGCGCCGGAGGCTGCGACATCGCTCTTGCTGTCGGCGCCGAGAAAATGATCTCACCCGACCGGGAACGGATGATGTCAGTGTTCGACAGTGGTTGGGAAATCGCCGATTCCGAGGCAAACCGGGCCAAGCTGACGGCGCTCGGCGAAGGCATCGAAGCTCCGGAGGGAACGACGTCTCCGAAGCCCTACAGTGTCTTCATGGACGTCTACGCGGCGTTCGCTCGTCAGCATATGCGCCAGTTCGGATCTACCCAGATGCAGTTCGCGAGCGTGGCCGCGAAGAACCACGGGCATTCCGTTCACAATCCGCTTGCCCAGTTCCGCGATCCTTTCTCGGTGGCGCAGGTGCTCGCCGCCGCCCCGATCACCTACCCGCTCACTCTTCCCATGTGTTCGCCGATTTCCGATGGCGCCGCTGCGGTGATCGTTGCGTCCAGGCAAGGGCTGAGGCGCCTGGGTATCGTTGAGGATCGCGGCATTCGCGTGCTGGCATCGGTGATCCAGACAGGAAGCACGCGCGATCCCTTGGCGTCGGATAAGCATCTCACCGCCCTGGCGGCGCAGCGCGCTTATGGAGAGGCGGGTCTCGGGCCAAATGATGTGAGCGTCGCCGAAGTGCATGATGCGACCGCCGTCGGCGAGGTTATCCAGACGGAGAATCTCGGCTTCTGCGCATTTGGCGAAGGTGGAGCGCTTGCCGAGCGCGGGGATACGGCGATCGGTGGCAGGATCCCGGTCAATCCATCGGGAGGTCTCGAATCGAAGGGCCATCCGATCGCTGCGACCGGGCTCGGCCAATTGCACGAGCTCGTTCTTCAACTGCGCGGCCAGGCTGGCAAGCGACAGGTCGGTGGCGCGCGGGTGGCGCTCGCCGAGAATGGCGGCGGCCTTTTCGGGATCGAGGAGGCGGTCGCCTGCATCACGATACTCGGGCGATAAATCTCAGAAAGAAGGTGAGGGGATATGAATCCAGCAGATAAAGTCGCGGTCGTCACCGGCGCGGCTTCGGGATTGGGGCTTGCGACCGTGCGAGCCCTGGCGACCGCCGGCAGCCGGATCGCGGCATTCGACGTCAATCAGGAGCGGCTTGGCGCGCTGAACGAAGAACTCGGGGAAGGCTGCCTCGGCTTGGTCGTTGACGTCACGGATGAACAGGCGATCTCTGCTGCCTTGAGCAAGGTCGTCGATCGCTTCGGATCGATCGACATTGCCGTCAACTGTGCGGGCGTCGAAGGAGCCGCAAAGACGGTCTCCAAGGGGAAAGCCTTTCCGCTGGATATTTGGAACAAGGTGATCGGCGTCAACCTCACTGGGAGCTTCAACGTCATTCGTCTTGCGGCGCTGCACATGGCGAAGAACACGCCAGAGGGCACAGCGGAGGAGCGCGGCGTCATCATCAACACCGCCTCTGGAGCCGCGACCCAAGGGCAGATTGGCCAAGCCGCGTATAGCGCCAGCAAGGCTGGCCTGATTGGACTCACCCTGCCCGTCGCCCGCGACCTTGCGCCCCTCGGCATCAGGGTTGTGACGATCTCGCCCGGCGTCTTTGCGACCCCGATGTTGCTCGAGCTTCCCGGGAAGGTGGTAAACTCGCTTGTGGAGAACACGATCCTGTTTCCCAACCGGATGGGCGATCCGGCCGAGTTCGGCAGCCTTGTCCGGCAAATCGTGGAAAACGCCTATTTCAACGCGACCACCATCGATCTCGACGGTGGCGCCCGGATGACGGCGCGCTAGCGCCGGATCGGAGAACAAAATGCCCCAGCCAAACCATAACGCCGTCGACTTCGGCGCCCAGGCGCTTCTCGCCCTGCGGCGTTTTCCGGACCGTGTGGCATTCCAGAGCGAGACGAACCGCTTCAGCTATAGCGCGACCCTCGATCTCATCGGTAGATTCCAGGCGGTGCTTGCCGCGCGCGGGCGGAAGAATGGCGACATCATCGCGATCCTCACCGATAACAGCTTCGAATCCTGGTGCGTCACAATTGCCGCGCAGGGGCTGGGCTGTGGTGTAACAGCACTGCACCCGAAGAATGCGATCGCGGACCACATCTATCAGGTGGCCGATGCGGGCGCGAAATGCCTCATCATCGACGCGCTAGGGCATAGCGAGAGCGCATCCGCCCTGCTTCCGGCTCTCGATGCCGAAATCGACATCCTCGCTATTGGCGGCGCCGATTTCGGCCCTGACCTCGTCGCGCTTGCAGACGCGGCCGGCAGCACGACGCCGCTCAGCCGGGCAAGGCCCGATGATATCGCGATGATCCACTATACCGGTGGCACGACCGGACGCGCAAAGGGCGCGGTCCGGCTCCAGGGAACTGCAAGTGCCTTCGCGCTTTTCGCGCCCTTGAGCGACTATGAGCTGCCTGTCGCGCCGCGCTATCTCGGCGTCGCTCCCAACAGCCATGCGGCTGGCACGTTCCTACTGCCGCTGCTCTGGCGCGGAGGGACCATCCACCTGATGCGAGGCTTCGATGTCGAGCAGGCGTTGGCCACCATCGAACGCGAGAGGATCAATTTCACGTTCCTAGTCCCGTCCATGATCTATACGCTGCTCGACCATCCGTCGCTCGACCGACATGATATGTCTTCTTTGGAGACGCTGCTCTACGGTGCCTCCTCGATTACGCCACCGAGGCTTCTCGAAGCGATCGAGCGCCTAGGCCCGGTCATGTCGCAGGCTTACGGACAGACCGAATGTCTTCCGCTCAGCGTCCTGCGGCGCGCGGATCATAAAGCGGATACACCGCACCTTCTGAGCTCATGCGGGTTTCCTGCGGCGTCCGCGACCGTCGCGTTGCTCGACGAAGACGGCGATCCGATTCCCGCCGGCGAAACAGGGGAGATTTGCGTGCGCAGCCCGGCAGCGCTCGACAGATATCACAATCTGCCGGACCTCACCGCGGAAACCCTTGCGGGCGGCTGGCTGCACACCGGCGATATCGGAACGCAGGACGAGCAGGGTTACCTATTCATCGTCGACCGCAAGAAGGACATGATCATCTCCGGCGGCTTCAATATCTACAGCCGCGATGTCGAAGATGCGCTGACGAGCCACGAGCAGGTCGATGTCTGCGCGGTGATTGGAACGCCGCATCCAAAATGGGGTGAGGCGGTCACCGCCTATATCATCCGCAAGCCTGGGGCGGACGTCTCGTCGGAAGCGCTCGTAGCCCATGTGAAGAGCAGAAAGGGGTCGCTCTACGCGCCCAAGCGGGTCGAGTTCGTCGACGCTCTCCCACTGACGGCGGTCGGCAAGATCGACAAGAAAGCCCTGCGCGACCTGGCGGGACGAGCCTCGGCGCCGGAAAAACGATGATCGGCGGGTTGCTCTGCATTGAGACGCGTCGCGCCGGTGGGAAACAAACGTCCCGCCAGCCGGTGAGCCTGGCCGTCACCTATCCGCCGAAGTCCAACTATCCGAATGATGGAGCACGTACATGAAAGTCGTCGCCGACCGCCCGGCCGAGGGCGTTCGCCGAATTGCCTTGAACAGGCCTGAAAGCCTCAACGCGTTCGATGATGAAACCCGAGGCCGCCTCCACGAGGAACTCGAGCAGGCGCTCGCAGACAGCGATGTAAGAGCGATCCTGTTGACCGGCACCGGTCCGAACTTCTCGGCCGGTGGTGACATACGATATATGCGGGATCTGGATCGCCAGCCGTTCACGGCCTTCCATGCTCGGCTTCTCGATCTCTGCCGCGTTATCGGCACGGCCGAGAAGCCGATCGTCGGGGCGGTCTGCGGTTCATGTGCGGGCGACGCGCTCGGCATAGTCCTCGCTTGCTATCAGCTTGTTGCCTCCGCATCCACGCGTTTCCTGATTCCATTTCATGCGGATCGGGCTCACGCCCGATATGGCGCTGCCGTTCTGGCTGGCACGTCGGGTCGGCCCGCATGCGGCACGCAGGATCATTTTGCAGGACCAGCCGGTTGCGTCCGACCGGGCGCTCAAGCTGGAACTCTGCGATCAGGTCGTGGAAGGTGGCGAGCGGGAGTGCGAGCGAAGAGTATCTTGAAGCGGAACACGCCGCAGCGGGAGTCTGTCTCGGCAGCCCGGAATTCCACGAAGGCGTCGCTGCCTTCTTCGAGAAATGCTCGCCTGTCTGGCCGCTACCTACCGCCGGAGTATAATCTGATGCTACCAGCTTCCTTCGCGGGACGTCTGCGCGTTCCGGCACTCACATCCCCTATGTTTCTCGTATCCGGGCCAGACCTGGTGATAGCCGCCTGCCGGTCCGGGCTGCTGGGAACATTTCCCTCGGTCAACCAGCGTACGCCGGAGGGTTACGAAGAATGGCTCGTCGGCATCCGGAGCCAGCTAACCGGCGCGGATGCGCCGTTCGGGGTTCAGTTCAGCGTTCATGCCACCAACGAACGCCTGGCGGCGGATCTGGAGATCACGATCCGACATCAGGTCCCGGTGGTCATAACCACATTGTCGATCAGCCGTGAGGTGACGGATGCCATCCATTCTTATGGCGGGCTGGTGTTCCACGATGCGACGAACATGCGGCACGCCCGCAAGGCACTCGATGCCAATGTCGATGGCATCATCGCGGTTTGCGCGGGTGCGGGCGGTCATGCCGGCACGCTCAGTCCGTTCGCTTTCGTTGCCGAACTGCGACCGGAGTTGCGTGGAAAGACCCTGATCCTCGCCGGCGCAGTCGGCAATGGCCGGAGTGTGGCGGCTGCGGTCGCGGCCGGAGCAGATATGGTGTCGATGGGTACGGCGTTCATTCCGACCATCGAGAGCATGGCCGCGCAGGATATGAAGGAGATGATCGTCGCTTCCTCGGCCAGCGACATCATTTACACTGATCGGGTTTCGGGGTTGCATGCCAACTTCCTCGGTCAAACAATTCCCGCCAACCTCGCGAGGCCGGAAGGCGAGTTCAACGTAACTGAAGAGATCAGCCCGAAGCGGTGGCGGGATGTCTGGACCGCTGGGCACGGCGTCGGACCAATCGACGGCATCCGTTCCGTTCAGCATCTGGCGGAGAAAATCGAGCGGGAATATCGCGAGGCTGTCGATTGCCTCACCAGCGCCGATCAAGCGGTCGAGGTGAACGCATGACGAACTCTCTCTTCGGCTATGACGACGACGAAGGTCTCGCCATCGACACGCTGCGGCGGTTTCTTGACGACAAGCTTGAACCCGAGATCCGGGCGCATGGTGATGGACATTTCAGCAAGACCCAGCTCACCGGCTGGATCAGCCAGTTGACCGACTTCGGTCTGATCAACGCGCCGCTTCCCGAGGAGGCGGGCGGTCTCGGGCAGAGCTGGCGGCTCCATCTGCGCCTGTTCGAGGAGGTCGCCTATTCCTCGATTGACCTCGCAATTCCGCTGCTCATGAACGTCGTCTGCGCATCGATCATCCACACCCTCGCCCCCGACCATCTGCGTGAACGATATCTTGCGGGGCTCCTCCGTGGCAAATTCATGGCGTCTATGGGGATATCCGAGCCGAATGTCGGGTCTGATGTATCCGGCGTCCGGACGCGGGCCGTGCGAGACGGCGACCATTGGGTAATTTCCGGTGAGAAAACGTGGATCTCCAACGGCGCGCATTCCGACTTCCTGATCTGCACGTGCAGCACGGGAGACGGCGAACTCACCCACATTCTGCTCGAGCGCCACGAACATCCCTATGAGGTGCGGGCCATTGAGAAGATGGCGCTGAACGGACAGTCGACAGCGCAGATATTCCTCGATGACGTGCGCGTGCCTGTCGCCAATACTATCGGGCAAATCGGGGACGGGTTGCGGAACACGCTCGCCGTATTCGAGCGCGCGCGTATTCACGTCGCCGCACTTGGCTATGGCCTGGCACGCCGAGCCAGGGATGAGGCAATTCGCTATGCCCGCGACCGTACCCAGCATGGCAAGCCCATCGCCGCGCACCAGCTCATCGCTGACAAAATCGCGACCATGGCCATGCAGATAGATGCCGCACGCCTGCTCGGCCTGCGCGCCGCATCGATGATCGATGAAGGCAAGCGCTGTGATGCTGAGTGCGCCATGGCAAAGTGGTACGGAACGGAGATCGCTGTCGACGCGACAAGGCAGGCGGTGCAGATTCATGGTGGGAACGGTGTGACCCGGGAATTCATTGTCGAGCGACTGGCCAGGGAAGCGATAGTCCTGCCGATCCCGGATGGGACAACCGAGATACAGAAGCTGATCGTTTCACGGTCTCTGACCGGCATTTCGGCTTTCAAATAAGATACATTTTGGGAGGCGGCATGGACGCGTACGTAGCACCGGTCGAGGATTATCGTTTTCTGCTCAGCCAAGTATTGGGCTTCGATCTCGAGATGGCGGAACTCGGCTCCGATCTCGACACGGAACTGGCGGTAAGCATCCTGGACGAAGCTGGGAAACTCTGCACGGAGGTGCTCCACCCGATCAATCAGAGCGGCGACGAAGAAGGTAGCCGGATTGTCGATGGGGAAGTGAGGACCCCTGCGGGGTTCTCGAACGCCTATGCGACATTCCGCGATGCAGGATGGCCGTCGCTGAGCGCTGATACAGCTCACGGCGGCCAAGGGCTGCCATTCGTTCTGCAGCTATGGTTGGACGAAATGCTGTCCGCATCCAACTTATCATTCGGGTTGTTTCCAGCGCTGACAAGGGGTGCGGCGGAAGCGATCGCGGCCCATGCGACCGACGCGGTGAAGTCGACTTACCTTTCAAGAATGGTAAGCGGCGAATGGACCGGTGTGATGGCGCTGACCGAAAGCAGTGCGGGAAGCGATCTCTCGCTGATCAAGACCAAGGCCTCTCCACAGGCCGACGGAAGTCACACCATTACTGGGCAGAAAATCTTCATATCGTCCGGCGATCACGACTTCGGGGGGAACATCATTCACCTCGTCCTTGCACGCCTGCCCGATGCGCCTGCGGGAGTGAGCGGAATCAGCTTGTTCCTTGTGCCAAAGTTTCTGCCTGACGCCGCAGGCGCATGTGCTCGGCGCAACACGATGGCGGTAGGCTCGCTGGAGCATAAAATGGGCATACACGCCCAGCCAACTTGCGTCATGAATTACGACGAGGCGATCGGATGGCTCGTCGGCGAACCAAATCGTGGGCTGGCGGCGATGTTCACCATGATGAACGCCGAAAGACTGATGGTCGGTATGCAAGGTCTGGGTGTAGCCGCATCGGCGTATCAACAGGCTGCCGTCTATGCAAAGGGGCGTAGCCAGGGGCGCGGTGCGAGCGCCGCAAGCGGGACGGTGGCAATCGTCGAGCACGTCGATGTTCGGCGAATGCTGCTCGATGTGCGCAGCTTCGTCGAGGGTGGACGTGCCCTCGCTGGATGGGTCGCCCTGCAGGTGGATCGCGCCCGCAAGCATCCTGATCCGGATGAACGTACTCGCGCCGATGGCTTCGTCGCGCTCCTCACGCCGGTGATCAAGGCTGCTTTCACCGACATGGGTTTCGAGAGCGCGGTTCAAGCCCAACAGGTATTCGGTGGACACGGGTATATCCGGGAGTGGGGCATGGAACAGCTCGTCCGAGACGCGAGGATCGCCCAGATATACGAGGGCACGAATGGCATTCAGGCGCTCGACTTGGTTGGTCGCAAGCTCTCAATGGCTGGCGGTACGGTTGTCGATGCTTACTTCGCACTCATAGAAGGCGATCTAGACCGGGCGGCGGACGGATCGATCGCCAAAAATGTTGTCACGGCGCTTGAGACGCTACGGGGCATCACGGTCTTATTGAAAGGGGCCGATCCACAGACGTTAGGCGCTGCGGCTGTCGATTATCTTCGTATGTTTGCGTTGGTCAGCCTCGGATGGATGTGGCTGCGAATGGAGTGCGCTGCTGAGCAAGGCTCGACGCCACTAGACAGAGCGAAAATAGATATTGCGCGTTATTTCGCTACCCGAGTGCTGCCAAGGGTGAGCGGAATGGCCGCAACCCTTTCGAGTGGTCCGGAGCCGATCATGGCATTGCCGGTGGACGCTTTCTAACAATGGCAGGTCCAGCCCTGCGCGGCCCTTGCTAAGCGGATGCGTGTTGAATGGCTCCCCGGTGCCCCGCCTTTGGCGGATAATCGCATCAGCATTTGAGCATGCGCGATGCCGGCACTAATCACCATTCCACGATGCAGGTCGCTTGCTCACCAGTAAGCAAGCCTGCTCGATATCTGAAGCATACGACGGCTTTTCGGTAAGCGTTGCGTGGAGGCGCCTTGCGGGAAATCCGTTTTCTTGCGTCCGTGTCAGGTGTCAACGGCGGAGCAAAACCCGGCCAGCGGGGCGGAGTAAAAGCAGGCCAGCGGTCGAGGCGTGATGACGATATGGAAAGGGCCCCGATCGGGGCCCTTTCCATATCGTCGCGACCGTTTTCTCCCGGCTATGGCGACGGGATCTCGCCGGTGTTCGGGTCGGCCGACACGGTGGCCTGGTTTTGCTCCGCCCTTCTGGCTGATCGCCGGCCGGCGGACTGTTTGAGGCGGTAGCTGTCGCCGTTCATGGTGAGGATGGAGACGTGGTGGGTGTGAGCTGCCCCCTTCTGAGTGGTCCATCGACTATTACAGTCTGGACCAAGGAAGGGACGACGAATGCCTGCGAAGAAGCACAAGCCCGAGGAGATTATCGGGAAGCTACGTGAGGTTGAGATCATGCTGGGTCAGGGCGGCACGACCGCCGAGGCCTGTCGGCGCATCGCGGTCAGCGAGCAGACCTACTACCGCTGGCGCAAGGAATATGGTGGCCTGAAGACCGATCAGGCTCGGCGGATGAAGGATCTGGAAAAGGAGAACCTGCGGCTGCGCCGGGCGATCTCGGATCTGACGCTGGACAAGCTCATCCTGCAGGAGGCAGCCAAGGGAAACTTCTGAGCCCCGCACGGCGTCGGCGCTGCATCGACCAGGTCCGGGAGGTGCTGGATGTATCCGAGCGGCGGGTGTGCCGCGTGCTCGGCCAGCACCGGTCGACGCAGCGCAAGGTGCCGTTCGGGGCAGATGACGAGCTGGCGCTCACCGAGGATATCATCGCCCTTGCCAGGCAGTACGGGCGCTACGGCTATCGCCGGGTGACGGCGCTGCTGCACGCGGCGGGTTGGTCGGTGAACCATAAACGGGTGGAACGGATCTGGCGACGCGAGGGGCTGAAGGTGCCGCAGCGCCAGCCGAAACGCGGCCGGTTATGGCTGAACGATGGCTCGTGCATCCGGTTGCGGCCGGAGTATCCGGGGCATGTCTGGGCTTACGACTTCGTCGAGGAACGCACCCATGACGGACGCAAGTTCCGCATCCTTACCATTATCGACGAGGCGAGCAGGGAGTGCCTGGCACTCGTCGTCGCGCGCCAGCTCAAACACGAAGACGTACTGGCAGCGCTGGCCGAGTTGTTCATCGAGCGTGGTCCGCCCGCGCATATCAGGTCGGACAATGGCAGTGAGTTCATCGCCGCCGCCGTCCAGACCTGGCTCAGGCAGATCGGCGTGAAGACGCTCTACATCGCCCCGGGCTCGCCATGGGAGAACGGCTACAACGAGAGCTTCAACGGCTCGCTGCGGGATGAGCTGCTGAACGGCGAGATTTTCTACACCCTCGCTGAAGCCAGGGTGCTGATCGAGGCGTGGCGGCGTCACTACAACACGGCCCAGTCGGCCCGAAGCTGCGATTTTGGTCATCTTGGAGAACACGTCGGGAACGGGCTGGTTGTTGTTGACGATCGCCCATGCGAGGAACGACGTTCCGCTCCGATAAGGGAGCGGCG